>ERZ835109.27-NODE-27-length-167204-cov-19.128825_pt1 | contig 167204 bp, 150 predicted proteins | sample MGYA00519946_ERZ835109 | MGnify/ENA primary metagenome ERZ835109 (study PRJEB31850, sample SAMEA3708771) | human gut metagenome | biome: human gut; feature: human-associated habitat; material: faeces | place: China | collected 2014 ...
AAAACAACTGCGCCGTGGTCAGCCTGACCATCGGCATCAACAATACCGAGCACCTCAACCGTGTGGTGGCGCGCCTTTCCAAGGTGCGGGACGTGCTCAAGGTGACAAGGAGTTAACGCAATGCGAGCAGTTATTCAGGCCGTATCCTCCGCCAGTGTGCGGGTGGAAGGCGGCGAACCCCGCGCTATCGGGCCGGGAATCATGATCCTGCTGGGGGTCAAGGATACCGACACGCTGGACATCGTGCCCAAGCTTGCCGATAAATGCGCGGGTCTGCGCATTTTCCCGGATGCGGAGGGCAAGCTGAACCTGAGCGCCCGGGATCTGGGCTATTCCGCGCTGGTGGTCAGCCAGTTCACCCTTTACGGTGACACCAAAAAGGGCTACCGTCCCAGCTTTATCAAGGCTGCAAAGCCGCCCCTCTCGGTGGATGCCTATGAGCTGTTCCTTGCCGAGATGGCGAAGCACGGCCTCAAGGACGTGCAGCACGGCGAGTTCGGTGCCCATATGCAGGTGTCACTGGTGAACGAGGGCCCCTGCACCATCATCATTGATACCGACGAGTGGAAAAAGAAGGAGTAACGATGCAAGGTTTTCACATTCCTGCGGCACCGCCGCTGTATACCAATACCTTTCTGCTCATTTCCGATGCAGGCCATGCCGTGGTCATCGACCCGGCGGCAGAGGTGCATAGCTACGACGAAATCTTAAAGCAGCACAACGCCACCCTCACCACCATTCTGTGCACCCACGGCCACTACGACCATGTGGGCAGTGCGGCTGCGCTGAAAGCAGAGTGGAACGCCACCCTCTACTGTGAAAAGGCAGACCTTGCCGGCGACCGGATGTACCCGCTTTCCGCTGCGGACTGCGGCTATACAGAAGGCGAGCAGATCGCGGTGGACGAGTTGCGTTTTACCGCGTGGCACACCCCCGGCCACACCCCCGGCAGCGTGGTGCTGCTGTGCGGTGAGCATCTGTTCTGCGGTGATACGCTGTTTGCCGGAAGCATCGGCCGCACCGACCTTGAGGGCGGCAGCAGCGCACAGATGGCAGACAGCCTGCGCAAGCTGGCACAGCTGCCCATCCCCCGCGAAACACAGGTGCTGCCCGGCCACGGCGAATTTTCCACCTTTGGCGCGGAGCTGGACAACAACTACTATATCCGCAGCGCCCTGCGCGGCGGCAACGACATTTTTTAAAGAGAGAATGACATGAAGATCTATATCACTGGGCTGCCCTCCGGGTACGAGGTGGAGCATCTTGCCCGCCTGTTTTACCCCATGGCACCCTTGACCCTGACCCCGCCGGAGCCTGCTGAGGACTGCCTGTGGGCAAAAAAGACCGATACCGGTCTGCGGGTGCTGGTGCGGCAGGGGGAAAAGAGCAAAATGCTGGAGGCCCCGCTGCCGCTGCCGGCGGAGCAGGGCGGCGAAACCCCGGAGTTTGCCCTTGCCAGCCTGACTTATGACCTGCTGCGCTCGTGGACGGGCATCCGCCCGCCTTGGGGCAAAATGACCGGTGTGCGCCCGGTGCGGCTTATCCACGATAAGCGCGCCGCCGGGTGGAGCGCAGAACAGATCGACCGCTTCTTTTTGCAGCGGTTCGACTGCTCGGAGAAAAAATACGAAATGGCGAAGGAAATTGCCGACTTGCAGGAGCCGATCCTGCGGCTGGGCAGCGCCCCCAAGACGTATAGCCTGTATATCGGCATCCCGTTCTGTCCCTCCCGGTGCAGCTATTGCAGCTTTGTCAGCTGCAATCTGGACCGCGACCGCAAGCTGGTGCAGCCCTATGTGGACTGCCTGTGCAAGGAGGTTGCAGAGATCCGGGCGCAGGCCGAGTGTGCCGGGCTGACTTTATGCAGCATCTACATCGGCGGCGGCACCCCCACCAGCCTTTCCGCCGCCCAGCTGCGGCAGCTCATGGGCACTGTGCGGGAGAATTTTGACCTGAGCAAGGTCGTAGAATATACCGTAGAGGCTGGCCGTCCGGACTGCACCGACGCTGAAAAGCTGGCGGTCATCAAGGAATACGGCGCTACCCGCATCTCCATCAATCCCCAGACCTTCTCGGACGAAGTGCTGGCAAATATCGGCCGCAAGCACTCGGCACAGGACATTCTGGATTGCTATGCCGATGCCCGCCGCGCCGGACACGAGGACATCAACATGGACCTCATTGCCGGTCTGCCCGGGGATACGGTGGAGGGCTTTGAGCACAGCCTGCGGCAGGCCATTGCCTTGCAGCCGGAGAATATCACCGTCCACACCCTTACCCTCAAGCGGGCGTCCCGCATCGTCATCGAGGACCAGAAGGAAAACGACTACGCGGACGTAGCCGCCATGCTGGAAAAGTGCCATCTGCTGGCCGAGGCGGGCTACCGCCCTTATTACCTTTACCGGCAGAAGAATACGCTGCAAAATCTGGAAAACGTGGGCTGGTGCAAGCCGGGTCACGAGGGTTACTATAATATCTATATCATGGAGGAAGTCCAGACCATCCTTTCGGCCGGTGCGGGCGGCAGCACCAAACTGGTGGCCGATGGAGGCAAACGGATGCAGCGCATCTTCAATTTTAAGTATCCGAACGAGTATATCCAGCGCTTTGCGGAGGTACTGGAACGGAAAAAAGGAGTGGCTGAGTTTTATGATCACAATCTGGGTACCGAAACGACTGGTTGAAGTAGACCTGTATAACGTAGCAGCCCGCAGTCCGCAGGCGCTGGCACAGCTGAGCGAGAACAGCTACGCCCGGCGGGTGCAGTATGCCGCCCAGAAGGTGCGCGGCTCCGGGGCAAAAATCGTTATGCTGACCGGCCCCTCGGCAAGCGGTAAGACCACCAGCGCCCACTGTCTGGCAAAGGCTCTGGTGCAGCAGGGCACCCCGGCGCAGGTGGTCAGTCTGGACAACTTTTTTAAAGGTGCTGCCTACTACCCCAAAATGCCGGACGGCACGCTGGACTACGAAAACCTTGAAACGCTGGATCTGCCCCTCATCAAGCAGTGCTTGCACCAGCTCAGCGAGACCGGCAAGACCGAACTGCCCATCTACGATTTTGCCACCGAGCAGCGCGCTGCCGCAGTGGAACCCATCGACCTGCAGGGCGGTGTGTGCATCGTGGAGGGTATCCATGCCCTCAACCCGGAGCTGACCGGCCTTGTGCCGGATGACCAGATCTACCGCATCTACGCCGGTCTGCGGGAGGAGTACTGCATTGACGGCCGCCGGGTCATCAATACGCAGGATATCCGCCTGTGCCGCCGCACCCTGCGGGATGCCGCAGCCCGCGGCCGCAGCCCCGCCAAGACCCTTTCCATGTGGGACAGGGTGCTGGACGGCGAGACCCGGTATATCAAGGGTTTCAAGACCACCGCGGATTTTCTGCTGGACACCTCCTTTACCTACGAGCTGGGACTCATCTCCCGGCTGCTGGGCGAGGTGCGCCGTCAGTTCACGCTGGAGGGCCATAACGCTGAGCTGTGGGACGAGACCGCCCGCCGCTTTGAGCAGGTGAATCCGCTGCCGCTGGAACTGCTGCCCGCCGACAGTATGCTGTGCGAGTTCTACGGCAGCCGCACCTGACAAGTGAAAAATGCGTAAAATTTGTTTCCAAACCGGCACCAAACTGTAAAAATTGCGGTGCATTCGTTGCAATTGCCATAACGCTGCGCTATAATGGGAATACGACTCCGGTATGGCGCACTGTGCGCCGCAGTCTGCAGAGAATGCTGCCAGAATAAGAGAGGTGTCTTTTATGGATTTTAACAAGATCAAAGCGATAGGTCTGGAATATGCCGAAAAGGGCAAGAACGCTGCCATGGATCTGGCTGAAAAGGGCAAGACGCAGGCGCTGCTGGTCAACGAGCAGGGCAAGCTGCTCAAGGCACAGCGTCAGCTGGGTGCACTGGTGTACAGTCTTGCCAAGGGCAAGGAGGAGAACCAGCCGCTGGTAGATAAATACATCGAGATGATCGATACCATTGAGCAGGAGATCACCCGCCTGAAGGCTACTCTGACCCCGGCCGAGGCCGCCGAGGTGGACTACGAAGCCCCCATGGAGGAGGCAGAAGAAGCTGCCCCGGAACAGCCCGCCCAGCCTGCCCGCAAGACCTGCCCGCAGTGCGGCGCGCCCGTCTCGGACGATGCACTGTTCTGCAATAAGTGCGGCGCACAGCTGTAAGCCGGTAACCGGAAAAAAGCTGCAACAGGGCGGTATCCCCCACAGGACACCGTCCTGTTTTTGTGAAAAGCGCAGAAAACCATGAAAAATGCTGGAAAATTGCGGCTTTTTGCTTGAAAAACCGCAACAGCTGCGGTACAATTTACAGTATCTTTTCAAAAGGAGATGGAACGTGTGCTGGACTGGAACCCACAGCCGCCCTATACGGCGGAGCAGCTGCTGCAGGTGATCCGCATCCTGCGGGACCCGGAAAATGGCTGTCCGTGGGATAAGGTGCAGACCCATGCGTCCATCCGCAAAAACTTTCTGGAAGAGACCTGCGAGGCGCTGGAGGCCATTGACGCAGATGACGCCGTTCTGCTCCGGGAGGAGCTGGGGGACGTGCTGATGCAGGTGGTGTTCCACGCCGCCATGGAGGAAGAGCGGGGACGCTTTACCTTTGAGGATGTGTGCCGCAACGTCTGCGAAAAGCTGGTGTTCCGGCACCCCAACATCTTTGCGTCCTCCGCGGAGGAAAACGCTGGTATAAATGGCTGGGATGCGCTCAAAAATAAGGAAAAGGGGCGCACTACCCTTGCGGACGAGCTGGCTACCGTGCCCGCTACGCTGCCCGCGCTCATGCGGGCGCAGAAGCTGCAAAAGCGTGCCGCCGGGCACGGCCTTGGGCAGCAGGATGCAGCCGCAGCGCAGCATCAGCTGGAAGCCGCCGTGCAGGCTTTTGGCAAGGCAGAGGACACTACAAAGCAGGAAGCCGCAGGCCAGCTGCTGTTTGCAGCAGTGAACGCCGCCCGGCTTGCAGGGGTGGATGCAGAGGAAGCGCTGACCTTTGCATCCAAGCGCTTTGCACAGCAGTGTCTGGAACAGAAACAAAGCGGTACTCAGGTCGAATGACCTGCTCCGATAGAACGAGAGAATTTAAGACAAATCAGATGGAGGCAAATAATATGACCAAGACCGACTTGATCGCACAGGTTGCGGCAAACACCGAAATGAGCAAGAAGAGCGCAGAGCAGGCTGTCAGCGCTGTTTTTGAGGCACTGGGCAAGGCAATGACCGAGGGTGAAAAGATCACCATTTCCGGCTTCGGCACCTTTGAGGTGCGCGAGCGCGCCGAGCGTCAGGGCATCAACCCCCGCACCCGCGAGCCCATCACCATCGCTGCTTCCCGCAGCATCGTGTTCAAGCCCGGCAAGTCCCTGAAGGACACCCTGTAATCGGTTCTGTCACGCCGCCGCTGCCTGCACAAGGTGCGGCGGCTTTTTTGCTGAAAGGAAAGGAACAACTCTAAATGCGTCTGGATAAGTATCTCAAGGTCTCCCGCCTCATCAAACGCCGCACCGTGGCAAACGAGGTGGCGGATGCAGGCCGCATCCTCATCAACGGCAAGGTGGCCAAGGCCAGTCAGGCCGTCAACGCCGGGGACATCATCGAGGTCACCTTTGGCAACCGGCCCATCAAGGTGCGGGTGCTCTCGGATGTGGAGCCCCGCACGAAAGACGTTGCCCGCGAGATGTACGAGGTGATCGCGGAATAACCGCCCTGCCTGCCCGCATACAATGCTGGCAGAGGGGGACTGCCTATGGAAAAAGCTGCCGCAAAGCCGCCGCTGCCCCATGACCTGATCTTGGAGAGCCGCAGCAGGCTGACCGTCACCGGGGTGCAGCGGGTGCTGCATTGCAGCGCCGAAAGTGCCGCGCTGGAGACTGGCAAGGGCATTCTGCATCTGTCCGGCGCGCAGATCAGTATGCAGACACTGGATCTGGAAGCCGGGGAAGCGAAGCTGACCGGGCGGTTCGATGGGCTGGAGTATACCGCCGCCCGCACAGCCGGCGGCTTTTGGCACCGGCTGCTGCGCTGATGGTGCAGGTGCTGCTGCCCGCCCGGCTTTTGCAGGAAGCCGCCGCCTGTGCTGCGCTGGGCGCTGCCCTTGGCGCGGCGCGGGCATTTCTGCCGGTGCGGGGCAGGGCGGCTTTTGTGCCGGACGTGCTGCTTTCTGGTGCGGTGCTGCTGGTGTGCCAGAGCTACGCCGCCGGGTACAGCAAAGCGGGCGTGCTGCGGTGGTACATGGTAGCTACGGCCTTTGCAGCCGCCCTTTGCGTTGCCGGGGTGCTGGGCATCCCGTTGCGGGCGCTGGGGCGGGGGATACGGGCTGTTTTGTGCCTGCCCGGCCGTATTTTGCACCGTTTTGCGGTGCAGCCTCTGTGCCGCCGCCGCGCTGCGGCTAAAATTGCCCGCAAATTACGCCGGAACGCGGAAAGAACCGCAAAAAAATCCAAAAAGAACTTGCCAAACCAGCGGGCATTGTTGTATAATTCAAACGTATCAAAGTAAGAGAACAGACACAGAAGGTCTGCTGTTCAGACAGGAGCGTAAGGCAATGACGAATACGGGACGCAAAAAGCGCAGAAAAAATGCAGTGGTCACCATGGCGTTCCGCCTGTTTTTCGTGCTGCTTTTGCTGAGTATGCTGGCGGCTTATATCTCCAATCAGGTCACCATCAGCTCCAAGCGGGCAGAACTGGAAACACTGAACGAACAGGTGGCGCAGCAACAGACGGAAAATCAGGAACTGCAGCGCGTACTGAGCGGCGATGCCGACCAGATCACCGAATGGGTCGCACGCGACTCTTACAACTACGCCGCACCCAATGAGCGCATCTTTGTGGATGTGACCGGTAACTGACCGCGCGGCAGGTCGAGAGTATTTGGAAAGCAAGGAGTATTGAGTTTTGGCAATTGAGGTAGGGAACGTATTCGAAGGCCGCGTGACCGGTGTAAAGCCCTTTGGCGCATTTGTTGCGCTGCCGGAGGGGCGTGTCGGCATGGTCCACATTTCCGAGGTATCCAACGAGTTCGTGCAAGATATCAACACAGTGCTGCACGATGGCGATGCAGTAAAGGTGCAGGTCATCAACATTGCACCGGACGGCAAGATCGCGCTGTCTATCAAGCGGCTGCTGCCCCCGGCTCCGCGTCAGCCCCGGGAAGGACGCGGCCCCGCAGGCCCTCGTCCGGGCGGCTTCCGCAATGGGCAGGAGGGCGGACGCTCCGGCGGCCGCGGCGCAGGTCGTGCCCCCCGTGAGGGCGGCAGAGGCCCTGCCCGGGAGGCTGCACCCCGCGTGTGGCAGCCCAAGGCACCCGCCCGCTCCGACAACCTGAGCTTTGAGGACATGATGAGCCGCTTCAAGAGCCAGAGCGAGGAAAAAATGGCGGACCTCGATCACGAGACCAACAACCGCCGTGGCGGCGGTTATGCGCCCCGCAGCCGCCGTGGCCGCTGAGCCATCGTATCAGCTGGGATCACAAGGAACACAGGCAGGCCTGTCCCCGGTCGGACAGGTCTGTTTTTTCGGTACAGAACAGAAAGGAACTACCATGCCCGCAAAATTTGAACTGATCGCCCCCTGCTTTTTTGGGTGCGAATCCACCGCTAAATTTGAGCTGACCCGCATCGGCGCAGAGAACATCCGGGTGGAGGATGGCCGTCTGAGCTTCTGCGGTGGGGCTGAGATGATCGCCGCCGCAAACCTCAACCTACGCACCGTGGAGCGCGTGATGCTGCTGCTGGCACGCTACAAGGCCACCACCTTCGACGAGCTGTTCGATGGCGTGTATTCCATCCCGTGGGAGGAGTTTCTGCCTGCGGACGCTGCTTTCCCGGTCACCGGCTCTTCCCTGAACAGTCAGCTGACCAGTATCCCCGCCTGCCAGAGCGTCATTAAAAAGGCGGTGGTCAAGCGCTTGATGAAGGGCCACCGCACCACCGTGCTGCCCGAGAGCGGCGTGGAGTACAAGGTGCGCTTTATGTTGCGCAAAAATGTGTGCGAGATCATGCTGGACACCACCGGCGAGGGTCTGCACAAGCGCGGTTACCGCCGCAACGCCATGGAAGCCCCCCTGCGCGAGACGCTGGCGGCTACCATCGCCGACCTTGGCCGTGTGCGCCGCGACAGTCTGGTGGAGGACCCCTTCTGCGGCAGCGGCACATTGCTGATCGAAGCCGCACAGAAGGCCATGAACATCGCCCCGGGTCTGAAGCGCCGCTTTGCCGCCGAGCGTTACAGCTTTGTGCCCGCTGCCCTGTGGGCAGAGCAGCGCCAGAAGGCACTGGCAGAGTCCAAGCTGGACGTGGGCTTTGAGGCCTTCGGCTACGATATCGACCCCGCCGCCGTGGCACAGGCCAACGTCAACGCCAAGCTGGCCGGTGTGGAAAACCGCTGCCACTTTGAAGTGGCCGATGTTGCCACCTTTGCCGCAAAGCCGGAGGCCATCGTGCTGACAAACCCTCCGTATGGTGAGCGTCTGGGCACTATTGAGGGCGCTGCCAAGCTGGCGCGCACGCTGGGACAGCAGATGGAAGCCAGCCCCTGCGCCGGCCTGTACGCCATTACCGCCGATATGGACTTTGAGCTGCACTACGGCAAGCGCGCCAACAAGCGCCGCAAGATGTACAACGGCATGATCCCCTGCCAGCTGTATATGTACTATAACGCCCCCAAGACCGAGAAGGTGGCAAAGCCCATGCCCAAATCCGGCTTTGACGGCAAGCGCACCCATTTTGAAAAGAAGTAAGGGCATTTAAACCACGCTCTCGGCAGACATTGCACGGAAAAGTGTGTCTTTTGCCGGGAAAATCAAGCACAAACACCCGCAGCCTGTCTTTTACACAAAAGAGACGGACTGCGGGTGTTTTTTTATAAGAGAAAACGATTTCACAAAATTCGGCATAATGACAAATTACGGCAGTTTTTGCATCCGGTAGTTGCGCTGGCGCATAAAAAGGATTATACTAACCTTATTGACCGCAGGATACAAAAACTGTACAGAAAGGATGGCTGGCTCTTATGAAGGGACGGATGCGGCCCTATCTGCCGGAACTGACGATCCGGGACTACAATACCTATATGCGTTACCTCCGCGGGGTGCGGCGGCAGATGTATAAGTCTTACGGCTTCTACGCCTGCCATCTGCTGCGCACCAACGGGGTACTGTTTGCCATCCTATCCGACAGTCTGGCAGGACGTATGCCTACCTGCAAACGGCAGCGGGTGCCCGGTACGCTTTTTCGGCGCAGCATGATGTGCCAGACGCTGGGCATCCGGCAGGCGGCGCAGACGGAGATCCTGATGGGCTGGCATAATTTGCAGGACCGCAAGTACAGCGAGCTGCGCCCGGCGAAGCGTGTGCGCCGCGCAGTGGACAAGCTGCTGCTGCGCCGCGCCTACGACAAAGCACGGCAGGAGAACCCGGCACTGGAGCGGCTGTTTGCGCAGGAGCGGGAGCAGGCGGTGGTGCAGATGAACCTGAGCGCCAAAAACTACGCCCTTGCCGCCGAGCCTATGAGCAACGTCTACGGCGCTTTGTACTCCACGCTGGCTACGGATGACCCCAACCAGCGCAAGAGTATGCGGTACATCGGCAGCTGCATCGGCCGCATCTTCTATCTGCTGGACAAGGCCGAGCGCTTTGAAGCCGACCGCCGCAATGGCCAGTACAACGTGTTCGTGGTCAATGAGCTCAACGGACAGGCTGCCGCCATAGAGAACGCCCGGCGGCAGGCGCTGGCAGCGGTCAACGATCTGATGCGGGCGTACAAGATGCTGGATCTCAAGCTGAACGACACCCTGCTGAACAATATCATGATCTTAGGCCTGCAGCACGCGGTCTACCCGCTGGAGCAGGACGCCGATACCGAAAAATGGGAGATCCCATGAAGAAACGAAAAAGCAAAAGCTGGTCCATGGCCTACTGCGGCATGGCAGCGGCACTGTGCGTGGCACTGATGCTGCTGGGCACCATCATCCCCATTGCCATGTTCATCGCGCCTGCGGTGGCCAGCTTTCTCATTGCAACGGTGTGCATGGAGTGCGGCATCACCATGGCGTGGACGGCCTACGCCGCCGTCAGCCTGCTGGGGCTGCTCTTTGTGCCGGATAAAGAGATCGCCCTGATCTTCACGGTGCTGCTGGGCTATTACCCGCTGGTAAAGCCCCGGTTTGACCGCATCCGTCCCCGGGCATTGCAGCTGGTGTGTAAGCTGCTGCTGTGCAACGCGGCGGTGCTTGCCATGTACGGTCTGCTGCTTGTGCTGGTACCGGCGGGCAGCGTCTCGCAGGAGCTGCGCACCACCGCACTGGCAATGTCCCTGCTCACACTGGGCATGGGCAACGTGGCCTTTGCCCTGTACGACCGCGCACTGTGCAATCTACTGCTGCTGTACAAGCTGAAGTGGCAGCCCAAACTGCATAAAATGCTGGGGATGCACTGAACCACAAAACATTGAAAGAAGGAATGTGTACCACAAGCTGACGTAAAGCGCCGGGCCACACGGGTGACAGCCGTGAGGGTGACGAGGAGAGGAATCATCGAAAGATTCGGCGGGTGTTTCTCCGGCTGAGGGCTATACCAGCCGCAGAACAGGGCAAAAACCGGCAGCAATACCGAAACAGAACCCTGCAAAGAAAGCCATACAAGAACATAGACTTTGATAGAGGAAACTGACTGTGCAGCAGCGCATTTCGGCGCGCCGCAGTCGGTCTGGAGGTATTTTGTATGTGTGGCATTGTAGGTTATGTCGGGATGCGCAGCGCCCAGCAGGTGCTGCTGGACGGTTTGGAAAAACTGGAGTACCGCGGGTACGATTCTGCCGGTGTGGCGCTTACCCAGAGGGACGGTATCCGCGTGGTCAAAAGCAAGGGGCGGCTTTCCACCCTGCGCAGTAAGCTGGAAGAGCTGGCGCTGCCCCAGAGTAGCTGTGGCATCGGTCATACCCGCTGGGCGACCCACGGCGAGCCCAGCGACGTGAACAGCCACCCGCACTCCACACCCCGGGTCAGCATCGTGCACAACGGCATTATTGAAAACTACGGCGCTTTAAAGGAGCGTCTGATTGCTAAAGGCTACACCTTTGCCAGCGAGACCGACACCGAGGTGCTGGTAAAGCTCATCGACAGCTGCTATCAGGGCGAGCCTTTACAGGCTTTGCAGGCTGCGCTTGCCAAGGTGCGGGGCAGCTATGCGCTGGCGGTGCTGTTCAAGGACTACCCGGACACTATCTTTGCGGTCAAGCGGGAAAGCCCGCTCATCGTGGGCTGGGGCGAGGGCGAAAACTTTGTGGCGTCGGATATCCCGGCGCTGCTCAAGTACACCCGCAGCTACAGCGTGCTGGAGGAAGGGGATATGGCCGTGTGCACGGCACAGGGCATCCGCTTCTATAATGAGTTCGGCGAGGCAGTGGAGCGCGAAAAGCTGACCGCAGACTGGGATATGGAAGCCGCGGAAAAGGGCGGCTACCCCCACTTTATGCTCAAGGAGATCAACGAGGAGCCCGCCGCCATTACGGCAACGGTCAGCCCCCGGGTGGAGAACGGCCTGCCGGAGCTGCGCATCCCGGAATTGACGGATGAAAAGCTGCGCAGCATAGGCACAGTGCATCTGGTGGGCTGCGGTACGGCCATGCACGCCGGCATGGTGGGCAAGACCGCCATTGAGGCGCTGGCCCGGGTGCCCGCAGAAGTGGATATCGCCAGCGAGTTCCGCTACCGCGACCCCATCCTGAAGCCGGAGGATCTGGTCATCATCATCAGCCAGTCTGGCGAGACCAGCGATACGCTGGCCGCCCTCAAGCTGGCCAAGAGCCGGGGCGTGCCGGTGCTGGCCATTGTAAACGTGGTGGGCAGCAGCATTGCCCGGGCAGCGGATTACGTCATGTACACCTACGCAGGGCCGGAGATCGCGGTAGCGTCCACCAAGGCCTATATGGTGCAGCTGTGCGTGCTGTACCTGTTTGCCCTGCGTCTGGCCTACGCGCGGGGGCAGCTGACCGAGGAAAAGACAAAGTATTACACCGCCCAGCTGCTGCACGCGCCAGAGGTCATTAAGTCCCGCCTTGCGGACTGCGAGCAGATCAAGTACCTTGCCAGCCGCTATGTGAACACCCAGAGCTGCTTTTTCATCGGGCGCGGGTTCGACTATGCCCTCTCGCTGGAGGGCAGCCTGAAGCTGAAGGAGATCAGCTATGTGCACTCGGATGCCTACGCAGCAGGGGAGTTGAAGCACGGTACCATCAGCCTGATCACGGACGGTGTGCCGGTGATTGCGCTGGCTACCCAGAAAAACGTCTACGAAAAGACCATCTCCAACGCCAAGGAGACCCGCAGCCGTGGGGCGCGGGTGCTGCTGTTCACCACCAAGGACGCGGAGGTGCCGGAGGGCGTTGCCACCGAGGTCATCCGCTTGGACGAGTATGACGACATTCTGATGCCGTTGCAGCTCATCGTGCCGCTGCAATTGTTCGCTTACTATATGGCTGTTCTGCGCGGCTGCGATGTGGATAAGCCCCGCAACCTTGCCAAGAGCGTAACGGTGGAGTGACCGGGGAGAATAAGATTTAGAATGGTCTCCGCTGTGTGCTCTGACCATTTTTAGTGGAAGAATATTTTTTAATTTTACAAGTCTGGAAAATCTGCGGATTTTCCAGACTTGTTTTTTCACAGGAAAAACCATCCCCTAAAGGGCATCTCTTCTTGTGAAAAAGTGGTTTAGAACCGCCCACAGGCGTTTCTGAACCACAGTAAAAATCATCTCAAAATCGTCTAAAACACAAAACCGCCCGTTGCACGAAATGTTGTGCAGCGGGCGGTCGTATATGCAGGGGAAGAGGAGCTTACCAGAACCAGTAGCGCTTCTTGAGCACGATGTAGGCAATGGCGATGAGGATCACCACCACGCCGCCTGCGATGAAGAAGGTCCAGTTGATATCACCGAACCGCAGGTTCTGGTTGGTCAGCAGGTAGCGGCCGGCAGTGTCGGCGGTGATGACGCCGTCCTTGTAGCTGTTCAGGAACTGCCACTTGTTGCTGATGGTGTTGTACAGGTACAGGCGGGAGTAGGTGCTCACGTCCAGTTCCAGCTGCACCGCGCAGGGAAGGGTACGGCCGTTATCCAGCTCAAACTCCAGCCCCTCTTCGCTCTCGGTGAAGGTGATGGCGGTGTCGATCTCGCTGGTGGTACTCTTCACCTCCTTACCGGAAACGTTCAGGGTATAGCCATCGCCCACCACGCACAGGGTTTTGCCGGTGGTGCGCAGGGCGTTCAGAATCTCGCCGGTCACGATGGGAACCTCAGACTGGGCGAACACCACCTGATCCTCGGTGCTGTCCTGAATAGTCTGCACCACAGGGTCCAGCGGGATAGTGGTGCTGTCGTCCGGGGTGTTCGTGCCGTCATTGCTGCTGTCGCTGCCGGAGGCGGCATCTGCCGAGCGGTTCACGATGACGGTGACCATGGCAGTAGCCTTGCCGTTGGAGATGGTAATGGAGGTAGAACCGGTGCCTACCGCCGTGACCACGCCCGTGGGGCTGACCGTGGCAATGCTGCTGTTGCCGGACTTGAAGGTGAAGGACTGGGATGCACTGGCAGGGGTGGCCTTGGCCGTAATGGTGCGGGTGGCACCGGGCTTGAGCACGATGTAGTTGGTGTTGGGGGTGATCACCTGTCCGCTGTTGTTGGAGGTGGTGCCGCTTGTGCCGGTGGAGGAATCCGTGGGCAGGGCAAGCACCGTAACGGTGGTGGTGGCTACCACCGAGCCGCAGGTTGCGGTAATGGTGGCTTTGCCGGGAGCTACGCCGGTCACACGGCCAAAGCTGTTCACCGTAGCAATCTTCTCGTTAGAGGAGGTCAGGGTGACAGTGGCGTAGTTGGAAGCAGAGCTGGGGCGCACCTGCAGCGAAGCCGACACCGAGTTGCCCACATAGATGGTGTTGGAGGAGAGGGAAAGGTCCATCTCGGTCACGATCATGGAGGAGTCCATGGATACCACGATGGTGTAGGCGCAGATCTGGTTGCCGGCTGCTGCCGTAACGGTGGCAGTGCCAACGCCCACAGCCTGTACCACGCCGCTGCTGCTTACGGTCAGCACGCTGCTGTCATCGGTCAAAAAGACCACAGAGTCGGTGCTGTAACTGGGGCTGACCACGGGGGACAGCTGCTGAGAAGCGCCCAGCAGCATATTGGCAGAGTAACTGCCGGTGGCAATGCTCTCGGCGGGCACGTCCTTGAGCCATGGCAGTGAAACGCCGTTCTGCTCTTCAACGGGCAGACTGGCTGCGGCAGCGCTTAGTGCGGTGCCGCATACCAGCACACCCAGCATCAGCACACAGGCGGCCAGTTTCTTTGCGGTTCGAATCATGTTGTTTGTACCTCTTTGGGGTGGTGTAGAAGGGGGCATCCTGCCGTGCTGCGTAATCCGTTTTTAGCGGAACAGCACGCCCAGAGCCTCCATAGCATACTCAAAATAGGTGACCTGATCGTATTCCACGCGGGCGGTCACGCTCATACCGTTGGAAAGATCCACCTTGTCGCCGCTGCGGCTCACCACATAGGTGGCGTCGGGCTTGATGGTCATCTTGTAGTAGGAGCCGTTGTTGCTGGAGGTCACATCGCTGTCAATGGAGGTGACCGTGCCGGTCAGCGTGCCGTAGGAATACTCCGACAGGCCGGTGATGGCGATCTTGCAGGGGTCGCCGACATGCAGTAGGGGGCGGTCGTTCACCGTCACCATGGCCATGATCTCCAGATCATCGTTCTCGCTGGCAACGGTAGCCAGTGCAGAACCGGCACTCAGCACCATGCCCTCCTTGTAAGGGCTGTCCATGTGGATCACGCCGGAGGTGGGCGCATAGATGAAGTAATCGTTGGCACCAGTGTTCAGGGAATCCAGCTGCGCCTGCAGGTTATCCACGTTGACCTGTGCACTGGTAATGCTCTGGGAGATGGACTGCATGGTAGAGTAGTACAAAGACTCCAGCTCGCTCTGGTTCTGCTCCATCAAAGCCTTGATCTGGGTGTCGGAGTAACCGGCAGCCTGATAGGTGGTGGCGTCAAAGGTCTTTTGCGCTACCTGGCTTTTGTAGGTCTGGTACTGGTAGTAGTAGGGCTGGTCCTCGGCATTCGTCTCGTCGAAATAGTTGGTGTCGTCCTGAATGCATTTGAGCAGCTTGTTGTACTGATCCAGCTGCTTCTGGTAGATATCCAGCTGGCTTTGCAGGTTATCCTTCTGCATATCCAGATCGGTGCTCTTCAGCCGGGCGATCAGGTCGCCTTCGTTCACATAGCTGCCCTCAGAGACATACAGTTCGGTGATGGAGCCGGAGTAGCTGGACATGATGTAGGTCTTGTTGGCGGCCTGCACCACACCGCTGTTCTGGCTGACATAGATGCGGTTGGTCTGGGTGCTCCAGATCACCAGAAAAATCATGAACAGACCGGTCAGAATGACAAAAGCATACCCGTAGGGGGGCAGCTTTTTGTCCATCATGATCCGGCGGTCCTGCAGATCCGAAAGGTTCTGAATGGTTGTCGTCATAATTATTTGGTCTCCATAAATACGTCGATCACGGCATCGTCATCGTCCTGATTGACATAGATGGTATAGTTGTCGCCGGTCAGCTTGATGTCGTTTTCAAAGGCCATGATCTGCAGCTTGGCGGTAGCCAGCTGGTTGTGGCTCATCGGACCAGTGTAGTGGGCGTACAGGCAGTTTTTCACCCGCAGCACAGCGTCCATGTGGTAGCCGGGCTCCATCTGGGTGATCATCTGGGTAGCCTGCTGCATCATGTACAGTTCCGGCACATGATCCGGGCCGGTACCCATCTTTACCGCCTGCACCAGCGGGCCGATAGGCTGTGCGCCGTTGCTCTTCATAAAGTTCTGCATCTGGGTCAGGATGACCGGCAGATTGCCCAGTTCCTCAGGGCGCACGAGGCGGGAGAGGACATTGGTCAGCTTGAGGGTCTTGTTTTCAGCAACTTTGATCTCATTCATGATAAATTACCCCTAATCCTGTTATATTTTTAATGTGAACCGAAACAAAAAGGTGCCCGGAAGCGTCTGCCTCCGGGCACACCATAACGAGGCATTTTTTGGTTTCCCCAGCGGGAAAGCGCTTATGCTGCATCCGGGCAAAGGCTGCGGATGCGGTGCGGTCAGTAGGTGATGGACTCGCCGTCGTCGTCCTCTTCCACCACAGCAGAAGGTACCTGCGGAGCGGGCTCGGACTTGCGCTTGCGGAAGATGCCCTGCTGCATATTCCACAGCTCGGCATAGCGGCCATTCTTTGCCATCAGTTCCTCATGGTTGCCGCGCTCCACGATCTTGCCGTGATCCATCACAAGGATCAGGTCGCAGTCACGGATGGTAGAAAGGCGGTGTGCCACGATCAGCATGGAGCGGTCTGCCAGTTGCTCGTAGATCATGTTGAAGATCAGCGTCTCGGTGGCAAAGTCCAGATTACTGGTAGACTCGTCCAGAATGTAGAGGTTAGAGTCCTTCAGGAAGGCGCGTGCCAGTGCGATACGCTGCTTCTCACCGCCGGACAGGCCGTTGCCGGCTTCCTCCAGATAGGTGTTGTACTGCAGCGGCAGGTGACGGATAAACTCATGGGCATCGGCCTTCTTGGCAGCTTCCTTCACCTCGTCCAGCGTGGCATCCATGCGGGAGATGCGGATGTTGTCGTAGATGGTCTTACTGAACAGCTCGATGTTCTGGGGCACATAGGCAATGGCGCGGCGCACCGAACTGTTGGTGTACTCGGCCAGATTTGCGCCGTTTATGTCGATCTCGCCGTCCTCGGGGTCGTAGTACTTCAGCAGCAGTTTGGTGATGGTGGATTTGCCGCTGCCGCTGCCGCCCACCAGCGCCACCTTTTTACCGGCGGGAATGGTGAAGCTGATGTGATCCAGCGCGGGAGCGCGGTTGCCGTAGCGGAAGGTAACGTCCTTGAACTCAATGTCGCCCTCCACCTTGTCCAGCTCGCTCTGCTCCACACCCTCGGCGGTCTCGTACTCAGAGGGGTAATCCATGATCTCGGTCAGACGCTTCATGGAGATGCTGGCTTCCTGAATCTGCATCTGCAGACCGATCAGGTTGCTCAGGGGGGAGGTGAAGTAGCCGGACAGGGTGCTGAAGGCCATAAAGCCGCCCAGCGTCATCTCGCCGTTCAGCACCTGCGTGATGCCCACGTAGGTGGTAAGCATACTGAAACCGGTGGAGATGAAGGAAGAGATCAGGCCCTGCGTGGTGCTGATGCGGCTGGAGCGCAGGCTGATCTTCAGGCTCTTCATGTACTCGCGTTCCAGATTATCCAGCTCGGTCTGCTCGTTGGCATTGCACTTGACGGTCTCGATGCCGCGCAGGCTCTCGATCATCTGGCTGTTCAGCGCAGCCGACTGTGCCATGCTCTCTTCGTTGATCTTTTTATAAGGCTGTTTGTACACCAGCACCAGAAGGATGCTGACCAGCGCCATGAACAGCGAGATGGAGAACAGCATGGCGTTCATGCGGAACAGAATGATGCCGGTGATGACAGCCATGGAGATATCCATCACAAGGCTCAGCGCGATGCTGGTAAAGATAGATTTGATGGTGTTTGCGTCCGAGTAACGGGTGGTGATATCACCGGTCTTGCGGGTGGCAAAGAACTTCATGGGCAGGTTGAAGATGTGCCCGAAGTAACCCAGCATCAGCGGGATATCGATCTTAATGGACAGATGGATCAGCACCCATTGGCGCACAAAGCCGATCAGCGTGCTGGTAATGCTGACCACACTGAACACCAGGATCAATGTGACCAGCAGGCTGTTCAACCCGTAGGGCAGCACCTCATCCATCAGAATCTTATTGAACATGGAGGACGCGATGCCCAGAATGGTGGTGATGATCGAACTGAGGATGGCGTAGAAGAACAGCTTTTTCTGGGGCAGCAGCAGGTTGATATACCGCTTCATCATGCCGCCCTTTTCAATCTTGCCGCCCTTGAACTCCGAGGTGGGGTTCAAAAGCAGCAGAACACCGGTAAAGTTCTTGTAGAACTCGTCCAGACTGATCTTTTTCAGTTCCGTGCCGGGGTCGCCGATGATGACGTAATCCTTGCACTTATGCTTTTTGCCCTTTTCCTCTTCTTCCTTGCGGCTCTCGGCGTCCTGCAGCATATGCTTGCGGCGTGCGCCATCATCCTTGATGGTGGTCTTTTTGAACACCACAACAAAGTGAGCCAGACCCTGATCGGTGATGACCTGTGCAATACAGGGAAGCGAGAAATCGCTCAGAAAGTTTTCGCGGTCCACGCGGACTGCGGCGGTGGTAAAACCAAGTTCATTGGCGGCTTTTTGCAGGCCTACAAGGTTGGTGCCTTTCAGGTCGGTGCCCATCATATCCCGCAGGCGGGTAATGGTAACTTCCTTTTTGTAGTGCAGGCACACCATGGCCAGACAGGCAGCCGCACAGTCGGTGGTATCGTGCTGCCGGACGTAGGTATAACGCATAGATGTTTCCTTTTACTCTCAAGATTTATTCAAACGACACCAAGCCGCCCTGCCGCCCTGCGTTTGCCGCACAAGACCACCGGCCTGCCTGCTGATTTGACCAACGAAAAAATTGCGCTCCTGCACGGCAGTCTTCTGACCGGGGAGCGCCTGTCTGTGGGCAGAAAAGACTGTGCAGCCTGCACAGTACCTTTTCCACGCCTATAAACTTATAAAAGTATACCACAACCACTAGGGTTCTTCAAGGCGATATTTTTTAAGAACCGTAAAGAAAGGGTGAAAAAGATGCAGATAAACAAAAAAGCGATGGAAGAATATCCATCGCTTGCTGGCGCCTCTTGCCTGACTCGAACAGGCGACACCCTGATTAACAGTCAGGTGCTCTAACCGACTGAGCTAAAGAGGCATATCAGTGACTGCGAGAAATATTATACCGCAGTCACCGCGCTTTTGCAAGCCTTTTTTGCAAAAAACATGGGGGTGATTTGCTAAACATGAAAAAAATAGCGCAGAAACGCCCGTAGGTGCTTCTGCGCTGCTATAAAAGGATGCTTTTTTGAAATTACTTCAGCTTGCTCTTGGCCTTCATGCGCTGGTCGTGGTTCAGGATCTGCTTGCGGATGCGCAGATTCTCCGGGGTGACCTCCAGCAGCTCGTCCTGTGCCAGGAACTCCAGGCAGCCCTCCAGGCTCAGCTTGCTGATGGGGATCAGGCGCAGAGCGTCGTCGGAGCCGGAAGAACGGGTGTTGGTCAGGTGCTTGGTCTTGCAGACGTTCACGTCCACATCCTCGCCGGAAGCGGTGTAGCCGATGACCATGCCCTCGTACACCTTTTCGCCGGGGCCCACCAGCAGGGTGCCGCGCTGCTGAGCGTTGAACAGGCCGTAGGTGACGGCCTCGCCGGTCTCAAAGCTGACCAGAGAACCGGTGGAGCGGTTGGCGATCATGCCAGCCCAGACATCGTAGCCGTCAAAGATCTGGTTGATGATGCCCTCGCCGTGGGTATCGGTCAGGAACTGGTTGCGGTAGCCGAACAGGCCGCGGCTGGGCATCCGGAACTCCAGACGCACACGGTCAGAGCCCAGGGACTCCATCTGCTGCAGGATGGCCTTGCGCTGGCCCAGACCGGTCATGACGGCACCCTGATACTGGGTGGGCACGTCGATGACAACGTGCTCCATAGGCTCGTAGGTCTTGCCGTCGATGACCTTGGTCAGAACGTGCGGGGGAGAAACCTGCAGCTCGTAGCCCTCGCGGCGCATGGTCTCGATCAGGATGGACAGGTGCATCTCACCACGGCCCATGACACGGAAGGAATCAGTGGTGGCGGAGTCCTCCACCTTCAGGGCCACGTCCTTCAGCAGTTCCTTCTGCAGACGGTCGCGGATCTGACGGCTGGTGACGAACTTGCCCTCACGGCCGGCCAGCGGGCTGTCGTTGACCGAGAAGGTCATCTCCACGGTGGGGTCGTTGATCTTGACGAAGGGCAGCGGCTCCACGTTGGAGGGGCTGCACAGGGTGTTGCCGATGGTCACGTCCGGCAGACCGGAGAATGCCACGATATCACCTGCGGTGATGTTGTCGCACGGCTGACGGCCGTTGGCCTGGAAGTCGTACAGCTTGGTCAGACGGCCGCGCATCTTCAGGTCGGGGTTGTGCCAGTCGCACACGACCACTTCCTCACCCACCTTGGCAACGCCGTTCTGGATACGGCCGATGCCGATGCGGCCCACGAACTCGTTGTAGTCCACAGAGGAGACCAGCATCTGGAAGGGAGCTTCAGGGTCGCCCTCGGGCGGCTTGATGGTGCTCAGCAGGGTGTCGAACAGGGGGATCAGGTCGGTGCCCGGCACATCCGGGTCCAGGCTGGCGGTGCCGTCACGGCCGCAGCAGAACAGAATGGGGCAGTCCAGCTGTTCGTCGGTAGCGCCCAGGTCCATCAGCAGGTACAGCACCTCGTCGATGACCTCCTTGATGCGGGCATCGGGACGGTCGATCTTGTTGATAGCCACCACAAGGCTCAGGTTCTGCTGCAAAGCCTTCTGCAGCACAAAGCGGGTCTGGGGCATGCAGCCCTCGGCAGCGTCCACCAGCAGCAGCACGCCGTTGACCATCTTCAGCACGCGCTCCACCTCGCCGCCAAAGTCGGCGTGGCCCGGGGTGTCGACGATGTTGATCTTGACGCCCTTGTAGGTGCAGGAGCAGTTCTTAGCCAGAATGGTGATGCCGCGCTCACGCTCGATATCGCCGCTGTCCATCACGCGCTCGGCCACGGCCTGATTGTCGCGGAAAGCGCCGCTCTGACGCAGCAAGGCATCCACCAGGGTGGTCTTGCCGTGGTCAACGTGAGCGATAATGGCAACGTTGCGCAAATCGTTACGAACCATAAATTTCTACCTCTCTATTTAAAAAGACTCATAAAATACGAACGAACGTCATACAATCCTAAGTTTATAACAGAACAGGGTGGTTTGTCAAGATTGTATAAAAATTTTTTCTGCAATTCAGCATTATGCCCGTAAACTTCCCGCAGATTTGTGCGGCGTGTACCTTAAAAATATGCTATACTAAAACCATAAAACGAACCGGAGGTGTTTTGCATTGAAGCTGACATTTTTAGGCGCGAACCACGAGGTGACCGGCAGCTGCACCATGCTGGAAGCGGCGGGGCAGCGTTTCCTCATCGACTACGGCATGGAGCAGGGCAAAAATGTGTACGAGAACCAGCCCTTGCCCGTAGCCCCCGGCGAGATCGACTTTGTGCTCATCACCCATGCCCATATCGACCATACCGGTCTTTTGCCGTTGCTGGCGCACAATGGCTTCCGGGGCAGGATCTACGCCACCATCCCCACAGTGGAGCTCTGCGGCATCATGCTGCGGGACTCGGCGCATATTCAGGAGTTTGAAGCCGAGTGGAAAAACCGCAAGGGCAAGCGCGCCGGCGCAGAGCCGGTGGAGCCCATGTACACCATACAGGATGCCGAAGCCGCCTGCCGCTTGTTCCGGGGTGTGGAGTACAGCAAGCGTATCGAGCTTGCCCCGGGCATCGAGGCACGGTTCGTGGACGTGGGGCACCTGCTGGGCTCTGCCAGCATTGAACTGTGGATCACCGAGGGCAGCACCACCACAAAGCTGGTGTTCTCCGGCGATATCGGCAATCTGGAGCAGCCCATCATAAAGGACCCTACCTACATCCAACAGGCAGACTATGTGTTCATGGAGTCCACCTACGGTGACCGCAACCACGCCCCACGGCCGGACTATGTGGCAGAACTGGCAAAAATTTTGCAGCGCACCTTTGACCGGGGCGGCAACGTGGTGGTGCCCAGCTTTGCGGTGGGCCGCACGCAGGAGATGCTGTATTTTTTGCGGGAGATCAAGGAAAAAGGCCTTGTCAAAGGACACGGCAACTTCCCGGTCTACATCGACAGCCCGCTGGCCACCGAGGCTACCCGCATCTTCCGGGATACAGACCCCGACTGCTTTGACGCCCAGACCCGTGCGCTGCTGGAAAAGGGCATCGACCCCATCAACGTGCCGGGGCTGCGCATCAGCGTGACCAGCGATGACTCCCGCATGATCAACACCGACCGCACGCCCAAGGTCATCCTGTCCGCCAGCGGCATGTGCGAAGCCGGACGCATCCGCCACCACCTCAAGCACAACCTGTGGCGGCCGGAATGTACCATTCTGTTCGTGGGCTTTCAGGCCGTGGGCACCTTGGGGCGCACCCTCATCGAGGGAGTGGACTCGGTTAAGCTGTTCGGTGAGCCCATCGAGGTAAAGGCCGAGATCTGTCAGCTGACCGGCATGTCCGGCCACGCGGACAAGGACGGTCTGCTGCGCTGGGTGAACGCCTTTACGGAAAAGCCCCGGCGGGTGTTCGTGATCCACGGCGAGGACGAGGTGGAGAACCGCTTTGTGGACACCCTGACCGAGCAGGGCTTTACCGCCTGTGCACCCTACAATGGTGCGCAGTGGGCCATCGGTGCCGAGGGTGCAGTCTGCCTGCAGGAGGGCACAAAGGTCCGTGTGGAGCAGAGGACAGGCGAGGGTGCAAACCGCGCCGCTACCGTGTTCCAGCGGCTGCTCAGCGCCGGCAAGCGCCTGCTGCGGGTCATTGAGCACAACGAGGGTGGCGCCAACAAGGATCTGGCCAAATTTGCTGATCAGATCAACGCTCTGTGCGACAAATGGGACAGGTAATGTTGCGGCCTTTTGCGGCAGAGCAGCCCGGGAAAAACGCAGCTGCGTCAAAAGCTTCCGGGCACACTGCACCGCTGAAAAAAGAGGAGAGATTTTTGTAAAAAACCGTTGACAAGCGCCCCTCCGGCTGGTATAATAACCCATGTTGTCAGGCATGAGGATAAACATCTGGGGGTTTAGCTCAGCTGGGAGAGCGCTTGCATGGCATGCAAGAGGTCACCGGTTCGATCCCGGTAATCTCCACCAGAAAGAAAAGCACTGCACAGGAATGTGCGGTGCTTTTTTGTTGTGTCTGCCCAGCTATGCAGCTGCTAAATTCATGCTGGACATTTGCGGAAAGTTATGGTATAATTCTTTCTGCAATTGCGGGTATAGTACATCGGCTAGTATATCAGCCTTCCAAGCTGAGGAGGTGGGTTCGATTCCCATTACCCGCTCCAAAAGACCTGAACCTTGAACGGTTCGGGTCTTTTCTTTTTGTCCTGCACTGGGCAGTCATCTTGCAAACCGGAGGCGGAAATGCTACAATAGAGCCATAAAAACGCTGAAAGGGGAACGCTACAATGGAATTCCGCGATAAACCGATGGAGAACCTCATGCGCCTGCAGGAGAAGGATATCTGCAAAAATGTTAACGCCCTGCTGCTGGAGGGCGAGCAGATCGTGGGCGCATACAAGACGGTGCGTGATCAGGTGGTGTTCACCAGCCACCGCATCATCATGGTGGATATGCAGGGGGTCACGGGCACGCGGCAGCAGCTTTTTGTGCTGCCTTACCGCAAGGTGCTGCACTATGGCATCCAGACGGCGGGTTTTGGCGATCCGCTGCAGGCGTCCCAGTTGACAGTCTGCTTTGCGGACGGCCACGAGGCCAAGTTTGGCTTTATTGGGCAGAAGGACCTGTTTCAGGTGGCAAACGCTATCAGCGCCCGCATCCTGTAAGAAAAATTATGAACCGAAGCCGCTGCACAAGGGTTTGTGCGGCGGCTTTTTTACGCATTTTTGCGGCTGGTTGTATACAAAACGCATGAAAATTTGAAACAAAACGCAAAACAATGTGCCAAAATAGGCGAAAAACTGAGAAACGCAAAACTTTGTGCCACAAGATAAAAACATGATTGACATTTTGTTTCGTCTCGCGTACAATTCGGGGCACAAGGCAGTCCCGCTGCTGCGGGACAAAAAAGCACGAATACAGGTATATTGTCGCATTGCGGCAAAAAGAATGGGAGGACCTTACCATGTCAACCAAATTTTCCCGTAAAACGTTCCTGAAGGGCAGCGTTGCCGGTCTGGGCATGATGGCGCTCAACGTGTGCACCGCCGGGGCAGCCTCTGCTGCCGAGCCCGCAGCCGCCGCAGCGGAGGATACCAACTCCCTGAACCTCGTCCCTAAAAAGGCGGCCTCGGTCAAGGTGACCAGCCGCGGCAGCGTGAGCGGCGGCTGGCAGGGCGAGCCGGTGTTCCCCAACTGGAAGGGTCTGGACGATACGCTGGCCATGAACCACATGTACACCTTTGTGGGCTACGCAGGGCAGGGAACGCTGTGCGTGGAGCCCGAGGCGGGCGTGACCGGCTTTAACCTGTTCGTCAATAACCGCCAGATCAACACCGCTGCCATGGCGGCAGGCGGCGTGTGGAACGTGGACATTTCCGGCCAGACCATCAACGGCCGCAACACCATTCAGGTGGGCGGCATCCGTCCCCGCGGCAAAAAGGTGACCGTGCGGGTGGGCTACCCCACAGTGCAGGAGGGCAGCCTGCAGGACGTGGGCATCGACCGCGATGCACTGGAGCTGTTGGAGCAGATCATTCAGGCCGACGTGAACAACGGCTTCCCCAGCGCACAGATGGCCATTGTGAAAAACGGCAAACTGGTGTACCAGAACGCATGGGGCAAGGTGAACTCCTATAATCCGGACGGCACCCCCAAGACCGACAGCCCGGCTGTGACCAACGATACCCTGTACGATCTGGCCTCCAACACCAAGATGTACACTGCAAACTACGCATTACAGTACCTCGTCACGCAGGGCAAGGCCAATTTGGACAGCCGTCTGGTAGACCTGCTGGGCAGCGCCTTTGTGGAGGACACCATCGACATTACCTACAACGGCTACGAGAACCCGGGCCTGAAGGTCAACAAGCAGTGGAAAGCAGAACTGACCCTGCGCGATATCCTGCGCCATCAGGCAGGCTTCCCTGCAGACCCCCAGTACCACAACGATTCCTTTGACCAGTGCGCTCAAAAGACCGTTCCCGGTGCCACCAACGTGCTCTTCTCCGGTTGGGACGGCAGCGCTGCAACCCGCGCCGCGACCCTCAAGTCCATCTTCAAGACCCCGCTGATGTATAAGCCGGGCACCAAGACCGTTTACTCCGACGTGGACTATATGCTGCTGGCCTTCGCTATTGAAGCCATCACCGGCAAGGGTTTGGACGCCTTCCTGAAGGAGACCTTCTGGGACCCCATGGGTCTGACGCACACCGCCTACAACCCCTTGCTGAACGACTTTGCCGCCAACGATTGCGCCGCTACCGAGCTGAACGGCAACACCCGTGATGGTGCCATCTCCTTTACCGGCGTGCGCACCGCCACCATTCAGGGCCAGGTGCACGACGAGAAGTGCTACTACGCAATGGGCGGTATTTCCGGCCATGCAGGCCTGTTCTCCAACGCTACCGAGTTGGCAAAACTGGCCTCTGTCATGCTCACCGGCGGCTACGGCGAGAACCGCTACTTCTCCCGCAACGTGATGGACGCCTTTACCGCACCCAAGAAGGAGGACGCTGCCAACTGGGGTCTGGGCTGGTGGCGTGAGGGCGACAACCAGCGCTGCTGGTATTTCGGTACGCAGGCACCCTCCAATACCATTGGCCATCAGGGCTGGACCGGTACGTTGACCATGATCGACCCCGTGGAGAATCTGGTGGTGGTGTACCTGACCAACAAGATCAACTCCCCGGTCACCGATAAGGCCGCGAACCCCAATAATTTCAATGGTAACTGGTATACGGCTTCTACGCTGGGTTTTGTGGCACAGCTGCTGTATCAGGGTCTGCAGAACCACGGCACCGACCCCAACAACGCTTACAGCGCCCTGCTGGAGGATATGGCGGAAAGCAAGTTTGCGCTGGTGGCCGAGGGCGGCAGCGTGCCTGCTACCCACCCGCTGGTGCGCTCCGGTTATGCCGTGCTGGAGGCTATGGCTGCCCACGCAAACTCCACCCACTCCTACATGGACCGCAACTACTTCAACGATGCCCTCACCCTGCTGGATGATACCCGCGATGCAGAGGAACTGGCAAAGCTGAAAAAGATGCTCAATAAGTTTTGAACGCAGTTCTTTACAAATAACTGAATAAATAGCAAAGGGACTGCCGCACCAAATGAGGTACGGCAGTCCCTTTAACTTTAGCAGGCTGGACCCTTTCAGATGTGCGCCGTTTTGCGCACCAGCTGCCGGTGCATCAGCGCCATCAGCACCAGAACTGCCAGCAGATAGAAGGGGAACAGCGCCGGGGTGATGTTATTGGCAAGCAGACCGAACAGCGGCGGCATGACCAGATTGCCCGCATAGGCGCTGCTCATCTGGATGCCGATGACGGCCTGAGAATTTTGTGCGCCGAAATGCGCCGGGGTGGAGTGGATGACGCTGGGGTAGATGGGCGCACAGCCCAGCCCCACCAGCACAAGCCCGGCAAGCGCAAAGACCTGCGCACCGGGCAGCAGCAGGGCGGCAACGCCAACGCCCAGTACCGCAAACCCCAGACGGATCATCTGGTCATCGCTCAGTTTTAAGGTCAGAAAGCCGCAGACGCCCCGCCCCGCCGTGATGCCGATGTAGAACAGGCTGGCAAAGCTGGCAGCCGTCTGGGCGGGAACCTGCCGCACAAGGGTCAGGTAGCTGCTTGCCCAAAGCCCGGCGGTGGTCTCCAGTGCGCAGTAGCAGAAGAAGCAGAGCATCACTTCCTTTGCACCCGGCAGCGCGAACACCTGCGGCAGGGTCAGCGCCTTGGGCGCGGTGCCGTCCGGGGCGGCATCGGGACTCTTGTGCCACAGGGGCAGGCTGCAAAAAAGCACGGCAGTCAGTGCGATCTGGAACAGGGCGATGTACCGGTAGCCGCTGTTCCAGCCCAGCCCGCCGGAAAGCGCCGCGCCCATCACCACAGGGCCGATGGTGGTGCCTACGCCCCACATACAGTGCAGCCAGCTCATGTGGCGGCTCTGGTAATGCAGGGCAACGTAGTTGTTCAGGGCGACATCCACGCTGCCCGCACCCAAGCCGTAGGGGATGGCCCACAGGCAGAGCATCCAGAATCGGCCGGAGATGGAAAATCCGAACAGCGCCGCAGCGGTCATGCCCACGCTGAGGGCGGTCACCCTGCCAGTGCCCAGCGCCCGGGTGAGCCGGTCGCTGTTCAGGCTGGAAACGATGGTGCCCAGCGAGATGATCATGGACAGGATGCCCGCGTAGGAGAAGGGGACGCCCAGCTGAGGGTACATGGTGGGCCATGCAGACCCCAGCAGGGAATCCGGCAGGCCAAGGCTGATAAAGGCTAAGTAAATAATGGGCAGCAAAAGCTGTGTCATAGGAAGGATCCCTCCAAGGAAATTCAGCTGTTCTTTTCCAGATACACGGTGGTGGAGGGGAAGGCGAAGTCCACGCCGTTTTTCTGCATCACGTCCATCAGGTCAAGGTTCAAATCGTTCTGCATCTGCAAAAAGCGGGTCATGTCGGCGGTGCGCAGGTAGGCGGACACCAGCAGGTCGATGCTGGAAGCGCCGAAGCCGCTCAGCTTGACCAGCACCGAGTCCTCGTAGGTGTAGGGGCTGGCCTTGAGCATGGCGGTCAGGTCTGCCATCAGCTGCTCCAGCTGAGGACGGGAGGTATCGTAGGTGACCCCGAGGGTGAAGCGGTACAGCCGCTTGTTGCGCAAGGTGCCGTTGTTGACGGTGGCAGAGCTGACCGTGCTGTTGGTCAGGATGTACACCGAGTTATCCAGTGCGCGGACCTTGGTGGAGCGGAAGTTGATGTCCACCACCTCGCCGGAAACATCGCCCACGGTGATCCAGTCACCGATGGAAAAGGGCCGGTCCAGCAGGATGACCAGCCCGCTGAACAGATTTTTGGCGCTGTCCTGCGCCGCCAGAGAGATGGTCAGACCGACAAGACCCGCACTGGCTACGATGCTGCCCACCGGCAGGCCGCTCTCCTGTGCCATGGTCATAACGCCCAGAACCACGATGAGAACTTTGTACACCTTGTTCAGCAGGGTGGTTAGAGTGCGGTTAGTGCGCACCTCCTCGCCGCAGCTCGCCAGCAAAAGGTCGGTGAGATCGGCGGCGGCGTACAGCCCCTGACACACAAAAAAGGTGGCGGCCAGCTCAAAGACTGTGAGCAGAAATTTATTTACGCCGGCAATTGCCCACGGCAGGCTGGCCGCTGCGGCATAGATGAACGCTGCAAGGGTGAGCCGCTGCAGCGGTACGGCAAAGCTGCGCAGCAGAATGGGCGTACCGGCCAGCCGCCAGCTGCGGCGCAGCAGGGCAGGGAACACCCTGCGGGACAAAAGCTGCCGCGCCAGCCAGCCAAGCGCCAGCAGCAGCGCCGCGCACACCACGCGGGCGGCAAAGGCTGCCCAGCCTTCCAGCAGCAGCGAGCCAAGCTCGAAGCCAAGGTTACGGATCGAGAAAATCATGGAAAACCTCCTGTGTTTTTTCACAACGCATATTATGATAGCATACTCTGCCGCCCGGGGCAAGGAAAGAAAGGTGAAAACGCACTTTGACAAAAAATGTGCAAACTTTTTGGAAAGGGGGCTTGACAGCGCCGCAGTACCGCGCTATACTCTTGGTCAGAAAGTTCGTTTCAGGGCGGGGTGCAATTCCCCACTGGCGGTAAAGTCCGCGACCACCCGCAAGGGTGCTGACCCGGTGCAACTCCGGGACCAACGGTATAGTCCGGATGCAAGAAACGGCAGGCAAATTGCGTCTGTGCGCCCTGTTGCAGTTTTTGGTTGCAGCAGGGCGCTTTTTGGTTTGTCTTTCCGGTTCGATCCAGCGCGAAAAGGGCTTTCCGAACAAATTTGAACGGGGAGTACACCCCGGGGAGGACAACTACCATGAAAAAGAATACCACCCACAACCTGACCGTTGCCGCCATGCTCAGCGCGGTCGCCTTTATCCTGATGTTCATCGAGTTCCCGCTGCCGATGCTCATCCCGTCCTTTGTCAAGATGGACTTCTCCGACCTGCCCGCCCTGCTGGGTGCCTTTGCACTGGGCCCGGTGTACGGCGTGGTCATCAGCTTTATGAAGAACCTGCTGCACATCATCATCAAGGGCACCTCCACCGCCTGCGTGGGCGAGCTGTGCAACTTTATGCTGGGCGCGGTGTTCTCCGCTGTGGCGGGCTTTGTCTACAAGCGCCACAAGAGCCGCAAGACCGCCATTCTGGGTGCCATCGCCGGTGCAGCCGTCATGGCCGTGTTCAGCGTGCCCTCCAACTACTTTATCACCTACCCGGCCTATGTGCAGTTCTACCATATGCCGCTGGAAGCCATTCTGGGGATGTATCAGGCCATTCTGCCCTCTGCCGACAGCCTGATCAAGTGCCTTGTGATCTTCAACATGCCCTTCACGCTGGTCAAGGGTCTGCTGGACGCCGTGCTGTGCCTGCTGATCTATAAGCCCCTGTCTCCCATCCTGCACGGCCGCAAGTAAGCTGCTGAGATAACAGAGAGCCGGAAAGTCCGCGGACTTTCCGGCTCTTTGAATTTATAAGAACTTTACGCCAGCGCGCCTTTATCCAGCCATTTGCCACGCGCCATGCGCAGCAAAAACAGTGCGCCGCGGGTGCAAAGCTCGGCGCACATGGCCACCCATACGCCCACCAGCCCAAAGCGGGGAGCCAGCAGAACTGCCAAGGTCAGCCGCACGCCCCACATACTGACAAGGTTCAGAATAAAGCAGCCGGTGCTGTCGCCCGCGCCCTGCATGGAGCCGCTGGCTACGATGCTTGCCCCGAACATCGGCTCGGCAAAGGCTTCGATGCGCAGCACCCGCGCACCCAGCGCAATGACGGCGGCGTCGGCGGTAAAAATGCCCATCAGCTGCGGGGCAAACACATACAGCCCCACGCCGGTAAGCGCCATGATGCCCATGCCCATGGCGGTGCACAGCCATGCAAAGCGCTTGGCCATGTCCCGGCGGTTCGCGCCCACGGCCTGCCCAACCAGCGCAAGAGCGGCGTCCTGAATGCCGTAGCCCGCCATGTAGCACAGGCTCTCGGCGCTGACCCCCAGACTGTTGGCGGCAATGGCGGTAGTGCCCAGCCCGGACACGATGCGCACCAGCAGCACCTGTGCCGAGGACAGGGCGGCGCGCTCTGCCGCCAGCGGCGCGCCTACCTTCCACACGTTATGCAGGCAGGCGCGGGTAATGTGCCACGAGCCGGGCTTGCGGATGCACAGCGGGCCATCCCTCAGCAGCAGAACGCCCAACGCCAGCGTGCCGCCCACTGCATTGGCAAGGGCTGTGCCCAGCGCTGCGCCCGGCACGCCCCATCCCAGACCCCAAACCGTGAGGTTTTGACCGAACACCGTCATTTCCCGGGTGGGGTTGATGAGGAAAAAGTTGAAGATGATGTCCAGTACGCAGGTGAAGATGCTGATGAGGCCCGGGGTAAGCGCATCACCCGTAGAGCGCAACATGGCGGCATAGGTGCCCATAGCCATGATAAAGGGCAGGGAAGCCGACCAGATGGCAAAATAGGCCGAAGCGTTTGCCTGCAGTGCCGTGTCTGCGCCCAGCCACCCGGGCAGAAACCGGCTGATGCCCACGCCAAAGGCCGCTGCCGCCAGACCCACCGCCAGATTGAACAGCATGGACTGCCGCAAAACGCCACGGGCGTCCTGCTGACGGTCTGCGCCCAGATACTGTGCCACCTGAATGGAAAACGCCATGCACAGCCCGGCCAGCATCCCGTGCAGCAGCCATGTGCTGGAGCTGACGATGCCAATGGAGGCTGTTGCGGCGGCGCCGATATGCCCCACCATGGCGGCATCGATGTACTCCATGGCGGTAACCACGATCTGCTGCAAAATGGAAGGGATGCTCAGCGTCAGCGCCACCTGTGCGGTGTGGCGCAGCGGCACCTGCTCGCCCTGCCGCATCCGGGCAGAGAGCTGCTCAAGTGTAATGGACATGGAACCTCCTGCGTTGCGGGTGAAAATTACAGACTAATACATTATTATAGAGAGCTGCGGGAGAAAAGTCAATCCGAAGTGAATTTTGCCGCCGGGATTGATTTTTGGGCAAGGGCGTGATACACTCACAAAGGACTATACAGAAAGAAAGAGGAATGTTATCTTATGATCCAAATGCTGACCTCTGTCATCGGGCAGCGGGGCGTGGATGCCATGGCGTTTTTGCTGGCATTTGTCCTGACCGCCCTGACGGATTCCATTTTCCGCGATAAACTGCCCCACGACCACGGCCGCGCCTTTGCGGTGAACGGCGAGCTTTCCAAGGGCAAGGCGCGAGGCTCCGGATTGATCTTTGTGCTGTGCATCGCACTGGTGTCGCTGGCGTTTTTGCCCTTCACCACCGAGTATGTGGTGTACAATGTGCTGCTCATTGCTTCCATGCTCTCCGGTTATCTGGACGATGCCGCCGAAACTGCCTGGAATGAGTACAAAAAAGGCATCATTGATTTTGTCATCGCGGTGCTGGCGGGCGTGACCTACCTGAACTTCAATGGCTGCGGCGTACACTTTTTGCAGTGGAGCTTCACCCTGCCCTATGCAGTGTACCTGCTGCTCATCGTCATCCTGATCTGGGCAAGCATCAACGTGGTCAACTGCACCGATGGTGTGGACGGCCTTTCCGCCAGTCTGGCAGTGGTTACCATTGGCACCTACCTGCTGGCTTATAAGACCGAACTGGGTGCGTATGCTACGGCTGGTGTGGTGTTCATCGGTGCGCTGCTGGCCTACCTGTGGTTGAATGCCAAGCCCTCCAGCCTGCTGATGGGCGATGCCGGCAGCCGCGCCATGGGCTTTTTCATCGCCATGCTGTCGCTCAAGTGCGGCCACCCCTTCGCCTTCCTGCTGGCGGCTATCGTGTTCATCGCAGACGGCAGTTTGGGCATTTTGAAGATCAGCCTGAAGCGTTTTCTGCACATCTGGATCTTGAAAAACACCCTGACCCCTCTCCACGACCATGTGCGCAAGCGCAAGGGCTGGAGCGATGAGCAGGTGGTAGCCCGCTGGCTCATTCTGCAGTGTGTGGCCTCGGCCCTGCTGCTGCTCCTTGTGCGGGGCTGATACCCGTTACAATTCCGCCTGTAAAAATGCAAGCCCGGAAAGTCTGCGGACTTTCCGGGCTTGCTCTGTCTTAAAATAATCTTCTCAGCATTCCACTCCGGCTTTTTTGCACGCCGCCTGCACCACATGCCCTACCAGCACCGAGGTGGTCACGGTGCCCACGCCGCCGGGCACGGGGGTGATGGCGTCCACCACCGATTCAGCGGCGGCAAACTGCACGTCACCGCACAGCTTGCCCTCCTCGTTCACATGGATGCCTACGTCCACGACCGTCTGGCCTGCCCGCAGGCAGTCCGCGCCCACAGCCGCCATTTTGCCCATGGCCACCACCACGATGTCGGCCTGTCTGCACACTTCCGGCAGGCTCCGGGTACGGGAGTTGCACAGGGTCACGGTGGCGTTTTCCCGGTCCAGCATCATGGCGGCTGGCTTGCCCACCACAAGGCTGCGTCCCACCACCACGGCACGCTTGCCGGAAAGAGGAACGTTATAATACTTCAAAATCTCCATGCAGGCCTGCGCGGTGCAGGGGGCGTAGCCCAGATCGGTGTTGGTGAACACCCCGGCCAGCGAACCGTCCGTAATGCCGTCGATGTCCTTTTCCGGGCGCAGGGCGGCGCGGACGGTGCGGTCATCGAACTGCTTGGGCAGGGGACGGAACAAAAGACAGCCGTGGATGCTGTCGTCTGTGTTCACCTCGTCCAGTACCCGGAGCAGCTGCTCCTGCGTGGCATCGGCAGGCAGCACGAACTGCCGGACGGCGACGCCCACCTTGCCGCAGCGGGTCATTACGCCCCGCTCGTAGGAGAGGTCATCCTCCCGCTCACCCACCCGCACCACGGCCAGCGTGGGGGTGATGCCCTTGGCTTTCAACTGCTCGCAGAGCAAAGCGTTGCGCTCGTTCATGGCGGCCACCACCGGCGCGCCCTTTAAAATCGTTGCCATATACTTTCCCTCATTTGTGATATTATTTATTGCGGAGTTTCCCGCTGACGGCGGTGAAGGTTTCGTCTGCCCGGGGCACAAACTCTGCCAGCAATGCGTCTGCCCGGGCGTCCAGCGCGGCTGCGCGGCTGCGGTCTGCCATCAGCTTGGTGTTAATAAACACATTCAGGCTTGCGGCCTGCAAGGCGGCCTTGCACAGCACGGCGGCGCAGCCTGCGTCCGATACTGCCAGCACGCTGCCTTTGGCGGCGTACTGCCCCGCCAGCGCGATGCCCTCGGCGCACTTTTCCATAATTTGCAGCGGCACGGCGCTTGCACCGTCCAGTGCGGCTTCCAGCACAGAAGCCTTGTGCGCGGCCTGCTCCGGGGTGTCCTTGGGCAGGCCGTAGGCCGCAGCCAGCGGCGTAAAGGCGTCAGCATCGGCCTGCACCAGCGCTTCCAGCTCCAGCCGAAGGGCTTCAGCCCGGGCGTTCAGTGCCTGAATGTCCGCTTCCACGACGGCATACTTTTTTTTGCCGGTGGTCAGGCAGCCCACCATGTTGCCCAGTGCCACACCGGCAGCGCCCACCAGCGCGGCCGTGCCGCCGCCGCCCGGCGTGGGCGCTTTGCTGGCAAGCTGTGCCAGAAACTGCGCGCAGCTTAAATCGTTCATTTCCATGTGTAGATACCCCTCTCTGTTACAAAGGCGTCCAGCCGCTGGTCGTGGGCGTCCACGGCGGCGCGGGGGACGCGCTGAACCTCCAATGCAATGCCGATCTTCACCGCCCGGGTGCAGTAGGGCAGGTAGCGGTCGTAGTAGCCCTTGCCCATGCCTACCCGGTAGCAGCCTGCGTCAAAGGCGGTGCAGGGCACCAGCACCAGATCCAGCTGCTCCGGCTGCAAAAGGGCAGAGCGTTCCAGCACAGGCGTGCGGATACCGTACTGTCCCATCGCCCAGCCGTCCGCGCTAGGCACGGCTGCGGTAAGGGAAAAGCCTTCGCCGCACACCGGGTAGGCTACCGTCTTACCCTGCCGGACAGCTTCGGCAGCCACGGCGGCAAGGTCGGCTTCGCCCCCAAAGGCTGCGTAGAGCAAAAGGGTGCAGGCGGCGCGGTAGGCGTCCAGTTCCAGCACCCGGCGGCAAAGGGCTGCATTGGCGGCGGCGCGCTGCGGCGCATCCAGCGCCTTGCGGGCGGCACGGCCAGCGGTACGCTGCGCCTGTTTTTCCTCGGCAATGGTCATACAAAACACCTCGCTTCACCTGTGAAAGGGGATACTTGAAAAATATACAAAATCGACAGCGCATTTTTATACAAACATAATAAACACTTCAGACAAAAAAAGCAAGCCTTTTGGCGAAAAGAGGATTGAAGCCGCCGCCGCTTTCTGCTATGATTATCTTACAGCAGCAAGCGCCGCGCGGGCGCTGCGCTGAGAGAACCTGCAACATTTTGTGGAGAGGGGCAAGTAAAATGTACAAGGATATGATGGACACCATCGGCATGGTCAATGCAGCCGACCCGGAACTGGGCGCAGCCATGGAGCGGGAACTGACCCGTCAGCGCGAGAATATTGAATTGATCGCCAGCGAGAATATCGTTTCGCCCGCCATGATGGCAGCCATGGGCAGCGTGCTGACCAACAAGTACGCCGAGGGTCTGCCCGGCAAGCGCTACTACGGCGGCTGCGTCTATGTGGACGAGGTGGAGAATATTGCCATCCGGCGCGCCTGCCAGCTGTTCGGGGCAAAGTATGCCAACGTCCAGCCCCATTCCGGCGCACAGGCCAACCTTGCCGTGTATTTTGCCCTGCTGGAGCTGGGCGATACCGTTATGGGCATGGACCTTTCGCAGGGCGGTCACCTGACCCATGGTTCCCCGGTGAATATGTCCGGTAAAAACTACCACTTCATCTCCTACGGTGTCGGCGCAGACGGCGTGATCGACTACGCTGAGCTGGAAAAGCAGGTGCGCAAGGTGCGCCCCAAGATGCTGGTGGCGGGCGCTTCTGCCTACCCCCGCGCCATCGACTTTGAAAAACTGGCCGAGATCGCCCACGGCTACGGCGCATACCTGATGGTGGATATGGCGCACATTGCCGGTCTGGTGGCGGGCGGTCAGCACCAGAGCCCCGTACCCTACGCCGATGTGGTGACCACCACCACTCACAAGACCCTGCGCGGCCCCCGCGGCGGCCTGATTTTGACCAACAACCCCATCATTGCCAAGCGCATCAACTCGGCAGTGTTCCCCGGCACGCAGGGCGGCCCGCTGGAGCACGTGATTGCAGCAAAAGCTGTCTGCTTTGGCGAGGCACTGAAGCCGGAGTTCAAGGAATATGCCCGCAAGATCGTAGAAAATGCACAGGCACTGGCTGCGGCTTTGCAGCAGCGCGGCGTCAAGTTGGTATCCGGCGGCACCGACAACCACCTGATGCTCATTGACCTGCGGGACGAGGAGTGCACTGGCAAGGACTTGGAGCAGCGTCTGGACAGCGTGCACATCACCGCCAACAAGAACACCGTCCCCGGCGAGACCCGCAGCCCCTTTGTGACTTCCGGCGTGCGTCTGGGTACCCCGGCTGTCACCACCCGCGGTATGGGCGCAGCCGAGATGCAGGTGATCGCGGACTGCATTGCAGACTGCATCTGGCACTATGAGGAAAAGAAGGACGAGATCAGCGAGCGCGTTCTGCGCCTGACCCGGGAGTTCCCGCTGTACCAGTAAAAGCAAACCATAAATAACAAGGCATCCGCAGCCGTTCTGCTAAGCATACAGGGCTGCGGGTGCCTTTTGTTACAAAACCGGGAGAGCCAAAAAGGAGAAAGACGATGGAAAGTTTAGGCCTTTTGCATCTGTATTACGGCGATGGTAAGGGCAAGACCACAGCCGCCATGGGGCTTGCCCTGCGGGCGCTGGGCAGCGGAAAACGTGTGGTCATCGTGCAGTTTTTAAAGGGCGGGCAGAGCGGCGAGATCCCGCTGCTGGAGCAGCTGGGCGCTGTCGTTTACCGGGGCAAGGCCGGGCAGAAATTTGTTTTTCAGATGAACGAGGCGGAAAAGGCCGCTACCCGCGATTTGCAAAACAAAAACCTTGCGGCGGCGCTGGCGCAGCCCTGTGATATGCTGGTGCTGGACGAAGCCGGCAGCGCGTGGGAACTGGACATGGTGGATAAAGCCCTGTTGCAGCAGGCGGTGCTGCACCGCCCCGCCGGGCAGGAGTGCGTCCTGACCGCCCACGCAGCCCCTGGGTGGATGCTGGATGCCGCAGATTACCTCACAGAGATGTGCTGCCGCCGCCACCCCTACCAGAAGGGCATCGCCGCACGGAAAGGCGTGGAGTATTAAGGTTATAGCAAAAGGAGTTGTTGCGCATGATGCAACAACTCCTTTTGCAGTTTTATACATCCCAGAACCCTTTTAGCGCCGCTTCCAGCGCGGCGGTACCGGGCAGATACCGGATGTGCTGCCAGTGCGGCGGGAACAGACGGGCGGTGTCGGGCTGCGCAAAGCGGTCGTCCAAAAGCAGCACCACGCCTTTGTCCTGTGGGGTGCGCACCACCCGCCCGGCGGCTTGCAGTACCTTGTTCATGCCCGGGTAGCGGTAGGCATAGTCGAAGCCGCAGCCGGACTGCTCCTCGTAATACCGGCGCAGCATCTCCTGCCGGGGGTTCACCTGCGGCAGGCCCACCCCCACGATGGCACAGCCGATGAGCCGGTCACCCACAAGGTCTACTCCCTCGCCGAAGATGCCGCCCATCACGGCAAAACCCAGCAGCGTTTTGGCGGGGTGGGGCACAAACTGCGCCAGAAACTCCGCGCGCCCGGCATCGTCCAAGCTGCGCTGCTGCACAAGGGTAGGGATGTCCGGCCAGCGGGCGGCAAAGGCTTCGTACACCTGCTGCAAATAGGCGTAGCTGGGGAAAAACGCCAGATAATTGCCGGTCTTGCCCTTTGCCAGCGCCGCCAGCGCATCGGCTACGGCGGGCACACTGGCTTCCCGCTGACGGTAGCGGGTGGAGATGCCCGGCAGACAGAACAGCCCCAGATTTTCCGGCGGGAAGGGGCTGGGCAGCGCCACCGCCCGGGCATCGGCGCAGCCCAGCACGCTGCGGTAAAAGGCAGGCGGGGTCAATGTGGCACTGAACAGCGCCGCGCTGCGCCCTGCCGCCAGACTGGCGTCCACAAAAGGCGCGGGGTCTAAGCAGAGCAGATGCAGCTCCAACTCACTGCCCCGGGCGGTGAGCTGGGTGACAAAATGGCTGTCGTACCGGTCGGCCGCGCGGGCGATATCCTGCAAGGCAAAGTAGAGTTCCAGCAGCTGGGCGTGGGCGGGGTCCTCGGGGTTTTGTTCCAGCCAGTCCTGCAAAGGGGTGTGCACCGCCCGCAGGGCAGCGGGCAAAGCGGCGGGCAGCTGCTGCAAAAACACGGTGCCATCCCGGGCATACAGTGGCTCCGGTAAGGCAAAATCCGGGGCGGTCTCGGCGGGCAGCAGGCTCACCTGCGTAGGCTCGGTCTCCCCGGCGGGCTCTGCACCTGTGCGGGGCGCAGCCTGTGCGCAGGCTTTGCGCGCCGCCAGAAAGACCTTATCCGCCTTGGTCAGCGCGGTTTTCAGGCTGCTTTTGCCCTTGCCCAGCGCCCGCTTTGCCTCGGTCAGGCTGCTTTTGGCAAACTGCGCCGAGTACATGGCACGGGCTCTGTCCGGCAGGTTGTGCGCCTCGTCAATGAGGAATAGCCAGTCCCCGGCGGCATCGAAAAAGCGCTTGAGGTGCACCACAGGGTCAAACAGATAGTTGTAGTCTCCGATGACCACATCGCACCACTCGCTCAAGTCCAGCCCCAGCTCAAAGGGACACACCGAGAACTGCCGGGCGGTGTCCGCCAGCGCGGCACGGCTGAAACTGCCGCTGCCGTCCAGCAGAGCCGCCAGCGCATCCTTGCGGCGGTCGTAGTAGCCGTTGGCAAAGGGGCACACCTCCGGCAGACAGGCGGGGTGCCCTTCGGCGTCCGGGTGCAGACAAGCCTTTTCCTTGGCGGTCAGGGTCACGCTGCGCAAGGCGAGACCGGGTTGTGCGGCACGTAGCCGCGCCACTGCGTCCTCGGCGGCGGCTTGGGTGGTGTTGCGGGCGGTCAGATAGAACAGTTTTGCGCCGCAGCCCTCGCCCATGGCTTTTAAAGCAGGGAAGAGCGCGCTCATGGTCTTGCCGATGCCGGTAGGGGCCTGACAAAAAACGCGGGTGCCGCCCTTGCGGTCGGCGCTCTTCCCGGCGCGGCAGGCGCGGTACACCTCGCCCGCCAGCGCCCGCTGCCCGGGGCGGTACTCCGCAAAGGGAAATTGCAGCGCCGCAAGGCTTTGGCTGCGCCGGGTGTCCCAGTCCAGCTGCCGCTGCGCCCACGGGGCATACTGCATTAAAAGCTGCCGCAAAAACTGCTCCAGCTGCTGCTGAGTGAACTGCCGGGTAAAGCGCTGAATCTGGTCGGTATCGACCTGATAATAGGTCAGACGCACGGCAAGCGCATCCAGTCCCTGCTGGCTGCTGAAAATGGCGGCATATACCATGCCCTGCGCCCAGTGGCAGGGGTTCAGTTCCTCGGTGATCTCCTCATAGGGGACGGTAGTGGTCTTGATCTCATCAATAGTCACGGTGCCGTTTTCATCGGTGAAAATGCCGTCTGCCCGGCCTTCCAGCGTAAAGGCGATGCCGCAGGCTTCCCGCTCCGCGCTGAGGAATACCTCGGCCTGATAGCCCTCCCCGGCGGCCTTTTGCAGCTTGCGGTGGATGCGTGCGCCCTCGTTGGCGCGGTCAAAGCCGGCAAAGCGGCTGTCGATGCTGCCGGTGCGCAGCAAAAACTCCACCAGCTGCCGGATGGGCAGATGGATGCTTGCCAAGGCGTTTCACCTCCGTTTTTTCGTTATCCTACCCCGAACAACTCCATGCACTGGGCGGCTGCGGCATCCACCTGTGCAAAGTCCACGGCGGTGCGGTAGTAGGTCTCCAGTTCATCGTGGCAGCTTTTTGCTTGTGCCATCAGGGCACAGGCCTGTTCCAGCAGCTCGGCGGCGGCGCGCTCGTTGAAGCGCAGCCGTGCACGGCAGGCAGAAAGGTTCTCCCGGTCCACAAAGCGGCTGCACCGCACGGTCTGCGCCGCAGACAGCCGCACCGGATGCCAGCGGTTGTCGGTCAGGAACGCCAGCCGCAGGGAGGGAATGATAATGTGGTCGATTTTATCCTCCGGGTGCATGGCGCAGGGGCAGGTGATGATGTGGTAGCCCCGCGCCAGTGCCTCGGCGCGGATGAGTTCCAGCAGCAGGCGGGAGACTGCCCCGTAGTCGTCCCGGAAGAGGATGCATTTGTCTGCCAGTGCCTGCACCGTGCCCTGATAGAACACCTCGCCCTTGGGCGTGATGGCCGAGAGCAGCCGCAGCTCTTCAGAGCCCATCTCCTCGGTGCGGGGCAACAGGCGGATGCACAGCCGCTTGACGTAGCGGCGCACTTTTTCAAAGTTGGCGCTGCACGCTTCGGCGCGGCGGCTGTCCAGCAGCAGGCTGCCCGCCGAGGCCACATACCGCGCCGCCCGGCTGCGCAGCAGCTGGTTGCGGGCAAACAGGGCGGTCACCTCGTCCTTGTGGGGGTGCAGGGCATCGGCGTCAATGGTGTGGTACAAACTCAACACCCGCTCGTCTGCGCCGGGGGCTTCCGGCTCCACCACATGGGGCGCGGTGGCGTCGATGATGGCGCGTTTCTGCCGCAGGAACACCACCCCGTCCAGACTGTCGGGGTCGCTGGCGCAGTGGATGCGCTGGATAGGTTCGCCCTTATCCTGTGCGGCGCGCGCCAGACGCTTCATCAAAGTAGACTTGCCGCAGCCCGGCCCGCTTTTGAGCAGCACCAGCTGCATTCCGGGCTCCCGGCGCAGCGGCGCAAAGTAGCCCTTGAACCCGGCGGGCGTTGTAGCGCCCAAAAAGAAATCCACAGAAGGATGCACGGAACTTTCCATACAAAAACACCTCACTTTTGCTTTACAGTATGCAAAAGCGGCGCGGTTGGTTCCTGTCCTTATTTATGATAGGTATGCTCGCACACGGCGGCAATGGTGTCCCGCAGTACGGTAAAGTCCGCAAAGGCTTCAGGCTTGTTCTGGGGTTGGCGCAGCAGGGCGGCGGGGTGGAAGGTGCCCATGAACAAAATGCCACCCTTCTCAATGATCTGTCCGTGCTCCCGGGTGACGGAAAAATCCTGCCGGATCATCCGCTGGGCGGCAACACGCCCAAGGCAGACCACGATCTTGGGATGCAGCAGCCGGAACTGCTCCCGCAGCCACGGCATACAGGCTTCGCTCTCGGCGGGCAGCGGGTCGCGGTTCTGGGGCGGGCGGCACTTGACGATGTTGGCAATATAGCAGTTCTTTTTGCGGTCAAGGTCGATGGCAAACAGGTATTTGTCCAGCAGCTGGCCGCTGCGCCCCACAAAGGGCAGACCCTGCTCGTCCTCGCTCTGGCCGGGGCCCTCGCCCACAAACAGCACCTCAGCGTCCGGCACGCCCTGCCCGAACACCACGTTCGTCCGGGTGGCGCACAGCTCGCACCGGGTGCAGGCAAGGCATTCGGCCTTTAAAGTATCCATATCCATGGAGAACATCTCCTTTAAAATCAGTATGATATTTTATTCACAAATCAAATGGCGGCTTCTCCCCTAAAATATAGCACAAAAACACAATTTTGTCTTGAACTTTTTGCCGTCTGTGCTAGAATAAAGAAGAAAGGCATCCTTGTGTCCAACAGACACGGAATGCAAATTTTGGAAAGCATTTTCGGAGGTAATCACAATGGCTGATATGTTTGCACCGCTGGTAGCACAGCTGAAGGCAAATCCCAAGACGATCGTGTTCACCGAGGGCAATGACCCCCGCATTCTGGAGGCCGCAAGCAAGCTGCTGGCCGAGGGCGTGCTGAAGGTCGTTATGGTGGGCAACGAGGCAGAGTGCAAGGCTGCTGCCGCCGCCGGTAACTTTGATATTTCCGCTGCCGAGATCATCGACCCGGAGAACTACGCCGGTTTTGATGAGATGGTCAGCACCATGGTGGAGCTGCGCAAGGGCAAGCAGTCCGCTGAGGAGTGCACCGCCCTGCTGAAGAAGTCCAACTACTTTGGCACCATGCTGGTGAAGATGGGCAAGGCAGACTGCCTGCTGGGCGGCGCTACCTACTCCACCGCCGACACCATCCGTCCCGCTCTGCAGCTGGTCAAGACCAAGAAGGGCGCACATCTGGTGAGCTCTTGCTTTATTCTGGACCGCGACTGCGGCGAAGAGGGCCTGAAGCGCATTGCCATGGGCGACTGCGCCGTCAACATTGATTACACCGATACCGTCGATAAGGCTACCGGCGAGGTCAAGATCTCTGCCGCTTCCAAGCTGGCAGAGGTGGCTGTGGAGACTGCCCGCACCGCAAAGCTGTTCGGCATCGACCCGAAGGTGGCTGTGCTGAGCTTCTCCACCAAGGGCTCCGGCAAGGGCGGCACCGTGGCACTGAGCCACGATGCTACCATCAAGGCACAGGAGATGGATCCCGAGCTGGCTGTGGACGGCGAGCTGCAGTTTGACGCAGCCGTTGCTCCCGAGGTCGCACAGGTCAAGTGCAAGGGCAGCAAGGTGGCTGGTCAGGCCAACACCTTCATCTTCCCCTGCATCGAGGCCGGCAACATCGGCTATAAGATCGCACAGCGTCTGGGCGGCTACGCTGCCTACGGCCCCATCCTGCAGGGTCTGAACGCACCCATCAACGACCTGTCCCGCGGCTGCAATGCAGACGAGGTGTACAAGATGAGCCTGATCACCGCTTGCCAGTCTTAAACAGTTTTAGCACAAACGAGGAGAAGCCTTCGGGCTTCTCCTTTTTGTTTTGCCCCCTCTTGCAATCCGGCGGGGTTTATGGTACAATATCTTAGCATCCACAAGGATGTGTCGGACAGCGCCTGCTGCGTGGTTCGGCATACGGATGCGGGTCCTGTACGATGGGCTCGCTGTGAACCAGGTCAGGTGGGGAACCAAGCAGCCTTAAGCAGTGCGTTCGTGCGTTTCAGTAAGCCTGCATCCGTATGCCGAGTTACGCAAGGCGGGGACAAAACCCCGTCGAGCGCTGTCCTTTTATTTTTGCCGCAAAGGCCGGGAAAGGAGAGAGATCGCCATGTATCGTGCGCTTTACCGCAAATGGAGACCCCAGCGGTTTGAGGATGTGGTGGGCCAGCGTGCCATTGTGACCGCCCTGAAAAACCAGATCACCGCAGGGCGCGTGGGCCATGCGTATCTGTTTACCGGCGTGCGCGGCACCGGCAAGACCACCTGCGCCAAAATTTTTGCCAAGGCGGTCAACTGCCTGCACCCGGTAAATGGCGACCCCTGCGGGGAGTGCGAGATCTGCAAGGGCATCGACAACGGCAGCCTGCTGGACGTGGTGGAGATGGACGCAGCCTCCAACAACGGCGTGGACGATATCCGCGACCTGCGGGACGAGACCGCCTACACCCCCAGCGCCTGTCAGTATAAGGTGTATATCATCGACGAGGTGCACATGCTGTCCACAGCGGCCTTTAATGCGCTGCTGAAAACGCTGGAAGAGCCGCCCGCACATGTCATCTTCATTCTGGCGACCACCGAGATCCAGAAAGTGCCCGCCACCATCCTCTCCCGCTGCCAGCGGTACGATTTTACCCGCATCGGGCCGGAGGATATCGCCCGGCGGGTGGAGTATATCGCCGGGGAAGAAAAGCTGGAGCTGACCTCCGACGGCGCAGAGCTGATCGCCCGTCTGGCCGATGGTGCGCTGCGCGATGCACTGTCCATTCTGGATACCTGCGCCGGCGTCACTGCAAAGATCGACGCGGACGTGGTGCGCCGCATGGCGGGTGTGACCGACCGCAGCTACCTGTTCCAAATTTCGGACGCTCTGGAAGCACAGGACGCCGCCGCCGCGCTGGCACAGCTGGCGCAGCTGCGGCAGCAGTCGGTGGACGTGAAGCGCCTGACCGAGGAATTGATTGCTCACTACCGCGCTCTGATGCTGGCAGCGCTGCCCGGCGGGCAGGCGCTGCTGTCCGGTGTATCGCCGGAGGAAGAGGCGCTGTACCTGCAAAAAGGCCCGGAGATGGGGCAGCGAGAAGCCATCCGCGCCATCCGCACTTTGGGCACGGCGCTGGAGCACATGACCCGTGGCAGCGACCAGCGCATCGAGCTGGAACTGGCACTGTTCAGCCTGTCCGAGCCGCCCCAGCAGATGCAGGCGGTAACGGTACAGGCAGCCCCTGCCCGCACGGCACAGTCGGAAGCACCCCGTCCCTTTGCGGCAGCGGTGCAGCCCTTTGCCAGCGCCCCGGTGCAGCCCGCACCGGCAGCAACTGCACCCCAGACCCCGGCAGCAGGAACAGAACCTGCCCCTGCTGCGCAGGAGGTGTCCCCGCAGCCTGCCGCACCGGAAGCAACGCCCGCCCCTGCGGACGAGCTGCCGCCCATGCCAGAGGAACCGCCGGTACAGCAGAGCGATGCCGCCCTGCCGTGGGACGAGCCTGCCCCGCAGGCACCGCCGCCGGAGGAGCCGGAGCCGGTCAGTCAGCCGGAGCAGCCTGCCCCTGCAGAGCCTGTGCAGCCTGCCCCGGCAGCAGAGAAATCGCCTGCCCCGGTGCAGGAGCACCCTGCCGACCCGGTGCTGACAAAGCCCCGCAGCGTGGCGCAGCAGGGCACGAACCCCTTCCCGTACTGGGGGCAGATCGTGCAGAAGCTGGAAGGCATCGACCCCATGCTGTATATGTATCTGCGCAAGTCCAAGGCTTACTTTGACGGCACCCGCGTGCTGATCGATGGCGGCAAGACCTTCCGGGATTTTATCCGGGTGAACAAGGACAGCCAGAAGCTGATCAAAAAGCTGATCGCCGAGGTATCCGGCGTGCCGGTGCCCATCGGCCCCTACGAGCCCAAAACGGCCGGAAAGACCGCCTCCAACGCGGAGCAGTCCCTTCTGGCGCTGGAAAAGCTGGGGTTAGAGGTCAGCATTGAGGATACCGCCCGCAAAAAGCGATAAAAATTGTTTATAATAAAGGAGAATACCATTATGAAAGCAAGAATGCCCGCAGGCTACGGCCGCCCCGATATGAACGCCCTGATGCGTCAGGCTCAGAAGATGCAGGAGGACATGAAGAGCAAGCAGGCCGAGTTGGAAGCCGCCGAGTACACCGGCAGCGCCGCCGGTGAGATGGTGACCGTAAAGATGAACGGCAAGCATGAGGTGCTGTCCATCACCATCAAGCCCGAGGCTGTGGACCCGGACGACATCGAGATGCTGGAAGACATGGTGGCTGCTGCCATCAACGCCACCGTGAAGCAGGTGGATGAGACCGCCGAGGCCGAGATGGGCAAGCTGACCGGCGGCCTGAACATTCCGGGTCTCTGAGCCGGGAAGGGGAGATACCATGGACTACACTGCCGCACCGCTGGAAAAGCTGATCGAAGAGTTCGGCAAGTTTCAGGGCGTGGGCCGCAAGGGCGCTACCCGCATGGCCTATCAGGTGCTGAGTATGTCGGATAAGGACGCTGCGGCGCTGGCCGATGCCATCCGCGGTGCGCACACCCGGCTGCACCGGTGCCGCATCTGCCAGAACTTTACGGACGCTGACCTGTGCCCGGTGTGCGCCAGCGCCAAGCGGGACACCTCGGTGATCTGCGTGGTGGAAAAGCCCCGGGACGTGCAGGCTTTTGAGCGCACCCGGGAGTATAACGGCCTGTACCATGTGCTGCATGGTCTGCTGGACCCGCTGGCCGGTGTGGGCGTAGAGCAGTTGACCGTCAAGGAGCTGCTGGCGCGGCTGAAGGACGACACGGTGAAGGAGGTCATCATGGCCATGAACCCCACCGTGGAGGGCGAGGCTACCGCCATGTATCTGGCAAAGCTCATCAAGCCGCTGGGCATCCGGGTCACCCGGCTGGCCTCCGGTCTGCCGGTGGGCGCCAGCCTGGAATATGCGGACGAGACTACCCTGTACCGGGCACTTTCCGGCCGGGGAGAGCTGTGAGTTTGTAAAAATTTACAATTCTGTCAGAAACAGCCCTTGCATTACCCTGAAAAAATGGTATACTGAAACAACAAACGGAACGGAGAAAGGAGGCGCGCAGCATGGCACCCACAAAGGAGCGCCCGGCGACCAAGAGCATCGCCACCAACCGCGAAGCGCGCCACGAATATTTTGTTCTGGAAGCGCTGGAGACCGGTGTGGAGCTCAAAGGCACCGAGGTGAAAAGCCTGCGGGCCGGCGGGGTCAACCTGAAGGACAGCTGGGTAGATATTGAAAATGGCGAGCTGCTGGTAAAGGGAATGCACATCAGCCCTTACGACCACGGCAACCTGTTCAATCAGGATCCTATGCGTGTCCGGCGGCTTCTGGCACACAAAAGTGAGATTCGGCGTCTGCACCAGCAGTGCAAACTGCAGGGCTATACGCTGGTGCCGCTCTCGCTTTATTTCAAGCATGGCCGCGTAAAAATGGAAGTGGGCCTGTGCAAGGGCAAAAAGCTGTACGACAAGCGTGCCGATGCCGCCCAGCGCGATGCAAAGCGCTCCATTGACCGGGCTGTGAAGTCCAACGGCAAGTATTATTAAGCATTCCAATTGCAGACTGCGGCTCACCGCAGAAAACCAAGCTTTCCGCACATCGCAAGATGTGCTTTATATGGGGGCGTAAAGGTTTCGACGGGGGGAGCAAGGTCTGGGCAGCGGGTAGCAGTGGGGGAACTGCTCTATAACTCCTCCAAAAAAATTAACTGACAACAATAATTATCAGTTGCTCGCAGCCTGAGTGCTGCGCGTTCCGCCCACTCTTGTGTCGTGTGGGGCCGGGGCGTCCTTTAGACACAGCACCTGAACGGACCTAAGCTTTGCGGACCGGCAGGAACTCATGAAGCTACCAAAGCGCTAGCCTGACGATCGGCGTGGCGCGGCGGGAATGTTGTAGATCGCCTGCACCCGGAGACACCTACACTGAGCTCTTTTCGGACATGGGTTCGACTCCCATCGCCTCCACCAACATAAAAGCCACCTGAAAACTTACGTTTTTCAGGTGGCTTTTGCTATATCTGCTATTCTGTTACGCCAGATCCGGCAGGATATCCGACCACAGAGCCTGCTCCTGCCGCAAGGCATCAAAGCAGCAGTCCAGATATATTTTGTTGACCGCGGCAAAAATGGTGCTGCGCAGCAGCAGACGCTCGTCGTTGAGCGTAGTCTCCGGCTGGGCTGTCTTGCCGCCGAACACCACGGAAAGACTAGTCTCTAACTCCTCGCAGAAGATATCGTAGGCTGTCCCGGCGGAGCAGTGCTCCCGCTGCATTTTGAACAGAGTGTCGATGTTTTCGATCGAGAGCACGGTCTTGGAGACTGCAATGTACATCAGGGATGCGATCTGATCCCGGGTGTATTTTTTGCGGATGGGGTGATCCACCACCCCTTTTTTGACATAATTGCTTACCATGGACGGGGTCAGTTCTACCCCGCAGAAGCTGCGGAAGTAGCCGTTGACGAACTGCACCGTCTGGTCCAGATACAGCCCTACCGAGGGAAGATCGTTGTACCGGGGCAGGGCAAAGCCCGCAGCACACGCCGCAACGCGGAGTTTGGTTTCAGCTTTCATAGTATCTTGTTCCGTTCATGCTCCTGCACTTTTTGCAAGCAGGAACGTTGTTTTTGTGCAAAGGCAGAGCAATTGCTTTCCGCAAAAGTACTTCTGCCTGTGAAATAGTATACCGCATTTTGGAAAATTGGTCAACGGGCAATGAAAACTTTGTAAAAGAATTTGAGAAAACAGTTGACAGGGTTTTGAAAAACTGATATGATGGTCACGGACAAAGGAATGACTGCGGCGTGCGCCGCTTGAAAATGGAGAAAAATATGAAAAGCAAAATCGTTGTAGATTCCTCTGCAAATGTGTACGAGCTCCCCGATGTGGGTTTTGCCTGCGTGCCGCTGAAGATCCTGACCGACGAGCAGGAGTATGTGGACACCGCAGAGGTGGATGCCCCCGCGCTGGCTCAGATGATGCGCACCTATAAGGGCCGCACCAGCACCTCCTGCCCCAACATCTCGGACTGGATGGCTGCCTACGAGGGCGCAGACGAGGTGTATGTTGTAACCATTACCGGTACGCTGTCCGGTGCCTATAACGCTGCACTGCTGGCGGGCGAGGAGTACGAGCAGAGCCACGAGGGCGCGCGGGTCTTTGTGCTGGACAGCCTGTCTACTGGTGCGGAGTCCCGGCTGCTGGTGGAGCGTCTGGCGGCGCTGATCAAGGCAGGCAAGCCCTTTGATACCGTATGTGAGGAGATCCGGGCGTACCATGAGCACACCCATCTGCTGTTTGCGCTGGAATCTCTGGCAAACCTTGCCCGCAATGGCCGCGTGAAGCCCGCTGTGGCTGCTGTGGCGCGGATGCTGGGTATCCGGGTTATCGGGCAGGCCAGCGATGCCGGTGATCTGGAGGTTCTTTGCAAGACCCGCGGCGAGCACGGCGCACTGGAGCGCATGGTGCTGGAAATGAAGGCGCACGGCCTGACCAACGGCCGGGTGCACATCGACCACTGCTGCAATGCTGCCGCTGCGGAGCGGCTGAAGCACATGGTCCATGCGGTGTTCCCGGAGGCCAAGGTGGAGGTAGGCAGCTGCGGCGCGCTGTGCAGCTACTACGCGGAGTACGGCGGCCTGATGGTGGGCTACGAGGATAACGAAGCACCCACCGTCTGAGCGGAAAATATGATACTATGATTTCGATTCACCGGGGCATCTGCGGACGCTCCGGTGAACTTTTTTATAAGGAATAAAGGCGGCCGGCACGCCGGTGTACCCGACACCAAAAGCTTGCAAAGGGGGAAAAACCGCGTTATACTTAACCGTATTAGAAACACGGAAAGGGGAGATGGTATGCTGTTCCGATTGCCGATCGTCAAATTTTTCAACCGCATCCTCAACCGCATCACGGTTACGGTGGTGCTGGTGGCGCTGCAGCTTGCATGGCTGGCGTGGGTGTTTTTTGCCCTCACCACCGGCACGGCGCGGGTGTGGGTCACCGGGGTGCTCAACGGGTTAAGCCTGCTGATCATTCTGTATCTGGTGCGCAAGGATGAAAACAGCGCCTATAAGGTGGGTTGGATCGCCCTCATCGGGCTGTTGCCGCTGCTGGGCGGGGCACTGTATCTGGCCTTTGGCAACAAGCGGCCCTCCCGCCGTCTGCGCAGCAAAATGCAGGCGGTGGAGCAGGCGCACCGGGCAGACCGCGCCCAGCAGCCCGGACAGACCGCCGGGCTGTGCGATGAAAACCGGGGCGTGAGCCGCTACCTGACCCAATACGGCTGCTATCCTGCATGGAAGAACACCACCGCCCGGTATTTTTCCTGCGGTGAGGCCATGTACCCGGCATTGCTGGCCGACCTTGAAAAGGCAGAGAAGAGCATCTTTCTGGAGTTTTTTATCATCAGTCAGGGCAAGATGTGGCAGGGCGTGGAGGACATTCTGCGGCGCAAAGCGGCGCAGGGGGTGGACGTGCGGCTGATCTACGATGACTTCGGCAGCCTGCTGGGTCTGCCCAAGGACTTTGTGGTGCGCATGGAGCGGGCGCATATCCGCTGCATCCCCTTTAACCCGGTGGTGCCGCTGCTCTCGCTGGTGATGAACCACCGCGACCACCGCAAGATCGTGGTGATAGACGGCAAAGTAGCCTACACCGGCGGCATCAATCTGGCAGACGAATATATCAACGCGATCACCCGCTTCGGCTACTGGAAGGACGCGGGCCTGCGCATCGAGGGCACTGCGGTGTGGAACTTTACCGTAATGTTTCTGGATTTCTGGAACGCCTTCCGGCCCTTTGAGCAGGATTACAGCGCCTTCCGTCCGCAGCTTGCGGTGCTGCCCGCCAGCGATGGAGTAGTACAGCCCTACGCAGACAGCCCGCTGGACGAAGAGCCGGTGGCAGAAACGGTCTATCTGGATATTCTGGCACAAGCACAGCAGTACGTTTATTTTTATACGCCCTATCTCGCCATCGGCGAGGAGATGCTGGACGCGCTGCGCAACGCCGCCAAGCGCGGGGTGGATGTGCGGCTGGTGCTGCCGGGCATCCCGGACAAAAAGCTGGTGTTCCGGCTGAGCCGCTCGTACTATCTGCCCCTGCTGCGGGCGGGGGTGCGTATCTACGAGTACACCCCGGGCTTTCTCCACGCCAAGTGCTGCGTCAGCGATGACCGCGCGGCGGTGGTGGGCAGCATCAATATGGACTACCGCAGTATGTTTCTGCACTTCGAGTGCGGGGTGCTGCTGCTGCAAAACAGCCAGGTGCTGACCCTGCGGGACGATGTGCGCCGCACCCTGCCCCAGTGCCGGGAGGTGCAGTGCGCGGACTGCCGCACCGGTCTGGTGGGTACGGTGCTGGACAGCGTGCTGCGGCTGTTAAGCCCGCTGATGTAAACATTTGCTCATAAAACCCGCGCGGCGGGGTACACTAGCTCCAAAGCCTGCGTCTGCAATGCAGGCACGGAAAGGGAGCGTATGTGACGATATGAAACAGGCATCGCGTTGGTTTTTGTGCTGCACGCTGGCGGCAGCACTGACATTGACCGGCTGTGGCGGGGGAAACTCCGGCAGCAGCTCCGGTTCTGTGAGCGGCAGCACCTCTGTGGGCAGCAGCGCGGCGCAAAGCGCGGCGTGGCGCACCGGGCTGGGGGTCCTGACCGAGACGACCGGCACAGACCGTGCGGGCAACATCCACACCGTAGCGGCTGCCGTGCTGCTGGATGCAGACGGCAAGCTGGCCGGGGTAACACTGGACGAGTTGGAGCTTTCAGTCAGTGCGGACAGCACCGGCAAGGTGACCACCCCCACCGACACCCGCACCAAGCGCCAGAAAGGGAAAGACTACCCACTGGCAGAGGTGTCCGGTCTGAAAAAGGGCTGGGCAGAGCAGGCAGATGCCTTTGGCAGCTGGCTTGAGGGCAAGACTCCGGACGAAGTGAAGAAGCTGAAAACGGATGCGGACGGCAAGCCCACGGAGGCAGACCTTCTCTCCGGCTGCACCATCGCGGTGGACCGTTACCGGGATGCTGTTGTCCGCGCCTGCGAGAATGCACAGGTGCTGGGTGCTGCCCGGGGCGATACGGTCAAACTGGGTGTAGAGGTGGCCGAAATGCCACAGGGGCTTGCGGGCACAGACGACAAGGACGCGCAGGTGCAGGCTAAGATCACGCTGGCGGTGGTGACCATGGACGAGAACGCCCGGGTGACCAGCGCCATCGGCGATATGACCGAGCCGGAGCTTTCCGTCAGCGCGGATGGTACTGTGTCTGCCCCGCGGGAGCCGGTGTACACCAAAAACGAGCTGGGCGACCGTTACGGAATGCGCAGCGCAAGCGCGTTAGGCAAGGAATGGTACGAGCACAGCGCAGGCTGGTGCGGCTATCTGAAGGGCAAAAACGCCGTGGAGATCGGCAAGCTCTCCGCAGACGGCACGGATGCCGACCTGAAGGCGCTGTGCACCATCTCAGTTACCGACCTGCAAAAAGCGGCGCTGAAGGCCATGGCGGAGCAGTAATCATAAAAACAGGATGTCCCTCTGCACAAAAAGTGCGGGGGGATTTTTTATGGATACCCCCTCAGGCGCAAAGCCGGAAGGGGTATGTGCACACTTTCCCACAAAAAGCGGGCTTACAGGCGGGGCAAAGCAGTGCATTGTGCAAAAAATAAAGGTTTCCTCTTGCAAAACGGCGACAAACGCGCTATTCTATAACCACAGTTTACCACTTTAGCATGGTAAAATGGTAAATCGAGAGGGAAGCGGGACGCAGAACGTCCCCCATGGGAGGAAAAAGATATGAAACTCAAGCGTATTGCAAGTGCATTTCTGGCCGGTGCTCTGGCACTGAGCCTTGCAGCCTGCGGCGGCAGTGCATCCACCTCTGCTGCGGCATCTGCTTCCGGCAGCGCAGCCGGTTCGACTTCTTCCGCAGCGGGCAGCGATCTGGACTACATCAAGGGCAAGGGCAAAATGGTCATCGGCTATACCGTGTACGAGCCCATGAACTACACCGACGCCGACGGCAACTTTACCGGCTTTGATACCGAACTTGCCACTGCTGTGTGCGCAAAGCTGGGCGTAGAGCCGGAGTTCGTGGAGATCAACTGGGACACCAAGGTGGTGGAGCTGGACGCCAAGAGCATCGACTGCATCTGGAACGGCATGACCCTGACCGAAGATATCATGGCAAACACCGCCACCACCAAGGCCTACGCCAAGAACGCACAGGTCGTGGTGGTCAAGGAGAGCACCGCCTACACCTCCACCGCCGACCTTGCCGGTAAGACCGTGGTGGCTGAGGCGGGTTCTGCCGGTGAAGCCGCCATTCAGGGCGATGAGAACCTTGCAAAGGCAGACTACGTTTCCAAGAGCGTGCAGACCGACTGCCTGATGGAAGTGGCTGCCGGTACGGCAGATGCCGCTGTGCTGGATCTGACCCTTGCCAACGCCATGATCGGGGAAGGCACCGACTATGCAAGCCTGAAGATCGTGGACGAGCTGAACGCCGAGGAGTACGGCGTGGCCTTCCGCAAGGGCAGTGATGCCGCCGCCGCAGTGGACGCCGCCTTTGACGAGCTGAAGGCTGACGGCACCATGCAGGCACTGGCCGAGAAGTACGAGCTGGCGCTGGCCGACTGAGCCGGGCGTAAAACAAAACGATAGATGGGTGTGTTTTTGTGTCTGTGATCCTTGGGCGCCTTTCCGGCGCGTTCCTGCTCAACTGTGAGCTGTTTGCCCTTACACTGCTGTTTGCGCTGCCGCTGGGGCTGGTGGTGGCCTTTGGCTCCATGAGCCGGTGCAGGCTGCTGTCCGGTGCGGTAAAGACCTTTGTCTGGGTCATCCGCGGTACGCCGCTGATGCTGCAGATCATCGTCATTTATCTGGGCCCCGGCCTGCTGGGCATGAATAATCCGTGGCCCTCCGGCTCCGGCGGGCGCATGGTGGCGGCGGTGGTAGCCTTTGCCATCAACTACGCCTGCTATTTTTCCGAGATCTACCGCGGCGGCATCGAGGCCGTGCCCAAAGGGCAGACCGAAGCCGGGCAGGTGCTGGGCATGACCCGCACGCAGATCTTTTTCAAGGTCACCCTTTTGCAGGTGGTCAAGCGCATCCTGCCGCCCATGGGCAACGAGATCATCACCCTTGTCAAGGACACCTCGCTGGCAAACACCATCGCCAACAAGGAGATCATCATGATGGCCAAGGAGTACAGCGCAAAGGGCTTGATCTGGCCGCTGTTCTCCACGGCACTGTTCTTCCTTGTATTCGTAGGCGCGCTCACCCTGCTGTTCAACTGGGCTGAAAAGAAACTGGATTATTTCCGCTGCTGAGGAGGTTTTTAAGAATATGGCATTACTGGAGGCCTCCGGCATTGGCAAAAATTTCGGAGATACAAAGGTCTTAAAGGACATTTCTCTTACCTTAGAGCAGGGCGAGGCGCTGGCCATCATCGGCTCGTCCGGCTCCGGCAAGACCACCCTGCTGCGCTGCCTGAACTTTCTGGAGCGGCCGGACACCGGCTGCATCCGGGTGAACGGCGAGACCATGTGGGACGCCGCCGACCCCGCCACCCAGCGGGAGAGCGAGATCCGCAAAAAGCGGCTGCACTTCGGGCTGGTGTTCCAGAACTTCAACCTCTTCCCGCAGTATACCGCCTTGCAGAACGTGATGCTGGCAGGGGAGCTGCTGGCAAAGGAGCGCCCGGACTACCGCGCCAACAAAAAGGCGATGCACGCCCAGCTGGAACAGCAGGCGCGGGAACTGCTGGCGCAGATGGGGCTTTCGGAGCGGGCAGACCACTACCCGCACCAGCTTTCCGGCGGGCAGCAGCAGCGGGTGGCCATTGCCCGGGCGCTGGCGCTGCACCCGGACATCCTCTGCTTCGACGAGCCCACCAGCGCCCTTGACCCGGAGCTGACCGGCGAGGTGCTGCGGGTGCTGCGGGAGCTGGCCGACCGCAAGACCACCATGATCATCGTGACCCACGAGATGCACTTTGCCCGGGATGTGGCCGACCGCATCCTGTTTATGGACGGCGGTGTGGTGGTGGAAGAAGGCCCTGCAAAGCAGCTGATCGACCACCCGCGGGAACAGCGCACCAAACAGTTTCTGGCACACTACGCGGAATGAGCAAAATCACCAATTCTTTGGGCAAAAAAATGGAAATGTTGATGCAAACCAAGTCTTGTAAAACCGGCGCTGCTCCGCTATAATACCACTCATGAATCCTTACAACGTCCTGCCGCTTTTCCGGCAGGGCGTTTTTCACGGCAAAAATGCGAACATCCATCTTTTTTGTGTGGGCAGGAGGTATATTTCCATGACCAAAGATATGACGCAGGGCAGTCCGCTGAAGCTGCTGCTTGCCTTTGCTGTGCCGCTGATGCTGGGCAGCCTGTTCCAGCAGTTCTACAATCTGGCCGATACCATCATCGTGGGGCGGTTCGTGGGCGTGGAAGCACTGGCGGCGGTAGGCAGTGTGGGCGGTTTGAACTATCTGGTGCTGGGCTTTGTCAACGGCATTGCCTGTGGCTTTTCCATCCCCATCTCATGGACCTTCGGTGCCCACGACCACCACGAGATGCGCCGCTACACCGCCAATACCGTGTGGCTGTCCATCGCCTTTGCCACGGTGCTTACCATCGTTACGGTGGCAATGACCCATCTGGTGCTGGTGTGGACGAACACCCCGGCCGATATCATCGACCTTGCGGATATCTATATCCGCACCATTTTTGCAGGCATCCCCTTCACGCTGCTTTATAATGTGACCAGCGCCCTGATGCGTGCACTGGGCGACAGCAAGCGCCCGCTGTATTTCCTGCTGGTGGCCAGCGTGCTGAACATCGGGCTGGACCTTGCCTGCATCATCCTGTTCAACATGGGCGTGTTCGGCGCGGCTTTTGCCACCGTGTTCAGTCAGGCTGTGGCAGGCATCGGCAGCCTTATTTACATCATGCGCCACTACCCGGAACTGCGCTGGAATAAGGAAGAAGGGCGCATCAGCGCTCCGCACTGCGCAAAGCTTTGCGCCATGGGCCTCCCCATGGGTCTGCAGTGCAGTATTACTGCCATCGGCAGCGTGGTGCTGCAGGGCGCGGTGAACGGTCTGGGCAGCGATATCGTAGCCGCGCAGACCGCCGGCGGCAAGGCTGCGCAGTTCCTCAGCGTGCCGCTGGAGAGCATCGGCACCGCCATGACCACCTACACCAGCCAGAATATGGGCGCGAAGGATCTGGGCCGCGTGAACCGCGGCGTGAACACCGCACTGGGCATCGGCTGCGTGTACAGCGTGGCCTCCTTCCTCATCCTGCGCGTGCTGGACAAGCCCCTGATCGGCCTGTTTTTGGACGCAGGCGAGACCGCCATTATGGCCAATGCGCAGGACTTCATCTTCTGGAACAGTGTGTTCTACATCCCGCTGGCAGTGCTTATCATCTACCGCTACACCATTCAGGGTCTGGGACACTCCGGCCTTGCCATGTTTGCCGGTGTGGCTGAAATGATCGCCCGCGCCATGGTGGGCTTCTGGTTCGTGCCGCTGTGGGGCTACTTTGCCGCCTGCATCGCAAGCCCGGTGGCATGGCTCTTTGCCTGCTTCTTCCTGATCCCGGCCTATTTTGTGGTGTTCCGCAGACTGCAAAAGGAAAAGCAGCAGGAAGCCGCCGCAAAGGTGCAGTAAGGGTTCATAAAAAATGCTTTTTCTTTTCGCCCTTTCATGCTATAATAAAAATTAAATACGGCTTTTGCCGTAACAGGGCAGGGGTTATAAGTCTTTGAAAAGCTGGTTTGCTTAATGGCTTCCCCCCCAAGGGGTGAAGGCTAAGGGGACGGCTGTTTTCGGGATGAATAGCCGCACTGCCGGGGCAATGCCCGCAATTGCGGCGGGCGGGAAAATACAAAAAGAGAGGCGAATCGAGATGTTGGATATGATCAAATGCAGCACTGGCGGTGCGTACTATGCGCGCGGAGAGTGGGTGCCCGCAGATGGCAATGCACCCGCAGCACTGGCAGCAAAGGGCTTTGATGCCGCTGCCGTTGCCGCGGCTAAGACCGGTACCATGGCCTACAATATTATGCAGGCACACAACACCAGCGGCGATGCCGAGAACCTGAAGATCAAGTTTGATGCCATGGCAAGCCATGACATCACCTTTGTGGGCATCATCCAGACCGCCCGTGCTTCCGGGCTGGAAAAGTTTCCCATTCCTTATGTGCTTACCAACTGCCACAACAGCCTGTGCGCTGTGGGCGGCACCATCAACGAGGACGACCACCGCTTTGGCCTGTCCGCTGCCAAAAAGTACGGCGGTATCTTTGTGCCCCCGCACATGGCAGTCATCCACCAGTATATGCGCGAGCGCTTTGCCGGCTGCGGCAAAATGATCCTTGGCTCGGACTCCCACACACGCTACGGCGCACTGGGCACCATGGCTATCGGTGAAGGCGGCGGCGAACTGGCAAAGCAGCTGCTGGGCCGCACCTATGATGTTGCCCGCCCGGGCGTGGTGGCCATCTACCTGACCGGCAGTCTGCCGGCGGGCTGCGGCCCCCACGATGTAGCCATTGCCCTTGTGGGCAAGCTGTTCAAGAGCGGCTACGTCAAAAACAAGGTCATGGAGTTCGTGGGCCCCGGCATTGCCTCCCTGCGGCAGGATACCCGCAACGCCATTGATGCCATGACCACCGAGACCACCTGTCTGTCCTCCATCTGGGAGACCGACGAAGTCACTCAGCGTTTTCTGGCAGTGCATGGCCGTGCAGCAGACTATAAAAAGCTGACACCGGCTGACCTTGCCTACTACGATGGCGTGGTGGAGGTGGATCTTTCTGCCATCCGTCCCATGATCGCCCTGCCCATGCACCCCTCCAATGCCTTTACCATTGAGGAGCTGAACGCAAACCTGGAGGACATCCTCCACGCCTGCGAACAGGATGTGCAGAAGCTGATCGGCCGCAAGGACGTGCAGCTGGATCTGTGCAGCAAGATCGAAAACGGCAAGCTGCGTGTGGATCAGGGCGTCATTGCAGGCTGCGCAGGCGGTCTGTACGACAGCATCTACGAGGCTGCTTCCATCCTCAAGGGTCATACCGGCGGCTGCGGCGACTACGCCCTGAGCGTTTACCCCGGCAGCCAGCCCATCATGATGGAACTGGTGCGCACCGGCGTCATCGGCGAGTTGATGGCCAGCGGTGCTACCATCCGCACCGCCTTCTGCGGCCCCTGCTTCGGCGCAGGCGATGTGCCCGCCAACGGCGCACTGTCCATCCGTCACACCACCCGCAACTTCCCCAGCCGCGAGGGCTCCAAGCCCGGCAGCGGCCAGCTGGCCGGTGTGGCACTGATGGATGCCCGCAGCATTGCAGCCACCACCGCAAACGGCGGCATTCTGACCCCCGCCACCGACATTGATTATGATCCCACCGTGCCGGAGTACCAGTACGATGCTTCCAGCTACGACACCCGCGTGTATCAGGGCTTTGGCAAGGGCGATTACGATGCCCTGCTCAAATTTGGCCCCAACATCAAGGACTGGCCGGAGATCGCACCGCTGGGCGACAATCTGCTGCTGAAGGTGGCTTCTTATATCACAGACCCCGTCACCACCACCGATGAGCTGATCCCCTCCGGTGAGACGTCCTCTTACCGTTCCAACCCCTTGGGTCTGGCTGAGTTCACCCTCAGCCGCAAGGACCCGGAGTATGTGGGCCGCGCCGAGGCTGTGCAGGCCGAAGAAAACGCCCGCCGCGCCGGTGCAGGGGACGCTGCTCTGCTGGCAAAGGTGAACGCCGTGCCCGGCTGCGAGAAGCTGAGCTGGAACGATATCCAGATCGCCTCTACCATCTTTGCGGTCAAGCCCGGCGACGGCTCTGCCCGTGAGCAGGCCGCCAGCTGCCAGCGTGTGCTGGGTGCCGGTGCCAATATCGTTACCGAGTACGCTACTAAGCGTTACCGCTCCAACCTGATCAACTGGGGCATGCTGCCCCTGCAGCTGGCAGGTGCCACCCCCTTTGGTCTGGGGGATTATGTGCTCATCCCCAATGTGCGGGAGGCACTCAAGGGCGACCTGCAGAACATCAAGGCCTATGTTCTGGGCGATACCGTCAAGGAGTTTGAGCTGTACATGGCTCCGCTCACCACCGACGAGCGCCAGATCCTGGCCGACGGCTGCCTGATCAATTTCTATAAGCACTAAGGAAGTAACCCGCTATGTCCTGTGACCTGCATATCCATTCCACCTGCTCCGACGGTGCTGTGCCCATTGAGTGGCTGGCACCCATCGCCGCCCGCACCGGGCTGCACGCCATCGCCCTTTCGGACCACGACACCCTGCTCAGCGCCCAGTACGCCTATGCCCACACCGGGCAGGACGGGGTAGAGCTGATCCCCGCCGTGGAGCTGACCGGCTACGACTTTGAGCGCCAGCACCGGGTGCATCTGCTGTGCTACTACCCGGACATTGACTGCCCGGCGCTGCGCGAGCATTGCGCCATCATGAAGGAGCGCCGCAACGCCTGCGCTTTGCAGAGCGCAAAGGAGCTGGAGCAGCTGTACCCGCAGTTTACCACCGACCTTGCATGGGAGACCACTAAGGCCAGCGGGGTGCTGTTCAAAAGCGGGCTGATGCAGGCACTGGAACTGCTGGGTCTGACCGATGGCAGCATCTACGGCGAGACCTACCACAAGCTGTTCGGGTGGAACCCCCGGGGTATCGTGCTGCATTCGCCGGAGTATCTGCCGGTGCGGCAGGTGCTGGCTACCGCCAAGGCAAGCGGCGGCGCGGTGGCGTTTGCCCACCCCACGGTGTATAAAAGTATGCCCCTGCTGCGCGAACTGGCGGCAGAGGGCGCAGTGGACGGCATAGAGGTGTACCACCCCAGCAACAGCCCGGAGGACAGCGCCGAGTGCCTTGCCCTGTGCAAACAGTACGGCCTTGTGGCTACTGCGGGCACGGACTTCCATGGCCGCAACCACAAGCACCCCCACCCCATCGGCACCTGCACCGCACCAGACGAAGCCGCAGCGCAGCTGCGCGCCATCGCCGAAAAACGTAAAAGAGAGAGGACGTAAAGACCATGAGCAAGGAATTTTCTTTCCCGAACAAGGGTACCTGCTCCAAGCAGACCAACTTTGTGCTGAACGATGACCACACCATTTCTTCCATCGAGGTCATCGGCGGCTGCAACGGCAACCTGAAGGGCATCTGCCAGCTGCTTACCGGCATGAAGGCAGAGGATGCCATTGCCCGTCTGGACGGCACGCTGTGCGGCTTCCGCAGCACCAGCTGCCCGGACCAGATTGCAAAGAACCTGAAAAAGGCTCTGGAACAGATGAACTAAAATCCACCGGAGAGCCGCTGCACAGAACCTTGTGTGGCGGCTCTCTTTTTGCGCGGGGACGATTTTGAATGCCCGCCGCTATGCTCTGGGCATGAATAGCGGAAAATTATTTTGAATTAGTGCAATGCCGGGCAGCCTGCGGGCTGCCCGGCATTGCACTTTTGAGGGAGCGTTTTAAATGATTTTGCGCTGCGCTTTATGTCACAATTTGTACGCAATTCCAGCAAATAAGGGCGGATGTAAAAAAACTATACACCGGGCAAAGTTTGTTTGTTGTTCCGGTTCACTTTGCGGGGTATACTGTTGCCATAGAGAACAGCACGATGAAGGCTGTGAAACGAAAATATGGAAGCAGGGAGGCTTTTTTATGTACTATTCCAGTGGCAATTATGAAGCTTTTGCACACCCCAAAAAGCCGGAGGGCGTGGATCATAAATCCGCTTATATCATCGGCTCCGGTCTGGCTGCGCTGACCGCTGCCTGCTATCTGGTGCGCGATGGCCAGATGAAGGGCGAGCACGTCCATGTGTTTGAAAAGAACGCACTGGCCGGCGGTGCCTGCGATGGCTACAAGTACGATATCGGCTATGTGATGCGCGGCGGCCGCGAGATGGATAACCACTTCGAAGTTATGTGGGATATGCTGCACTCCATCCCGTCTCTGGAGACCGAGGGTGCCAGCGTGCTGGACGAGTATTACTGGCTGAACAAGGAGGATCCCAACTTTTCCTTGTGCCGTGCCACCGTCAACCGCGGCGAGGATGCCCACACCGATGGTAAGTTCGGCCTGTCCGATAAGGGTGCCATGGAGATCATGAAGCTGTTCTTCACCCCGGACGAGCAGCTGCAGGATAAAAAGATCACCGATTTCTTCGATGACGAGGTGCTCAACACCAACTTCTGGATGTACTGGCGCACCATGTTCGCCTTCGAGAACTGGCACAGCGCACTGGAGATGAAGCTGTACCTCAAGCGCTATATCCACCACATCGGCGGTCTGCCGGACTTTACCGCCCTGCGCTTTACCCGTTATAATCAGTACGAATCCATCATCCTGCCCATGGTGCGCTATCTGGAAGGCTTTGGCGTGCAGTTCCACTACAACACCAAGGTCACGGATGTGAAGTTCGATATCCAGAAGGGCCGCAAGCTGGCAAGCTCTGTTACCGTGGAGCACGAGGGCGAGACCACCAACATTGATCTGACCGAGAACGATCTGCTGTTCATCACCAACGGCGGCTGCGTGGAAAGCTGCACCGTGGGTGCACAGGATAAGGCCACCGGCTTTGACCCCACCATCCAGCCCGGCAACGGCTGGGATCTGTGGAAGAAGATCGCCGCACAGGATCCCTCCTTCGGTCACCCGGAGAAGTTCTGCTCCGAGCCGGAACTGAGCAACTGGGAGAGCGCCACCATCACCACGCTGGACGACAAGATCCCTCAGTATATCCGCAAGATCTGCAAGCGCGACCCCTTCAGCGGCCATACCGTCACCGGTGGCATCGTCACCGTCAAGGACTCCAGCTGGCTGCTCAGCTGGACGCTGAACCGTCAGCAGCAGTTCAAGGATCAGCCCAAGAACCAGCTGTGCGTCTGGGTGTACGGCCTGTTCAGCGATAAGCCCGGCGATTACGTCAAGAAGCCCATGCGCGACTGCACCGGCCGCGAGATCTGCATGGAGTGGCTGTACCACATCGGTGTGCCCGAGGATCAGATCGCGGAACTGGCAGAGCACAGCGCCAACACCGTGCCTGTGATGATGCCCTATATCGACGCTTTCTTCATGCCCCGTGCCATGGGCGACCGCCCCGATGTTGTGCCCGAGGGCGCGGTGAACTTTGCCTTCCTCGGTCAGTTTGCCGAGACCGCCCGCGATACCATCTTCACCACCGAGTACTCCATGCGCACCGGTATGGAGGCCGTGTACACCCTGCTGAATATTGACCGCGGCGTGCCCGAGGTCTGGGGCAGCACCTACGATGTGCGCGCCCTGATCGATGCCACCGTGAAGCTGCGCGACGGCAAGAAGATCACCGACATGGATCTGCCGCTGATCCCGCGTCTGGCTTTGAAGGAAGCCTTGAAGAAGATCGAGGGCACCGACCTTGAGAAGTTCCTCAAGGAGTATAACGCTATCTGATATTTCCCTCTCCTCCGATAGATCCGGCAACGGGTCAACACCCCCCTAAAAAAGACCTCTCCGCTGCTCTGCGACAGGGCACAGGGAGGTCTTTTTTGTGTAAAAATGGTACAATATGCGTCAAAATAAAGCGGAACGTGAAAATAATTTGTGCCAAAAGGATGATTTTGGCTTGTTTGCGGCGGCGTTCTGTGCTATGCTAGAGCTATTGAAAGGGCAGGAGGGAAGAGCCTGCCCAAATGCGATACGCCAAAAATAAAAGGAGGTCGTTTTCCTGTGAAACAACTTATTTCCCGTCGCAGCTTTTTAAAGGCTGCTGGTGTGACCGCTGCCGCTGCATCCATGGCCATCGGTGCGCCTGCCGCATCGGCCTGCTGGTATGGTGACAAGTCTGACGTTACCATCCTGTACACCAACGATGTCCATACCTACATCGACAAGCAGAGCCCCAAGCTGACCTACGCTGCCATTGCCGACCTGAAGCAGAGCTATCAGAACGCCGGCAAGGATGTGCTGCTGGTGGATGCAGGCGACCATGTGCAGGGCACTGCCTACGGCTCCATGGACGAGGGTGCTTCCATCATCAAGCTGATGAACGCTGCCGGTTACGATGTCGCCACCCCCGGCAACCACGAGTTTGACTACGGTATGGACCGTGCCAAGGCCATCATGAAGGAAGCGGACTTCCCGTACCTGTCCTGCAACTGGGTAGACCTGCGCACTACGCTGCGGGTGTTGCCCTCCGTCAAGGTGTTCGTGCGCGGCGGCAGACGCATCGCCTTTGTGGGCGTGACCACCCCCGAGACCTTTACCAAGTCCACCCCGGCCTACTTTATGGATAAGGCACAGCGCAAGTACATCTACGATATTCAGGGTGGTGAGGATGGCAAAAAGCTCTATGACGCCGTGCAGAAGGCCATTGATAAGGCAAAGCTTCTGGCGGATGTGGTCATCGGTCTGGGCCATCTGGGCGTAGACCCCTCTTCCTCTCCGTGGACCAGTGAGGAAGTCATTGCCCACACCAGCGGCTTTGACGCCTTTATCGATGGCCACTCCCATACCGTAATGGAGAACAAGCAGGTGCAGGATGCCTCCGGCAAGGCTGTCACCCTGACCCAGACCGGTTCTTACTTTGCCAACGTTGGCGAGATGACCATCGCTGCGGACGGCACCATTACCACCAAACTCATTCCCACCCACGAGGGCATGGACGCAGGCATCGCCGCCATGCAGACCAGCTGGGTGAACACCGTGGACGATATGCTGGGCGAGAAGATTGCTGTGGGCGACAGCGATTTCTACGTCTCTGACCCCGCCACCGGCAAGCGCCGCATCCGCTCTGCCGAGACAAACCTCGGCGACTTTGTGGCTGACGGCATCTACACCTACTTCAACGAGGTGGAAAAGCTGCACTGTGATGTGGCCATCATGAATGGCGGCGGCATCCGCGCCGATGTGCCCGCAGGCGACTGGACCTTCAAGACCTGCAAGCAGGTCAGCCCCTTTGGCAACGTGGCCTGCCTGATGTCGGTTACCGGCAAGCAGATCCAGGACGCATTGGAGTTTGCAGCCCGCTTTGCAGGCGAGGACGGCAAGGAGAACGGCGGCTTCCTGCAGGTGGCCGGTGCTACCTACGAGATCCACACCGATATCCCCAACACTGTGCAGACCGACGAGAAGAACGTCTGGATCGGCAGCGCCACCGGCACCCCGCGCGTGCAGAACGTGAAGATCTACGATAAGGCTTCCGGCAGCTATCTGCCGCTGGACCCGGGCGCTACTTACGCACTGGCCGGCATGAACTACACCCTGCGCAATCTGGGCGATGGCTTTGCCATGTTTGACGGCGCAGAGCTGATCAAGGACTATGTGTCCGAGGATTATCTGGTGATGTCTACCTACGCCATGACCTTTGACGGCGCAGATGCTGCGGGTCTGCCGCACCTGTCCAGCGCCAATAGCCCGCTGGCCGCATACCCCGGCTACCTGCTCAACTACGAGCAGCCCTACGGCGCAGGCCGCATCACCATTCTGTAAATTTATATTTCCCGTGAAAAGGCGAACCCGGAAAGTCCTGCGGACTTTCCGGGTTCGCTCTATCTATAATAGTTTTTCCGCGCGGAATCATACAAACAGAAAAGCCACCCGAGTTTCCTCAGATGGCTTTGTTCTGGTTGGGGATGAGAGAATCGAACTCCCACAAGTAGAGTCAGAGTCTACCGCACTACCACTATGCAAATCCCCAATATTCTGTTGCGTTTTGCGGGGTGAGCCGCTCAACGTGTGCTATTATACGGGAAAAGCCCGGAGTTGTCAAGCATATTTTTGAAAAAAGTTGTACTTTTTTGGAAAATGCCGCAGCAGCGCCGGATAATCTATGCCGGAGCGCTGCCACGCTTCGGCAGGTTCTGCGCACCGCACCGCCTATACTGGAAGGTACAAAACCTTACAAAGCACCAGAAGGAGGATGCCTATGCCGGAACGAACCACACAGAATGCCCAGACCCTGCTTTCGCCCCGCGTCCCGCGGGATACCGAGCACGAGCGCTACCACCCGGAGCTGGAGGAGGAGCTGAAGGAATGCCTGTTCTGTTTGAAGCGCAACGAGATGATGTTTGACATGGAGGTGGATACGGACCTGATCGAGCAGCGCATCTACGAGCGGCAGGCGCTTTTGTGCCGCTACCGGTACTTACTGGCGCGCGCCCGGGAGCTGGGGCTGCACACGGTGCTTACCCGCTACCAGCCCATGGGCGGGTGAAAAGGCTTAGGGCAACACCGCACAATTCCCGCCTTACGGCTTAAGCACCACTCCGGCGGCTGCGGCACGGCATCTGCGTTGCCAAAATGCTCGATAATACACAAAGTATTATCTGCGCTTTTGGCTTAGCATCTGCCGCACCTCACTCGCCGTATCGGCACCTAGAATTATGCGGTATTGCCTTAGCGAAAAAATCTTGACAAAAGGCGCGCTGCGTGATATCCTATTACAAGATAAAAGCGTACCGGAACTATGTCCGGCGCGATAAATTTTTGAGAGTTAGAGAGGTTTCTATCATGGAGCGTATTAAGACTATTGCTACTCGTGACCTGACCAAGAGCGTTAAGACCGGTGGCTGCGGCGAGTGCCAGACTTCCTGCCAGTCCGCCTGCAAGACCTCCTGCGGCGTGGCTAACCAGCAGTGCGAGAACAGCAACAAGTAATTTTTGCAAACCTTATGCCGCCTTTGCCGGGCGGCATTTTTTTGTGTAATCTGGAATGGAGTGTAAAATGGTACATCAGTATCAATTGAACGGTTATAACATCGTGCTGGACACCTGCAGCGGCTCGGTGCACGTTGTGGACGAGGTGGCCTACGATGTCATCGCCATGTACCCGGAGCATACCGCAGACGAGATCGTTGCCGCCATGCTGGCAAAATACGGCAGCCGCCCGGACGTGACCGAGGAGGATCTGCGCCAGTGCATCGACGACGTGACCAGCCTGAAGGAAAACGGCAAGCTGTGGAGCCCGGATGTCTATAAGGACATGGCTTTTGACTTCAAGAACCGCAACACCGTGGTAAAGGCTCTGTGCCTGCACGTTGCCCATAGCTGCAACCTGAGCTGCTCTTACTGCTTTGCCTCGCAGGGACGCTACCACGGCGACCGCGCCCTGATGAGCTTTGAAGTGGGCAAGCGCGCCATGGACTTCCTCATCGAGAACAGCGGCACACGCCGCAATCTGGAAGTGGACTTCTTTGGCGGTGAGCCGCTGATGAACTTTGATATGGTCAAAAAGCTGGTGGCCTACTGCCGCGAGCAGGAAAAGATCCATAACAAGAACTTCCGCTTTACCATGACCACCAACGGTGTGCTCATTGATGACGATGTTATCGACTTCTGCAACAAGGAGTGCCACAACGTGGTGCTGAGTCTGGATGGCCGCAAGGAGGTCAACGACCGCTTCCGCGTGGACTGCGCAGGCAATGGCAGCTACGACCGCATCGTGCCCAAGTTCCAGGAGTTCGTCAAGAAGCGCGGCGACAAGAACTACTATATGCGCGGCACCTATACCCACTTTAACACCGACTTTACCAACGATATCTTCCACATGGCAGACCTCGGCTTTACCGAGCTGAGCATGGAACCGGTGGTCTGCGACCCCAGCGACCCTAGCGCCCTGACTGAGGCCGACCTGCCCATCCTGAAGGAGCAGTACGAGATCCTTGCCAAGGAGATGATCAAGCGCGACCGCGAGGGCAGAGGCTTTACCTTCTACCACTACATGATCGACCTGACCGGCGGCCCCTGCATCTATAAGCGCATCTCCGGCTGCGGCTCCGGCACCGAGTACATGGCCGTTACCCCCTGGGGCGATCTGTACCCCTGCCACCAGTTCGTGGGCGACCCCAAGTACCTGCTGGGCGATATCTGGAAGGGCGTTACCAACACCGCTGTGCGGGATGAGTTCAAGCACTGCAACGCCTACGCCCGCAAGGAGTGTCAGGACTGCTGGGCAAAGCTGTATTGCTCCGGCGGCTGCGCTGCCAACTCCTACCATGCCACCGGCAGCATTACCGGCGTGTACGAGTACGGCTGCGAGCTGTTCAAAAAGCGCATGGAGTGCGCTATCATGATCAAGGTAGCCGAGAATCAGGAACTGGCAGCCAAGGGCATCGAGGTGCCTATTGAGCTGGGCTCTACCTGCAACGCCTGCGCCGATGGCGAAGCCTGCGAATGAGCATGACCACCCCCATCGTGGATTTTGTGCGCAGCTATGCAAAGTCCGGTACCGCCCGGCTGCATATGCCCGGCCACAAGGGGCAGAGCCTTTTAGGCTTTGAGCCGCTGGATATCACCGAGATCTGCGGTGCGGACGAGCTTTACGCGCCGGAGGGCATTATTGCCGAGAGTGAAGCCAACGCCACCCGGCTGTTTGGCACGGCGCACAGCTATTACAGCACTGAGGGCTCATCTCAGTGCATCCGTGCCATGCTGTTTCTGGCGTTGCAAGGCGCACCGCAAAACGGTAAGCGCCCGGTGCTGCTGGCCGCCCGCAACGCCCACAAGGCGCTGCTGTATGCGGCGGCGCTGCTGGATTTTGACATCCGCTGGCTTTGGCCGTCTGCGCAGGCAGAGGGTGCACTGTGCAGCTGCCCCGTCACAGCCGAAGCGCTGACAGGGGCTTTGCACGCGCTGGCACAGCAGGGGATAAGCCCCTTTGGCGTATACGTCACCAGCCCGGATTATCTGGGCGGGGTGCAGGATATCCCGGCGCTGGCCGCTGTCTGCCGGGCGCAGGGCGTGCCTTTGCTGGTGGATAACGCCCACGGCGCCTACCTGCGCTTTCTGCCGCAGAACTGCCACCCCATCGCGCAGGGCGCGGCCATGTGTTGCGACTCTGCCCATAAGACTCTGCCGGTGGTCACCGGCGGTGCGTATCTGCATCTGGGGCACAACGCCCCTGTGCAGGACGAAGCGGCTGTGCGGGGGGCGCTGGCGCTGTTCGGCTCCACCAGCCCCTCTTACCTCATTTTGCAATCGCTGGATGCCTGCAACGCAATGCTGGCAGGGGACTATCCCCGGCGGCTGGTGCAGTGCTGCGCGGCGCTGGAAGGTCTGCGCCGCAGCCTGAACAAGGCCGCAGCGGCGCGGCAGTGCCCGGTGCCGCTGGCAGTTGCCGGGGCACAGCAGGAGCCGATGAAGCTCACGCTGGATGCCGCTGCCCTTGGCTGCACCGGCACAGCGCTGGCAGATGCTTTGCGCCGCGCACAGATGGAGTGCGAGTACGCCGACCCCCGTTATGTGGTGCTGATGTTCACCCCGGAAAACCCGCCGCAGGACTACACGCGCCTGCAAGCTGCGCTGGAACAGCTTCTGGCTGCCGTGCCCGCCGTACTGCCCCGCCCCGAGAACCGGGCAGGGGAGTTTGCCGCCTTGCAGCAGCAGGCGGTGCAGCGCTGCACCATCCGGCAGGCGGTGCTGGGCGCACAGGTGCGCATCCCGGTGCACAAGGCACTGGGACGGGTGTGCGCTATGCCCACGGTGTCCTGCCCGCCCGCCATCCCTGTGGTGGTCAGCGGCGAGGAGATCACCCCGGCGGCCATCGCCCTGATGCAGCGCTACGGCATTGAGGAACTCTCGGTGCTGCGATAAAGATTTTATAAGAAGAGAACCCGGAAGGTCTGTGGACCTTCCGGGTTCTCTATATTTATTCTTAAATATCCGTCCGGGGTGTTGCACACATCTCCCAGAAGTGCAGCTCGTGCTCCGAGCAGGCGCGGAAGATTGCGCGGCAGCGGGCGGCACGCTCCGGCGAAAGGCCGGTGCAGGCCACCTCGGCGCGTTCTGCCCATGCACGGCAGGCGGCATCATAGCCGGGACCGGCGTAGTCCAGCACCAGCGCGCCGTAGTAGGTGTCCTTTACGGCGGGGGAGCGCTGCAAAAGCTTCTGGAATAGCCACCCGTAGCTCAGCATACAGGGCAGGCAGGCCATCAGGCACTCGGCCTCGCCCTCGCCGGTGCGCGCAGCGTCGATCATGCAGTCCAGATAGGCGCGGCTTTCCGGGCGCAGGGGCAGGGACTGGATATCGGCTTCCCGCAGACCGTACTGCTCCAGATACCGCAGCCGGGTCAGGTCCTCGTTCTCCTGCACGAAGGACAGCAGGGAATAGTAAGTGCGCATGGCAGCCATGGTGGTGGCCTTGGTCATGCCCCAAGCAAAAATTTTGGCGTACTCCCGCAGATACAGGCTGTCCTCTACGAGGTAGCTTTTAAAGCAGTCCTCGCTCAGGGTGCCGTTCTCCATCTTTTGCAAAAACTCGGCCTGCAGGCACTGCTCCCACACGGGCAGGTCGGCCTGCACCAGCGCCGAGACAAAGGGCAGGTCAGTCACGGACAAAATCTCCCTTCAGGTTGAAGGTATGATCCATGGGCCCGGAGCCGTGCCCTAAGTCCAGCATGGCAGACAGACAGCCGGAAATGTAGGCCTTGGCGCGCTCCACGGCGGTGTCAAGGTCGTAGCCCTTGGCCAGATTGGAGGCAATGGCGCTGGACAGGGTGCAGCCGGTGCCGTGGGTGTTGGGGTTTGCAATGCGCTTGCCCTTGAACCACTTGCCGGTGCAATTGCGCCACAGCAGGTCGTCAGCATCGTTGATCTGGTGGCCGCCTTTGCACAGCACGGCACAGCCGTAGCGCTCGCTGATGGTGCGGGCAGCGGCTTCCATGTCGGCAGCGTTGGCAATGCTCATGCCGGACAAGATCTCAGCCTCCGGGATGTTGGGGGTAAGCACCTCGGCCAGCGGCAGCAGCTTTTCGGTCAGCGCCTGCACGGCATCGTCCTGCAGCAGCTTTGCACCGGAGGTGGCCACCATCACGGGGTCCACCACAATGTGCTTTGCGCCGTAGAAGTGCAGCCGCTCGGCAATAGTGTCGATGAGCGGGGCAGAGGATACCATGCCGATCTTCACCGCATCCGGGTAAATGTCGGTGAACACGGCATCGAGCTGCTGTGCCAGAAACTGCGGCGTGGTGTCAAAAATGGCGGTCACGCCGGTGGTGTTCTGTGCGGTCAGGGCGGTAATGGCGCTCATGGCAAACACGCCGTTGGCGGTCATGGTTTTGATATCGGCCTGAATTCCGGCGCCGCCGCTGGAATCACTGCCGGCAATGGTCAATGCAGTTTTCATAGTAAAATGCTCCTTTGCAGCAAAAATGCGGATATGCCCGCAAAGACATATCCGCAGATAAAAGCGCTATCTCCCTACGTTGGCATGATCCAAATCAGGTCACAGGTCAGGGCAATACAGCCCACTCTCAGCCCGCTTTGCGCGGACTCCCTTTTTATACTAGAAAGCATACCACAATCGGGGAAAAGATGCAAGAAAAACAGGCTGCGCAAACGCACCGCTTATTCGCCCAGTGCGGTGCGGATGTTGTCCAGCACCTTTTTGCTCAGCAGCACAAAAGCCTGCTTGGTGCGGCCTGCGGACACATTGGCGCAGCGCACGTTTTCCCGGGCAAAGAAGTCCTCGGCCACGGGGCCTGCGGCGGCGCGGGTGTCGCAGAAGAAATGGGTGCCGGGCAGATCGAGCCACTTTTCCAGCGCAGCGGAATCGAAGCCGGGGCCGATGGAGGTGTTGAACAGCACCTTGCCTGCGCCCAGCTGGGCAAACTCATTTTCGCCCAGCAGCAGTACGTTCTTGTTCAGGCAGGTGAACACCACCTCGCTCTCAGCCAGCAGCTGAGCCAGCGGCTTAAAGGTCATACCGGCAGCCTCGGCGTCCGGCTTTGCGCTGCGGGCAAAGTAGCTGATCTCTGCGCCCATAAATTGCAGCGCATCGGCGATCATCCGGCCGGAAACGCCCAGCCCCACGATGCCCACCTTCAGGCCGGTGATCTCCACCGGCTCGTCCCGCAGCATGGGCATCCCAAAACCGTGCAGCAGGCCGGTCAGCTCGTGCAGAACGTACTCCACAACGCCGCGGTCACCGTAATCCCGGATGCCCAGCACCTGGATGCCCCGGGTGCGTGCGTAGGCAATATCCACGTTGGCGCTCTCCTCAGAGTACAGGCTGCAGCACATGCCGATATAGCGGATGTTGGGGCACTGCGCAATGACCTCCTTGCCCATGCGGGAGGTGTAGCTCAGCAGCACGGCGTCGGCGTCCCCGATGCGGCGCACCATCTCGTCGTCGCTGGCAGGCACGTCACGGTACAGCACCACCTCTTTGGCGTAGCGGTGCAGCTCCTCCTCGGCAGAGGGAATCAGGCTGACCGGCTCAATGGCAACAAGCTTTTCAAACATGACGGACTCCTCCTTATATTAGTAGAAGCAGACGGGCGAGGCCAGATTGCGCAGCAGGGAGACGGCGCTCCAGCCCGCAATGGCGCTGGTGGAAGAGCAGATATCTACCACAGCCTTCACGCCCTCGATCTCGGCAGTGATGCAGTGGTCGTCGCCCACCCAGCCGGGCACGGAGTGCATGGTCACACCGGTGCTCTCGGGGCCGGTGGTGGCCAGAGAGGTAGCTACCGCCACGTTCACCCGGCGGGGGAAGGTAGCAATGGCCTGCTTTGCATTGCCGGTGAACACGGTGGTCTTTTCGGTGTCGGTCAGCAGATGCTCTGCCCACACCGGGGTGTTGCGGAAGCCCTTTGCACCGGTATGGGTCTCGATGCCGGCGGTCTCCGGCAGACCCTGCGCCTGTGCCATCAGGGTGACAGTCTGCAGCACGTCGAAGCCGCCGATAGCACCGCTGGCCAGGTGCACCTTGGCACCGCCCTCCACGGCAGCTGCCTTGACCTGTGCGTAGAAATCCAAATCTGCAAAGGCACCGATGGACAGAATGACCAGATTCACGCCCCGATTCAGCACCGGGATGGCCATAGCGCGCACCGACTCCACCGAGGCCGCCTCTACGATGTACTCCGGCTCAAGTGCCAGCAGCGCGTCCATATCCTCGCAGACGGCGCAGCCGACGTTGGCGGCGGTCTTTTCAGCCGAGGCGCGGGTGCGGCTGGTCACGCCCACCAGCTCGTAGTCCGGCAGCAGACCCTTCTTCCACGCGTCAGCCACGATGTTGCCCAGAAATCCGCAGCCCACAATACCCAATTTTGTTTTCATACCGTATCCTAAACTCCTTTTTTCTGCCTGTGGCAGCATATTCATAGCCAGTATACCATACCGGGTACAAAAAGGGAAATAATGTTTGCGGCAGCCCGGCGGGGCAGGACATAAAAAGTTAACAAAATAAATTACAAAAAAATTACAAAACCCTATTGCAAAATGGTTTCAAAAGAGTTACAATATGGTTACAGCAAGGGCAAAGCCCTAAGGCTGTGTGTGAAATCTTTTTCTTCTTGTTTTTTGGGATACTGGGCGCGGGTCCTCCTCCTCCGGCTGTTCTCCTTCACAGCTATGACCCATGCGCCGCACAGGCAGTGTCCCGCTTCGTGTGCAAAAGGGCTCGTCCGGTGTTTCGGACGAGCTTTTTTGCATTCCGTAAGCCTGATTTGGCTTGCAAAAGTGATACTTCAAAAATCAAAGTATGACCAATGCCCGAAAACGCTTGGCAATTTGTCTGTTTTTCCGCAAAGGACAATTATAAAGTTTGGCGCGGCAGGGGTTTGTATTCTTGCGGGCTTTGTGGTAAAGTATATACAATCAATTTATAAGCAGCAAACATGAATGATTTTGATGCTGATTTGTATCGGATGCGTTAAGGTGTATCTGAAAACAAAGAAAATGACGAATATTTCGCAAGCACAAGCAGGATTTAAGGCAAATAGCCGCAGGAATCCTTTGTGGATTTCAAGGCTGTTTAACGCAAAATCCAGCTGTGCTTGTAGAAATAGACTAAATTTTCGACTTTTCAGATACACCCTAAGAGAAAAGGAGTTTGATTATGGCTTATTTCTACGAAGAACCCTCCCGCACCTTTGGCGAGTACCTGCTGGTCCCCGGCTATTCCTCTGCGGAGAATGTGCCCACGGCGGTCAGCCTGAAGACCCCGCTGGTCAAGTACCGCAAGGGACAGGAGGAGTGCCCGCTGCAGATGAATATCCCCATGATCAGCGCCATCATGCAGTCGGTCTCCGGCGATAAGCTGGCCATTGCACTGGCTCGTCAGGGCGGCGTTTCCTTTATCTATGGCTCTCAGAGCATCGAGAACGAGGCTGCCATGGTGCGCCGCGTCAAGAGCTTCAAGGCCGGTTATGTGGTGTCCGATTCCAATCTGGCTCCCACTGCCACCCTGCATGATGTGCTGGAGCTGAAGGCACGCACCGGCCACTCCACCATCGCCATCACTGCCGACGGCACTCCTAACGGCAAGCTGCTGGGCATCGTGGCTTCCCGCGATTACCGCGTCAACCACACCCCGGACGATGCCTGCGTTACCACCTTTATGACCCCCGTTGAAAAGCTGGTCACCGCTCCGGCCAACACCTCCCTGCACGACTGCAACAACATCATCTGGGACAACAAGATCAACACCCTGCCGCTGGTGGATGCCGAGGGCAATCTGGTGTATATGGTATTCCGCAAGGACTACGATTCCCACAAGGCAAACGTCAACGAGCTGCTGGATAAGAACAAGAGCTACGTTGTAGGCGCCGGCATCAACACCCGCGACTACGCCCAGCGCGTGCCCGCACTGGTAGAGGCCGGTGTGGATGTGCTGTGCATCGACTCCTCTGAGGGCTACTCCGAGTGGCAGAGCCGCACTATCGGCTGGATCCGCGAGCACTACGGCGATACCGTCAAGGTGGGTGCCGGCAACGTGGTGGACGCCGAGGGCTTCCGCTTCCTCGCTGAGGCTGGCGCAGACTTCGTGAAGATCGGCATCGGCGGCGGCTCCATCTGCATCACCCGCGAGACCAAGGGCATCGGCCGTGGTCAGGCTACCGCTGTCATCGAGGTTGCCAAGGCTCGTGACGAGTACTACAAGGAGACCGGCATCTATGTGCCCATCTGCTCCGACGGCGGCATCGTCCACGACTACCACATCACCCTCGCGCTGGCTATGGGCGCAGACTTCGTGATGCTGGGCCGCTACTTTGCCCGCTTTGACGAGAGCCCCACGAACAAGGTGCGCATCAACGGCCAGTATATGAAGGAGTACTGGGGCGAAGGCTCCAACCGTGCCCGCAACTGGCAGCGCTATGACCTGGGCGGCTCCACCAAGCTGAGCTTTGAGGAGGGCGTGGACAGCTATGTGCCTTACGCCGGTCCTCTGGCAGACGGCGTGCAGACCACCCTGTACAAGGTGAAGAGCACCATGTGCAACTGCGGCGCTCTGTCCATCCCCGAGCTGCAGCAGAAGGCCAAGCTGACCGTTGTTTCTTCCACCTCCATCGTGGAGGGCGGCAGCCACGACGTTGTGCTGAAGAACGCCACCCCCAGCATCATGAACGGCTAAGCCTGTTCTGAAAAGAATCTATTGATTTAAGCGCAGAGACCGCTGCACAGCGTTTGTGCAGCGGTCTTTTTGCGCGAAAATACTTGCACCGGCAGGGGAATCGTGCTATCATGATAGAAACGCTCTGTCATGACAGGGCGGAGGATCCCCCTGCCGGGCAAGCGGCAGGCGGCGCGCAGTAGGGAAGAGCTGACGCCGGGTATAAATAGAGAGGAAAACATTCATGAACGAGATCAAGGTTGAGCCTTATATCCCCGATGAGGACTACGATAACCCCGCGATGGTGGTGGATTTTTATGAATTCACCATGGCAAACTGCCTGTTCCTGCATGGCTTTAAGAATACCACGCTGGTGTTTGATATGTTCTTCCGCAAAAACCCGGATAATCAGGGCTATTCCATCAGCGCAGGCCAGCGCAAACTGACCCGCTTTTTGCTGGACTATCACTTCAATGAGCAGGATATCCACTGGCTGCGCACCAAGGGCATGAGCGAGGAGTTCTGCGAGTATCTGCGCACCTACAAGTGGAAGGGTGATATGTACGCCCTGCCCGAGGGCACGGTCTGCTACCCCCATGTGCAGATGGTGCGCATCGAGTGCGATCTGGTGGGCGCGATCCTGATCGAGACCTACCTGCTGCAGACCATGAACTTCCATAGCCTGATCGCCACCAAGGCCACCCGCGTTACCGGTCTGAACACCCACACCCCCCGCAACGTCATGGAGTTCGGCACCCGCCGCGCACAGGGCGAGAGCGCCGGTAACGATGGCGCTTACGCCGCAGTGCTGGGTGGCTGCATCGGTACGGCCAACTGTCTGGCAGAGATGAAGTTCGGTGCAGAGGTCAAGGCCGTGGGCACCGTGGCACACAGCTTTATCGAGTTTTTCCCCACCGAGTTCGATGCCTTCAAGGCCTTTGCCGATACCTACCCGGATTCGGTCAGTCTGCTGCTGGATACCTATAACATTATGGAGAGCGGTCTGCCCAACCTGATCAAGCTGGACGATTATCTCATTGAGAAATACCCCAACGATCCCAACCGCCGCGTCAAGAGCGCCCGCATCGATTCCGGCGACCTTGCCCGCGGCTCCAAGCGGCTGCGCAAGGCACTGGATGCCGCCGGTAAGCCCTACATCAAGCTGGTAGCCTCCAACGGTCTGGATGAGAAGAAAATCGCCAACATGGAACTATACGAGCACGCACACTTCGACTCCTACGGCGTGGGCGAAAACCTCATCACTTCTGCCTCCGACCCCGTGTTCGGCGGCGTATACAAGTTGGTGGCAGTGAAGAAGCCGGACGGCAGCTACACCCCCAAGATGAAGTGCTCGGACTCCGCCAGCAAGGCCATCATCCCGGGCAAAAAGATGCCTTGGCGTCTGTACGACGAAAACGGTCAGGCACAGTGCGACCTGATTGCCATGGACGGCGAGGTCATCGAGGCCGGTAAGCCGGTCACTATGGTCAATCTGGACTCGGACGCCATCGAACGCACCATCACCTTTATCCCCACCGCTGTGCGCCCGCTGTTGGTGCCGCATATTCTGGGCGGCGAGCTGGCCATTGAACTGCCCTCTATTGCAGAAAAGAAGGCCTATATTGCAAAGCAGCTCACCGAGGAGACTTGGGAGAGCGAGTTGCGTCTGGAATGCCCTCACAAGCACTACGTCAACATGACCCCCGCAGTGGCCGAGTGCCGCTCCCGGATGTACGCCGAGCTGCACGGAGGCAAGGTGTAAGCAGCACCGAATAAGCGGTTTTTCTTGACAAAACAGGGAAACTATTGTATCATAAAAGCCGCTGATTTAATAAAAATGTTAATACCACCAGATTGCGAATAGCAGTGTGGTTGTAATAATTTTTCCTCACACCTGTTATTCCCGGCTCTCTCTCAAGCCAGAGGGCAGCAGGACTTTGTAAGCCGGGGTTGCGCCGCTGTGGTGAAATTGGCAGACACGAGGGACTTAAAATCCCTTTCTGGAGACAGAGTACGGGTTCGACCCCCGTCGGCGGCATGCAGAAGCTCAGAATTGTTCGTTGATTCGAATGATTCTGGGTTTTTTCTTTTTGTTCCATTTTCTGGAAGCGCTAGAGGGGCGAGAGGGATTTTTCGCGAAAAAAGGAGGAGTCTCTCTCGTGCGTAACCGTGATTTAAGACCCGCTGCCAAGGCAAACCCTACCATCCAACAGGCCTTTGAAAGGTTCCAAAAGTACAACCGGCTCAAGAACCTCTCCCAAGGCTCACTCGACTTCTACGCCGCAAAGGGCAGAAGCTTCTTTCGGTTTTTGGGGAATACAGAGCAGCCCATCACTACCATCACAGAGGAAACGGTGGAGGACTATATTTTTTATATGAAGGACCAGCAGCTCCATGATACGACCATCAATACGAACCTCCGCATGGTGCGTGCGTTTTTGTACTGGTGCATGGAAAAAGGCTATCTGGAAAAGTATCCGATCAGACTGGTGCGTGCCGATGATCCGATCAAAGAACCCTATACCACCGACGAGCTGCAGAAGCTGCTGAAGGAACCGGACTGCAAGACCTGCTCCTTTGCTGAATACCGCAATTGGGTCATTGTCAACTTCCTGCTTGGGACCGGCTGCCGTGCGTCCACGCTGCTCAACCTGCAGATCGGAGATTTGGACCTTTCCGCCGGGACAGTGTTTTTCCGCCACATGAAGGCGCGTAATCAACAGATCGTGCCGCTCTCCAAGGCACTGGTCAGGATCATGGAGGACTATCTGGAGCACCGCAGCGGCGACCATACAGCCCCGTTGTTTGTCTCGGAGTATGGCAACCAGATGACGTTGAATTCGCTCGGGAATGCGATTTGGAATTATAATCATAGCAGAGGCGTGGATAAGACCTCTATGCACCTGTTCCGGCACACCTACGCGAAGCTGTATATCCAAGCTGGCGGCGACCCGTTCCGTCTGCAAAAGCTGCTGGGACACGCAGACCTTACCATGACCCGGCGGTATGTGGCACTGTATGCGGACGACCTGAGAGCCAACTATGACGCCCTGAACCCCCTAGAGCAGCTGACCCGCAAAAATCGCCACGGAGATAAGATCAAGATGGGGAAGGGGGAGGGAAAGTAAAAATGGGTCAATGTCCCTTGAGCAAAACGAAATGATATGGTATAGTGAAATCAAAAAAGGAGACGCGGATCAATATGAGTGATGAAGAGAAGCGCTGGCCATTCGATGGTTTCTACCTGAAGCTGGCTGAGGCACAACGGGAGTATGAGCAGGAGCAGCACATTGACCCTGCCTCGTTGACGGAAGAAGAACGACAGCAAAAACTGCAGGAGATTCTGGATTGGATTACTGCCTCTCGCAAAAAGAAAAAGGAGGCCGACGAACAGCTTGATCTCATTGTGCCGGAGGAAGAACCGGAAACCGCCGGGGCAACTCCACAGCCTGCAAAACAGTACATTACAGATCTTGTTGGTGAGGATTACAAGAACTGGCATGGAATCGTGGTGCTTGATGCGGGCACGAACTCCGGCAAGACCTATTTTATTCTGAAGACATTGCTGCCGTGGGCATATGAACGTCGTAAGCGTATCCTGATTCTGTGCAATCGCGAAGCTCTGCGCAACCAGATCGAGCGCGATGTGAACCGTTTGGGGAGTATAGAGGTATCCTACGAGGACTATGATCCCGCGCTTGGAGGAATTGTCAACAAACCCGCCATAGATAACAAGTATGAGCACACCATCTGTGTTGAAACATACCAGTGGCTGGAAACCTTCCTGCAAAGGAATGAAGATGCCGCCAAAACTTATCTGAGATCGTTTGATTATATCGTGTCAGACGAGTATCACTACATGGTAACAGATGCCAGCTTCAACGATCATGTGGATGCAAGCTATGAGGCGATTAAAGAGCTGTGGACAACGAAGACCTGCATCTTTATGAGCGCAACCGCCCGCCCCTTCTTTGATTATTGGGAGCTGCGGAAAATGATCCCGGAGGGACAGCACTATCGTCTGCCGATGGATTATCGGTTTGTGTCAAGCGTGAAGTTCTTCTACCGTGACGATGACGAATTGGATATCATCCGCCGGGTACAGCCGGGAGAAAAGATCCTTGTTTTTGCGAACACCATCGCCAAGCTGCGAAAACTGCGGGACACTCTGAAAGCAGAAGGCATAGAGGATGTGGCGTGCCTGTGCTCCAAATACCGTCAGGAAGCGGAGGAGTTTGACAAACTGGATGATGTGCTTGTGGGCAATGTTCTGCAGCATCAGGTCACACTGACCACAACGACCCTCTATAATGGTGTGGATATGAAAGACCGTGCGCTGAAATATATTGTCAGTGAACTGTGGAACCCGCTCGTTAATGCACAGATCCTTGGCCGCAAACGTCCCTTGGATGAGGGGGATACCTGCGCGGTGTATTTGCTGCATTACCCCAAAGAACGTCTGGAAGGGGAACTTAAAAAAATCGAGAAGTATCAGCTGGAACCGGTCGAGGCATATCGGAAATGGTTTGATGATAGGAAGGCATGGAAGACATACCTGCATCAGCCTGAAACAGTGGAAATACTGAAAAAAAGCCATACAGTCGTTCTGGATCCACGGGAAGGTGAATACTGCTGGCGGAAACGTGCGACCTTGCAGGCTCGTGTAGAACGTGTTTTCCTGCTGCAAATGCTCGAACAGGGGTATCAGACAGAGCTGCTGAAAAAAAATCGATGAAAGCCTGCTTGCAAAAGTAGAGCGCCTTGACCCGCCGCTGCTGCTTGAGTATCTGGATGCCCATCTGAATGAGGAACGCTACTATCAAGACTGGCAGAAGATCTTCTTTGAGCTGGGGCACATCTACAACAAGGCAGATGGACACGCCGAGAAATCGTTGCCAAGCTATACCTGCGCACGTCAATGGTTGCAGCAATATGGATACGATCTACAGAAAAAGCGCGCAACAAGTGGAGAACTGCGAAATAAGAACGTTTGGTGGGTCACAAAGCAGTAAAATGCGCACGAAATTCACTATACTATATAACAAAGTGAAAAATATGCGCACGGGCGCCGCTCTTTATTCGACTTTCTTTATTTGATTTTTTGCGTGGTTGTGTTAGCCGAGTGCTTTTTGAACGGCCGAAGCATGAGGACGGGACAGAAACGCTCGGTTAACATGATCACGCCAACGGAAATCTTGACTAAGCGAACCTGTGAGCTTTTTCAAGATTGGAGTTGATCTAAATGGTATGAGCGCCAGCGAATACCTTCCTCTTTGTCAATCCTTCACCAATAGGACGCATATCAGAAATGGGCGACGATTTGATCAGAGTGAAATATCTCAAATAATTGAGAAAAACATCTGCTGCGGTGTGATTCTGTCTGACTTTGATACCATTAAAAAGTATACCTCGAACGGAATATATCGTGTTACCGTATAATACAAGGGCGTCTACACTGTGGACACCGTTTCGTGGCTGAATTTTAAGCTGCCAAAAGGGAGTCGCATTCCACGACCACCCTGAAACATGACTCAAGGAGGCGGTTTCAATTTGAAATCCCCTTGAAGACTTATCAAGACTGTCTTTGTTGCGCTCGTGACAGACGGCAGATCTCCATTACACTCTTCATATTAAGAACAATCGTATCATACATTTTTCCGTCAGTAGCCCTCAATTTGAGGGTGACTGATTTGTCGATAAACTGTTCTATTTCCATCAACTAGTGACAGTTTGACACTAGTTGAAAGCGGGTCAAGACGCTCGACGTTTCGTTCGCAGCATGAGGGGGATTACAAACTCCCTGCCCTGTACTGTCTGGTACGCTCCCATCGCCACTTGTGGCAATGGTCAAAAAAGTCCACCGTGCGCAGAAGTGTGCTATGACCGGGTGTCCACAAATCTACAACCCTTTGATTCTAAAGGTAGCAAAACGCGACCTTTGAACCTATCGCTCACAATTGAGCAATAGACAAGGATATCCTGAAACGGGACTACCCTTGGCAGTCGAAAATTCGGCTACTAACCTTTCCCCTGCAAGTGGAGAAAGAGCGTATTCTAAAATTTCAGAAATCGCTATTGGTGGCGCAAAAATGTTCTACCAATCCCTTCTCAAAAATGTGCGCCGTGGTTCAATTCTGGACTTTCGCCACAAGTGGAGATGTGTTTGACAGACCTTATGACTGGAATCAAAGTCCGCTCATAATTCCGTCGCATTTCACGACACAAATAGGGTATGCTCAAAAGTGGTGAAAATAATAATCGAGCCGCAAATCCGCCGGGATAGCTGCTGTCTGATATTAAACGCCGCTCTTTAAGTTTACTTCTTGACCGAATACCACAAAAAAGAGCCTTGCTACTCGTGTCTGAGCGGCAGAGCTCTGTTGCTGCATGATGTGCTATAGGAAATGGTGGTTGGTGTCAGCGTTCAATGATCTCAGTGGTAATTCTGGTTTGACCTTCACCAAGAAGTTTGCCATATGCGCGGTCTGAGATCCGCTTGAAATCCTCTGCTTTTTCTCTTGATGCAAAGTAGTCTTGTCCTAGCACGGAATCTCCGTTCTCATGATCGATAATTTGCACCAAGATTTTATTTTCAGCCATAAGCTTACCTCCTGCTGCTGATAGAAGTGGTGACGATGGGCGCGATGTCTATTACCGCAGCTTTCTCATATATGCTTGGGACGTTCTTTTCTGACTCTCATAGAAGGTAACGCCGGTAACATCGTCCACGACCAGATCATCATAAGGGATGCCCTTTTTGTTCAGGTGGTCAATGAACCAGCGCTTTTTTAGATAGCACCACGGGGTTCTGCTGAGGTCGCCGTAACTCGATGCAGGCCGCTCACATGCGTTGTAGGTTTTGCCGCAGATGCTCCACCATTCTTTACGCACTCGCTCCCGCATTTGCAGGACCTCAGAGGTGCCATGAAGGCCATGCTCCTCGCCATACTGATAATCTGCCTTCTTGATTTTTGCGTTCTGTCCCGCGCTGACTGCACCAGCTGCACCAAGACCCAACATGCCTAAAAATAACGAAAAAGCGCCTGCCATAATAGTTTCCTCCTGTATTTTGAAGTGTGTTTGCTTTTGCTGTACCTGAAGTCTACCAAACGGTGCGTCCGATAAGATGGACTTACAAGTGTGCGGTTAAAAATATGGAGCGTTGTGGCTGCCATCGCGCAAGTTTATAGATGACCGCACTATAGCAGGCAAAAAGTCTCCGGTAAGGCGTCCGGTGGCGGGGACACCTCACTCGGTCAGCCCTAACAGATAATCGGTCGACACCTGATAGAATTGGGCGAGCTGGATCAGATGGGGGATCTCGGGGCATTTGTCGTGCTCCCATGCGTAGACTGCCCGGCGGGTCACACCCATAGTTCGGGCAAGGTCGGTCTGGGTATAGCCGTGCGTCAGGCGCAGATGCTGCAAACGTTCTGATATAATGGTCATAGCTGCTCTCCTTTAAATAATGGGCGCCCTCTCACAGCCCGGTGGATCTCTGTCTTTACGGGTGCATTTTTAAACAACGTCAAGGGTAATGGTGCCGCTCTCTTTGGTGATGACCTCATACTCGGTAGTTTGGATGTCCCGCAGTATCAGCTTTTCGATGCTCAGGATGCTGGCAAGGGGGATGGAAAGCATGGTGTGTCCGGCCATGAAATGCAGCTCTGACTTGTTCCGGTGTGTATGCAGCTGGATGTCTTGGAACGCGATGTCTGCCCCGGAAAAAACGGCGCACCCACTGGCTTTGCACTCGGATGTCTCGGCAAGAAAGGTGTCAATAGCGATTTTATAAGTATCCATGAGGAGCCTCCTGTAATTTTATATATAGCACTACTCTCACTCGTGCCCTCGCTCTCTGTCCTGCTGTGATTAGTCAGCCTTCACAAACAACTCCATGCAGTCTGCACAGATGACCCGCACTTCCTTGGTGCTCCGGATGATGGTACCGCACTTAGGACATACCCACCGCCGGGTGCTGCTCTTTGCTTTGGGAGGCTTGGGCGCTCCGGTCTGACTGCTGCCGGGTGCCTTGCTCCCTGCTCCGGTGCCTGCCATATCCGACCATGCCAGCCGCTCGCCCATCTGGATGTCCTGCCAGCCCTGAAAGATGATAAAGTCCAGCAGCTCCTCGGACGGGCTTGTGATGGTCCAGCCGTACTTTTCATGGTGGTCGACGGTCAAACCGTGTGCCTCGGCCTGCTCCTTAAAGCGCCGGTTGTGGTAGATCCCGTTGTTGCTGGTGTCCTTGATGCCGGTCTCCATGCAGTGTTCGTGCACCATCTCGTGCAGTAGGGTGGATGCGGTCTCCTCGATGGGACGGTCAAGGGTAGCCGACGAAATATTGATCTCATACTTGTTCTCGCCGCCTGCCTGCCAGACCTTGGAGCAGGTGATATGACCGTATGCGGACGGGGTCTTTTTCAGGCTGATGATGGGCTCGGGCAGCTTGCCTGCAAAGTAGTGCTTGTTGAGCTCGCGGAACATCTTTTCCAGCTGACCGGCAGCGCGGGAGGTTTTGACAGTCTGTTTCATGATTTTTCGAACCTTTCTCTTGATAAAAAAGGCCGGGACAGGTATAATATTGGTGTAGCCCGCCCCGGCGGGTGTGTTGGGCTCTGTACAGCGCAAACTTTGGTCGGAGAGTGCTGTATGGGGCTCTTTTCAGGTGATACTCAGGCGGGTGCCGGTGACCGTTTTGCTGTACTGGTCGTACAGGTCGGGAGCTACGGCCTTGATGGCTTTGCTGTCGAGTCGGGTGCTGGAGAAATCGGACAGGCGGACTTTGTGGCAGCCTACTTCCAGATAGTTGGTGGAGCGCTCAGCCAGTGCCTCGCGGATCTGGATCTTCAGCTGTTCCTGCTCAGCCTGTGCGGCCTCGATCAGTTGGGCGGCCTCCTTGTACTGCTCGACAAGGGTCAGTAAAACGTTGATACTCATGTGTGTACCTCTCTTCAAATTGTTGGTGAATGGTCGGATGTGAGAACCGGTGTTCCCGATGGCATGAGTATACACATGATTGCACAATTATGCAAGATGGAATGTTGCACAAAGAAAAAACGATGATTTTATGCACTATGCATAATTGAGCAATCATGCATAATAAACAATACATATAAGAGTGGAGAGACTACAATGGGTGGAAGAACCAGTGCGGCAAGCCACAACAAATACAATGCAAAAGCCTACGACCGGATAAACCTTGTTGTCCGTAAAGGTCAGAAGGAGCAGATTCAGGAGTATGCTAAAGAGAAGGGGATGAGCCTGAATGCCTATATCAACGCCTTGATTCAGGCAGACATGGGCGAACACCTAACCCCGGGGGTAGTTAAAAATCTGGAAGGGGACGCTGACTCGGTAGAATGAGATAGTTGTTCCATCTCCCCAGACCTGATTAAAATCTAGCAGCAGAAGGCCTCTGTCTTTCACAGAAATGTGATCGGCGGGGGCCTTTTTAGCGTAAAAAATAGCCTGACCCAGAGCAGGTGGTAGCTGCAGTGACGGGATGCAAGTTATACCTATATATAATAGGGGCAGCAGGGAAGAGAGTAAAAATTATGTAGTACTGTGCGATATACCTCGTCAGGACTCCTGACTGATGTGACGGCATGAACTGGTTTTTCCGCGCGAGGGGGCGTTCTATTTAACGGTTGTCATTACATCGGAGCGGCTATCACACCTGACTGCACTCTCCAGCGCCTTGGACAACTATATGACCACACATTTTGTCCATCGATGATTTCATCTGGAGCTTTCATGCGAAACTGGGCAATGTGCAAAAAAGTTCTGGCTGAATCGCATTTTTTTCTAAAACATGGATGGATACATTTCCTCGGATTTCTATTGATTCCCAGATATAACCATGATAGAATAATAAGAGAATTCAGACGGCCACGTAGAAGAACTGGTATCCTCTGTTTTGTGATGGAAGGATACGCCTTGATTGCGGTAAGGAGGTGAATCCAGTGGGCTTATGTCTGTTTGCGAACAATCATGTGATAGATCATGAGAAAACCCGAATGATAGATCAAAATAAAAAGCCCACTGCTGTTTCCCTTGCTGGCGTGATGCGCAAAGGTGAAAATGAAGTGGGCTTGTTGAGGTTCTACAAAAATGTGAAATATTACATACTTGGATCAATACACATGCGGCGCTTGAGCTGTAGCATGACGTCCTGGTTTTCATTACGGCCACATTGCATTTGAAATGACCTTGGGCGAAGCTGTCGTCCGAGGGCTTTTGTCTGTCCAGAGATCAGTGATAACAATCTGTCAATTTTGGGAGAAGAGGAACGGTTATCTAAAAGGAAGGTGCTTGCCGGAACGGTGTGAGTTAAAGAGATTACTTTATAGAAGTTTGCGTTTTAAATGTCCAAGCAACATCCGCAAACTGCATATCGCAAATATGCCGTGTTGATAGGGCACTATTTCTGAAAATTGCGATAAAACGAATGACGATAAGAAGTGCATAGACAAGGATTTATGTGAGGAGAAAAAATGGCTACGAATACTGTTGGAATCGATAAGGAAGTTGAAGTTAACCGCAAGGAAAATCTGCGCGACCATCGCCTGTACTGGATCGGACGTCGGATGCAGGACGTGATCTTGTCATCGCTGGCACTGGTGGTGCTGTCGCCGGTCATGCTGGCTACGGCTATTGCAATTGTGGTGGACGACCCGTCTGCGGGTCCTGTTTTCAGTCAGGAGCGTATCGGCCGCAACGGTAAGCCCTTTAAGTTCTATAAGTTCCGCTCCATGTGCCCCAATGCAGAGGCAAAACTGGACGACCTGCTAGACCAGAACGAAATGGATGGTCCCGTGTTCAAGATCAAGGACGACCCCCGCATTACCCGTGTGGGCAAGTTTATCCGCAAGACCAGCCTCGATGAGCTGCCCCAGCTGTGGAATATCCTGAAGGGTGATATGAGCATCGTTGGCCCCCGCCCGGCGCTTCCCCGCGAGGTGGAGCAGTACGGCGACTACGAAAAACAGCGTCTGTATGTGACCCCCGGCTTGAGCTGCTACTGGCAGATCGCCCCGCACCGCAATGACCTCTCCTTTGAGGAGTGGATGGATCTGGACGTGAAATACGTCAAAGAGCGCAGCTTCTGGGTGGATTGGAAGATTATTTTTAAGACCTTCAAGGTGTGCTTGCTGGGGCGTGGGGAGTAAAAAATAGTACATGGAAGGAAAACGGTTGGAGAGACGAGATGGAGAGAGACCTTAGAATTGCGGTATTTGGACAGAAGCGATTGTCGAGAGAGGGCGGCGTAGAAATCGTTGTAAAGGAGCTGTGCACGCGGATGGCACAGCAAGGCTGTCAGGTGACCTGTTATAACCGGTCGGGACATCATGTAAGCGGCGCAGAGTATGACGATATTGATAACACGAACTACGAGGGAATCCGGCAGAAGTCCGTTCCAACGATAGAGAAAAAAGGGGCTAGAGATATAATAGAGCAAATCAAACTATATGAATCGTATGCGGACGGTGTGCTGCTGCGAGATGCGTACATAGAAAAGAAAAAGGCTCTTTCGGAAAAACTGGCTGCATTGCAGGATAGCATACGGACAGAAAAGGAAGAACAGGAGTGTGCCGATGAACTGGATGAAGAAATCCGCGCTCTGACAAAACAGGCCAGTGAGAAAACATACATCGGCGGGCTGACAAAAGAATGTGTGGATGCTTTTGTCAGCATGGTTTATCTGTATGACGACCAAACGATGAAAATAGAGTTCAACTGTGAGGATGTGATTCGGAGAGCGTTGGAAAAGTATGGCGCATAATTGGATGGAAGAAGTTGCATAAGAAAAAGAATACCCGTCTGGGTGAGAGGATTGATATAATCTTCTCGACCAGGCGAGTATTTCATTCCGCAGGAATGTGTCCTATTAGAGGCTGAGGGCTTCCACCCATGCAGACAAGTCGGCTTTGCTGGAATAGGAATTGAATACCTTACCATGCAGGAGCTTGGAACCAGGGCAGCTAGGAGCAAGCTTTTCATTGGTCTTGCCCATGTCGCTGCCGCCAGATGTGGCAAAGGGGATGATTGTTTTACCCTTCAAATCATAGCTTTCCAGAAATGTATTGATGATCGTCGGAGCAATATACCACCAGATAGGGAATCCGACAAAGATGGTGTCGTATTCGTCCATGTTATCACGCTTGGCAGCGATGGCAGGGCGAGAGGTAGGATCGCTCATTTCGATGGTGCTGCGGGATTTCTTGTCCATCCAGTTCAGATCGGCCTTGGTGTACGGAACTTCCGGCTGAATCTCAAAAATGTCTGCACCAATAGCATCGGCAAGATTTTCAGCAACCTTTGCGGTAACGCCGCTGGCGGAGAAGTAAGCAACAAGTCGTTTGCTCATGACAAATGCACTTCCTTTGATTGATTTTCATGGTTTAAGTATAGCACGTTGAATAGGGAGCATCAAGTAAGGCTGAGTGGACGAATGTGCTAATATTGAAAATGAAATAAGCACAAAAGAAAGTTTGCGTTGACTTTCGTGCTTATTTGGAATACAATATAAGCACGAAGGTGAGGTGACGCTTATGATGAACATGAACAATTTGGCTCAAACACATGAGATTTTAACACCGCAGCTTGCAACAAAAGTAGGTTTAACGAAATTTGAATTTTATAAATATGTAAAGGCCAATGAATACGAGCAAGTCGGACATGGCGTATACGCAGCAAAAGATACTTGGATTGACGAATTAGAAATGCTGCACCGCCGCTGCCCGATGGGAGTGTTTTCTCATGATGAAGCGTTCTATTATTATGGGCTGACAGATCGGGAACCGCTTGTTCATACACTCACGATTTATAGTGGATATAATGTTCACCGCTTGAAAGAGGATGGCTATAAGGTTTATACAGTAAAAAAGGAACTTCTTGACGTTGGCAAGCAAATCGTAAAAAGCAATCAGGGAAATGAAATTCCTATGTACGATTTGGAACGGACAATTTGCGACTTGGTGCGGAGTAGAAGTTCTATAGAAGTACAGGATTTCAATGCAGTATTAAAAGCGTATGTCGGGAGAAAAGATAAGGACCTTAATAAACTGATGAAGTATGCAAAGCTATTTCGAGTGGATAAGATTATCCGAAATTATATGGAGGTACTACTGTAAATGGGATTTACACCTGAACAGATAAAAGGGCGTATCAAGAGCGTTGCAAAACAGAACAATGCAGACGCAAGGACACTCATGCGAATCTATATGATGGAGCGTTTTCTGGAAAGACTGGCACAATCAGAATATCGGGATAACTTCATTATCAAAGGCGGAATACTAGTTACGGCAATGATTGGTGTTGCGCACCGTTCCACGATGGATATTGACACCAGCATGAAGAATCTAAATCTGTCTGCGGAGGATGCTCTGCGAGTTGTCAATCAGGTCAAAGACATCGACCTTGACGATGGTGTTTCTTTTGAGGTTAAAGATGTTTCCAATATCATGGATGAAATGGAGTATCCGGGAATCCGCGTTACCATGAATGCCAATGTGGGAAGATTGATTACACCTTTGAAAATTGATATTTCCACGGGCGATGTCATTACCCCACGAGCAATCGAGTTCAATTATGATCTCTTGCTGGAAGATCGTTCTATCAGTCTATGGTCGTATAATTTGGAAACTATATTAGCCGAGAAGTTGCAGACAGTTTTGGCGAGGGGCATCTTAAACACCCGAATGAGGGATTTTTACGATATACGGATGCTGCTCGATACATACGAAGATAAAGTCAATAAGGCTGTGTTGAAAGATGCTTTTGCGGCAACTTGCAAAAAGAGAGGAACGGATCATCTGCAGGAGCAGGCCGAGGAGATTATCAAAATTATTGAAGCAGATGAACAGCTTCAAGTGCTATGGAGAGCATATCAGAAGAAATACTCGTATGCAGCAGAAACTGATTATGCCAGTGTGATAAGCGGCGTAAGAAAATTGATGGATTGGATTCGATAAGTAACAATTGAAAATAGAATAGCGAGTAAAGCCCTACTAGGCTCAGGTCGGTTCAGAACTGACGGAAAGCCTTGTAGGGCTTATTTTTTTGCGATTTTTTCTAAAAATTTTTCGCCCCTATCTTGACATCAGGGGGACTTGCTGCAGTCAGCTCCTCCGCATTTGCGGCACTTTATAGTGCATTTGGAAAATACGATGTGGTGCACATCCATGCCGAAGGGCCAGCGTTCTTTGCATGGCTGCCGAAGATGTTTGGGAAAAGAGTTGTTGTTACCGTCCATGGCATTGATTGGCAGCGCGAGAAATGGCAATCAGGACTTGGTTCTAAGTTTATCCACCAAGGCGAAAAAAATGCTGCGAAATATGCGGACGAGGTTATTGTTCTGAGCAAAGGAGTGCAGGACTATTTTAAGGAAACTTATGGAAGAAAAACGCACTTTATCCCTAATGGCGTGAATAGGCCGCAGATTCGGGAAGCAAATCTGATTACGGAGAAGTTCGGGCTGAAAAAAGACTCATACATATTGTTCCTCGGTCGTCTAGTGCCGGAAAAGGGCATTCGATATCTGGTTGAGGCCTTTAAGAATGTCAAGACGGATAAAAAGTTGGTCATCGCAGGCGGCTCCAGCGATACGGATTCCTTTATGGAGGAATTGAAAGAACTGGCGAAGGGTGACAATCGGATTCTCTTTACCGGGTTTGTGCAGGGAGCAATGTTGGATGAATTATACAGCAACGCTTACATCTACACGCTGCCGTCCGATCTGGAAGGAATGCCATTAAGTCTGCTGGAGGCAATGAGCTACGGCAACTGCTGTTTGGTTTCGGATATTCCGGAGTGCGCAGAGGTTGTGGAAGATAAGGCATTGATTTTCAAAAAGTCGGATGTAGAGGACTTGCGAGAAAAACTGCAAGAGGCCTGTGACCATCCTGAAATGGTTATGAAAATGAAGAATCAGGCAGCTGACTTTATCTGCGAGAAATATAACTGGGATGAAGTCGTAAAGGAAACGATGAAACTGTACAGGAGAAAATAATAGATGAGAGTATTGATAATAAATAATCTCCTCTAACCGAACGCAGGTAGTGAGATGTACATAGTGAAAACGCCGGAAAAATAGCGTATTTACGGCACTTTTCAAGAGGTGGACAAAGCTGCGAGTGCGGTTTTTATCTCGCTACCCAGGTTCAGTAACAGCAGATGATTTTATCATAAGAACTTTCAGTATCACTACCTGCGTTTGTATGGAGCACTCTGGTTTATGAACAATACATTGGAAGTGCTTCATCTGAACAGGGGTAGTGAAATAGAACATAGAACAAGGAGAAATTTAACGTGAGGACGCTGATTTTGAATAAATTTCTGCACCGAAACGGCGGCAGCGAGACGTATATATTCAAATTGGGTGAGGCACTGGAGCAGCACGGACACGAAGTTCAGTACTTCGGTATGGAGCATGAAGGTCGCTGCGTGGGCAACCGGGTCAATGCTTACACAAGTGACATGGACTTCCACGGTGGCAGCAAACTGAGCAAGCTGACCTACCCCATCAAGACCATCTACAGCAAGGAAGCAAGAGTACAGCTGCGGAAGGTGCTGGACGACTTCAAGCCGGATGTCTGTCACCTGAACAATTTTAACTACCAGCTGACACCTTCCATCATTCTGGAAATCGTGAAGTGGCGCAAGGAGACCGGAAGGGATTGTAAGATCATCTTCACGGCACATGACTACCAGCTGGTCTGCCCGAACCACATGCTGAACAATCCGAACACCCACCAGAACTGTGAGAAGTGCCTCGGCGGCCATTTCGTGAACTGCATGAAAGGCAAGTGCATCCACGGTTCCACGGCAAAATCTGCCATCGGCATGATGGAGGCTGAGTTCTGGAAGTGGAAAGGCACCTACAAGTACATTGACACCATGATCTGCTGCTCTGAGTTCATGAAGAGCAAGATGGACAGCAATCCGCTGTTTGCGACCAAGACTGTGGCAATGCACAACTTCATCGACAAGGTGGAGTGGAAAGAGACGGAGAAGAAGGATTACGTCCTCTACTTTGGCCGCTTCTCTGAGGAGAAGGGTATCGGCACACTTATCAAGGTCTGTAAGGAACTGCCGGATGTGCAGTTCATCTTCGCCGGCACTGGTCCGTTGGAAGAGACGGTAAATGGTATTAAGAACATCAAGAACGTTGGTTTTCAGAAAGGCGAGGCACTGGAAAAGCTCATCCGTGAGGCACGGTTCTCCATTTATCCTTCTGAGTGGTATGAGAACTGCCCGTTCTCCGTGATGGAGTCTCAGATGTATGGTACGCCGGTGCTGGGAGCGAACATCGGAGGTATCCCGGAGCTGATTCAGGTCGGCAAGACTGGCGAGCTGTTCGAGAGTGGTAATGCCGAAGATCTGAAGAAGAAGATCGAGAAGATCTGGGGTGATAAGAAGCGGTGTGCGGAGTACAGTGCGAACTGTAAGGACATCAGCTTCGATACCATTGATGAGTATTACGAGAAAATTATGAAGGTATATTGCGGAGAGAATAAACAAGGATGAGTGAAAGAAAAATTGCGAATAATCATTATCCAGGGCTAGATGTGGTTCGTGTTATAGCGATAGCGGGCATTGTTCTAATGCATGTGCTTGCAAATGGGAATTACGATCTAAGCGGATTTTTATTCGAAAAAGTTATCGGAACGGCAGGCAATTTTACCATTCTGTTTATGATGGTAAGTGCCTTTGGAATGTGTTGCGGATACTATGAGAAATTCAAAGCGGGAACAATTAATATAGAAGCATTCTATAAACGCCGATATGAAAAACTATGGCCATTCTTTGCATTGCTCTGCATTTTGGATGTGGTGATTTCTCCAAGTGCGGATAGTGTATATGAGATTTTTGCAAATCTTACAATGTTGCAGGGACTACTGCCAAACCCACAGATTTCTGTTGTAGGCGTGAGTTGGACTTTGGCAGTAATATTTGTTTTTTATTTGTTGTTTCCATTTTTCTGCTTTTTGCTGTTTTCAAAGAAAAGAGCATGGTTGGGTTTTATTATTGCTGGAATTTATAACATCCTCTGTCAGTTGTACTTTTTTGATGAGCAACATGTACTGGGGGGATTCATGGAGAGAGAAAACATCCTGTACAGTGCAATATTTTTCATGGCAGGTGGCCTGATTTATCTTTATCGAGATGAGCTGGAGCGGCTGAAGAATATTAGAATTGTTGCGGTCTTTTTTCTCGCAATAACAGCTAGCGCATATTATTTTTTGAGTCAAAATGACTTGGTTATGGCCGTTTTTTCTGTGGCAATTATTGTTTTTTCTATAACTGATAGCGGAAAATTAGGAGAAAACAAATTAATCAAACAACTAAGCTCTATTAGCTTTGAAGTTTACTTGAGCCACATGATGATTTACCGAGTTTTGGAGAAGTTGAAGATAAATCACATGTTTGGATTAAATGCCATTTCATATGGTGTAACGGCAGTTTTAACACTTGCTGGAGCGATTGCCTTTTCTTACATCGCAAAAGTGGTACTAGAGAAATTTATTATATGTATGAAAGAGAGAGTTAATCATGTCTGAAGAAAAGAAGTTAAATGGTACTGTCATCGTCACTTATCGTTGCAACGCTCGTTGCTCTATGTGCAACCGTTATAAAGCGCCTTCCAAGCCGGAAGAGGAAATCAGCATCGAAACCATCAAGAAGTTGCCGAAGATGTACTTCACCAACATTACAGGTGGTGAGCCGTTCATCCGCACTGACCTGAAAGATATTGTGCGCGAACTGTACAAGAAGTCTGACCGTATCGTTATTTCCACGAATGGTTTCTTCACCGACCGTATCGTTGACCTGTGCAAGGAGTTCCCGCAGATCGGTATTCGTATCTCTATCGAAGGTCTGGAGCAGACCAACAACGAGATTCGTGGTCTGCAGAACGGCTACCAGCGTGGTTATGGCACGCTGAAGAAGCTGCGTGAAATGGGTATGAAGGATGTTGGCTTTGGCATGACCGTTCAGGATAAGAATGCCCCGGATCTGGTTCCTTTGTACAAGATTTCCGATGAGATGGGCATGGAGTTTGCAACTGCTTCTCTGCACAACAGCTTCTACTTCGTTGAAGCAAAGAACATCATCCATGATCGTCCTATGGTCGCAAAGAACTTCGAGAATCTGGTCAACGAACTGCTCCGTAGCAACAGCCCAAAAAAGTGGTTCCGTGCATATTTTAATCACGGCCTGATCAACTACATCTACGGCCAGAAGCGTCTGCTGCCTTGCGACATGAGCTTTGATACCTTCTTCATCGATCCGTATGGCGATGTTATGCCTTGCAATGGTACCAAGGATAAAGAGGTTATGGGCAACCTGAACAATCAAACCTGGGACGAGCTTTGGAACAGCCCTGAAGCAGAGAAGGTTCGTGCAAAGGTTCGCTGCTGCGACCGTGACTGCTGGATGATCGGTTCTGTCAGCCCGGCTATGCACAAGTATATCTGGAAGCCTGCTACTTGGGTTCTGGTACATAAGTTCAAGGCTCTGTTCACTAAGCATCCGTACAGCATGTATGAGCTGAAGATTTGCCGTGACTACCGTGATGGTAAAGTCACCAAAGAGGATCTGGATAAGTGCAGCACCTGCGATATGAACTGCGTGATCAACAACGGTCTGAGTGAGGCATCCAAGGAACAGCTGAAGCATAAGACCGGCGAGGAAATTGTGGATGCTGATATCGCACAGCAGATGGAGAATAAATAAGGAAAACAATAACTATGATGATAACAGTTTTAACCCCTACCTTTAATCGGGGGGGGATTACAAAGCCTCTGGGATTCACTGCAAAAGCAAACTGTAAAAGATTTTGAGTGGCTTGTAGTTGATGACGGAAGTACTGATGGTACGAAAAATTTAATTACTCAGTTACAAGAAAAAAGTGATTTTCCAATACGATATATCTATAAGAATAATGGTGGAAAACACACTGCTTTAAATGTAGGAATACAGACCATTTGCAGCGAACTTATCTTTATAGTTGATTCGGATGACTGTGTGACAGATGATGCAGTTGAGTCGATACTGAAGATTCACAAGAAATACAGGTCACAAAACAATATCTGTGGATATGCATTTCTCAGAGCGTTCCCTGATGGTAAAGTCAATGGCAAAAAGTTTGATGTTAATGAAAAAATAGGTTCCTATATCGATGTGCGCGTAAACGGTGATGACACTGGCGCAGATAAAGCAGAGGTGTTCAAAACACATTGTTTAAAGGAATTCCCTTTTCCCGAATATCCGAATGAGAAATTCCTTGGGGAAGATCTTGTTTGGGTTAGAATGGCTAGAAAATATGAGATGGTACATATTAATAAAGCCATTTATGTCGGAAATTATCTTGAAGATGGATTAACCAATAATCGGCGTAAGCATAATATTGCATCGCCGATAGGATGTATGCATCGAGCAGAGGAATTCATGGAGTCCGACTTAAAGACAAGATATAGAATCAAGGGTGGACTACAGTATATTGTATATGGGAGATTTGCGGGAGTCAAGGTTGTCGATTTGATTCGCAAATCAAGACATAAAGTTCTTGCAACAGTGTGCATACCGGGTGGATTGTTCTTGTATTCACGATGGCGTAATGCGCAGTAATTCGATTGATTAAGTGCCTAAATGTCTTCTGTCAGTAGATGATAGGAGATATTTAATGAAAGTACTTGTTATTAATCCGATTATGTACACATCGGAAACAAAAAATATAAAAAGAGCGGCATCAATAAAAGACACAATGATGTATGATTTTTGCTTGGCTTTCCATGAAATGGGTCATTCTGTAACGCTGGTTGGAGGAGAGCCGTTCAAGCCGACAAAAAGTGAAACATATCCATTTGAGGTACTGTGGTGGGAGTGCAAGTGTCAAAAAGTCTGCATGCCGCACTGCTTGCCGTTTATGCCAGAGACGTATTGGTATGTAAAACAACATCGTACAGAGTACGATTTGATTATTACAAGCGAAGTATTCTCACTGAATTCGTTGATGGCATATCGAGCAGCACCAGACAAGACAATTATCTGGCATGAACTTGCAAAGCATAATGCCATTATGAAGAAAATTCCCTCAAAGATCTGGTATGGAGTTATAGCAAGACTCTTCATGCGAAACGCAAAGGTTGTTGCACGCTCAGTAGAGGCAAGAAACTTTGTGAAGAAATACTGCATGAATACGGATATAAATGTAATCGATCACGGTGTCAACCTCGATAAGTTTAAAGCATCTACTGAGAAAGATAACAGTTTTGTGGTTTGTTCGCAACTGATTGAGCGAAAGAAAATCGATGGAATCCTTGAAAAGTTTGCCAAGTATCTGGATCAGTACAATTCTACATGCCGGTTATACATTATAGGCGAAGGGGAGTTGAAAGAAAAACTTCAGAGGATGGCACAGACTTTGGGAATTGCTCCGAATGTAATTTTCACAGGAAAGATGACACACGATGAACTGCTCCCGATTTTGTCTAAGTCAAAGGCGTTGCTCGTTAATACGGTGAAAGACAACAATATGATTTCCATCGTAGAAGCAATTGCGGTTGGAACGCCTATTGTCACAACAGACGTTCCGCTAAATTCCACCTATATCAAAGATTATCAACTTGGCATTGCGAAGAAACAGTGGGATGAATCCGATTTGAATGATGTGGTTTCTAACAGTGAAATGTATATTGAAAACTGCATGAAATACAGATACAAACTTTCTACAAAACAAAGGGTAGAACAGTTCTTGGAAGTTAAAAAATGATGTGATTATGGAGGATAAAATGTATTCAATAGCGTATGTTGTACCCTATTTTGGAAAGTTTCCAAAGGGGTTTCAATTCTGGCTGTTAAGCTGTAAGTGTAACCCATCGATTGACTGGCTGATTTTTACAGATGACAAAACGCCTTATGATTACCCGGAAAATGTGAAGGTTACATATTGGACGTTCGATCAGATGAAGAAAAAGGTTCAGGCAATTTATGATTTCCCGATTTTCCTGGAGCGCCCGTATAAGCTCTGCGATTTCAAGCCGGCGTATGGTGAGATTTTTGCAGACGAGCTGAAAGACTATGATTTCTGGGGACATTGTGATATAGATCTGGTTTGGGGTAATATCCGCAAATTTTATACGGATGAAGTTCTCGGTCAATATGAAAAAGTTGGTTTTAATGGACACTCCAATCTCTATAAGAATACACCTGAGGTGTGTGCTCGCTATAGAACACATATTGAAGGAAAGATGTACTATCGGGATGTCTATTCAGTCGATAAGGGCTTTGCATTCGATGAGCCGGGTATGGATGACATTTACGAGGCACTTCAAATTCCAGTCTATAAAAAAATTGATTTCGCCAACCTGCTGAAATATGATTATGGCTTTTTCCTTGACTGGGGTAAGGAAGAAGATGCGTACAAAAATGAACATCAGGTCTTTACATGGCACAATGGAACTCTTCTTCGCCATTATTTGGATCATGGCAAAATAAAGGATGAAGAGTATATGTACTTGCACTACTGGTGCCGCCCGACAACTTTTGCCATTAAAGAGTACGATGAGCAAAAAGATTATCTAATTTATGCAGATACTACAACGGATAAGCCGTTTGAGCTGACTCCTGGCTTGATTCTGAAAAGAAGCCGCCGCAGTAAAGTGAAATACTATGCGAAGGTACTGTGGTTTAATAGGAAGAAAATCACTTGGGAAAGAATTGTATTCAATGTAAAGGGAATGCTGAACTATAAGAAGTAAGGAGGTAGCGATAGGTGGGACTTTATAAAGTATATGATAAATTTCGCCGTTATTGGCGGCAGATTCACATGCTGACGATCCGTGATGGATGGAAGAAGATGGCCTACATAAAAAAGCACGGAATGTTTGGTGCAGTGGGTGAAAATTGCTATTTCCAGTCGAATATACTGCCTGCAGAACCGTTTCTGGTCTATCTTCATGACAATGTGGCAATTTCGGCAGGCGTAAGAATTGTAACCCATAGTGCGCTGAATACTGTGTTTAATCATGAAGAAAAAACAGATCAGTATCTTTGCCGCTTCGGAAAAGTTGAAATTGGAAATAATGTGTATGTAGGTGCGGATGCAATTATCAATTATGGAGTTACAATCGGGGATAATTGTATTGTGGCTGCAGGAGCAATCGTTACGAAGGATGTTCCTTCGGGCAGTATTGTTGGAGGCGTTCCTGCACGGGTAATTGGAACTTATGAAAGTGCAAAAGAAAAAGCAAGGGCATTTTCAGCACCTTTCTTAGAAAAAGGACTGAGGGAACCCTGTACAGTCGAGGAAATGCTTCATGTCCAGTAATGAAACGACCTTAAAATGCAAACCCAAAAGGTATCTTTGGGTTGATAACTTAAAAATGTTTGCCTGTTTGCTTGTTGTTATAGGGCATCTCTATATGTCGATGATGGCAGGCGGCTGGATCAGTGAGAACAATATCTTATATTGCTGGCCGATCCAAACGGTATATACATTTCATGTGCCTCTTTTTTTTGTTTGTAGTGGTTTTCTATATCAGGCTACTGCTCCGAACGAATGGAATGTAAAAAAACACATAGGGAATATTAAGAAAAAAGCCCTCGCATTGGGTGTTCCGTATGTAACGTTTTCAACTATTACACTTTTACTAAAGAATGTATTTGCCACGGATGTAAACAACGCTGCACCACCTTTTTTGAAAACGCTTCTTATAGAACCAATCGCACCATACTGGTATTTATATACGCTGTTTTTACTGTTTTGCCTGATTCCTCCGGTGATAGGAAAAGGAAAAAGAAAACCGCTTGTCAGCATGGTTGTCATAGCGTGTTTCATGAAGATCATCTATGTGGGGTGGCTTGCAGATAAGGCTATCCCGGATTTGGTTGCAAAAGTGATGGCAAGTGCTGTTTGGTTTTGCATAGGAATGCTGATTACAGCGACTCCATTCAAAAAAAACAAACTGGCTGATGGGATATCAGCTGGAATTATGATATTGGCATGCATCCTTTCTTACTTTGTCTATGGAACGCCAACTGATAATGCAAAAGTTCAATTTATCTTTGCCAGTATTTTTGTGCTTGTGATTACATACTTTTTTCAAAGCAAAGAGCAGTATAAAACAGATAGATTGGTTAATCATAGCGCAAAGTATTTTATGCCCGTATATGTATTACATACAATTGTGGCGGCGGGCGTCCGAACTGTATTGCTGAAAATCGGTATCTCTTCAGGAGTTCTTCACTTTATGATTGGCTTTGGTGTTAGTGTTTTTGTGCCAGCAGTAATTTATATGATTGCCGAAAAGCAGTGGTGGCTATTATTCTGGTTTGAACCGATAAAGGCAATGAAACTAAGGAACCAGAAAAAAATCAAGGGTGGAAGATAATGAAGATAAAACAATTGATAAAAAAGAGTATAAGTCAAAAGACGCTGTTTACAGATGTTTTTGGCTATTCGCTGACAAAGACTGGATTTGCAGATAAATACCTGGCGGGTCAGCTGACAATGTATAAATCCTATTCGTGGCTTAAAAAACACTTTGAAAATGATTTGAAACAAATCGAGACTGAGCTTCCCAAAGAACAGAATTGTGACGTGGCGGAGAAACAAGTTTGGATCTGTTGGCTGCAGGGAATGGAGAACGCACCTCAAATTGTTCAGGATTGCTATGCATCTGTCTGTTACTGGATGAAAGACTGGAAGATAACGGTTATTACTGCGGACAATATGAACGAATATGTGCAATTCCCGGATTATATTGTTAGGAAATGGAAAGAAGGAGTGATTAGCAATACACATTTATCTGATCTTTTAAGACTTGAGTTGCTTATTCGTTATGGTGGATTGTGGATTGATAGTACGACATATATGACAGGCACTATTCCAGCCTATATTGATGATTCCAATTTCTTTGTATATAGAAATGGTTGGATGGACATGGAAATGATCAATATGGGTAGCTGGCTAATTTTCAGTAAGTACACAAATAATATAATTCTTCTTGAAACACAAAGCCTACTCTATGCGTATTGGAAAAAATACAATTATATTAAGAACTACTTTTTGATGCATATATTTTTCCGTATGGTAACAGATGCGAATCCAGAACTATGGGGACAAGTTCCGGCAATAAATCACATTGATTCTCATTTGCTGATGCAGGAACTGCCAAAGCATTATGATAAAAATCGTTGCCAACAAATTATGCGTCTGACACCGATTCACAAACTAACATACAAGGTAGAAACTTCAAGTGGGGCAACTGCCGAGAAGTTGGGAGTGTTGTTTCAAAATAGGAGAGAACAGAATGATTCAATATAGTATTTGTGACAAGAAAATTAAAGGTGATGTGACGGTATGAGTTGGAATGTGAAAGTTGGACAAAGGGTATATCATTCACATACTGTGATTTGCATCTTGGTTCTTGCATTCCAGATTTATTTTGAAATGCGAGGTGGCAGAACCTATTTCGATGAAGGACTAGCACTTGTTTGCATGTTCTATGTTATAATGCTTCTTTTAAAGAGAAGATTGGACTCATCAGACCAAATATCGGTGTTCCTTCTGATTGTGGTAATCGCAATTGGCTTACTTTCGAATGCGATGAGTGGATTGGCATATTCATGGTTCTCAGTTTTTGTGGATGTCATTGCAGAAACAAAGTTTTTGTGGACGATTTTTGCATTTAAATATTATATTACATCAGACGTATATAGCGATATGTCCAGAGCGCTGCGCCCACTCGCAAAATTGTTCTGCTACCTCGCAGGATTATTTGCGATTATATCCCAGTTTGTGAATCTCGGAATGACTGAAAACGAAAGATATGGAATCAAATCCTATAATTTTGTTTTTCCGATGAGCTTTCAATTTCTTGCAGTTGCGTTGGTTGCAATTGCTGTGCTTTCAATTTCAAAGGACAAATACAACAATCGTTTGCCGTATGCAGCCGTGTGCGTTGGACTGATCCTAGCGACAAAAAGTTCTCCGTTGCTGTTTTCGGTAATGTTTATATTCCTTTTGATTTATTTTCAAAAGAGAGCACAGCTTAAAACAAGAACAGTGGTGTTTATGGCTGTGATTGTTTTGCTTTTGGGAACCTTCCAGATTCAAACTTATCTGATGAATGTAAATGCACCTAGATATTTGTTCTTCTACTACGGAGGAAAAACAGCAAATACATATTTCCCATTGGGTTCCGGGTTTGCCACATTCGGTTCGGATCAGGCAGCTAGAAATTATTCGAGATTATATTATCAATATGGCTTTAACAGCTTATTCGGAATGAATACCAGGGATGGATCTTTCTTGAGTGACACGTTCTGGCCGATGGCAATTGGACAGTTCGGATGGATTGGTTCGATTTTGTATATATTGATTTATGTGCGAATCTTCTTCTCGTTCAAGTGGATGAATTTGAATTCGGAGCAAAAAGCACTTTTATATGCTGGTTACATGCAGTATATAATTCATGCCGTTGGCTCTGCAATTCTTTCTGCTCCTGCAGGTATGATTGGTGCAATAGCATTGGCAGCTGTTATGAAACCTGCTAATGAAGTAGAAGCAATAGACTAGAATTAAAATATCGTACAGGAAGATTATGGAAAAATACAAATACCTCTTAAAAAATGTTGGCATAATGACATTGGCCAGCTTTGGGACCAAAATATTATCATTTTTAATGGTTCCGCTGTATACAAATATTTTATCAACAGAAGCATATGGAACGTATGATATCTATCAGACCACACTCTTTTTGATTGTTCCAGTTTTGTCATTGAATATTGCAGATGGAATTATGCGCTTCTCACTGGATGAAACCTATGATAAGCGTGAAGTCTTTATGGTTGGTGTCAGACGGTACATTGTCGCATGTGTTCTGTGCATCTTGCTGGTGGGTGTTAATCAGTGTTTTTCTATAATAAAAACCTTGACGTTGTACCCACAGTTCTTTGTTTTATATTTCGTTACAAGCCTGATGTCGGATGTTCTCAATAATTATGCGCGCGGAATCGAAAAGGTATCAGATGTTGCCGTTGGCGGCATTATCGGTTCTGTTTCAATGCTTACATTAAATGTTCTTTTTTTGTTGGTATTTAAGTGGGGGCTTGTTGGATATTTTGTTGCCAATTGTTTGTCATTTGCAAGCACAGACTTGTATTTACTAATTAAGCTGAAAATTTGGAAAGTCATTAGTTGGAAACCAGAAAATCGGTCCTTGAAAAAAGAAATGGTTGCCTACAGTGTACCAATGGGACTTGGCAATATCGGATGGTGGATTAATAATGTCTCTGATCGCTATATCGTAACGTGGATTTGTGGCCTTGCTGCCAATGGTGTGTATTCAGTGGCATATAAAATCCCATCACTTCTTTCGATGTTTCAGCAGATATTTAATCAGGCATGGACAATATCAGCTGTAAAGGAATACGATCAGGACAGCAGTGAGTTTTATAGCACAATCTATAAGGCGTACAACATGTGTATGGTGATTACATGTGCAGGCTTGATTCTATTTGATAAGGTTATCGCTAAGATCCTTTTCGGAGCAGACTTTTATGAAGCATGGAAGTATGCTCCTTTCCTGATGATTTCAGTAGTATTTGGTGCACTGGTTCAGTTTTTAGGAGGAATTTTCTCAGCTGCAAAAGAATCGAAGGCATTTGGAAATACAATTTTGATTGGTGCAGCAGCCAACACGGTTATGAATGTAGCTTTTGTATATGCTTGCGGACCTTTAGGGGCTGCCATTGCAACATCATTGTCGTATATGCTGATTTGGGTATTGAGACTCTATAAAGTAACCCGTCAGATGAAACTAGATATCAGCCTGATTAGAGATGCTTTGAGTTATGTGTTGCTGTATCTACAAGCTACACTCCTAGTGTTTTATAGCTATAACTGGAGTGGGTACCTGATTCAAATCGGTTTTGTAGTTGCTGTCTTTGTGTTATATTTTAAAGAATTAACAGGAGTTGCGAGAAAAGTGCTGTCACGTGTGAAGAGCAGATAATAAAAATGGCGTTTGGTAGAGAGGAATGTATGAAGAAAGAACGAAATTCAAGCATTGAAATGCTTAGAATCCTGGCGATGCTAGGAATTGTAATCATGCATACGAATGGGGCGGTAATGGAGCATGGTTCAGGAACTGGATTTGCTTGGACACAGATTGAAAATGGCATCTTTAATGCCGGAGTTTCGATTTTTGTTTTAATATCAGGATACTTCGGAATACGACGAAGCACTCAAAAGTTGATTGAGTTGGAATCGACAGTGATTCTTTATGCGGTTTTAAGCGCATTAGTGGGATGCTACTTTGGCAAAGCGTCTATATTAAGCATAATCAAAGCTTTTATTCCCGTTTCAACGAATTGCTATTGGTTTATTTCTTGCTACATATTATTGATGATCTTCTCCCCATATATCAATAGGGCGATTGATTCGATGAGTGAATTGCAACATAGACAACTACTGCTGCTTATGTCGGCTGTGTTTCTTGTTGCACCTACTGTAATTTATTACAGTGTTCTGGGGGGGGCAAGAATGTTATAAATATGCTTCTTTTGTATTTTCTGGGGTCATATATTAGAAAATACAGTTTGGACGAACGGTTTGATAAGAAATCTCTTTTAAAGATCCTGATAGCAACGACGGCATTAAATGTTCTTTTGAATTCTTTAATCAGCATTGCTACAGGAGGAAAGCTACATATTCCTTTTGCAAGGGACTGTAGTGTTTTTATTGTAATAGAAGCAACGGTTCTGATGATGTTCTTTATGAAGGTTGAGTTCCATTCGGATTTCATTAATAGAGTTGCAAAACATGTGTTTGCAGTGTATCTTTTTGAAGGTGCATTACGGCAAATTGTGCAAAATATCGTTTTTGACTATAGCATATATGAAGGAGAATGGTACTGGCCCTTAGTAAATATTGCTGTTGCATTAATCGCAATGGCTGGTTGTATGTCAATCGATGTACTAGCACAATGGATGTTGAAACCTTTTAGAAAAGCTGCGTTGAAAATGCTAGGTGATATAATTAATATTAGTCAAAAGATCTTCATTTGTTACTAGCGTGTGGCACTCGCAAAAAGTATTTCAAGTGACAACGAGTCAGATTGAATGCTTAGACTAAAGAGAATAAACGGAATTTTGAAACCTCGAAAGGAAAGTAAACAAAATGAACACAACATTACTTATCATGGCAGCCGGTATCGGTAGCCGTTTCGGAACGGGAATTAAACAGCTGGAGCCGGTGGATGCTTCTAACCATATCATCATGGATTACTCGATTCATGATGCAATCGAGGCTGGCTTCAATCATGTGGTGTTTATCATCCGCAAGGATATCGAGAAGGAGTTCAAAGAGGTCATCGGTGATCGCATTGCCTCCATTTGCAAGTCCCACAATGTAACTGTGGACTACGCATTTCAGGATATCAACGATATTCCGGGAGAACTTCCGGCAGGCCGGACAAAGCCGTGGGGGACTGGCCAGGCCGTCCTTGCGGCGAAAAATGTGATTGATACTCCGTTCATTGTCATCAATGCAGATGACTACTATGGTAAAGAAGGCTTCAAGGCCGTCCACGAGTATCTGGTAAATGGCGGTGAGTCTTGCATGGCTGGTTTTGTACTGAAGAATACCCTGTCTGATAACGGTGGCGTGACTCGTGGCATCTGCAAAATGGATGAGAATGGAAACTTGACTGAGGTTGTGGAAACCAAGAACATCGTCAAGACTGCAGATGGAGCAGAGGCAGACGGTGTGGTTGTTGATGTGAATTCTCTGGTATCCATGAATATGTGGGGCCTGACTCCAGAGTTCTTGGATGTGCTGGAGGAAGGTTTCAAAGAATTCTTCGAGAAAGAGGTTCCGGGCAATCCTCTGAAGGCGGAGTATCTGATTCCTATCTTCATCGGTGAGCTGCTGGAGCAGGGCAAGATGTCTGTGAAGGTTCTGAAGACCAACGACACCTGGTACGGCATGACCTACCATGAGGATGTTGCAGCAGTAAAGGACAGCTTTAAGAAAATGTTGGCGGATGGAGTGTATAAGGCTGATTTATTTACAGACTTGTGATATAATGGGAGCGGTAGCTCCCTACGCTGCTCAGAGCAATCAAAAATCTTTTTGATAAATCACACACCTCTCCGTGGTGAGCAGCAGGCAACGATCTTATGGTCGGCGAAGATGTGAAGATGCAATGGTGAAAAGATGTGAAACATGATTAGATATAATGTAAAAGTAAATGACCAAATATATCAGGTGGATTTAGAGAGAGACACAACAATACACGATGCTGAAAGTACAGAATCAAGTGCAGATATCTGTTTTGAGGCAATAAAGGCGGAATATGATTATTGTGTTACAAGAGCGGAAAAACTAGAAAACAAGGTATACATTTTATTAGCTGCTTGCGCATTTGTGTTTGCTTTATTAACAACGCAAATTGAAAAGGCAGGAAAATTAGATGTGCCTCAAAGTGGGTCTGAATTGTTAGGAATAATTATATATACAATCTTACTTGTTGTGGCTGTTATAAGTAATGTTGGAATGCTTGTTATGACCGTTAGTTTATTGAAGAGTGTGAGATTTGAAAGATTGGATGCTGGATTACTATTAACAGAAGGAGTTCCAGATGAAAAAGACACAACAGCAGTGAGATTTATTGGAAGGCTTTATGTTCAACATACATCGAAGAACAATGCAGTATTAGAAAAAGGCTATACCGCATTTAATAGGTGCGTTAATGCATTCTGCGTGAGTATTGTTGCTTTGATTGCGTTAGCGATTATTAGTATTTTTTTGGGATTATAAGGGGAAAAGTAATATGCCAGATAGAGAAGATATGAAGAGCATACTTGAAGCATGTAGAAAAACTGGACCAATGGATGAGCGTTTGGTACGGGGTACAGTGGAATCGAGTCCTAGGAATAGCGAAGAGTATCATGCAGATGCCATGCGAGGTACAAATTATCTTCAGTTCTCGCATGATGGAAATGAAAATAAAGGTAACGATAACGAGTAATCTTTTAATATTTTGAAGAAGAAAAGAGGTTGTCACGATGCCTAGAACGAAAGGCAGCAAAAACCGTCCAAAAACCAATACCACCAATGACTACGCATCTCAGATCGCGGAGAAGCAGGAATCTATTGTTTCCTTGACTGCTGAGATTGCATCCATCACCGCCAACATTGACACTTTAAAGGCTGACCTGAAAGAGAAGAAGACTGCTCTGAAGAAGGCCGAAAAAGAAGCGGCATCCCTGGAAGCGAAGAAGGCAAAGGCAGAAGCTAAGGCCGCTGAAGAAGCTAAGAAGACCGAAGCCGAGGCTGTGCTTAAGAAGCTGTTGGCAAGCGGCATGAGCGCGGACGAGATTCTTGAAAAACTGAAATAAACAAGAACCCAAGAAAAATAAATGCCGTGTGGACAAACTGAACTCCAGGAGTTCACACGGTATTTTTTGAAGGCTGCCGTATAGTTTATAACGAAAATAAAAGAAGAACAAAATTTAAAGAAATGGAGTGTGACATAAAATGAACTTATCTAAAATACACCACATCGCAATCATCGTATCTGACTACGAAGCCGCAAAGGATTTCTATGTGAACAAGCTGGGATTCTCTGTCATCAGAGAGAACTATCGCTCAGAGCGTAAAGACTGGAAGCTGGATCTGCGTGTCAATGAGCACACAGAACTGGAGATTTTCGCTGAGAAAAACCCGCCGATGCGTGTGAACCGTCCGGAAGCATGTGGGCTGCGGCATCTTGCTTTCTGTGTAGAGAGTGTGGAGCAGACGGTGAGAGAACTGGCAGAAGTTGGGATTGAATGTGAGCCAATCCGTGTGGATGATTACACCGGCAAGAAGATGGCATTCTTCCACGACCCGGATGGACTGCCGCTGGAACTGCACGAATAATTATGGGAGAGAAAAGAGCATATAAAGCCAGAAAGCCTGGCGGCGGCCGGAAAAAGTTAAAGCCGGAATACGATGCCGGGAAGAATCTGAAAGATCAGATGGATGCGGCTGTGGCGCTCTATGAGGAGAACTGCTCCCTCCAATCCATCGCCGATGTGCTAAACCTAAACCCAATCAAAGTGAGAAAGCTGCTCATCACAGCCGGTGTGTATGAATCAGAAGTGGCGGAGAAGGTACAGGATACGTTTGAGAGGTATCGAAAAACGCAGGACTATAAAACTTCCGTTCTCTCAACGGCAACAGTCCTTGGCCTATCCAAAGCCTCCGTCACATCGTACCTGCCTTATGAAAAAGGCGTGTACTTTCCAAACACGGCAGATAAAGAGAAAATCAGCGTAGGAGCAGAGCGGCAACGGAGATACAGAGCGGTAAGAAAACTGAGAACCGAGCCGACAGAAGAGCATCTGTGGGAGGTGGTTCTTCTTTATGCAGGTGTGCGTTTCAAAACGTACTCAGGTTTACCCTTTACCTATGAAATACGAAAGGGCCGGAATGTGCAATACACAAAGGAACTGTGGATCGATCGCAGAGAGAATAGTAAAAGCCTGGCGTGGAGTTCCGTGCTGCTGGCTCTGGGCCATATTAAAAAGGTAGGAGAAGTAGTTGAACGACCGAAAGCACTGGGCGATATCCGGGGTGTGACCTATATATACGGAATGTTCTATCGGTTCGGGCTAATCGATGTGCCGGATGAAGCAAAAGAAAAGAGGAAGAAAGCGTTCAGTAAATCGTCCTGACACGGATGCCGCAGAGGGGACGGGAAAGAAGCATCACCCAATGTTTCAGGTCATTGCGTGACCCAGAGATTACAAAAAAATCCGCCTGCAGAATGAACCACAGGCGGCTGAAATTACATTATAGCTTATTCAAAAAGTCTTCCAGAACACGGTTCCACTTTTCGGGGTACTCATAGAACATCAGGTGACCACCCATGACGTAGGTGTCGTAACCGGGAAGCTGTGCTTCGACAAAGGGCTTTGCAATGTCCTGCCAGTGTTCTGCAATGAACATCAGGCTGGGCATCGTTGCACCGACATCTTTTGCGATTTCAAGATAGTTGGAGAACACAGCATCGCAGAACAGCTGACGGCAGATCCAGTATGGTGTGCGGCCGGAAATATCCAACAGATACTCCAGCTCATCAGGCTCCATCTTATGCTGGATCATGACGCCAGTCGCATACTCGCTAAAGAACTCACGGCATCCCTGAGAAGAGGTCAGCACCTGTGTGGCGACCTGAGACAGCTCTTCAATCGTGCCCTCAGTCCACCACTTCGGGTCAGGGGAGAGCGGGAGCGGAGACATATCGATAGTCACAACGCCGCGCAGCTTGTCTTTGCCGAACTGCTGCACGTAGCTCCATGTGTCAAGGTTGCCCGTGCTCCAGCCAATCAGGACAATATCTTTGAGCCCCAATGCATCAATCAGACCAGCTACATCGCGACCGTGGGTCAGGTAGTCGTTGCCATCCACGGTTTTGGCAGAATAGCCTTGGCCGCGAGGATCGATAGCAATGACACGATACTCAGAGGAGAAATACTCCAGTTGGTTCTTGAAAATCTCACCAGAGAAGGTCAGGCCGGGAATGAAGACCAACGGTTTACCTTCTCCTTTTTCCAAGATATGTAACTCCACACCGGGGGCTACAGTGACATACTTGCTTTCAATACGATCTTTTGCCATGAGAAAACCTCCTAACAAAACCTATAAATCGAATTGGTTTGTCTGAATTATACATCTGAAAAAGGAGAAAAGCAATAGCTTGATAGAAACTGCACTGCTGTAATCTACAAAAATTTTCAGTGCATGAATATCAGTAACAGTTACACAATGTTAAAATAGCAATATGTCCACGATGAGCAGGCGCAACACCTGTCTGCCGCAGTATTTTTACTTTATAAGACATCTCTATGGATGACGGTAAGGTTCGATTTTGAACTTTGCCGTTTTTCTTTTTATTTAAAATTATAAATTTTTTCAGAACTGTATTCCAAAACAGCTCTGCGGATTCCTATTAGTGTAGGGGTTTTCAAAATCTTTTGTGAAACGGCTTTCCTCTAGTTTTATGAGTGGAAAATAAACAAAATCTATGTTCTAAAATTAGGTAGTTCAACAAAATTCAAAAAACTGGTTGCCAAACACCCCTTTTAGAATGTTATAGGTATAGGGGAATGCTGAAAAAGTGAAATTTCTTTGAATTTTAAAAAGATCCGGTTTAAAAATCCCCCTTTGAGTTTGTATAGGGTGTAAGGACTATTTTTCTAAACAGACCTATTCGCTGTTGGATTCACTTGTGAAAATCCCTAATTCCTTACAAAGTCACATCGCACCTTGAAAATCGCATGAGCCACCCCAGCAGGATACCTCCGGTACTGAATGTGCATTCTGCGCGTCTTACCAGAAAAAACGTCGGAGAGAATCGGGCAGGAACGGGCTGGGACAGAGTGGACGGTAGTTAAGAGCAAGATTCGCCTTTGTATACGAAACCGCTCCTACGGGCGATTTTTTTACGGCGGCATCTTGATGGGGATTGTGCTCCCCATACCCTCACATCGTGCAAAATCACATGATTTTGCCCATTGGTGGCCTGCCGTAAGCAGGTCACAGCCGGAGTGCGGATGCACTGCCGGGAAAATCAAATTCTTGATTTTGGAAAGGAACCCCCATGCCACGAACGAAGAAAAAAGTGAAATCTATCGTAAAGACAAAAGTAATCTCCACACGAGTTGCAGAAGTAGTACATGAACTTTTACACCAGCAGGCAGAAGATGCCGGAATGACCCTCTCTGAATTTGCAGCGCAGATGCTGACAAAAGGCCATGTGAATACCTCGTATGTGTTCTATGTCCACCCGGACGAAATTGAAGCCATCACACGGGAGTTTGCCGCCATCGGAAACAACCTGAACCAGATCGCGGCGTTCTTCAATAGCGGCGGTATCCAGTCGCGCGCTATGCTCGAAAACATCAACCATGCGATTTCCTGCATTTTTGAGATGAGGGAGCAGGTCGCAGAAATGGCAGGAAAGAACTATGGCAATCTTAAAGCATATCGCAAGTAAGAACCCCAACTATGGTGCTGCGCTGGAGTATCTGATTTTCAAGTATGACGAGCTTCGGAAAACTCCGATTCTTGACCAAAATGGAAATCGTATTATGCGGGATGAGTTTTATCTGAACGGCCTGAACTGTGAACCCTATTCCTTCGATGCGGCCTGCCAGCAGCTGAACCGCGAATACCAGAAGAACCAAAACAAGAATGAAATCAAAAGCCACCACTACATTATCAGCTTTGATCCACGGGACAGCACAGAAAATTGTTTGACGGGAAAACGGGCGCAGGAGCTTGGACTGGAATATGCAAAAGCGAATTTTCCGGGGCATCAGGCTTTGGTCTGTACGCATATGGACGGGCACAATGGCAGCGGCAACATTCATGTCCATATCGTAATCAACAGCTTGCGAAAATTGGATGTGCCCCAGCAGCCCTTCATGGAGCGACCCATCGACTGCAAGGCAGGGTACAAGCACCATGTAACAAACGAGTACCTGAAGCATCTGCAGAAATCCCTCATGGATTTATGCCAACGCGAATTTCTGCATCAGGTCGATTTGCTGTCGCCATCCAGAACGGGCGTGACCGAAGCGGAGTATTGGGCGCAGCGGCGGCTGGATGAGAAAAAACAGGAAATCGAAAAGGAAGGTTTTACGCCAAACCCGACAAAATTTCAAACACAGAAACAGCTTATCCGGGATGCCGTTGCCGCTGCTCGTGAGAAAGCAATCTCGTATGAAGATTTTCAAAACATCCTACAGGATGAATATGACATTTTTGTCAAAACACAACGTGGGCGTTACAGCTATCTGCCGCCGGAACGGAACAAGTTCATATCGGAGCGTTCTCTGGGAGAAAGCTGCAAAAGAGAATGTCTGGAAGGATTCTTTGTTCAGAACGCCGAGAAGAATCTGCGGTACAAGGAAGACCCCATACTGATCTTTACGACCAGAACTAGGCTGCGGCTCGTTGTGGACCTGCAGGAGAATGTCAAGGCACAGGAAAATCTGGCGTATGCGCTAAAGGTCAAAATCAGCAATTTGCAGAAAATGGCTGAAACGCTGGTATGGGTACAGGAAAACAACATCAACGACCTGACGGAACTGAACGATCTGTGTAAGACAGCACAGTCCAATGCGCAGGCAGCGTATGAACGGCTGTCACAGGCAGAGGATGAACTGTACAAAACCAATGAACAGATTCATTATGCGGGGCAGTATCTTTCTACAAAAGATGTCCAGCAGCAATTTGCGAAAGCAATTTTCAAGAAGAAATTCCGTGCAGAGCATTCCAAGGAATTGGATGCCTATGCAGAATCTGTGAAATATTTCCGGGAAGAGAACGATGGAAAGCTGCCATCGCTGAAATCTTTGAAAAAACGGAAAGAAGAACTGACCAAAGAAATCGCGGAGAGGAAAAAGGCATACGCTCCCTTAAGGGAAGAATCCCGGCGTTTGGAAATTGCATCGGATAATGTGTACAGCATCTTCCGAAAAACCAATGAGATGAAATCCGACCTTGCATGGAAACGCGAGTGGGAGGCTAGAGTCCGCGAAAAGGCAAGGCAGGAGCAGGCTCGACAGGAACAGCGCGAGCGTCAACCGAAACGCAAGAAGCGCAGCTATGATATGAGCCTGTAAATCAGCAGGGTCTTCCACCCCGCACCCCGGAACCCTGCCGGATGCGTAAGCCCGTGCAGGGCTTTCCCATTCGGCAGGGACTTTTGAAAACGATTAGGAGGAAGTTTGAGTAAAGAGTACATCAAAGCACAAACCCCACTGCCCGCATATTTTCCTTATCCGAAATTTCTGCTACAGATGAGTCTGTCCCATACGGCGAGGCTGACCTATGTTCTGCTGCTGGACCGTATGACCCTTTCGCAGAAGAACGGCTGGGTGGATGTGCAGGGCCGGGCATATGTGCTCTATCCGTTGGCAGGGCTGGCGGAAGATCTTCAGAGCAGCATTTCCAGTGTCACCCGTGCCTTGCGGGAACTGGAAGCCGCACGGCTGATCGAACGGCGGTCCAATGGCTTTTCCAAGCCAAACCAGGTGTTCCTAAGCTTCCCATCTACTGCGCAGAAATGCACAGTCGAGATGGTCAAAAATGAGCAGCCTGATTGCTCAAAAGTGAGCAACACGATTGCGCAAAACTGCACACCTAACCAAATAAATAAGAACAACCTAAGATGGAACAAAATAAATAGAACCAAAGAAGCATATGGGCGTTATCGGAATGTTTTTCTGGAAGATTATTCGGAACTGAAAAGCGAGGTAGCAGAGTTGGACGTCCTGATCGAAGACCTTTCGGTCTATATGCAGTCTACAGGCAAGAAGTACGCAGACCACGCAGCGACCCTGCGCAGCTGGTCAGCACGAAAGAGAAAGCAACAGAAAGCGGGAACGGGCATCCCGGACTATACCTACAGCAAGGAGGAAAGTTTATGACGGAAACAATCCAGACAGCGATGGACAGGCTTATGACGATCTCTGCAGAGCCGCAGGACTACATTGCGGGAGATGGGCTGCTGTACTGCGGCAGCTGCAATACCCCCAAGGAAGCGTTCTTCCCAAACGGAAGAAAGCTGTTTGGGCGTGACCGCCATCCGGCTGAATGCCAGTGCCGACAAGAAGCTAGGGAAAAGCAGGAGGAAGAAGAGCGGGCAAGGCTGCATCACGAGAACGTGCGGCGGTTGAAGCTGCAGGGCTTTACCGACTGGGCGATGCAGCACTGGACATTTGAAAACGATCATGGGCAGAACCCACAGATGCATCTGGCGCAGCGGTATGTGGACTATTGGCCGGAAATGCGGGGAAAGAATGTGGGCCTGCTGCTCTGGGGCGGTGTTGGTACAGGCAAAAGTTTCATGGCAGGCTGTATTGCCAATGCCCTGATGGAGCAGGAAGTGGCGGTTTACATGACGAACTTTGCCCGAATCATGAATGAACTGAACAGTGCTTTTGCCGGACGAAACGAAGTTGTGGACAGACTGTGCAGGTATCCGCTGCTTGTTATTGATGATTTCGGCATGGAGCGCGGCACGGAATATGCGCTGGAGCAGATTTATAACATCATCGACAGCCGCTACCGCAGCCGAAAACCACTGATCGTCACCACGAACCTGACCCTGACGGAGTTGAAGAACCCGCAGGATACCGCTCACGCCCGTATCTATGACCGTCTGCTGGAACTGTGTACCCCGATTGCCTGCACAGGCCCCAGCATGAGAAAGGATATAGGACAGGCAAAATTGAACTTGCTGAAAACACTTCTGGCTTGAATGGGAGGAACGCGATTGCAAGAAAACGGCAGAATGAATTGGCTGGAGCAGATCCACCAGATGAAGAACCGGGATATCCGCACGATAGAACAGCATGAACTGCAGGAACTGCCGCAGGATGCAGTGGAACACAGATTGCCGCAGGAGGAAAGGCTGAAAAATCTGCTGGATAAGGTCGGAAATCCTTATTGCTATCTGGACAACGGAATTATTGTGAAGCTGAATTTCGCACCGAGAGGGGGCAGCACACTGTCTGAGCGCGTTGGCAGATGCTTTCAGTCTGCCAGCTGAAAAGGCAGAGAAGACTTCGGCAAGCTGCTGAAAAATCAAGCAGAAAGATTTCGCACTTTAATGCGATAAAGCACTGGACAAAGGATGATGATTCTGGTAAGCTGTTTGTGGGTAAGAAAATAGGAATGTGCCAACTGAGCAGAACTTGCTCGGTAGGCTTGTTCTACATAGAAAATGTGGAGCCTTTCGCTTCTCTGACGAACAGTATTGCCGATTCGTTAAGGAGGTGGAAGGCTTTTGTTATACCCTGATATGAATTTGCAGAAGAGAACACAGCAAAATACAACCCGATACCGTACAGCCTTGTACTTGCGCTTGTCTCGTGAGGATGGCGATAAGACCGAGAGCGACAGCGTTGCAAACCAGCGCACCCTGCTGGAAACCTACGCCGCAGACCACCCGGAACTGTGTATTGTGGATGAGTTTGTGGACGATGGTTACTCCGGCTCGAACTTTGAACGGCCTGCGTTCCAAAGGCTGTTTCGGGAACTGGAGCAGGGGACCATCAACTGTGTTCTGGTGAAAGACCTGTCCCGCTTTGGACGAAATTACATTGAAGTGGGGCGTTATCTGGAACGTATTTTCCCGGTCATGCGGGTCCGGCTGATTGCAGTGACGGACAACTATGACAGTCAATCTGCGTGGAAGACCAGCGATTCCATCATGGTCCCAATGCGGAACCTGCTCAACGATGCGTACTGCCGGGACATTTCCGTCAAAATCAAGAGCCAGCTTGCGGTCAAGCGGAAACGCGGTGATTTTGTGGGAAGTTTTGCAGCCTATGGATACCAGAAGGATCCCAGCAATCATACCAAGCTGATTGTGGACGAACTGGCAGCGGAAACAGTGCAAGATATTTTCCGCTGGAAGATCAGTGGCATGAATAATCAGAGCATCGCAGACCGATTGAATGCGAAAAAGGTGCCGTCCCCGGCTGCGCGAAAGCTACAGAGCGGTGCAAAGCTGAGCTTGCATTTCCGCAAGAGCGATGAGCCGCCGTGGTCTGCCAAGGCAGTGGACCGCATTCTGCACAACGAGGTCTATATCGGAAAGCTGATACAGGGAAAGACACGACGACTGGATTATCGCTCCAAAAAGAAAATGAACGTGCCGATGCGGGACTGGGTAATCGTGGACAACACCCATGAAGCAATCATTCCGGCAGAGCAGTTTGAGCTGGTGCGGCGGATTCTGGAAACCGAAACACGCAGGCCGAACGATGCCGAAACGGTGGCTCTGTTTGCAGGATTTCTTTACTGTGGGGACTGCGGCAGCCGGCTGGTGCGCAGGTCGGCCAGCTATAAGGGGAAGCGGTATATCTATTATCAGTGCTCCGGCAGCAAACAGAACAAGGGCAGCTGCACGAGCCATAACCTGCGGGATGAAAAGCTCTATAACATTGTGCGGAATGCGCTCCAGATGCAGATCCAGATCGTGATGGAGGAAACAGAGTTTGTAGAAAGTATCCGGCAGGCCCAGCAGGAACCCTACCGTGTGCGGCGCATCGAACGGCAGATTCGGCAGCTGACTGCAGAAAAGGCCCATACACAGGGCATTAAGGAAAAATTGTATGGAGATTACGCAGAGGAAATCCTCACACGGGAGGATTTTTTGAACTACAACGAACTGTACAGCAAGCGGGTCGAAGAGTATGACCGCAAAATCACAGAACTGGAAGCAGAACGGCAAAACCTACAAACTGCTCCAAACGCTTATCCGTTTCTGGATGTGTACCGTAAGTATCGAAAATTGGAAGAAATCACCCGTCCGATGGTCGTGGAACTGATTAAGAAAATCGAAGTGTATGAGGGAAATCGGGTAGAAATTACGTTCCGATTCCACGATGAAATTACGGACCTGCTGGAAGAACTGCATCAGAAGCAGCAGACACAGCATGAAGTATCTGCATGAAAGGAGAGGCTGGACATATGGCAAGAGTAAGCAAAAAGGTAAGTGTGGCACGGCGAGAAGCAGAAAACGCGCAACACCGTGTCTGGAAAACGGCAATTTACGCGCGACTGTCCGATTTTGATGATGTGCTTCGGGATACGAAATCGCTAGAAGTGCAGATTTCTTACATCAAGGAGTATATTAACCACCGGGATGATCTGATGCTGCTGGATGTGTTTGCAGACAAACGCTGCACGGGAACAAATTTTGATCGCCCGGAATTTGAGCGGCTGCTGAAAGCACTGCAGGAGCGGAAAATCGACTGCATCGTGGTAAAGGACTTCTCGCGTTTGGGCCGCAATTTCGTGGAAACAGGTCAGTATCTGGAACAGGTGTTTCCGCTGTTCGGCGTAAGATTTATAGCCATCAACGATAACTATGACAGCCTGAACAGCCAGAACCGGGATGGGATGCTGGTGCCGATCAAGAGCATGATCAATGAGATGTACTCGAAAGACCTGTCCCAGAAGATCCAGTCGTGCTTTCGCTCCAAGGAAGCGCGGGGAGAAATCTATACCCCTGTTCCATTTGGCTACAAAAAGGATCAGAAGAATCATTTGGTTCTGGACGAGGAAGTCAGCGATGTGGTAGTTCGGATTTTTCTATGGAAGAAATCCGGCATGAAAGAGCGCGAGATTGCAAAGAAGCTGTCTGTGCAGGGAATCCAGACACCTTTTACACGCCGCTGTCAGCTGGGATACCTGAAAAACACCTTGCGGGTAAAGGACCCAGCATGGCAGACTGTTTTCGTGACAAAGGTGCTGGAAAATCCAATCTACACAGGAACAATGGTCTATAACCGCATCGCCTACGATGAAACGAATCGGAAAATTGGGCAGAATCCACGGGAAAGCTGGCGGATGGTGCCGGACAACCATCCGGCGATTATCAGCTGGGAATTGTTTGATGAAGTTTCCGCATTACGGGAAGCCGAGCAAGCAGTCAAGGAAGAGCGAAAAAAGTGGTGCAGACAGCGCAGAAAGAACAATCCGAACATCTTCAAAGGCAGAATCTTTTGCAAAAAGTGCGGAGAAAAATTGGTTTGTCATTGGCAAAGTGATGGTACGCTGTATTTTTACTGTGCATCTTGCCATATTTCAATTTCAGAGAAAGACCTATGGAACGGCATTAACAAGGAGTTGCACCAGCGGATGGAAGAACACCGTGATTTGCAGAAGCTGGTACGGAAAAGCTCTGGAAAAAGCAAACTCCAATCAAAAGAAATAGCTACAAAACGTGAAATTGAACAGGCGTCAGGCAATATCGTTCGACTGGAATCACAGAAGCGTAGCGGCTACGAGCAGTATGTCCTTGGAAAAATATCAAAAGAAAAGTTCATGGAATTGAAGCAGGATGCAGAAAATGAAATTGAGGCATTCAGACAGACAAAAGCTGAAAAAGAGGAAGAACTGGCCGTTGTTCAAGAAGAATTGCAGCAGAAAAAGCAAATCGCAGGCAACACAGAGGTTCTTTTAACAGCAAATAATCTGCAGCAGTATGTAAAGAAAATTGAAGTGGATCACAAGAAAAATACTTACACGGAATTTGTGTTTTAACGAGGAGAACAGACGATGAAAGAGAAGATCTATGATGCCCAGACAGGAATGGAATATGTTTTGGTGGGTGATTATTATCTGCCAGCCTTGAAATTGCCACGGACCCGTCCGATTGGCCACTGGGGGATGCTGCACAAGGCGTACTTGAAACTGCGAAAACCGGCCTATTACCAGAGCTTGCTGCTGAGCGGAAAACTGGATACTGTTTTAGCAAATGTGGAAGAGCAGGCAGTGGAACGATATGAGGTTTTGATCGAGCAACTGAGCCAGCGGGAGGGCGTATCGGAAAAACTGAAAGAAGAAAATCAGATGGAGTGGGTACGCCGTATGAGAAATCTGGAAAATCGTGCAGCAGAAATCGTAAAGGCAGAATTGATCTACACGTTTGAAAGGCGGTGAGCAGCAGATGATCGGAACCTATTACCGGCTTTCTCTTGCGGACGAGGATGTGGGTGCTGATAAGGCTGAGAGCAACAGCATTCAGGGCCAGCGCGGACTGGTAGAGGGGTACATCATGGCCCGCCCCGAACTGGCAACAGAGCCGCGTCAGGAGTACGTGGACGATGGCTACTCCGGCACATCCACAAGTCGCCCTGCGTTTCAGCGGCTGATTCAGGATGCGCAGGACGGAAAGGCGAAAACGATTATCGTAAAGGACTTTTCCCGGTTCGCTCGTGACTATATTGAAGCAGGCGATTATATGGAGCGGATCTTCCCGTTGCTGGGCGTTCGCTTCATCTCCGTCAACGATGGTTACGACAGTGGAATGCACATCGGAAACGATGTGCGCGGACTGGAAGTAGCCATCAAGAACATCATCAACGCATCCTACAGCCGGGACCTCTCCGCTAAAATCGCAGCAGCAGACCATGTGATGCAGAAAAAAGGAATGTATCTCGGAGGATACCGCCCGTTTGGATTCCTGCCGGACCCAAATGACTGCCATAAGCTGATCCTCGACCCGGTAGCCAGCCAGTATGTACGATTGATCTTTGAACTGGCATTGCAGGGCAACAGAACAGGCACCATCGCAAAAATCCTGAATGAAAAGAAGATCCCGACCCCGGCAGCGTATCATGTGGCGGAAAACCATGTGTACAGTGAGCAGAAAGCATGGGATCTGCAGCGCAACCATTGGACAAGTGGAATGGTTTACCATGTTCTGAAAAATGAGAAGTATAAGGGAACCTATGTGGGCGCGAAATTCATTATGCCGGTTCCCTGTAAGCATCGGGTTCTGCGCGCTCCCTTGGAACAGCAGGTACGAATCGAGGACAGCCATGCCGCTATTGTGACCCCAGAAGAATTTGCACAGGCGCAAAAGGTCATTATGCTGCAGCATGGAAATCATCAGGCAGGGAACTACACAAAACGCCAGTATCCGCTGAAGGGAAAGGTCTACTGTGGCTATTGCCGGAAATTGATGAAATATCGTGTTCTTAAGAAACTTGGCCCCTCGTTTAACTGCAGATTTTCAGCCACGGCGGTGGACAGCCCCTGCAAGCGAATCCCGATTTCTGAGAAAATGCTGGAAGAGATTGTCCGAAACGCGCTGACAGTGCAGATAAAACAGGCGGAGCATATGCTGGAAATCCTGCACGAACGGGAACGCAAAGCGTTGATCATCTTTTCCGCACTGGAACGGCAGGAAGAAAAGCTGAGTGCAGAAAAGGCAGAGCTCGTAAAACTTCGTGTTGCACTGTATGAGCAGTATGCCGACGGAAATATGAGCAAGGAAGAATTCATCCGGCAGAGAGATGCCTACAGAGTGCAGGAAGATGAAAGAATGGAGCAGATTCAAAGGCTGCGTACCGAGAAAGATCAAATTTTCCAGCCTGTGAAAAAGGATACGGATAATTTGCAAGCCATGATGAATACGGTGGGAGAAGCAGGCGATGTGATGCATTTGTCACAGAATGTGGTGGAAGCCTTTATTGACCGCATCGAGGTTTTCAACGATGAACGTGTGAAAATCCATTTTACATTTGAAGATGTGCTGGCAGACCATGCAGAATGAGCCGTAGGCAAAACTAACGCGGCAATTAGAGTTTTTCTTGTAAGAACACGAGATTCATGGTATCATAGAAGCAACGAAAAGTCTGTGCATGGCTACGTGAAAGGGGCAGCAGAGATGAAAGAAATGAATATTCCCGTTGGAGTTTCGGATTTTGAAGAAATTCGTAAAAATGGGTATTACTATATTGATAAATCGGGACTGATTGGCGAACTGCTCAGTAGAACCGGAACGAAAGTGACGCTTATTACTCGCCCCAGACGATTCGGTAAGACATTGGGCATGAGTATGCTGGAAAACTTCTTCGACATCCGAAAGAACAGCCGAAAACTGTTTGAAGGGCTAGAAATTACAGAGCATCAGGCATTATGTGATGCGTGGATGAACCAGTATCCGACAATCTCTATTTCATTCCGGCAGATAGATGGTCTGAATTTTATGGATGCATATCAGCAGCTTGTCTATGAAATTGCTCTTCTGTATCAGAATCACACGTATTTGTTGGATAGTCAGGTGATAAGCAAACAAGAAAAATTTCTTTTTCAGCAGATAAGTGATCGAAAAGCGGAAAAGACGGATGTGCTGCGCTCGATTCAATTTTTAACATTGCTGCTAAATAAGCATTACAACAAAAAAGTAATTCTTCTTATAGATGAGTATGATGTTCCTGTAGCGAAAGCAAACAATAACGGTTACTATACTGAAATGCTCGATGTTATGAAAGGCTTAATGCAGGCCCTAAAAGACAATCAAGCACTTCAATTCGCAGTTGTTACGGGTTGCTTAAAGATTGCGAAAGAGAGCATCTTTACAGGAACCAACAATTTTGTATCGGATACTATTACAAATTCTCGTCTGAACGAGTATTTCGGATTTGTACAGAGCGAGGTTGACCAGCTGCTAAAGGATGCCGACCTGACAGAGCAGGCTGAGAATATCAAAAAATGGTATGATGGATACCATTTCGGAGCCTTTGATGTTTACTGCCCGTGGGATGTAATGAACTATATGCTGGAATTACAGCGCAACCCGAAGGCTAAGCCTATCAGCTACTGGAAGAACACCAGCGACAATGCAATCATCCGTTCCTTTATTGACTATGCGGGGAGTACAATCACAAATAAACTTGAAACCCTGATGGCTGGCGGCTACATTGTTCAGCGTGTGGATGAAAACCTGACCTATGACTACCTGCATTCCTCAGAAGATAATCTCTGGAGTACGCTGTATCTGACAGGGTACTTGACCAAAGCTCGTGAAGGCGATTATAAAGGAGAATTGTCGGATGGCATGGTTGCCCTTATGATTCCTAATGCAGAAATCAAAGAGATTTTTGAAACAACAGTCATCAAATGGTTCGATGACAGTACGAAGAAGTGGAATCGAAATGCTTTGTTTGATGCAGTCTGGAACGGTGACAGCGAAGGCATTACCAAGGAAATGAATGCTCTGCTCCGGCGCACCATTAGCTACCATGACTATCGGGAGGACTTCTACCACGCATTCCTTGCGGGCATCTTCACAGGTGCAGGATACATGGTGGATTCCAATAAGGAACATGGCGAAGGACGAAGCGATGTGGTCGTCTACGATTCCATCAATGCCCGCGTTGCAATCTTTGAGGCGAAGTATACGAAGGTTTTGGAAAATCTGGAGAGTGAGTGCGATACAGCGTTGCAGCAAATTGATGATCGGATGTATGCAAAAGAGTATGAGGATGACTACGATCAAATCCTTTGCTACGGCATTTCGTTCTTTAAAAAACGCTGCATGGTAAAGAAAAAGTGATTCACAGCAAAGCTTAACTTGAATTTTGTATTATAACTTAAAATAAGTTAAAACGCAGAAAAAGAGTTATAAAGCGAAGCCCGCATAAGCCACAGACGGCACCCAGGAGGATTCGAGGGTGCCGTCTGTGGCTTATGCGGGCTTTTTTATTTTGCGATTTTAATACGGATAGGTGCTAAATTCCAAGGCTGACAAGAGCGGCCTTTAACTCTTTTGCCATGCGAATAATGACAGTCTGTTCAGTTTCATCGCAGTCTAATAAGAGACGATGTAAATTGGAATCAGAGGAAGAAAGAGAATAATCGAGGCTGTCAACCAGTAGCGCATCGACAGAAATATGTAGAGCATTGGCGAGATCAACCAAGATTGGCAAACTGGGAGTCTTGACTCCGTTTTCAAGATAGGCAATACGCATGAGTTCCAAACGAATGCAGAGCGCATCTTAATAGGAAATTCTGAATTTACTCCTGCGCTGGATTCTCCGATTTCGGTGGGCGTTAAGTTAAATGACTTTGTTTTGTGCCAGATGTATCGTGAGGGAGTCTTGACTTTGGATGCGGTGCGGCAACTTCGCCGCAATGATAGAAAATTGACTTATACACGGCAGCAAGCGGATAAGTCGATTATCTGCCGTAAAGAAGTTATAACGAAAGATCAGTTTATTGATTTGATTCGGGATGCGACAGTTCAAATCCTGTTCTAACAGTGATATGGTAGAACAGGGTCAGCCCTAGTCTTTCTTGCGAAAGACAAGGCGGTTTTTTTGTTTTATCCTCGACTGCTATGAGTCTTTTTATACTTACTTGTATTCAGAAAGCTCAGAAGAGTATCTATTTATCGCAGTTCGGTAAAGATTTACCTTTTCATCCTCGAAACTTACCCTATGCAATCTGATATCTTCAAATTTCTGATAGATATTTTTGTAAATAATTTGGTGTGCTGCATTGTGAACAGATTCGGTGCTGTAAGGATCCATTTCGAAGGATTCTTCAGAAATAGCTAGTTTCAAAAGTATAAGCAAATCGTCCTTGCTAATCTGGTCGATTGGCTTTTTGCTTGCTGCACTTCCGTCCAAAGAATAGAATACTCTTCCATTATCAACCATTAAGTATTTCATAAGAATTCCTCCGATCCATATAGGCTGCTTCACCGGCCTCAAGACAATCCAACAAAACCGATTTTCGTGGTATATGATTGCCTTTTAAATCAACCAAATCCTCACTTGAAGGATAACCCGAATACAAATGATATTCAAGTTTTCCGTCACTTAAGACCTCTTTGCAGGCATAAACGATGTAATCTGGGTGAACAGAAACACCAATTGTATTATTATGCGTTGCAATAATTACCGGAATAGTTTTTGATATGTCTTTAAGCAGGCTATCTACTCCATCTCTAAGGAATATATTGTCAAACGAAGACTCTGGCTCATCAAGAATCAAAATGTTGTTTTTAACTCCATCTGACAGTTCTTGAAGCAAATTATACTCGGAACGTTCTCCGCCGGACGCAGGACTTCCATACTGGTTAAATACTTCATAGGTAATGTTAACAAAGTACTTATAATACTCCGAAGCTGGAATATCCTTCCCTTTCAGAACTTGTAGGAATTTGTACGGATCATAGTACTCCTTAAATGCATCGGAGAAGCCGGTCCTGGTTCGGCTAACTTTCTGCATCGCCAGCGCACCCGAAAATGGACTACTTTGGGCAACTACTCTGTAAGAATACAAATTCTGCGCTTGAATAACACGAGGCTCTTTTATCATTTTCACCACATCACGGAAGACCTGTACCTTGTGCTGGTTCATGAGGATTTGGTACAAATCTATATCTGGCACAGCGGTTGTAGAAGAGCGAACACTTAGTTCCTTCTTTACCGATGTGATAAGACTATTTACATATTCTTTGTGCAACGAATCCGTCTTTTCTTGAATATATTGCTCTCTTAATGCAATGGCTAAACGCAAAAGCGAACGCCTGCCAACATACTTTTCAACTAACTCCTTGTATTCAATTGAGCCCAGTAAAGTCTCTGCGGCTTCAATCATTTCGACAAGGGAGGATAAATTTTTGATGCTAAAATTTGATTCTTGATAGAGATTTGCCTTGGAGAAGATGTCTTGCCGCTGTGCATCTTCTCCGGCCTTTTTCAGCGCCTCTAAATATTCGTCTATTTCTTTCGCATCTTGCTCCAGATTGACGGATTGCACATCATCAACAACCGTTTTGAACGGCCCCAAATAGCTTTCTGTTACAGAGTTTCCCCTATTTTTTAATGCCGCCTCGAATTTTCGCTGAGATTGCTCATCATCCGTCGATAACAACGAAAATTGTTTGATGTACTTGCCGCCGGGGAATTGCGCATTGATTTGATCGAGCGTGTAAGTCTTGCCAGACGAACGCTTTCCTAAAAGTACAGTTAATCCAGTTGAGATTTGCAAACCATTGTCGAGGATTTGGAATAGAGAGTTTCCATCTTCCGGTTTCAGTGATACTTTCGCCTTATCGGTTAATGCATATTTAAGTGACATCATATTAATGTCATCTATATCGATATAGGTCTGCCTTCCTGAAGGAAACTGTGCTTTTTCTTCAACTCTCCAATCGCTAAATAGTACAGGAACTAATTTTTCACTTTTAGACTGCATATAGATGAATTTCTTTGCACTGCATGCCTCCCCACACTTAATATATGGGCTGATTTGAGGAACCCTCTCGAGCGAGAGCTTTGGATCTTTCTCGTAATGAGGAATCAGGATATATTTTCCGAGATTGTTAAATATTTCCATAAATTGTGCTTCGGAAATATATGAATCTTCACTTGTTCCGTTAAGGCGATAAACTTTCGCGCACTTTTCTGTAAAATCATCTATGTCAGATGGATCGGTAATGACAATCAGGTGGCCAGCTTCTATATCTACTTCGATGCCAGGAAAGACTTTAATGGGTAGGGCATTCGTGATATCGCTGAATTGCTGGGCATCAAACAGATTGTGATTGGTTATCGCAATCAAATCTACTTTTTCCTGTATGACATAGCCTTTTAGCTTTTCTATCGAAAACTCAAATGGTTTGTCCCTTTTGGTGGAAACCGTATGGATATGAAGATCCGACTTTTTCATGTTTAACATCTCCAATCTTTTCCGTGCCTGTTTAGAACGCTCTTCTGCTAATAATTATGTGTCCAATTAATCTTTAGTGTAATTATAGCAACTCTATTCCTTTATTGCAAATATTTGAGGCCACTTTAGTTTTAGCTCGTTTACTACACGAGCTAAAACAGAATACTATTTCTGTATTATTGAAAAAAATCGAATGGTTACTGCAACACAGACAGTGAGGTGTTGCAAATATAAGCATAACTGCTATAATAGGAATTTGTACGGATGACCTTTATCATTAAAACATTGCAACCATTTACACTGGCACTAATTGGGCGAACATGTTCACCTCGTACAACATCGTCAACTCGCCCAACAAGAACATGCGGCGATTTCCTGATTTAAGGTGAATACAGTGTTCCGGCAATAAAAGCGAAGCCCGCATAAACCACAGACAGCACCCAGGAGGATTCGAGGGTGCGTCTGCAGCTTATGCGGGCTTTTTTATTTTGCAAATTTAATACGGATAGGTGTTAAATTCCAAGGCTGACAAGAGCGGCCTTTAAATCTTTTGCCATGCGAATAATGACAGTCTGTTCAGTTTCATTGCAGTCCAGCAGTAAGCGGTGAAATTCGGAGTTTGCAGAGGAAGAAGAATGTTCAAGACAGTCGAGCAAAAGCTCATCTGCGGAAACGGATAATGTGTTGGCAATTTCAACAAGAACAGAAAGGCTTGGAACCTTTGTGCCATTTTCGATTTGGACAATGTATTCACGACTGCAGTTGACTTTTGCGGCAAGAGCTTCCTGTGTCAGATTCGATTTTGAACGGTAGAAGCTGATTCGTTTTCCTAGAGAAGTACGATTTACGGACATATAGTGATCTTCCTTTCAAATGCCCGCATAAGATACTTTAATTATTTGACTTATGAAAAAATGTATCAAGAAAAACCAAAAGATCGATCCGCATAGAAGTCAGAATTTTTCTTTTCCCTTCTAGCGGAGGTGGCTTCTGAGGCAAAAATGTGAACCAGTAGTTCACATTTTAGGGTACAAGTGAACTGCTGGTTCACAGAAAAATATATCTGACAAGCGTATAATAAAAGCGTGAAACCAAACTACAAAAAAGTGAGGAAAACGAAATGGAAAGGCTGCTGACACTGTATAGCGAAGTTCAGTCAACGGATGTACGGTGGCTGTGGTATCCCTTTATTGCAATCGGGAAAATCACACTGCTGCAGGGTGATCCCGGCGATGGAAAGTCTAGCATGATGATGAATCTGATTGCGGAACTTTCAACAGGAGGTAAGACCCCGGATGGCTGTAAGATCGGTGCGCCGCAAAAGGTGATTTATCAGTGCTCCGAGGATGGCGTTTCAGACACGATAAAGCCCCGTCTGGAACGCTGCGGAGCAGATTGCGGGAAGATCGCTTTCATCAATGAAGAAGTCTATAACGGCCTTACATTGGACGATGAGCGCATCCGTCAGGCAATCATTGAATTCCGGCCGCGCTTGGTCGTGATCGACCCAATTCAGGCCTATCTTGGCAGTGATTCAGATTTGCAGATCGCAGGCAGGGCACGGAAACTTATGCGCCGCCTTGGAATGTGGGCTGCTGGCTACGACTGCGCTATTGTTCTGATTGGGCACCTCAATAAAAAAGAAGGCTCCAAAGGGCTGTACCGCAGCCTTGGCAGCATTGATGTTGTGGCAGCAGCACGAAGCGTCCTGCAGGTGGAGCGAGATACAGAGAACCCTGATATAAGAATCGTACATCAAATCAAAAACAGTCTTGCGTCTACGGCAGAAGACATCCGTTTCTCTATTTCTGCCGAAAGTGGTTTTCAGTGGCTTGAATGTAGGCCACAGCTCTTTGAAAAACAACAGCCGGACACCGAACCTGAATTTGATACCGAGCAACAGAAAGCTGTCTACTGGATTAAGCATTTCCTTGAAAAAGGCGATATGAGCGCAAATGAAATGTATTGTCGCTTAGATAATGAAGGTGTCAGCAAACGAGTAGCGCGGATGGTAAAAACAGAAATGGGAATCCACTGCTACCAGAAAAAGCGGAAATGGTATTGGAGCGTTCAGCCGGAAGAAGGTGCTATGAATGGATCGCAAGTATAAGGTTGGCGGCTATGTGAAACTTGCAAAACTGTGGGAACGCGCTAAGGATGCAGCAGTAGCCTATCACAGTTCCTACTATGCTGAAAAGTTTAAAACTGATAGCGATAAAAAGCTGGTTGGTGTTTATATTGACATCACAGGGAATAAGGAAATTTATAAACGCCCGGAAATGGTGCATCTGCTCAAAGATTGCAAAAAGGGTGCCGTCAATCTGATTTTTTCACAGACAAGGGCCTACCTTGCAGCGAATACCTGTGATTTCTGTTTTCTGCTGAAATATCTGTTTGATTTGCCGATGCGGGTGGACATTGTTACAGATGATGACGACCAAAGAGTCGACACCATTCTTGATATTGAGAATCAGCGTCAGAACCTGAAAGAATTGGCTGAAAAATATACATCGATCCGAAGGAAAGATTATCTTGAGTGGAGAATCCGACTGGAACATGAAATGACAAAGGCTGGAGAGAAATGAACGTAGAACATATCCCGGCAGAAGATGTGGACGTGCTGCCGTGTGGAGCAGACTGGCAGAGCCGACATCTGGAATCTGAAAGGCGAAAAGCAGAGATTCGTGACAGAATCCATAAGCAGACAGAACAGGGCCAGAAAACGGCAAAAGATTACTTTCGTCCGGCAAAACCGACACCGTCGATTTACGACAGCGACCTGAAACGTGTGGCGGTTTATGCCCGTGTCAGTACATCCAGCGAGGAGCAGATTTCCTCTATTGAGAACCAAACCCTCTATTATACTCAAAAAATAGCGGAAACAGAGAATTGGAGTCTGGAAGATATTTACAGTGACGAAGGAAAATCGGGTACTTCACTGCGGAAACGGGATGCGTTTAAGCGAATGATGCGAGATGCCAAAGACCAGAAGATGGATTTGATTATCTGCGCCAGCATTTCGCGGTTTGCGCGAAATTTTTCGGATTGTATGACGCAGATCGCAGCACTGAAAACCATGCACCCGGCACATCCCATTGGCGTGTACTTTGAAACTGAAAACATCTACACGCTGAATCCAAGCAGCCAATATAGTTTGGACATTCAAGCACTTCTGGCAGATTGGGAATCGGGCAACAAGAGTCGCCGGATGATCCTTTCGTATGATCAGCGCATTATGACAGGTCAGTACCCGGTGGCTGACCTGATGGGGTATCGGCATACTAAGGATGGCCAGTTGGTGATCGAGCCGGAAGAAGCAAAGACGGTGCGGTTTATCTTTCTGGCATTTATTCAAGGGTATAACTACGATCAGATTGCAATGATCCTGACGCAGAAAAAGCGCAGCACCCTGCGCGGCAGGCAGGAGTGGAATGGCATGATGGTAGCAAACATCATGAAAAATGAACGTCGCTGGGGTGATCTGGAAGCCCGGAAGAGCATCGTGGTGGACTACAAGTTGGGCAAAGTCACAAAGAATAACGGGAATCGCTGCTCTGCCTACGTTCCAGAACATCACCAAGCAATTGTTTCGCCGGAGATTGCACGGGCTGCACATCTCGTGGCATCCAGCAATAAGAAGTGCGGTGTGCAGGATATTGTGGTAATCCAGCAGGGAGCATTGAAAGGATTTATTGGTATCCATCCGAATTGGAGCGGCATCAATGCCGAAAGCATCCGCAGCCTTTGCCTGAATGCCTATCTGCCGGAAGAAGTGGTCGAACTGAATGATATGACGGAAATGCGGTCTGGAAAGAAGTCAGATATGGCATTGTTATCTGATTATCTGACGGTTTCAGGCACTTGCTTTATCAACCAGAGCAGCCCGGTTATGACAATTTCTAAAAATGAAATCCGTTTCAGCAAGGCATGCCATACCCGGTTGGACGACTGCGAAGATGTTGAATTGCTCTATCATCCGATTCTGCAGGTCGTGATCCTGCGGAAGAACAATTGTAAGTCTTCAACGGCGATGCGCTGGAGAGATGACAATGACGTTCATAGTGCTTTTTCAGCCAGAGCATTTTCTGAACTGGTCTTCCAAACATTGAACTGGAGAAGGAATTACCGCTATCAGTGCCGTGGTATCTGCCAGGAACGGGAAAACGCAAAATTCCTGCTCTTTGAGTTGGATGAGTCCCGGATTTTGATTGGGAAAAATCATTATGAACAGGCTGAGAGATACTCGATGAACCTGGAATGCAGGCTATATCGGCGTAAGTGGGTTCAGAGCATTACGGCCCGTGATGTGATGGAATCCGGCCAAGTCGTAGAAAACCCCATGATTGGTGCAATTCCAAGCAGAAATGAAGTTCAACGTGAACTGGATGACCTTTTAATGTCGATGTAGGAGGATTTGTGAAATGGAAGAAAAAAGCAGGGAGCAGGAAATGAGTGCTCGGGAGATCTCGCTGATTCGTGAGTTGGCACAGATACGAAAAGAGTATAAAAGAGAGCTGGAGTACGAAAAATTTGATGGGTATGAGCTGCCGCCGCGCACACAGTTTTCCATGCTGAATAAGCCAGCAGTAAGCATAAAATATGGCGTTATGAAATTCAATATGGCCTGTATCCGGCTTTTTGAAGGAATTAAGTATGTTCTTCCAATTCTGCATCCAAACAAGAAGCGGCTTGCGTTGATTATGTGCCCGGAAGAGGACAGTGCATCTGTTGAATGGGCAAGACAGAAGGACGAAAACTGGGTGAATAAGGATATTACCTCTTTGGAATTTGTGGAAAATATCTTCAAAATCATGAGTTGGAACCGTGAATGCCGCTATAAGATACTCGGACGGGTGGCGAACTCAGATCAGGGCCTTTGTATGTTATTCGACTTGGAAGAAGCAATCATGTTCACCCCAAAACCACAGGAATACACAGACCCTGTTACGGGTGAGACAAAGAAGAAACAGATAAAATTCTTCCCGGATGTCTATAAGGATCGGATCGGGAAATCTTATACTGATTACATTGCAGGCCATCAGATGAATCTGTTTGAAGATTTTATTGGGTATCAGGACTCTGCAGTATTGGATGAGACTGAACGGGAAGCAGGCACTACTTCAGTACCGATACCGCAAGGTGAAGACTCAGAAAATACACCATTACCAGATTTGCCGGAACAGCCTGAAAATGTACAACGACCGGGCAGTGAGGTTGTTGAGAAAGGAATGCTGACATGAGTTCTGGACGAATTATGAATCTGCTGGTGACGATTCCGGCAGAAAGCCGAAGAATGAATGTGGGAAAGGATGTTATTCGTGTTCTTGGGAGTCCGACCTATATTTGTGTTTTGCAGAGAAAAGATCGGAAATCTATTGTGATTACTCCGTGCACCGCTGAACATCCCATGTCCTTTAAGGTTCCTGATAGGCTGCTGACCGATGGCCAGTGCCGGATGATGATTAACGGAATACAGTTCATCCATGCACTTCTGGAAACAAATGGTCTAGCTGTAGGAAAAGACCATCAATTTAAAGGACGGTATGATGCTGAGAAAAATGCGGTTGTTATTTCGCTCGAAGAAAATGAATTTGAGAACGAACGTCAATCGAAAATAGGCTTGAGCCTCTAAAAGTATTTGACTTGACATTACGTCCGATTGGTCGTACAATGTGACCAAATGGACGTAATGGAAGGGGCGATTCTTATGAGTGGTGGAATTTTAGATAGTTTTCAAACGATAATTCCAACAGCAGCGGCTGTCTTATCGGAAAGACGACAAATGTTAAGGATGACGCAACAAGAGGTTGCTGATCGAGCCAATATAACTTTACGTCAATATCAAAGGCTGGAATCTGGGGAAAGAAATATTTTGGCTTCTTCTTTTGGCTTGGCCTGTCGGGTAATTGAAGCTCTTGATATGGATGTTTCTAAATTCTATCATGGTGACTATTATCTTGAAGAAGAGCTGAAGACAACGAGAGGCAAAGGATTTAGAAGTAGGAAAAAGCTATCGATTTAATGGATGGCATAATGTGAGAAATTCCAATATGGACAAATCTATGTTAAATTGTTTACATGCAAATACAGTATTTACGGCTTCTTATCATGGTTTATTATATTCTTTATATTTTCATAAAAACGTTTACTATTATAATCGTGAAAATAAATCAAGAATGGAGTCGTTTGGGAAAAAATTAGGAATTTCTAATCGTGAAATATCGGGAGAATTTAAGGAACAACCAATGATTGATTATCAATATGTGGATAATAGGAGGCGATTATATGCTGGATTTAAATATGATAATTGCAAACAACATTCAAGCTGAACTGAATAAAGAAAACAAAAAGCAAGTTGATCTGGCAGAAGAAATTGGAGTCTCTAAGCAGACAATGAGCAAAATCATGAATGGAGCAAGAGCAATCAATGCGGTAGAACTTCATAAAATTTCCGAATATCTCCATGTGTCAATGAATTCTCTGATGAAAATGCCTGAAAAGCCGATGGACACAAATGTAATCCATGCGTTTATGGGGCGTGTTAAAACTGAGGAAGCAAGAAAGGGAATCCGGCTTGCGGATGAACTGTCCGATATGATTCTGTTCCATACTAGGGTGTGCGAGAATGGCAAAAGGATGGAGCAGCCATGGGAGGATAAGTGATGAACAATGTTTTGGAAGGTAGCCTCTTTGTAAGCCCAAATAAGAAATTTGATGAAATCCAATCCATCATCAGGCAGTTTTCAGCAGAGTATGTCGGTAATTCTATTATCAAGGATAATATTACGAACTATTAAAAGATTATATGAAGCTGTACAACTACCTCAAAGAACGTTTGTGTGCTGATAAGATGACATACATCTTTTTGGATGAGGTACAGGAAGTTCCATCATTTGAGAAAGTGGTTGACAGCCTTTATATCAGGGATTATGTGGATGTTTATGGCTGGTGAATGCAACTACGGATACTGAACGAGTAAGAATTGAAGAAAGCGGTGCAAAAACAGATGTGACAAGATTGATTTCGGCACGAATGGCTACCGAATTTGAAAGGGGGCTTTATTATGGTAAAAACGAGTGAAATGTCTATGGAACTGAAACAGGAACTTGCATTTACAAAAGAAGAACTCGCAGAACTGGAAGCGGCAAAGAAAATGCCAATCACGTTTGATGCGGATTGCCCTGAAACCACACCTGAGCGGGCGGTTAAATTTAGAAGAGTTAATCCGCCGCGTAACAGAATGGATGCCCATGGGACATAATCATAATCAAGAAAAGAACATATAGAGTGTAGGTAAGCCCTACAAGGCTCAGATCGGTTCAGAACCGATTGAAAGCCTTGTAGGGCTTATTTTTTTGCAAAAATTTTTGTTCCTTACTTGACAACCGCATAGGGTCAACCAAGAAAAACTACGATAACTAAAGGGTTTTGACGGCTTGAGTTGTCCTTCAAAAGTTTTATTTGTTAAACAACTGCAAGAAGCGGGAAATCCTGAGGGTTATATGTAGGTGGCTTTTGGAAGCTCTGTTTTGACCCACAAAAAGGAGCAGCAAATAAAGATTGAAGGAGAGTTCAAGCCTACGGTGGATTGCCATTGGGCAATCCGCCGTGGGCTTGTTTGCGCAAAAAAGATTTAGGATGGGATAGAGGAGTGGAATCAAAGAAAGTTGTACAACACGTTTACTTAGTAGGCGCTAAGTCTATATATCGAGTTGCGGAAAAAGATAAGGAGTATTTGAGGGATGAGGAAGAAAAAAATCAAAATACTGCATGTGGCGCAAGCTGCTGGCGGCGTGGATCGCTACATCCGAATGCTTCTCAAGTATTTGGATAAAGAAAAATTTGAAAATATCTTGGTCTGTTCCCAAGATTTTAATAGGGAAGATTATGATGGCTTAGTGGACTCTTTTGAACAAATTGAAATGAACAGGGCAATCGGGGTGAGTGATCTGAACTCGATTAAAGAAGTTCGGAGGTTGATAAAAAAATATAATCCCGATATTGTTTACGCTCATTCCAGTAAGGCCGGTGCGATTGCTCGTGTGGCGGATATCGGATTGAAAAATCACTGTGTATATAACCCACATGGCTGGGCATTCAATATGCGGTGCTCTGACAAAAAAAGAGCAATGTACACAGCCATCGAGAAAATGGCAGCTCCATTTTGTGAGAAGATCATCTGCATTTCAGATGCGGAAAAGCAGTCAGCTTTAGAGAAGAAAATTTGTAGAGAAGATAAGCTACAAGTCATTTTTAACGGGGTGGACATCGAAGCATATGAAAGCGGAGAACACGGAACAGTTAAACGGAGCAGCTTGGGCATACCTGAAGATGCATATGTCGTTGGTATGGTTGGACGTATTAGCCCCCAGAAAGCACCAGATGTGTTTGTAAAAATGGCGAAGTTGGTCAAGGATGAAATCCCTAATGCACATTTCGTTATAGTCGGAAGCGGAAACCAAGAAGCAGAAATCAGAAAATACGCTGAAGAAAACAAGTTCGCGGACAGTTTACACATTACAGGTTGGGTTGATGATCCGATGAGCTATGTAGAACTCTTTGATGTTGCCTGTCTATTAAGTCGTTGGGAAGGATTTGGATTGGCTTTACCGGAATACATGATGGCAGGCAAGCCAATTGTAGCAAGCCGTGTTGATGCCATCCCTAATATCATCCGAAATGGAGAAAATGGGTTGCTCGTCGAAGTAGATGATGCTACTGGGGCAAGTGAAGCTGTATTACAGATTTATCGGGATAGGAGTTTGAAAGATAAATTGGTATCGAAGGGAGTAGAAGACGTACATAATAGATTCGATGCTCAGAGAGTATCAGAGGAACACGGGATATTGTTTGAAAATATGTGGAAAGTGGAAACCATATAATTAATGCCTTGTTGGAAGAGGAGTAAAAGAACAGTGCGGACAAAAGATATAAAACTGATAATTGATAAGGATTTGGATCGAAACAAAGACATAAAAAATCACTTATTTTTTGTATCTTTCGATTCGGCAACAGTTTCATTAACGGTAATACGATATTTGATAGAATATGCAGCATTCCATTCAGAATAATCATGAAATTAACATACAACAAATATAATCACATTCCTTTGGAAACTAATATCGGGGGGGGGTAAGAATACCCCATCTTCTAGGAATTGTTTTGTCGGGCAAAGCGTCAATTGGTGAGCAATGTACAATAATGCACCAAGTCACAATCGGTGTTGATGAATGCTCAACGTACGGTGAATATTGTCTTAACAATGTGCTCGGCGGTTACAGCAATCTTTTTACCAAGATTGAGTTATTACTACGATAATGAAAAGGCGGTATTTTATAAACTGATGGACAAAGGATTTCAAATTCTTTGCCTAGGTGTAGTTCCTTTAGCTGTCGGACTTTTCTTGACGGCAAATCAAGCGGTTGTTTTGCTATATGGTGATAGTTTTACCCCTACAGGAACTACAATTAAATTAATGTGCCCACTTATCCTGATAAAAGGGTTTGGTGATTTGTTATGTTATCAGTTGGCATACAGTTCAAAGAATGAGTATATTCTTCTGCCAGGTTCTGCAATCGCATCTATCATAAATGTTATCACAAATTCAATTTTGATTCCCCTATATGCACAAAATGGAGCTGTGATTGCGTCTGTCATGAGTGAACTAACAACAAATATAATTCAATTTTTGTACTTGAAACGTAAAATTAAATACCATATAAGCAATACAGCACTAGTACTTTCATTGTTTTCAACGATGGTAATGGCGGCAGTAGTTTGCGCTATTATTAAAATGAATTTACCACTTGCAGTAGCGCTGGCTATGGAGATTTCAATTGGCGGAGCAATTTATTTGTTGATGAATATTGCCTTAAAAAATCGAATTCTATCCGAAATGTTGACAAAAGTGCTTAAAAAACATAACACGGGTTTCCAAGATTCATAGTTTTCCGGTAAACATGGTAATGCCAAAAGATGATTTGGATAAACGCAATTTAGAGCGTATCAAACTAGACTAAAAACGAAGGAGCGGAATACAGTGGCATGGATAAAAAAGCAATTAAAACGTCTGGTAAAATACTGTTATCTTTTTGTAAAGGTTCAACATCTATGAATCTTGCTAATGTATTTGTCAAGAGTTTTTTTATAGATTTTCCGATTTTCTTTTGGAAAAAGGGCGCATTAAATTGAACCCACAGCAGTTGTGGATTTTTGAAAAAGCTATATAATAGAGTCAGTGGTTACTGTTGCTTGAGCGTTTCCATCGCTCTCGCGTAGTAGATGCGGAGAAACTTGTTGACTCCGGCCATTTTAGCTACGTTATACTGTTTCCCTTCCTGTTCCTTTTTGAGCAGAAAAAGGTGGACAGGGTCATCTTGAGGTCGTGTAAGTTTGAGTGCCTGCATAACCTCAAAGCAATACTTTCTGAGAGCCGCATTCCCACGTTTTGATATGTGGCGATTGTGGCTCTCAAATGTTCCAGACTGATATGGAGGCGCATCGTTACCAGCATAAGCGTTGAGTGCTTTTCCACTGTGAAAGCGGCGGATGTCTCCAATTTCAGCAAGGATAAGGGGACCGAGTCGATCCCCAACACCAGCCATAGAGCGCAGAACAGCGTATTCGGGCAACGTTTCAGCTAATGTTTGCATTTTTAGAATAATTGAATCGCGGCCTTTTGTGATTCACAGACAAGTTCAAGGCATTGATCTTGAGCCGCAAGAGTGTATTCGTTTTCTCCCCTTGTTGTGATATTGCGTAATGCAGCTTCGTAAATTGCCAACCCATATGTTTTGGTTTGGCGATTTCGAGATTTCCTTGCGATTTTTTCAAATGCGTCAAGAAAACGACTTTTTCCCATTTTCTTTATACGATCGTAGGATTTAAAACGATTGATAAAGAGAACGGAAAGACTGGTTTCTGGCGTTCTGGTCGTTAGAGGCAGGATGTTGGTTATGCCAGGCATCGTTTCATCCAATAGATTAAGTAGAAATACTTTGTTGGTTTTCAGGGTAAGCATTCGCTGATTATACTGTCGTGCCAAAAATCTTAAATCTTCGTATTTCTGCTCCATAGATGTGTATGGAACCAGAGAATAACTCTTTTCCAATGCATATCTGGCAATCCGCACTGCATCTTTCTTGTCCGTTTTGGCCTTGCGAAGATCCATGTCTCCGAATTTCTTGATTTGATAGGCATTAACCATACAAACAGGGAGCCCGGCTTCCTGGAACGCTTTCAGAACAGGATAGTGGTAATGCCCGGTATTTTCCATTAAGATGGTTGCAGATTGCTTGCTATTCAAAATATACTTAATGAAAGCGTCTAGTTCAGGCTGCGTATGGTGGAATTCAAAAGGGCTTGTGTGCATTGATCCGTCTTGGTTTAAGATGGCTGCTACACTTTTTGACTTGGAAATATCGATTCCTACTGCGAACATTGACATTCCTTCTTTCGTTTCGATTTATGGCTATCCAGCTTTTCCAAAGTACGCACATATTCAATCGTGAAACGGGAGCTATGTCCCAACTTGCTGAATCGAGCACAAAACAATGGAGGCTGGCTGACACATTTGTCTGCGGGCGTGGTGTCCCAATCGGAAAGTTCGTCAGACCATACCTCCATTTTAAAGGAAAAGAGCAAGGCCGGATAGACCTTACTCTTACATTATGAATCGGACTTTAGCCGTATGTTAATTTTTTAGGTGATTCAAAGTAAAGGGTTGATTAAGTGAAAATGAATGAGATGTCAAGAAGTGAAGAGAAAAATTATAAATTAGTCGATTTGATAAAGTTTATATGCGCATTTCTTGTGATAGGAATACATACAAGACAGTTTCTATCCGTTAGCGATATAGCAGATAGACTATTTTATTACGATGTTTCAAATTATTCTGTTCCATTCTTTTATGCATGCAGCGGATATTTTTTACTTGCAAAGAAGTCAAATATAAAATTGGGTGATCGGCTTAAGATTAGGATAAAAAAAGTCCTGAGATTATATTTGGTATGGTCACTCCTTTATATACCGTTGACATTGTATGGCTGGTGCATAGAAGGCAATTGGAAACTTTCATACTTGTTTCGCTGTCTGCGAAATTTTTTTTGTTGGGGAAAACTATTATTCGTGGACGCTATGGTATCTGAATGGTTTGATTTTTGCTTTGCTTGTGATAAAACTGATGCTGAGAAAATACTCAATTGGTAAAATGGCAGAATTTGGGTCAGTATTATATATTATCGGAGTGGTTCTGACAATACTGAGGGAACATTTGAAAGAACTTCCAGTGATAATTGCTTGTCCAATTGGAATGTACTTTAAATTGTTTTTGACCACGAGAAATGGATTATTTCAGTCACTTGCATTTGTATCGATTGGAATGCAGATAGCCGAGGCAGAACAGTTTGATAAGTTGCGTGTAAGCATTCAAAATGCTATTGTATTTGTCTTAGTGTGTGCTGTAAAAGTTTTCTGCAGTTTATTCGGGGGGGGAGCGACATCTCGAAGTTGCTTGATCTTCCAACGTTCTACTTTATGTTTGCAGTAATCATTTTAGAATGTAAGGAAAATAGATTAAAAGGAAACTTTTATAAACACTTAAGAAGTACGAGTGAAACAATGTATTTTATACATATGTACTTTGTGGCCTTCTGCGCATTAGTACTTTATAAAGATGATTATAATAATTTTAAGTCGTATTTGATTTGCGCAGGGGGAGCTTTGGCAGTTTCTGAAATATACTCTTGGATGAAAAACATAAGTAACCGCTCAACCACAGTGTCTCGGCTAAAGCATGATTGAAACTTTGAAATAGAGAGCGAAGCAAACATAAGCTTCAGAAAGGACGGTTTGAAAAGCTAAAACCCAATGAACGACTTCGGCCCGAAGCGCCCGATGTCGGAAAGTGCAGAAACTGCACCTACTGACACTGCAAAAGCGAAGCGCGGCCGACCGAAGAAAAAGCCCGACTACGATAGAGAAAATGTTAGAAAAAAAGCGTGTACAAGGCTGACTTGTTCTCGGATCTGTGATATACTGGAGTCATGGGAGACCGTGGCTCTCGCTGCTCTGATAATCGCGAACCTCTACACAGTGAGCAGCAGGCAACAATCTAAGGATCGGCTGAGATGTGAAGAAGAATATAATGGGCTGAAATACATGAAGAATATAGATAAAAGAAAGCTAATAATTACATTATGTACTATTGTAGCGATTGTTGCTGTTGGATTAGGAATCTTCAAGATGCTTCAATTGGTAAAGGAAGTAGAGCAAGTAAAAGATTACAATACTGAATCGCTTCGATGGGCTATTATTGGGGCGATAGGTAGTTGGACGGGATCGGTATTTGGAGCAATTGCTCTTGTTGTTTCGCTTGTTGCTTTATGGCTTCCACAGAGAGTAAAAATTGCGGTTGGTGTTAGCACTGGTTTTATACTGAGTCAAATTCCGGGTATTGAAAAAATCGATGCGTATATTATAACAGTGAAAAATACTGGGATTCACCTTCATGGAATGTATGATGAACGAGATGGTATTGATAATATTATTGCGGACTATATACAATACCAAACGATTTTGCGCAACAGTGGGGCACAGTTTATTCAAAATCTGATAGGAACAAATCCTATCATAATTGTTGGCTGTGGTGGCACGATGGAAGATCCGAACCTGTCTGGCTTTATGTCATTTGCGTATGAGAAACTTGGAACCTCTGATATACCTTATTTTTATCTGATGAAGAGTGGAGACACCATACCCAATTTGCCGATGAATGCTATTCCAGTATTTTATGGGGATGATTATGAGGATCTCCCACTTTTTCTATCAGAGATTGCAATGACTCGGCTTCAGAAAAGAGCAGGATTGCAATCAGTCATAGCAGTGAATCCTTATTTGGAGCGCAGAACGGCAATATCTGCTTTTGGTAGAATGCACTTTTCTAATAGCTTTAACCCCTTCGTGGGTAGAACTGTGGAACTGAATGACCTAAGTTCTTTTTTACAAGATAAGGAAAAATTCTTGTGGCGGACTATTTTAGGTGAAGGTGGAATAGGAAAAAGCCGCCTGATTTTGGAATGGATGAAAACTATGCCTTCAAGCTGGTTTGGCTTTTTTGCGTATAAAAAACCGGAAAAAGCGCATCTGTTCGTTCCGTTTGCAGATACTGTTGTGGCGTTTGACTATGTCTTAGGGCAAGAACAGCAATGTGCAGATACAATTGCGGCATTTATTGAAGCGTTTTCGGATTCGCCATACAAGCTTAGAATTGTATTGCTGGAACGGCATCAGAGAGCATCAGAATATGATTGGCTGATTGAATTAAAACGGAAAATGCCCAATGAGGCCAGGTTGGAATTTGAAGCGGGTACTTATTCGAAGCCCGTTTTGACAATTGGACCACTCGATGAAAAAGACGAGGCGTCATATATTGAAAACTATTTGGAAGCCTATCTACCGCTTCTTGGTACAAGTGCCTTTATTGATGAATGCAAGGCTGATAAGGCAAATAAGGCAAAAATAATACAAAGTAAGTTTCGAAATTCGATGAGTGCTCCTTGCTTGCGTCCGCTATTCCTTAGCGTGTTCATTGAAGTGTGGCTTAGTAAAGAAGGGCGCACAAACCTTACCTCTACGGAAGAATTACTAAGTGAATATTTGAATAAAGAGAAAAAACGCTGGAAGCTAATTTTGGGCGATGATATTTTGGTGGATTCGTATCTTCGGGTGCTTTCGGTTGCTTGCATTGTAGGAATTTTTAACATTACGGATGTACAAGGTACAAACTATTTGGCGGAAGATTGTAATAGGTTGATCTCTTTTTTTGATGCAAGGAGTGGAAGACCGGGAGCAGATAATCTCTTTGAGGATTTGTTTGTGTCTGTCAGCGAACAAGAGGATGATCCGGCACAACCAACGCTATTCGAGTTGCTTTATCAGCAGATGGACAAAGAGCCGCAAAAAGCGGAGAGTGGAGGTTCTTCAAAGAGCCTTGATCAAGACGAGAAGTTTTCATTGTTGGCACCATATGTTAAACTAAGCGCTGATCCGCAAGAGGTTTACCTCAATATGCGTGTAAGAGGTGGCGTGGCCACAGAAGAGGAAAAACAGAAACTGATACAGCTTCAGAACCAGAGAACCCAGAAAGAGAAGATGCTCCCAGATCATGCGTGGCTCATGGAACCGTGCTTTCCGGACGTGATTAATGAGTATATCGTTGACTATGTCGTGAATGTGAGAGATGCTGAACGATTTGCAAAATTGGTCAAATCAAATTCTGTGATGGGCTTTGCAAAATTCATCTCGCTGGCACTGGATGACTGGCCGGAGAGTGATGTGTTCCAAAAAATAGCGATCACGCCGCCAGACGAGGAGTTGAATGATTCTGAATACTATTTAGGCTTGATGTCGAGGATTTCAGCTATAAAAGATATTGCTGCGGTAGAAGATGTGCTTTTAGAACGTGAGCCGATTTTCCAGAGGTATGAGTTGGAACTATGGCGAAGAATAGCAATCGTCTTGACTGATCGGGGAGATATAAGGCGTCTTTACAATAGCGGTCTGAAATATATTCGATTTTTAAAAGAAATATCAGAAAAGGTAACAATCCGTGATGAGGCGGTAGATGCTATAGAGGCGTATTGCGTTGGTCTTCATAATGCGGAAGCAGTTGATGAGTATGGTGCTTTCCTGAAAAAGTGCGGTGAATTGACCCAGCTACTTGCAGATAACAAACGGATTGCGGTAATTTGCTGTCAAAACTATGGACGGCTGATGCACTTGCGACTCTATAAAAACGTTAACGCAGAGATTCAAGAGGAATGGAATGCTATCGTAGAAATTTTGAAGCAGTGCAACTACGATGAGGATGTATATAAAAATGTACTGGATGCGGTAGAAGAATACTTTCGTACCCTTGTCCAACGAAAAAAGGAGGATAAGCTGTTTGAGCTGGAACGCTTTATGGCTCAAGTGTATGAAGAAAATGGACGATGTGAAGCGGCAGAAGTCGCAGCGTTCTGCCTTGCTAATTTATATAATAGTGGGGGACATAGAAAAATAACACCAGATGAATATGAAACGATAAAAAAGTATTTGCAGAAATTTCCGGAATCCATGCATATTCGGGCGGCGTTTATTATTGCGAGTGAAGCCATATATTCACCGTCGGCGGAATATAAGCGAGTTCCTGATAAAATTATTAATAAGGCAAAGCAATGGTCTGAACAGTATCCAAAGAAAATCGAATTTCAGGAGGCATACTTTGGCTTACTATTTTCAAGACTGAAATATGCTCAGGCACAAGATATGAGAAATGAACAGAGAAGAGTATACCGGGAGATGAAGACAGTTGCGGAAAGGGCGAATTATTCAGAGTATAATGAATCTAACCAATTGATGGAATCGGTTGATATACTTCATAGAGTATTTGGCTACTAACAAAAAAGTAGAACGGTCTGAATCTTACACTGAACTAAAGTAATCTTTTCAAACCCTCAAACCGTATGGGTGTGCCCACAAAAACCCATCCATGCGGTTTTCTAATAGAACGATTGTTTCGTATCGAACAAATGTACTCGTTTCTCACTGCATCCCTCAAAATCACTTCCGGTGAAATTTCAGCAAAAGAGGTAGCAGGGGAGAGCAGGGACTGAGTAACCGAGCGGTACAGATAAGGAGATATCAAAGTCAGTCAGCACATCAAAAACAACCCCAATCACTTCAAAAGTACTCTTCAAAAATCAGCAATAACCTATCACTCAATTCCGTCCATCAATACACCCATCAACCCATCATCCAACCCCTCATCACCCCCACCCTGAGGAGCGCATCTGGGCAGGGCGGCAGCCCTGGGTCCCGGACGCTCCGAAGATCAAGCACGACAAGATGAAACAATTTTACATGATTGACATGGAACGAAAAATGTGATACTATCATCTTATCAAAAAAGTGCGAATCCCTCTCGCTCGCGAAGGAAAAATCTCTCTCGCAATGAGAAATCAAACGATACAACGAACGAAAATCGAATTTGCCGAAGGCTGGCAGACACGAGGGACTTAAAATCCTTTTCTGAAGACAGAGTATGGGGTTGCCCCCGCTGGAGACATTGAAAATCTCAGAATTGTTCGTTGATTCGAATGATTGTCGGACTTTCTTTTTGCTCTGCTTTCTGGAAGCTTTGGAGAGGTGAGGGGAATCATTCTTGCATAGACGATGCCGTATGGACGCGTTTACAAGAACCTTTCCATGCGGGGCCATAGTGAAATATTTTTATATCAAACAGACTGCCCCCAAAGTAGCTCGCATCAAATCGCGCTGCTTTGGGGGCAGTTTTACGCTTTGCGGGGGATGGGCGGGGCGCTGTCGTCCGTAAGGCCAAGAATATAATCGGTACTGGTATGGTAGAGACCGGCAAGCTGGATCAGCACCTCGGTGGGGATATCCCGCTTGCCGGTCTCGTAATTGGAGTAGCAGACCTGTGTGCATTTCAGATACGCCGCAACATCCTTTTGCAGCAGATCACGATCCTCCCGCAGATCCCGGATACGTTGATACATGGTATTTACCTCAAAGGCTTTATTTAAGGTAAAGTATAGGCATAACGAAATGTTATATTGACATATAAAACAAAATGTTATATCATAGTATCGCGCCGGGAACAGCTGTGAATCTCCGGCGCAAAAGGGGAGAGCATCATGAAACTGGAATTCCGGCAGACGGTGACCTGCAACCACCTTACGCTTGCAAGGGTCTGCAAAACTATCGACTGGCAGCAGCCACTGCCCCGGTGCGGAGAATATGTGGCCGGGCTGGATACGCTGGACGGCGAACCGGAACTGCCGGTGCGCAAACTGCTGCACCGGGCACAGGACGGCGGCTGCCTTGCGGAGCTGCCGGGCTTCAACATTGCGCAGCTGAGGCTTTCTTACCGGGAGCTGGAGCAACTGGCAGCAAAAAAAGGCTGGACGCTGCAAAAGCTGTAAAAAACTTAAATTTCCCTCTTGCATTCTGGTCGATTCGTGCTATAATAGTAAGGCAATCGTTTCCAAGGCCGCTCGACGGGGTAGCCGATATTGAAGGTTGTGATGGGCACATACATTAAATATGGCCCCAATACGTCAGAACCAGAATTGAGGTGAAAAGAATGAAACAGGGTATCCATCCGAACTACGTTGACTGCACCATTACCTGCGCTTGCGGTAATGTCATCAAGACTCGTTCCACCAAGCCCGAGATCCACGTCGAAGTTTGCTCCAAGTGCCATCCTTTCTACACTGGCAAGCAGAAGCTGGTTGACACCGGCGGACGTGTTGAGCGCTTCAATAAGCGTTTCGGCCGTAAGTAATTATAGGCTATCTCATGCCGCTTCCTTCGGGAGGCGGCATTTTTGCGTTTTGCGGTGGCAAATATTTCGTTTTCCCACACAGGATTGTCTTAATTTAAACACATTTTCCATCTAAACTAAAGCAGTTCCAAACCGGAAAGCGCTGGTTCTACGCCGCTTTCCACAAAACAGCTTCTGAAATAAAAGGAGAGTTTGCTGTGATCGAAGTTTCTCACCTGAGCAAGTCCTACGGCAGCCGCCCTGCTGTGCAGGATCTCTCGTTTACGGTGCCGGACGGCCAGATCTACGGCCTGCTGGGGCCAAACGGCGCGGGCAAATCCACCATTATGAATATCCTTACCGGCTATCTGGCGCCCACCGAGGGCGAGGTAAAGGTAGCCGGCTTCCGTCTGCCTGAGCAGGCGCAGCAGGCTAAAGCCTGTGTAGGCTATCTGCCGGAGCAGCCGCCGCTCTACCCGGAAATGACTGTGCAGGAGTATCTGGATTTTGTGGCAGAGCTTAAGGGGGTAAAGCACGCGCAGCGCAAACAGCAGGTGCTGACCGCTGCCCACCGCACCGGGCTGGAAGAAGTGCTGCCCCGGGTCATCCGCAGCCTGTCCAAGGGCTATCGTCAGCGGGTGGGCATCGCGCAGGCGCTGCTGGGCAGCCCGCAGCTTATCATTCTGGATGAACCCACCGTAGGGCTGGACCCCGCGCAGGTCATCGATATCCGCAACCTCATCCGGGAGCTGGGCAAGGCGCACACGGTCATCCTGTCCAGCCACATCCTCAGCGAGGTGCAGGCGGTATGCCAGCAGGTGCTCATCCTCTCTAAAGGACGTCTGGTGGCGGTAGGCAGCCCGGAGGAGCTGGGCGAGACCCTGAACCCGGGCAGCCGCCTGCGTGCCACCGCGCAGGGCGAGACCGAAACCGTACTGGCTACGGTGCGCAGCGTGCCGGGCATCTGCAAGGTAGAACTGGAAAGCGCTGCAGACGGTCAGGTCACCTTTACTGCCGAGAGCGAGGACGCCGCCGACCGCCGCGCTGCTGTGTCCCGGGCACTGACCGAGGCCGGGTGCACCGTGCTGGCACTTGCCGCCGAGAACCGCAGCCTTGAGGAGGTATTCCTTGCGCTGACCGAAAAAAAGCCGGAGCAGGAAGCCCCGGCAGAAGGGGAGGAGAATTGAGATGCTGGCCATCTTTAAACGAGAACTCCGCAGCTGCTTTCACGGCATGATCGGTGCGGTGCTTACCGCCTTTATGCTGGCGGCTACGGCTATCTATTTTGTGGCGCTGAATCTGGGCTATGGCCTGCCGGATTTTGGCTACTACACGCTGTACCGCACCATTTTTGTGCTGCTGCTCTACATCCCGGTGCTCACCATGCGCTCCTTTGCGGAGGAACGCCACAGCCGCACCGACCAGCTGTTGCTCACAAGCCCGGTGTCGGTGGGCGGCATCGTGCTGGGCAAATATTTTGCGCTTTGCGTCATTTTTGCGCTGCCCTGCCTTGTGGATGCGGGCATGATCCTTGTGCTGAAGGCACTGGGCGCTACCGGCACCAGCACGCTGGCCAATTTTTCCGCGCTGCTGTGCTATTACCTCATGGGCTGCGCCGCCATTGCCATCGGGGTGTTCCTTTCCAGCCTGACCGAAAACCAAATCATCGCCGCTGTCTCCGGTGTGGCGGCGCTGCTGCTGACTTATATGATGCCCAGCCTGCGCACCATGTTCACCACTGGCAGCGCGGTGGCGCTGGCACTGTTCACCGCCATTGCCGCCGTGCTCAGCGTGGTGGCGGGGCTGCGCAGCAAAAGCTTTACGCTGGGCTGCCTTTCCTTTGCGGGGTGCTGCGTGGCGCTTACGGCACTGTTTCTGCTCAAGAGCAGCTGGCTGACCGAGGCTTTCAGCGCAGTGCTCAGCGCACTGTGCCTGTTTACCCCCTTTGAAGAATTTGTCAACAGCAGCTTTTCCATCCCCACACTGGTCTACTACCTGACCGTGGCAGTGGTGTTCCTGTTTTTCACCGCGCAGGGGCTGGAAAAGCGCCGCTGGAACTGAGAGGAGGCCATAACGATGAAATGGAACAAGAACGCAGCCTCCCAAAAGGGCAGGGTGTTCCGCAGTGGGCTGCTGTCCACCGCTATGCTGGCGGCAGTGCTGGTGCTGGCGGTGCTGCTCAACCTACTGGTGCGGGCCATCCCTGCAAAATATACCGAGTTCGACCTCTCCGAGGCCAAAATGTACACCCTGAGCGACAGCACCAAAGCACTGGTGGAGGGGCTGGAAAAGGATGTGCACATCTATTACCTCTGTGAAACCGGCAGCGAGGATACCATTATCACAAAGTTGCTGGATCACTACGCCGCCGAGAGCGGGCACCTGAGCTGGGAACAGAAGGACCCCACCCTGTACCCAACCTTTGCCGCAAAGTATGGCGCAGAGAATGTTTCCACCGGCAGTCTGATCGTCACCTGCGGGGAGAACAGCACCGTACTGGATGCCGCCGACCTGTACGAGTACGATTATTCCGACTACTACACCACCGGCTCTGCCAGCGTGACTTTTGGCGGCGAAAAGCAGATCACCTCTGCCATTTATAAGCTTACCTCAGCCGAGCAGAGCCACGCCTACTATACCACCAACCACGGCGAGCAGACCCTGACCGACTCCCTGACCGATGCGCTGGACGCCCAGAATATCGACGCACAGCCGCTGGATCTGCTCACGAGCACCATCCCGGAGGACTGCGACCTGCTCATCATCAACGCACCCACCACCGATTTTTCCGCAGGGGACGGCCTTGTGGATGAGATCAGCCAGCTGCAAAATTATCTGGCGGCGGGCGGCAAGCTGCTGCTGACCAGCAGTGTCTACGCCCAGACCCCGCAGCTGGACGCCGTGCTGGCGCAGTTCGGCCTTGCCCGCGCAGAGGGCATGGTGGTGGAGGGAGACAGCAGCAAGGCACTGTATAACTCTGCATGGTCGCTGCTGCCGGACTACGGCACGCCTACCGAGAGCACCGCGCTGAACGGCGTGAATACCAATACCCATGTCATGCTGTCGGTGGCGCAGGGCATCACGGTCACCGAGACCGAGGATGTCACCGCCGAGCCGCTGCTGAACAGCTCCTCCGCTGCCTATGCCAAAACCGACATCAACGACCTTACCACCATGGAGCGGGAGGACGGGAACGCAGATGGCCCCTTTGCGCTGGCTGTCTGGGCACGGAACGAGGATACCGGTGCCGAGGTTCTCTGGATCGGCTGTCCCAACATGGATAACGAGCAGCTTTATCAGTCCATGCCCGGCAACCTGACCTTTTTGCAGGGCTGCGCCGCCTCTCTGGTGGGGCAGGATATCCTTGTGGACACCAAGGCGCTGGAAGCCGAGCCCATCACGGTGGCAGGCTCCGCTGCCGCAGCACTGGGGCTGACCTTTGTGTTCGTGCTCCCGGCGGCGGTGCTCATTGCAGGGGCAGTGGTGGTGCTGCTGCGCCGCCGCAGATAAGGAGACCGCCATGAAAACAAAACAGCGTGTCTTGCTGGTATTGCTGGCAGCGGCAGTGCTGCTGGGCGCGGCATTGTGGGCGATGATCCGCAGCAACGCCAAGGCCGAGCAGGCGGCCAGCGTCGCCGCCGAGGGCAGTATCCCACTTTCCAGCTTTGCCGCCGAGGATCTGGAGCAGATCGAGTATACCTATAACGGCCAGACCTACACCCTGCAATATTCCGGCGGCAGCTGGCAGTTGACACAGGACCCCGCCTATCATCTGGACGAGAGCACCTGCAATACCATGCGCACCGCCCTGATGGCGCTGAATGCCAAGCGCAGCCTGACACCGCAGGCAGGGGAGGACTACGGGCTGGACAGCCCGCAGCTCACCGTTACGGTCACGGCGGCAGGGCAGAGCACTACCCTGACCTTCGGGGCAGAGAACCCGGTCACCGGGGATCTCTATGTGCAAAAAGCCGGGGACGATGCCATCTATACCGTCAGCGGCAACAAGGTCGCCTGTTTCCAGCTGGATAAGGCCGGGCTCTTCGGCAGTTTCTGCCCCACCGGACTCACTGCTTCGGCCATTACGCAGGTAGCCTATACGCTGGCAGATGGCACCTCCGTCACCCTGAACGCCGTCAGCGAGCCGACCGAAAGCGCCGACAGCGCCTCTTCCTCTGCCTACGAGACGGTGTGGCGGCTGGCCTCTGACCCCGCCGCCAGCCTTGCACAGGACAAGGTGCAAAGCCTGCTGTCTGCCCTGTGCACCTACGTTACCGCCCAAGCCACGGACGCCGACCTTTCTGCCTGCGGCTTTGATGCACCGGTATTCACCGCCGCAGTCACCAGCGAGGACGGCTCCACCGTTCAGCTGGCCTACGCCTGCGGTACGGACGGGTGGTATCTGCAGGTGGAAGGCGATACCTCGGTATACACAGTGGATATCAGCACTGTGCAGGCCCTTCTGCTGACGGAAAACGACCTGAAAACGCAGGAGTGATTCCTTTTGTACGCTGTGCCGAAACCAAGGCGCAGCGTATATTTTTTTGCAGCTTTTTATAAAGTTGCGGCAAACATCTGCAGAGTGATTGACAATCCGACTGTGATTGTTTATTATAAACCGTGACAGGGTAAGTCCGCCGCGCAAGATCATGCTTCTGTGCGGGGCGGAGCATCCCTTATACGCAAAAAAGATGGGGCAGGTTCCCTGTCTTTTTTCGTATCTGAGAACAAGGAGGATAACATATAAAATGGACAACTCGGTGGTCGTTTCACTGCGGGATATCGTAGTGGAATTTGATGGACAGCGCATTCTGGATGGGCTGAATCTGGATATCCATGACAAGGAGTTCGTGACGCTGCTCGGTTCCTCCGGCTGCGGCAAAACTACCACCCTGCGCCTGATCGCAGGCTTTCTGGAGCCGAACGCCGGCAAGGTGCTGCTGAAAGGGGAGGACATTACCGGTGTGCCGCCCTACAAGCGCCCGGTGAATACCGTGTTCCAGAAATACGCGCTGTTCCCGCACCTGAACGTGTTCGAGAACGTGGCCTTTGGTCTGCGGCTCAAAAAGCTGGACGAGGACACTATCCGCCGCAAGGTGCGCGATATGCTGGAGGTCGTGGGCTTGAAGGGCTTCGAGCGCCGCAGCATCAGCCAGATGTCTGGCGGTCAGCAGCAGCGCGTGGCCATTGCCCGCAGTCTGGTCAATGAGCCGGAGATCCTGCTACTGGACGAGCCGCTGGGTGCACTGGACCTGAAGCTGCGCAAGGAGATGCAGCTGGAGCTCAAGCGGTTGCAGCGCGAGATGAACATTACCTTTATCTACGTTACCCACGATCAGGAGGAAGCGCTTACCATGTCCGATACCGTCGTGGTCATGAACGGCGGTAAGGTGCAGCAGATCGGTACCCCGGAGGATATCTACAACGAGCCGAAAAATGCCTTTGTGGCGGACTTTATCGGCGATTCCAACATCGTGGACGGCGTGATGCACAAGGACTTTCTGGTGTCCTTCTCCGGCGTGGATTTCCCCTGCGTGGATCGCGGCTTCGCCCGGGAGCAGAGCGTGCAGGTGGTGGTGCGCCCGGAGGATATCGAGGTGGTATCCCCCGTGGAGGGCCAGCTTGTGGGCGTGGTGAACGATGTCATCTTCAAGGGCGTGCACTTTGAGATGCACGTCGAGTGCGAGGGCCGCGAGTGGCTGATCCACTCCACCCGCGCCTGCACCCCCGGCGAGACCATTGGTATGCGCATCGGCCCCAACGAGATCCATATCATGGCGCGGAGCGAGGGGTGATGTGCCATGAAGATTTATGATAAAAAGCTGGCCTATCCGTACTTTGTATGGATGGTGCTGTTTACCGTTGTGCCCTTGTTCATTGTGGTGTACTACGCCATGACCGATGCCGAGGGCAACTTTACCCTGAATAACCTTACCTCCATCAGCGGCTACGGTTCGGTGTTTGCCCGCAGTCTGCTGCTGGCGCTTATCGCTACCGTTATCTGTCTGATCATCGCCTTTCCGGTGGGCTATTTTCTGTCCCGGTTGCGGGTGAACAAGCAGCACATCATGCTTATGCTGGTCATGCTGCCCATGTGGATGAACTTTTTGCTGCGTACCTACGCATGGATGGGTCTGCTCAGCGTCAATGGCCCGGTGAACACCCTGCTGGGCTTTATCGGCCTTGGCCCCTATACCATGCTCAACACCTCCGGTGCGGTGGTGCTGGGCATGGTGTATAACTATGTGCCCTACATGATCCTGCCGCTGTACACCAGCATGACCAAGATCGACCAGAGCCTTGTGGAAGCTGCGCAGGATCTTGGTGCCAACACCACCAAGACCCTTGTGCGGGTGCTCATCCCCATGAGCGTGCCGGGCATCAGCACCGGCATCACCATGGTGTTCGTGCCGGCAGTGTCTACCTTTGTCATCAGCCGTATGCTGGGCGGCGGCTCTAATCTGCTGATCGGTGACCTGATCGAGATGCAGTTCTTGGGTAACAGCTATAACCTGAACGTCGGCTCGGCCATGAGCCTTGTGCTGATGATCATCGTACTGCTGTGCATGAGCTTTACATCCAGCTTTGACGAGGATGAAATGGAGGGCGTGTCCTGATGAAAACAAAACATCTGCGCCTGATGCAGCGGGTCTACATCATCCTGTTCTTCTGCTTCATGTACCTGCCCATTGCCTACATGATCGTGTTCAGCTTCAACCAGAGCAAGGGCTATTCGCTGTTTACAGGCTTTACCTTTAAATGGTACCGCAGCCTGTTCACGAATGCGTCCATCCTCCACGCGCTGTGGGTGTCCGTTGAGGTGGCCATCCTGTCTGCCATCATCGCCACGGTGCTGGGCACGGCAGCCAGCCTTGGCATTGCCTCCATGAGCCGCAAAAGCCGCCTGCTGGTGACCAACATCACCTATATCCCGGTGGTCAACCCGGAGATCATCACCGGCATCTCCCTGATGCTGCTGTTCGTGGCCTACCAGCGCTTTGCCACACAGTCCGCATGGCTGCCGGACAACATCATGGGCCTGCCCACGCTGCTCATTGCGCATATCGCGTTCAACGTGCCTTACGTTATCTTTAACGTAAGCCCCAAGCTCAAGCAGCTGGATATCAAGCTGTACGAAGCAGCGCTGGATCTGGGCTGCGACCCCCGGCAGGCTTTCTTTAAGGTCATTCTGCCGGAGATCAGCCCCGCCATCCTTTCTGCCTTCCTCATCTGCCTGACCTATTCCATCGACGATTTCATGATCTCCTACTTCAACTGCGGCACCGTGGAGACCCTGCCCATTGCAATCTACTCCATGACCCGTAAAAAGGTCAGCCCGGAGATCTACGCGCTGTCCACCATCATGTTTGTGGTCATCCTCAGCGTCATTCTGGTGTCCAATGCCATGGAGAGCCGCAGCTACCGCCGGGATCAGAAAACGCTGCGAAAGGAGGGTGCATGATGAAACGCATTGCTGCATTGCTGCTGACGCTGGCTGTGGCGCTGTGCGCCGCATTGCCGGTGCTTGCCGCCGGTACCATCGAGGTGACTGAGGACGTCTCGGTGTCGGATGCTTACGACTGGACCCGCTTCAAGGGGCAGAACGTCACCCTGAATGTCTATAACTGGGGCGAGTACATCTCCAACGGCTCGGACGACAGTGTGGACGTGGTTGCCGCCTTTGAAAAGCTGACCGGCATCAAGGTGAACTACACCACCTTCGACTCCAACGAGTCCCTGTACGCCAAGCTCAAGTCCGGCGCAGCCAACTACGATGTGATCATCCCCTCCGACTACATGGTGGCAAAGATGATCAACGAGGGGATGCTTGCACCCCTTGACTACGACAATATCCCCAATTTCCAAAAGATCGATGCAGGCTATCGCAACCCGGATTACGACCCGCAGAACGCTTACACCGTGCCCTATATGCTGTGCACCACCGGCATCATCTACAACACTACCATGGTAGACGAAGCCCCCACTTGCTGGGCAGACCTGTGGGATGAACAGTATGCGGGCAACATTCTGATGTTCAACAACAGCCGCGACGCCTACGCTATCGCTGCATTTAAGAGCGGCCACAGCATCAACCCCGCCACCCCGGAAGAGGTGGACGAGGTGGTAGAGGAGCTCAAGGCACAGAAGCCGCTGGTGCAGGCCTACGTCATGGACGAGATCTTTGATAAGATGATCGGCGGCGAGGCGGCCATCGGCGTGTACTACTCCGGCGATGCCATTACCATGATCGATGATAACCCGGATCTGGCTTGGGTGTTCCCGGAGGAGGGCAGTGTGCTTTCGGTGGACTGCATGGCTGTGCCTGCTGCCAGCGAGCACAAGGAAGCCGCTGAGATGTTCATCAACTTCATGTGCGAGACCGACATCGGCAAGGCCAACAGCGAGTATATCGGCTACACCACCCCCATGCACGATGTTTGGGAGGTGCTGGACGAGGATCTGAAGACCAGCGAGATCGCCTATCCGTCTGAGGAGGACGCCGCCCGCGAGAAGGTGTTCACCGCCCTGAGCGATGAGGTAAACAGCGAGCTGGATCTGAAGTGGAGCGAGATGAAGAGCTACGATGAGGGCGGCGGCAGCTACCTGTTTTTGCTGCTGCTTCTGGCCATGCTGGCGCTGGCCTGCTTCAATATCTGGCGCAAAGTGCGCAGAAAGACCCGCAATCAGTATTGATCGTTCAGCCAAGGCTGCCGTCCCGGATGTGGTGCGGCGGCCTTTTTCCGATAGGAGGAAAAGACTATGGAACAGTTTTATTATGAAGATACTGCCGTGGTAGAAAATGCCGATGCAGACTGCCACAGCCTGCTCAAGGCCAGCGCCCTGCTGCGCTATGTGGAGCAGATTTCTTCCATGCACGCCCGGAAGTTTGGCATGGACGATAAGTTTTTTGAGGATCACGGCGTAGCGTTTCTGGTGGGCAAGCAGGCGCTGCGGTTTAACCGTGTGCCTCGCCGTGGCGAGACTTTGACCCTTTGCTCCCGCTCAGAAAAGGCTCTCCGTGGCTCTATCAAGCGCGTCACTACCCTTACGGACGAAGCCGGGCAGGAAGTAGCCATGGTGGACAGCCGCTGGATCATGTCCAGCCTTGAGAATGGACATATCCTGCGCCAGCCGGGCTGGACGGTGGAGGGATACTGGAACGAGACGGTGGAAGAGGAACTGCCCCTTTTGCTACATAAGCGCCGGGACAGCCTGACCAGCGCCGGTCTGGTTACGGCGCGCTACTCCCAGTGCGACCTGCACTACCACATCAACAACGCCTTTTATCTGGATATCGTCTGCGATGCACTGCCGCAGGAGATCATGCGCGATCATGTTGTGAAGTTCGCTTCCATCAACTATCACCGCGAAGTCCCCATGGGGCAGCAGGTGGAGGTGTTCTACACGCCTTCGGATGATGGCTGGTACTTTATTGCCAAGCACGCAGACAAAACGGCTTTCGAGTGCTATCTGGAGCTGGAGCCAGTCAAACAGTAAAAACATGGAGGGATGCCTATGTCTAAAACCGGAGAATTGTTCGGCACCTTTTTTAAGATCGGTGCCTTTACCTTTGGCGGCGGCTATGCCATGGTAGCGCTGCTGGAACACGAATTTGTAGAAAAAAAGCGCTGGCTCACCCGGGAAGAGTTTCTGGATATGGTCGCCATTGCCGAGTCCACTCCCGGCCCTGTGGCGGTGAACAGCGCCACCTACATCGGCTATAAGCTGGCCGGTGTTGCCGGTGCGGCGGCTTCCACTCTGGCGGTGTGCCTGCCGTCCTTTGCAGTCATCTACCTTATTTCGCTCTTCTTCGACCGCTTTTTGCAGCTGACGGTGGTGGCCAATGCTTTCAAGGGCATTCAGGCCTGTGTCATCTACCTGATCCTGTCCGCCGGGGTCAAGATGCTCAAAAACTTGCAGCGCACCCCCTTCAACACGGCAGTGGTGGCGGTGGTGTTGGCGGCTATGGTGGGCTGCTCAGTGTTGGCGGTAAAATTTTCCTCCATCTGCTGCATTTTGCTTTGCGGCGCAGCCGGGGTGCTGGCCTACGCGATAGGGCAGGGGAAGAAAGGCGGCACAAAATGATCTTGTTGGAGCTGTTCTGGAATTTCCTTGTCATCGGTGCAGTGTCCTTTGGCGGCGGCTACGGCATGATCTCGCTGGTACGGGAAACGGTGCTGGGGCACTGCTGGCTGACCGAGAGCGAATTTCTCAGCTTTATCGCGGTGTCAGAGTCTACGCCCGGCCCGCTGGCAGTGAATATGGCCACCTTTATCGGCGCTTCGCAGGCGGGGCTGGCAGGCTCCTTTGTGGCAACGGTGGGGGTGGTGCTGCCCTCCTTTGTCATCATTTTGCTGATCGCGGCGGCGCTGCACAGCCTGATGAAGTACGCCGGGGTCAACGCCTTTCTGGCTGGGGTGCGCCCCTGCGTGGTGGCTATGATCCTGGCTACCGCCTGCACTATGGGGCTTTCCACGCTGGGGGGCTTTACCACCCTTGCCGGCGGCTTTGCCCCGGATGTGCGTGCACTGGCGGTGTTTGCCCTGCTGGGCATTCTGCATTTTGCCTATAAAAAGAAAACGCAGAAAGCACCGTCCCCCATTGGGATGATCTTACTTTCTGCGGTGCTGGGCGCGGTGCTGTGGAGCATCTGACCCGGCAAGAAAGGATACTGCAATGAACATTACCGTGTATCTGGGGGCAAACCTTGGCACCGACCCTGCACTGCCGCAGGCCGTGCAGCAGCTGGGGCGCTGGATCGGCGAAAGCGGCAACGCGCTGGTGTACGGCGGCAGCAAAAGCGGCCTGATGGGGCTTTTGGCCGACAGTGTGCTGGCCGCAGGCGGCAGGGTGACCGGCGTAGAACCCAAGTGCTTTCTGGACGCAGAACTGCAGCACGAGGGACTGACCGAGTTGATCGTCACCGAGGATATCTCCGCCCGCAAGACCAAAATGATCGAGCTGGGGGATGCTTTTATCGCGTTTCCCGGCGGCACCGGCACGCTGGAGGAGATCACCGAGGTCATCAGCAAGCTGTCTCTGGGACAGCTGAACGCGCCCTGCATCCTCTACGACCTGAACGGCTACTACCAGCCTCTGCACCAGCTTTTGCAGCAGATGATCACCATGGGGCTTTCCACTCCGGCGCGGCAGCGGAATATCGCCTTTGCCGCCGACCTTGCTCAGATTCGCGCAATCCTTGAAAAATGATATTGGGAAGCTTACTTCTCAAACGCGAGGGACTGCTGTACATGGCTTTGTGCGGCGGTCTTTTTTCATAAAAATGGGATACCGGGGCGTTCGCAGATGACCCGGTATCCCGAAAAAAATCATTCCGCTGGTTATGCCCATAGCACACGCGGAGGGCATTTAAATCTTTCTGCGCAATCAAAAAGGCCGCTGCACAAAATAATGTGCAACGGCCTTTTGCTATCCTGTTATGTACGCTGTGCGCGTTAAACTTAGGCGGCAGTGGTGGAAGCAACCTCAGAAGAAGCAGCCTCAGAGGAAGCAGCCTCGGAAGATGCAGCCTCAGAGGAAGCAGCCTCAGAAGAAGCAGCCTCAGAAGAAGCAGCATCGGAAACAGCGGTGGTGCTTGCGGAAGCAGCCTCAGAGGTGGAGGAAGCAGAAGCGGCAGAAGTACCACCGCAGGCGGTCATGCCAGCAGCCAGAGCCAGAGCAACAACAGCGATGCAAATATTCTTGAGTTTCATATCAATGATCTCCTTAGTCTTCTTGTAAATGTTTAGCAGCGGGCTTTCGGTAGCACCTCACTGCGATGCTATATTCTAATCCGTTTTTGAAAAAAATCAAGAGGATTTTGGTCGAAAGTTATAATCCATGTAAAGAATCTACATAGTTGTCATAAAGTTTCGCCAAAAGTCAAAGACTTTTTGGTAAAAATAAAGCGCGGGATAGAGCCTGTACCGCCGGGCGGGAAGTACAAAAACAGAAAAATTTGAAAAATACTCATAAAATCCTTTTTATTGTACTGTAAATGTGGATAATAGAGACACAACGAGGGACGGACATCCCCCGGAGGGCTGAACGACAAGAACATTTATGGAGGGTACTACAATGAAAGACTTTGATTTTGGCTACTTTGGCACCGGCGACGAGGGCTATGCCCAGTACATGACCGCATTCGAGCGCAATTTCAGCACGGACAGCACCGATAGCTTTGCATCCGATGACGCAGACTGCGATGCAGACAGCTGCGACAGCACTGAGGACGATTTCTGAGCCTGCACTCTTTTGCCCGTTTGTGCATACAAAGGGCAAAGGGGGAATGCGGCTTGAACCGGATCGTTTTCACACTTTGTGTCTGGCTGTTCCCGGCGGCGTGTACCGCGCTGGGAGCAGCAGGGGTGTTTTTGCTGCGCAGGCAGACAAGGCCGGCAACCCGGCGCATTTTGTGCGGAATGGCGGCGGGTATCATGCTGGCGGCCAGCGTGTGGAGCCTGCTGCTGCCGGCCATTGCCCGGTCGGAGGGCAGGGCGGCATGGGTGCCCCCGGCGCTGGGGCTCATTTTAGGCGCTGTGGGGCTTTTACGGCTGGAGGATGCCGCCGGGCAGTTGCTGGCGGGCGGCCCCGGGCATTGCGGGCGTATGGTGCTGGCGGTCACCCTGCATAACCTGCCGGAAGGCATGGTGGTGGGGCTGGCTGCGGCGCTGGCGCTGCACGGGGACGCAGATGCCGTAAGCGGCGCGCTGGCACTGAGCCTGGGTATCGGCTTGCAGAATATCCCGGAGGGGGCGGCGGTCAGTCTGCCGCTGACCCAGAGCGGGCGCACCCGGGGGCAGTCCTTTGCCGCCGGGGCGGCCTCCGGACTGGTGGAGCCCCTGGGCGCGGTGCTGGCCTTTGTGCTGGCCGAGTGGGTAGGCGCAGCGCTGCCGTGGCTCATGAGCGCGGCGGCGGGCTGTATGGTGTGTGTGACCGCACAGGAGATGATCCCTGAGGCGGTGGAACCGGATGAAGTGGCCGGTGTCATCAGCATCGTGCTGGGGTTTGCGCTGATGATGGCACTGGATGTGGCCCTGTGATATAGTAAAAGCAGCGCCGGACAGACTTTTTTGGTCTGCCCGGCGCTGCTTTTATGCAAAAAGGATTTATACCGTCTGCTGCTGCTTCTGGCGCAGATGCCGCCGCACCACAAGCAGGCAGGCCAGATGCACCAGTGCGGTCAGTGCCCAGCTGATGGGGTAGCTGATGTACAGCATAAAAGGGGTGCGGTTCAGCTGGAAAATAGTGGCGATCCACACCAGCCGCAGCACGCACACACCCACAAGGCTTACCACCATGGGCAGCACGCTGTAGCCCAGCCCGCGCAGGCTGCTGGCCAGCACGTCCATGATGCCGCACAGCAGATAGAAGCCGCAAATCAGGCGCAGCCGCTCGGCGCCGGTGGCGATGACCGCAGTGTCCGAGGAGTAGAAGCGCAGCAGCTGGTGCCCCGCCAGTGCTGCGCCACCGCCCAGCACAAGGCCGGTCACCACGACACACAGCAGACAGTTGCGGATCACCCGGTCGAGGTTGTGGTACTTGCGCGCGCCGATATTCTGGCTGGTAAAGGTAACAGCGGCCTGTGCAAAGGCGTTCATGGCGGTGTACACAAAGCCCTCCAGATTGGAGGAAGCAGAGTTGCCCGCCACCACCATGGAGCCGAAGGAGTTGATGGAAGACTGGATGACCACATTGGAAAGGCTGAACACCGTGCTTTGCAGCCCGGCAGGCAGGCCGATGAGCAAAATCTGCTTCAGCGTCCCGGCGTGGAAGGCCAGCCGCCGCAGGTCTAGCCGCAGTGCGCCCTCCTCCCGGACGAGCATCCCGGTCACCAGCAGCGCGGACACAGTCTGGCTGATGATGGTGGCCAGTGCCACGCCCGCCACGCTCATGGAAAAGCCGATGACAAAGACCAGATTCAGCACCACGTTGATGACGCCGGCAGCGGCCAGACAGTACAGCGGGCGCTTGGTGTCGCCCATGGCCCGCAGCAGCGCACTGCTGAAGTTGTACAGCATGGTCATGGGCATTCCGATGAAATAAATCTTCAGATACAGGGTGGAAAGGCTGATCACGTCCTCCGGGCAACTCATCAGCTCCAGCAGACCGCGCGCGGCGCAAAAGCCCACCACCGCCAGCAGCACGCCGCTGACTAAGCCCAGCGCTACGGCGGTGTGCACCGTATCCTGCACGCCCTTTTCGTCCCGGGCGCCAAAGCACCGGGCTGCCACCACATTGGCACCCAGCGAAAGCCCGACGAACAGGTTGACCAGCAGGTTGATCAACGCGCCGTTGGAGCCCACGGCGGCCAGCGCCGTGCTGCCCGCAAAGCGCCCCACCACCACAACATCGGCGGCGTTGAACAGCAATTGCAGAATGCTGGATGCCGCCAGCGGCACGGAAAACAAGATGATCTTTTGCAGCATGGGCCCGCTGGTCAGGTCTGCGGAACGGCTGGTCGTAGCCATGAGTTGTCTACCTCCTATAATAAGCCTTGCGTGAACATAGCAATTGCTTATTATAGCGCGATATTAGGTAAAAAACAAGAGGTGAAGCGCCCTGTTCTCTCCAAAAGCGGCAAATATCACCCGCCGGGTACAGCCTGCAATTGAAAAATGCTGCCCATACTGCTATAATAAGGCGGTAGACCCGTAGAAAACGGAGGAAGTTGGATTTATGTATCGGAATCGGATCAAACGGCTGCTGGATATTTTGCTGTCGGCCTGCGGCATTCTGTGCCTTTCGTGGCTGCTGCTGCTTTTGACTATTGCCATCAAGCTGGACTCGCCCGGGCCGGTGTTTTTCCGGCAGAAGCGTGTGGGCATCGGCAAGCGGCATTTCCAGATCCTCAAGTTCCGCACTATGCGCATTGATACCCCCCACGATATGCCCACCCATCTGCTGCACGACCCGGAGCAGTATATCACCCGCATGGGACGCTTTCTGCGCAAGACCAGTCTGGACGAGCTGCCCCAGCTGTGGAATATCCTTGTGGGGGATATGGCGGTCATCGGCCCGCGCCCAGCGCTTTGGAACCAGTACGACCTGCTGGCCGAACGGGATAAGTACGGTGCAAACGATGTACGCCCCGGGTTGACCGGCTGGGCGCAGATCCATGGCCGGGACGAGCTGGAAATCGCCGAAAAGGCAAAGCTGGACGGCTGGTATGTGGAGCACATCAGCTTTGGGCTGGATGTGAAGTGCTTCTTTGGCACCATTACCGCTGTGCTCAAGCATGACGGCGTGGTGGAGGGCGGCACCGGCACCCTGCACGATGAAAAATGATCTATTATATGGAGACACCGGAGCCTTGGCTGACGCTCCGGTGTCTCCATTTTTACAGAAAGCACAGCACAGAGCGGCTGAAATTGGCATATCTCTTGATTTATCCCCTGAAAAGCGTATAATAAAACAGTACACAAGACGTTAAAGGAGGATTCCTGTATTATGGAACGCACCTATATCAATGAGGCTCAAAAGGCCATCGGCGGCACGGTGAAGGTGCAGGGCTTTATCGAGAACCTGCGCAACAGCAAGTATATGGCATTTATCGTGCTGAAGGATATTACCGGCAAGCTGCAGATCACGGTGGAGAAGGCCGACCACCCCGAGCTGGTGGATACCATCGACCAGCTCACCCCGGACTCTGTCATCACCGTCACCGGTAAGGTGATGGAGAACGACTACGTCAAGATGGGCGGCGTGGAGATGATCCCCGAGAGCATCGAGGTGGAGAGCACCGCCAATGCACTGCCCATCGTCCGCAAGGAGATCGCAGCCACCAAGAAAAAGAAGGCTGTGGAGCGCTCCAGCATCGACCAGCGCATCGACTACCGCTGGATCGACCTGCGCACCGATGAGAACCAGCTGATGTTCAAGGCACAGAGCTGCTTCGTCAACGCCATGCGTCAGTTCCTGCTCGAGCGCAGCTTCATCGAGATCCACACCCCGAAGCTCATCGCTGCCGCCAGCGAGAGCGGCTCTGAGGTGTTCAAGGTGGACTACTTCGACCGCAACGCCTATCTGGCCCAGAGCCCTCAGTTCTATAAGCAGATGGCCATGGCCGCCGGCTTCGAGCGCATCTTCGAGACCGGCCCCGTCTTCCGCGCGGAGAAGAGCTACACCAACAAGCACTCCACCGAGTTCTCCGGCTTCGACCTTGAGTTCAGTTACATCACCTCTTACAGGGACGTCATGAAGATGGAGGAAGAGCTTCTGACTGCCGGTCTGAAGGCCGTCAAGGAGCAGTACGGCGAGCAGATCAAGGAGCTGTTTGGTCTGGAAGTCGTCGTCCCCACCACGCCGTTCCCTGTGGTCAAGCTGGCCGACCTGTACAAGGGTCTGGAAGAGGAGTTCGGCTACACTGTCGATGAGAGCGAGAAGGGCGACCTGACCACCGAGGCCGAGCGCCTGAGCTACGACTGGGTCAAGAAGCACTACGGCCACGAGTTCCTGTTCATCACCGACTACTCCGCCGAGAAGCGTGCTTTCTACCACATGCGCGACGAGAACGGCGTGCCGCAGGGCTATGACCTCATCTGGCGCGGCGTGGAGATCACCACCGGTGCACAGCGTGAGCATCGCTACGACGTGCTGAAGAAGCAGGCAGAGGAGAAGGGCCTGGCCGATGACGTCAAGTTCTATCTGGAGTTCTTCCAGTACGGCTGCCCTCCGCACGGCGGCTTCGGTCTGGGCATCGACCGTCTGACCATGCTGCTCTGCGGCCAGTCCATCAAGGACGCCGAGTTCCTGTTCCGCGGCCCCAACCGTCTGACTCCGTAAGGAATGAAACCTCTCCGTCAATGCTTCGCATTGCCACCTCTCCTATCGAGGAGAGGCCTTGGCATTTCGTAAAGCTTTGTCTCTTCGCCAGAGGCTCCCCTCGGTAGGGGCAACAGTGACGACCGCCGCCAGTGGCGGAAACAGGGAGTCGCTGTTGGGGCAGCGGCCAGCGAGACGCAAGCAATGCGCAGCGGATGCTGGGAGCCGCAACTCGGCCTTGTCGAGCGATAGCGAGACTGAGAGGTTATGACCTATAACAAAAGCCAGCGCACATTTCTCGTGCGCTGGCTTTTCTGCATCTTACAGCTTACTGGATGCCGGTGACCTTGTAGTCCTGTGCCTCGACGGCGTTCTTGAGTACGTCGTCGGCGACCTCGGCGTTCAGGGTGACGATGGCGGTGCCGGCCTCGTGGCTCACGACAGCCTCGTCCACCTCGGGCAGGGCTTCCAGAGCCTTCTTCACGCGGGCTTCGCAGTGGCCGCACATCATGCCTTCCACTTTCAGGGTCTTCTTCATGGTATGATCCTCCGTTTTGGCTTCGGGCGCTTCGGCGTCCGATTTTTTGTTATTTTCAGCCGCAGACTGCACCGGGGCAGCAGCGGGAGAAGCGGTTTTGTGGTCGTGCCTGGTGCTGTGCAAATCGAACAGGTTCAGCCGCAGGGCGTTGCTCACGACGCAGAAGCTGGACAGGCTCATGGCAGCAGCACCGAACATGGGATTCAGCGTCAGGCCGAAGGGGATGAACAGACCAGCCGCCAGCGGGATGCCGATGATATTGTAGATGAACGCCCAGAACAGGTTCTCGTGGATGTTCCGCAGGGTGGCGCGGCTGAGGCGGATGGCCGCAGGCACGTCCGAGAGCTTCGAGTTCATCAGCACGACGTCGGCGGCGTCAATGGCCACGTCGGTGCCTGCGCCGATGGCAATGCCGGTGTCGGCACGGGTGAGGGCGGGAGCGTCGTTGATGCCGTCACCCACCATGGCCACCTTGCCGCTGGCCTGCAGCTGGCGGATGACGGTCTCCTTGCCGTCGGGCAGGACGCCCGCGATGACCTCGTCCACGCCCGCCTGCCTGCCGATGGCGTCGGCGGTGCGCTGGTTGTCGCCGGTGAGCATCACGACCCGGATGCCCATGTTCTGCAGCTGACGGATGGCTTCGGGGCTGTCCTCCTTGATGGTGTCGGCCACGGCGATAACGCCCAGCAGACGGGCTGCGCCGCCGAAGAAGAGGGGAGTCTTGCCCTCAGAGGCCAGCTTTTCAGCCTGCTGTGCCAGTGCGGCGGGCAGGGTGAGCTTGGTCTGGATGAAGGCGGCATTGCCGGCGTAGATGTCCATGCTGTTCAGCTTGGCCGCCAGACCATTGCCCGGCAGGGCCGCGAAGTCAGTGACTTCCGGGGGAGTGATGGCCTTTGCCTCGGCGTCGGCCAGAACTGCCTTTGCCAGAGGGTGCTCGCTGCGGCTTTCCAGCGCTGCGGCCAGCGTCAGAAGCTCCGTCTCGGAGACACCCTCAGCGGGCAGCAGGTCGGTGACGCGGGGTGCGCCCTCGGTGATGGTGCCGGTCTTGTCCAGCGCCACGATCTGGGTGCGGCCTGCGGCTTCCAGCGAGGCGGCAGTCTTGAAGAGGATGCCGTTTTTTGCGCCGAGACCATTGCCGACCATAATAGCCACAGGTGTTGCCAGGCCCAGTGCGCAGGGGCAGCTGATGACCAGAACGGAGATGCCGCGTGCCAGCGCATAGCCCAGCTCATGGCCCAGCAGCAGCCAGACGATGGTGGTCACGACGGCGATGGAGATGACCGCCGGGACGAAGAAGCCCGACACGGTGTCGGCGATTTTTGCGATAGGAGCTTTGGTGGCGGCGGCATCGCTGACCATCTTGATGATCTGAGCCAGCGTGGTATCCTCGCCCACGCGGGTAGCCTCACAGCGGAGGAAGCCCGACTGATTGGTGGTGGCGGCGCTGACTTTGTCGCCGACGGCCTTGTCCACCGGGATGCTCTCGCCGGTCAGGGCGCTCTCATTGACTGCGCTGGTGCCTTCCAGCACTACGCCGTCCACCGGGATATTCTCGCCGGGGCGGACCACAAAGACGTCGCCCTTCTGTACGTCGGCAATGGCCACGGTCACTTCCGCGCCGTCCCGCACCAGCGTGGCGGTCTTGGGGGCCAGTTTCATCAGGCTCTTGAGGGCATCGGTGGTCTTGCCCTTGGAGCGGGCTTCCAGCATCTTGCCCACCGTGATGAGGGTCAGGATCATGGCGGCAGACTCGAAGTAGAACTCCATCATATAGTGCATGACGAGCTCGTCGTTGCCGTCCACCTGGGCGCGGGTCATGGCGAACAGGGCATAAGTGCTCCACACGAAGCTTGCCATGGAGCCGAGGGCCACCAGCGTATCCATGTTGGGTGCGCCGTGGATGAGGCCCTTGAAGCCGTTGATGAAGAACTTCTGGTTGATGACCATGACGATGCCCGCCAGCAGCAGCTGGACAAGGCCCATGGCGACGTGGTTGCCGTCGAACCAGTGGGGCAGGGGCCAGCCCCACATCATGTGGCCCATGGAGAAGTACATCAGCACCAGCAGGAAGCCCAGCGAGGCGATGAGACGGCGCTTGAGCTTCGGTGTCTCGCGGTCAGCCAGTGCATCGAGGTCGGCGCTGGCGTCCGAAGTCTTACTGGCAGAGGCATTCTTCGGGCTTGCACCGTAGCCTGCCTCCTGCACAGCCGAGAGGATGGCGGCAGGGGAGGCTGTGCCTTCCACGCCCATGGAGTTTGTCAGAAGGCTCACCGAGCAGCTCGTGACGCCCGGCACCTTCTTCACGGCCTTTTCCACTCGGGCAGAGCAGGCCGCGCAGCTCATGCCCGTGACATTGTATTGTTCCATTGTGGATTCCTTTCCCTCTTATAGGATGCCCGGAACGGGGTCATTTCATGAGCCGGGGCAGCAGCTGCAGCAGTTCGTCCAGCTTCTGCGTCTCGCCGGCTTTCAAATCGTTGGCCACGCAGGTGCGGATGTGCTGGCCCAGCAGCTCTTTGGAAAAGCCGTTCAGTGCAGCGTTCACCGCAGCCACCTGCACCAGAATATCGGCGCAGTAGACGTCCTTGTCCAGCATCGCGCGGATGCCGCGTACCTGGCCCTCAATGCGGCTCAGCCGGTTGGCAAGGGCGCGGTACTCCTCAGGGGTACGGTCCTTGTGGCGGCAGCAGGAGGGGGCAGTGTCCTTTTCGGCAGGCTCAGCGGCGCAGCAGCAGGGCTTTTTTTCAGCATCAGTCATAGCAGATAACTCCTTTCCGGGTGTATCAGTGTGAAGAGGAAATGTACCCTGTGGGGGTAAACCTCCTGACACTCTGATTTTACCACTTGGGGGTATCTGTTTCAAGTGGGTAGGAAATGCTAGCTGTGAAAACTTTGTGAAAATAAAAGCCACGAAATGCAGAAACGGGAGCCTCCCGGTGAAGGAAAGCTCCCGTTTCTGTTTAGGATAGGAAAGAGAATGTCATAAATAGGGGGGTCACAGATTGGTGTAACCCATCAGATAGCGGTCCACCTCGGCGGCGCAGTCGCGGCCCTCCCGCAGGCCCCAGACCACGAGGCTCTGGCCCCGGCGCATATCGCCGCAGACAAAGACTTTGTCTACATTGGTGCGGAATCCATGGTCGGCCACATTGCCCCGGGCGTTCCGCTCCACGCCGAACGCCTCAGCCACATAGTCCTCGCAGCCCACGAAACCGGCGGCGATAAAGGCCAGCTGGCAGTCGTAGGTGAACTCTTCGCCGGTGGGTACCATGCTGGTACGGCCGGTGTCGGGGTCACGCTGGGGCTTGAGATAGGAGATGACCGCGCCGGTCAGGTTGCCGGCGTCGTCCTTCAGAAACTCTTTGACGGTGGTCTGGTAGACGCGGGGGTCTTTGCCGAACTTGGCGAGGCACTCGGTCTGGCCGTAGTCCACCTTCAGCACCTTGGGCCATTCGGGCCAGGGGTTATTCGCGGCCCGTTCTTTCGGGGGCTGGGGCATCATTTCCAGTGCCACGAGGTCGGTGCAGCCCTGCCGCAGGGCGGTACCCTGACAGTCGTTGCCGGTGTCGCCGCCGCCGATGACGAGGACATTCCTGCCTGCCGCGTTGATGGCCCTGCCGTCGGCAAACTTGCTGTCCAGCAGACTCCTGGTCACGCTGGTGAGGTAGTCCACTGCGAGGTACACGCCCTTCGCGTCGCGGCCGGGGACGTTCAAATCGCGGGCTTTCTTGGCACCGCAGCAGAGCACGATGGCGTCATAGCCGTTCAAAATCTCAGCGGCATCCACAGCCCCGCCCACATCCATATTGGTGCGGAACTCGACGCCCTCAGCCTGCATGATCTTGATGCGGCGCTCGATGACGGATTTGTCCAGCTTCATGTTGGGGATGCCGTACATCAGCAGACCGCCCACACGGTCAGCACGCTCGAAGACGGTGACGGCATGGCCCCGGATGTTGAGGTATTCGGCCACCGACAGGCCCGAAGGGCCGCTTCCGATGACGGCTACGCTCTTGCCGGTGCGGGCTGGAGGCGGTGCGGCATGGAGCCAGCCCTTGGCGTAGCCCGTCTCCACGATGGCGTGTTCGTTCTCCCGGACAGTGACGCTGCTGCCGGTGACGTCGCCGCAGGTGCAGGCGGCCTCACACAGAGCAGGGCAGACCCGGCTCGTGAACTCCGGGAAACGGTTGGTGGTGCGCAGGCGGCGGAGTGCCAGCTCCCATTTGCCCTGATAGACCAAATCGTTCCACTCGGGGATAAGGTTGTTCAGCGGGCAGCCGGAGGCCATGCCGCCGATCATCATGCCCGCCTGGCAGAAGGGGACGCCGCAGTCCATGCAGCGGGCTGCCTGGGTCTGCTGCTCCTCCCGGGAGAGCCAGATGTGAAATTCGTTAAAGTTTTCAATGCGCTCCAGCGGCGGAACATCCGTGCTGGTCTTGCGCGTGTAATCCATAAAACCAGTGAGTTTTGCCATGATGTTCCCCTCCTTACTTGTTCTTCTGCACGGCGTAGAATGCTTCGATCTGCGCCTGCTCGCCGTCGAGGCCGCGCTCTTCCATGGAGGCGATGACCCGCAGCATATGGTCGTAATCGTAGGGGAGGACTTTCTTGAACTTGGGCAGGAACTCGCTGAAATTGTCCAGGATCTCCTTGCCGCGGGGCGAGCCGGTCAGCTCGACGTGCTCACGGATGAGCTCTTTCAGGGTGGCGACGTCGTACTTGTGCTCCACCGGCTCAAGGCTGACGGTCTCCTTGTTCACCCGCTGGTAGAAGTCCCAGTTCTCATCCAGCACATAGGCGATGCCGCCGGTCATGCCGGCTGCAAAGTTCTTGCCGGTCTGGCCCAGAACGACGACGGTGCCGCCGGTCATGTACTCGCAGCCGTGGTCGCCCACGCCCTCGACGACGGCCACAGCGCCCGAGTTGCGGACGCAGAAGCGCTCACCGGCCACACCGGAAACAAAGGCTTTGCCGCTGGTGGCACCGTAGAGTGCCACGTTGCCGATGATGATGTTCTCTTCGGGTTTGAAGGTGATGCCCTCGGGCGGGCGGACGACGAGCTTGCCGCCGGAGAGGCCCTTGCCCATGTAGTCGTTGCAGTCGCCGGTCAGTTCCAGCGTCAGGCCCTTGGGAATGAATGCGCCGAAGCTCTGGCCGCCTGCACCGGTGCAGTGGACGGTGTAGACGTCATCGGGCAGGTCGCTGCCGTACTTGCGGGTGATCTCACTGCCGAAGATGGCACCAAAGGCACGGTCGGTGTTGGAGACATCCAGCTTCACGCTCTGAGGGGTCTTGCTGTTGAGCTTGAATTTCTTCATCAGCACCTTCATGTCCAGAGTGTCTTCCAGATGGAAGTCGTAGGTGTCTTCCTTCTGGAAGTGGACATTGCTGTTGACGATGGCGGGGTTGTGCAGGATGCAGTCGAGGTCCATCTTGGACATCCGGCTGCTGGCAGGGGCAGGCTTGACATGGAGCAGGTCGGTGCGGCCCACCAGCTCGTCAATGGTACGGATGCCCAGCTTTGCCATGTATTCGCGCAGCTCCTGCGCCACGAAGGTCAGGTAGTTGATGATATACTCGGGCTTGCCGCGGAAGTGCTTGCGCAGCTCGGGGTTCTGGGTGCAGATGCCCATGGGGCAGGTGTCCAGGTTGCAGACACGCATCATCACGCAGCCCTCGCACATCAGCAGGGAGGTGCCGAAGCCGAACTCCTCAGCGCCCAGCATACAGCTGATGGCCACATCGCGGCCGGAGAGCAGCTTGGAATCGCTCTCGATGCGCACACGGGTGCGCAGGCCGTTGAGGATAAGGGTCTGGTGGGTCTCGGCGATGCCAAGCTCCCAGGGCAGACCGGCATCTTTGATGGAGTTGCGGGGCGCTGCGCCCGTGCCGCCGTCGTAGCCGGAAACAAGGATGACCTGTGCGCCGCCCTTGGCGACACCGGCAGCGATGGTGCCGACGCCGGCCTCACTGACCAGCTTGACGTTGATGTTGGCGTGGCGGTTGGCATTCTTGAGGTCGTAGATAAGCTCTGCAAGGTCTTCGATGGAGTAGATGTCGTGGTGCGGCGGGGGAGAGATGAGGCCGACACCGGTAGTGCTGTGACGGGTCTTGGCGATCCACGGGTACACTTTTGCGCCGGGCAGATTGCCGCCCTCGCCGGGCTTTGCGCCCTGTGCCAGCTTGATTTGGATCTCCTCTGCCGAGACAAGATACTTGCTGGTGACGCCGAAGCGGGCGGAAGCCACCTGCTTTATCTTGGAATTGCTCTCGCTGTGGTAGCGCTCTTCGGGCTCACCGCCCTCGCCGGTGTTGCTCCGGCCGCCGAGGCGGTTCAGCGCGATGGCGATGGTCTCGTGGGCCTCGCTGCTCAGTGCGCCGTAGCTCATGGCAGCGGCCTTGAACCGCTTGACGATGGAGCTTACCGGCTCCACCTCGTCCAGCGGGATGCCGCCGTCGGGGGCATAGTTGAAGTCCAGCAGACTGCGCAGATGGACGCCGTTCCGGCCCATGTTGTCCACGGTGTGGGTGAACTGCTTGAAGGTGTCGTAGTCACCGGTGAAGCAGGCTTTCTGGAACAGGTGGATGGTCTGGGGGTTGAAGAGGTGCTCTTCCTTGCCGCTGCGGAACTTGTGGGCGCCGCCGTCTTCCAGCTGCATGTTGATGTCAAGGCCCAGCGGGTCGAAGGCTGCGTTGTGCAGGGCCTCCACGTCAGCCTGAATGTCCTCGAGGCCAATGCCGCCCACACGGCTCACCGTGCCGGTGAAATACTTGTCGATGACGTCTCTGGAGATGCCGACGGCCTCGAAGATCTGGCTGCTCTGGTAGCTCTGGATGGTGGAGATGCCCATCTTGGAGGCGATCTTCACGATGCCGCCCAGCACAGCCTTGTTGTAGTCGTCCACGGCGGCGTAATAATCTTTGTCCAGCAGGCCGTCGTCAATGAGTTGGCCGATGGTCTCATGGGCCAGATAGGGGTTGACGGCACAGGCGCCGTAGCCCAGCAGAGCGGCAAAGTGATGCACTTCATGAGGCTCTGCGCTCTCGAGGATGAGAGCCAGTGCGGTGCTCTTCTTGGTGCGGATGAGGTACTGGGACACGGCAGAAACCGCCAGCAGGCTGGGGATGGCCACATGGTACTCGTCAATGTCCCGGTCGGACAGGATGATAATGTTCGCACCCTCTTTATAAGCGCGGTCTACCTCCAGGAAAACGCGGTCGATGGCCTTTTCGAGGCTGGTGTTCTTGTAGTAGTTGATGGAGACAGTGGAGACTTTGAAGCCCGGGACGTTCATGTACTTGATGCGGAGAAGGTCAGTGGACGTGAGGATGGGATTGTTGACCTTGAGCACCTTGCAGTTTTCGGGCTTGTCTTCCAGCAGGTTGCCGTGTGCGCCCACATAGACGCTGGTGGAGGTGACGACCTTCTCGCGGATGGCGTCGATGGGCGGGTTCGTGACCTGTGCAAAACGCTGCTTGAAATAATTGAAGAGCGGCGGGTGCCGGCCGCTGAGGACGGCAAGCGGGGTATCGGTACCCATTGCGCCGGAAGGCTCTGCGCCCTGACGTGCCATGGGCAGGATGAGGGTGCTGATGTCCTCATACTTGTAGCCGAACACCTTCTGCAGGCGCAGCAGGTCGTCGCCGGTATAGCTGGGGGTCTTGATGTTGGGGATCTTGAGGTCCTTCAGCTGGACGAGGTTGCGGTCTATCCACTCGCCGTACGGCTCACGACTGGCGTAGTATTCCTTCAGCTTCTCGTCGTCCACGACTTCGCCCTTGACGGTGTCCACCAGCAGCATCTTGCCGGGGCGGAGACGGTCTTTGACCAGAATGTTCTCCGGCTCACAGGGAAGCACGCCCACCTCGGAAGAGAGGATCATCCTGCCGTCTTTGGTGATGTAGTAGCGGCTGGGGCGCAGACCGTTGCGGTCCAGCACAGCGCCCACCACGTCGCCATCGGAGAAGAGGATGGCGGCAGGGCCGTCCCAGGGCTCCAGCATGGTGGCGTAATACTGGTAGAAGTCCCGCTTTTTCTGGCTGATGTTCTTGTTGTTCTCCCAGGGCTCCGGGATGGTGATCATAACGGCCAGCGGCAGGTCCATGCCGTTCATCACCATGAACTCGAGGGCGTTGTCCAGCATGGCGGAGTCGGAGCCGGAGGTGTTGATGATGGGCAGGATCTTGTTCATGTCCTCCTTCATGATGGGGGAGGAGATGGTCTCTTCACGGGCCAGCATGGCGTCGGTGTTGCCCTTGATGGTGTTGATCTCGCCGTTGTGGAGGATGAAGCGGTTGGGGTGGGCGCGCATCCAGCTGGGGTTGGTGTTGGTGGAGAAGCGGCTGTGGACCATGCCGATGGCGGATTCATAGTCCTCGTCCTGCAGATCGAGGTAGAACTGGCGCAGGTCGTGGACGAGGAACATGCCTTTGTACACGATGGTGCGGCTGGACAGGCTGGGAACATAGGTGCCGTTGCTGGCCTGCTCGAAGACCCGGCGGACGATGTAGAGCTTGCGGTCAAAGTCGATGCCCTTGCTCACCTTGGCGGGCTTTTTGATGAAGCACTGCCAGATGGCGGGCATACAGTCGCGGGCTTTCTGGCCCACGGCGTCGGGGTCTACAGGCACTTCGCGCCATGCCAGAAACTCGAGGCCCTCTTTGCGGGTGACAAGTTCAAAAAGCTTCATGGCCTGGGCGCGCAGGTGTTCGTTCTGAGGAAAGAAGAACATGCCTACGCCGTATTCGCGCTCGTTGCCAAGGCTGATGTTCAGCTCGTCGGCCACCTTGGCAAAGAAGCGGTGGCTGATCTGCAGCATGATGCCCACGCCGTCGCCGGTCTTGCCCTCGGCGTCCTTGCCGGCGCGGTGCTCAAGGCGCTCCACGATGGACAGCGCATCGCTGACGGTCTGGTGGCTCTTGCGGCCCTTGATGTCCACGACGGCACCGATGCCGCAGGCGTCGTGCTCGAACTGGGGGTCATAGAGGCCCAGAGGCCCTTTTTGCTCCGTGAAATTTTCCATAGACTTTCCCATCCTTTTTTCGATTTTCCGGAGAATATCCTGGCAGTGCTGCGGCACATTCCGCAGAGTCCCTCTTAATGCCGGTAAAAAGAAAAGGCGTCCCAGATGGGTCGGCGAAGACTCATCTGGAACGCCCTTGTTCCGGATAACAAGAATATTATACAAAGGTGCTGAAAAAGATTCAAGTGACAGCTGCACCAAAGCTGGGTACACGGCGACGGTTCTTCTTGTGAAAAACAGACACGCAGAGTAGGAAATAGTATGCCTTTTCCGGCTCAGTGCCGGCCCAGACAGGCGGCAAGATCGTCCTCCGGCGTGGTGATGGGCCGGAGGTCATACTTCTCCTGCAAAACAGCGGCCACCCCGGGGGAGAGGAAGGCGGGCAGGGTGGGGCCGAGACGGATGCCCCGGATGCCCAGCGCCAGCAGGGCCATCAGCACACAGACCGCCTTCTGCTCGAACCAGCAGAGGATGATGGAGAGGGGCAGCTCGTTGACCGAGCAGTCAAAAGCTTCGGCCAGACCCAGCGCGATCCGGATGGCACTGTAGGCGTCGTTGCACTGGCCCACATCGAGGATGCGGGGCAGACCGGCCACCGTGCCCAGCGGCAGGTCGTTGAGGCGGAACTTGCCGCAGGCCAGTGTCAGGATGACGGTGTCGGGCGGGGTCAGCTTGGCGAAATCCGTGTAGTACCGGCGGGAGGGGCGGGTGCCGTCGCAGCCGCCGATGAGGAAAAAGTGCCGGATGGCACCCTCGTGGACGGCTTGGACGATCTCCTCCGCATGGCTCAGCACGGCATGGTGGGCAAAGCCGGTGGTGACCACACTGCCGCCGTTCATGCCCGGGATGAGGGTGTCCTCCGGGTAGCCGCCCAGCTCAAGCGCCTTGGCGATGACCGGCGAAAAATCCCGGTCCTCTCCGATGTGGGTGACGCCGGGATAGGAGACGACAGAGGTGGTGAATACCCGGTCGGCATAGCTGGGCCGGAGGGGCATGATGCAGTTGGTGGTAAAGAGCACCGGCGCAGGGATGTCCTCAAACTCCCGCTGCTGGTTCTGCCATGCGGTGCCAAAATTGCCTTTCAGGTGGGGAAAGCGCTTTTTCAGTTCCGGGTAGCCGTGGGCAGGCAGCATCTCGGAGTGGGTGTAGACATTGATGCCCTTGCCCTCGGTCTGCTCCAACAGGCACTTGGCGTCGTAGAGGTCGTGGCCGGAGATGACGATGAAAGGCCCTTTCTCGATGGTCAGGGACACCTCCACCGGCTCCGGGTCGCCAAACGCGCCGGTGTTGGCCTTGTCCAGCTCAGCCATGACCCGGTAGGCCATCCGCCCGGTGTCCTCCACCAGCTGGAAGAGCTTGTCCTTGTCCCGCTCCTGTGCGATGGCCCGCAGCGCCGTGCAGAAAAACAGGTCGATCTCGCCATCGGTATAGCCCAGCACCCGCGCGTGGTAGGAGTAAGCCGCCATGCCGCGCAGCCCAAAGAGGACAAAGGAGCACAGGCTCTTCCGGTCGGGGTCCGGCTCCTGCCACAGCTTCTGCATATCGTAGTCCGACACTGGTGCAGGTGCAGGGCTGGCCGAGGCAAAGGCTTCCTGCTTGGCCTTCCAGACCTTATCGGTCAGCTGCGCCACCGTCTGGGGGTCGAAATCAACATTGGTGATGGTGGTGAACAATCCTTCCGTCAGCAGGAGTGCCTGCGGGGGCTGGATGGGTCTGCCGATGTCCAGCAGCAGGGTGGCAAAGCCGATGAGTGCCCCGGTGAGCTTGTCCTGCGCGTCGGCTGTCTCGGCTGATTTGCCGCAGACACCCGCTTTTCCGGTGCAGGCCGTGCAGTTTGCCGCCTGCTCACATTGATAACAGAACATCATTTCGTCCATGCAAAAACCTCTTTTCGTTTGATGAAAGGAGTATGAGCGGGACAGCAGACAGTTATGCAGACAGGCGGGCAAAACAAAAGGGCCGCACCCGGTGTGGGTGCAGCCCTCTGGAACGATTTGGAAAAAGCTTAGTAGGTGATGCCCTGAGCCATCATGGCGGTAGCGACCTTCAGGAAGCCGGCGCAGTTTGCACCGACCATCA
>ERZ835109.28-NODE-28-length-152324-cov-8.956065_pt1 | contig 152324 bp, 128 predicted proteins | sample MGYA00519946_ERZ835109 | MGnify/ENA primary metagenome ERZ835109 (study PRJEB31850, sample SAMEA3708771) | human gut metagenome | biome: human gut; feature: human-associated habitat; material: faeces | place: China | collected 2014 ...
AAACCTGTAATATTAAGACATTACAGGTTTTTTGTGTCTTTTGTCAAGCCGTCGCAGTCTTTTTATATTGACAATTTAAGCTTAAAAAGGTCACTTATCCGTCCACTATCCGTCCACGTACTTTTCGCCTTTTTTGTCCCAGATGACGTGGACGGGAAAAAGGCATATGACTGCATAACTCCTGCATTGTCTAAGGGGTAAATCATCAAACTTGATTTAATAGCTCAGTATAATAAGTGTACGGGCTTGAAGTATTGCATCCGTTGGTTGCAGTTGTCGATTTGCCGAAGGCAACGCGTTTTCCGGCTCGCGTCGTATTGAATTTTGGTGTGTATGCTTTACCTGAAGCAAACCAAATGCGGGGATTTATGCTATGGAAAACAGATTTACGATTATCAGGAAGGAACAGTGACAAGTTTTGCGCCGGGACAGGTAGTTGAGAAGATGGCAGAAGGAGTAAGATTTGGGAGACTTTATGAAGAAAGAAACCGGAAGAGATGTAAAATCTGTAAATGGGGTAAGTATATCTGTAATTGGGGTTGTGGAAAAATGAAAATAATACTTTAATTTTGTTATTGGAAAATTATAGGATATGGGTTGAAAAAGCTGTGAATGCACTGTATTTGTACATATCTCTGCTTTAATTAGATATTTACGTTTATGGATGAAATTATTAATTTAACCAGTGTCGACCAGTACAATTCTTTGTATGGTTTTGAAACGTTACACCCTTTGGTATCTGTTGCAGACCTTCGGAAAGCTACCAAATCGCTTAATAATGTTCAGTTGAATTACGGTTTATATGCCGTTTTTCTGAAATTGTATAAGAGTTGTGATATCCGTTACGGACGCAGGAAGTATGATTATCAGGACGGAACCATCGTCTGTTTTGCTCCCGATCAGTCTGTTTCCATCACTAATTCGGAAGGAGCTTCACAGCCGGTGCTCGGTTTGGTGTTTCATCCCGATCTGATACGTGGTACAACGCTCGGAAAGAATATCAAGCAGTACGGCTTTTTTTCTTATGCCGTTAATGAGGCGTTACATTTGTCCGAACAGGAAAAAAGTATTGTTATAGATTGCTTAAAAAATATTCAATTGGAATTGACTCATGCGATTGATAAACACAGTAAGTCGTTGATTGCAACGAATGTTGAATTATTGCTTAATTATTGTATGCGTTTTTATGAGCGTCAGTTTATTACTCGTGAAAATGAGAGTCATGATGTTTTGACAAAATTCGAGGAATTGCTTGACGAATATTTCAGTAGTAATGTTCCGGAATCTGATGGTTTGCCTACCGTAAAGTATTTTGCCGGTAAAATCTGTCTTTCTCCTAACTATTTCGGTGATATGGTAAAGAAAATCACCGGGAAGACAGCGCAAGAGCACATTCAGGAAAAGGTAATTGATTTTGCCAAAGAACGCATCCTCGGTACGGAAGAAACTGTCAGTCAGATAGCCTATTCGTTGGGTTTTCAATATCCGCAACACTTTTCCCGTTTGTTTAAGAAGCGCGTAGGATGTACTCCTAACGAATATCGTGTACAGACCGAATGATTGTTTTTAGAATGAAAGGGAATACGTTAGACATAAAAACGGTATGCGAGTGTAATCAATGTCTGGGAAATAAGACTTTACATCCACAGGTAAGTATTATCAATCTGGAGAAACCCGATTTAGGACAAGATGCTGTGAAATTTGAGTTTTACGCCGTCCTGTTGATAGAAGATTGCCCGGGTGGTTGTAATTGTTGTGGGCGCAAGTATTATGATTATTCCAACGCTACAATGGTGTTTCTCGCGCCCGGAGAGATTTTTCGTATGAGTGAGACCGGCGCATTACCCGATAAAGGATGGCTTTTGGCATTTCATCCCGACCTGTTGTTTCGTACTTCATTGAAAAATCATATTAAAAGTTATACTTTTTTTGCTTACGATAAAGAAGAAGCATTGCATTTGTCACAGCGTGAAACGTCCAAAGTTGTATGCTGTCTTGAAAATATAGAAGAAGAACTTCACCATGCTATCGATACGCATAGCAGTACCATTTTGTCGCGTCATATCGAATTGTTACTGGATTATTGCGCCCGCTTCTACGAGCGTCAGTTTATTACCCGGGAAACCAAAAACAAAGCTATTTTGGAAAAACTGGAAAAATTGCTCAATGACTATATGGTTTCCGGTAGATTACAGAGAGGAGAACAGCCGGCATCTGAGTACTTTGCCGGAGATTTGAATCTGTCGGTTGCCTATTTTAATGACGTGTTGAAGTTTGAAACCGGTAAGACACTGACGGAATATTTTCAGTTTAAACGGTTGGATATTGCCAAAAGGCTACTGTTGAAAGCAGGCACCACACCTGCTGCCGTATCGTGCCAGTTAGGGTTTCCCAGCGTGCAGTATTTCAGTTTGATATTTAAGAAAATAACGGGAATATCACCCAGTGAATACCGATATTCGCAAAATTGAAAGACGGAAGAGGGGCAGCCTCTTCCGTTTTTACTGACTGTATCGTAGATGACTAATTTCAGAGGTTACCTGATCTTACATTGAATCTGGTACCGGTATTTTAATGTCGTTGTTTAATTTTACTGCTTTATAGTAGGGCAGTCAGGGGTTGTGTCGGCCGAGAGTTCTCCGCTTTGGGACGCAGCTTCGGCATAGGCTGCATCATTGGCCGATATATAATTTAGCATACTGTACGTTGGCATTTCCGACCGGAAATGCACTTAAGTTCTGAGGAATTTTTTCTTTTTTCATATCCTGTGCATTTAACGGATTTGTTGCATGAAACAACAGTGCCATTGCTGTTGTTGCCATTATTGTTCTTTTCGTTTTCATTTGAGTAACTGATTGATTTTCTATCGGATATTTCAGAATTACGGCGTTTTGATTGTAATAGGAGTAGATAAATTACGGATTGTCCTACCCATATACAGGTGGTTTTCAGATTGTCGGTATGTGTCTCTCATAACAGAAATGACGAAGAAAATTGTGTTTTTAAATTCCGGGTTATTAATTTAATAATTGGCGGTATTTCTTTTAAAATTCAGCCGGGATAAATAGCGGATATAAAATGTGTTTTATTCCTGTCTTGTCTATAAGTTTAAATTTTCGTTAAATTATATTTTTCTTTGGCGTTTGCACGTTCAGGATTTTATTGATAGTTTTACAGTTGTGTCTATTCTAAATCGGTGGTATACATAATTATTTTATATTTGGTAATTAAAACGAATCATTTTAACAGCAGGAAAAGGCACTTTTTTATAATAACTTTTATTTTTTAAACAGGAGCTGAAATTATTACTGTCTATTCATGTTAAAAACACAATTTTCTTCCGCAGCTTTTGCAGATACAAAACCACATTACGCTATTCTCGACGGATTACGTGGTGTGGCTGCTATTATGGTCGTATGGTTTCATATATTCGAAGCTTATGCAACAAGTCATTTAGATCAGAAAATCAATCACGGTTATCTGGCAGTAGATTTCTTTTTTATCTTGTCCGGTTTCGTTATCGGTTATGCTTATGACGACCGGTGGAAAACAATGACTGCCAAGGATTTCATCAAACGCAGAATCATACGTCTTCATCCTATGGTTGTCATGGGGGCTGTTATCGGAGCGATTGTGTTTTATTTTCAGGGATGTCCGGTATGGGATGTTGCAAAAGTTACAGTGGGTGCCTTGTTTGTGGCGACATTTATCAATGCCCTTTTAATACCGGCTACGCCCGGTACTGAAATCCGGGGTTTGGGGGAAATGTATCCTTTGAACGGCCCGAGCTGGTCTTTGTTTTTCGAGTATATCGGAAATATTCTGTATGCCTTGTTTATCCGTAAATTTTCTACAGCAATGCTTGCTTTGTTGGTGGTTGTTGCCGGATCTGCATTGGCTGTTTTTAGCATATTCGGTCCTTATGGGGATATTTGTGCCGGATTTTCGCTGACAGGAATCGAGTTTACGGGAGGATTTTTTCGTTTGCTATACTCTTTTTCTGCCGGTTTGCTTTTATTCCGTATGTTTAAACCGACCCATATAAAAGGGGCATTTTGGATATGCAGTTTGGCTGTCATTGTTCTGTTGGCTGTTCCGCGCCTGGGGGGAGCCGGACATTTATGGATGAACGGCTTATACGATACGATTTGTTTTGCACTGTTATTCCCCCTTATCGTCTATTTGGGAGCTTCCGGCAAGATTACCGATAGATATACGAAACGGGTATGTAAATTTCTGGGAGATATATCCTATCCTTTGTATATGGTGCATTATCCTTTTATCTATCTGTACTATGCATGGGTTAAAAATGAAGAACTTACATTCGGGGAATCATTATACGGAGCTTTGGCGGTAGTTATAGGGAGTATGCTTTTAGCTTATATTTGCCTGAAATTGTATGACGAACCTGTTCGCAAATATTTGGCCGGGTGGTTTTTGAAAGCTAGGAACCGATGATTTTTGTAATTTATTGAACATGTGAAATGTAATCGGGGTAGACATCCCGGCCGGAACATAAAATAAGATAGGAAAACTTCTGAAATTCAAATGATTTCAGAAGTTTTTAATTGTAAATACAAGGCTTTTTCTTTTTCAGCAAAGGCGGTCGGTTTAATAGCACAATTGCCCCGTCCCTGTGATTTTACTTTTTGTCATGTTTTATTTATCGGTTTCCGCAGCCTGCATCAGGCAGAACTTTGGGTTGATCATATGCTTATGTGTGCTGTTTGTAATTTATTTATCAACAGCGTCATTTGGGTATGAGATTTATTTCTTTGTGATTGGCCGGGGAATCTTATTTCATTTCTTTTTTCAGTTGTTCGAAGATGGCGAGTATTTTTTCTCTGTCTTCGATCAGTTCGGGAGAAGATATTAAAAAATTGCCGTTTTCGATTTTCATGTTTACCTGTGGAGCGGTGATGATTTTACCATTGTAGAGAAAGCCTATTTGTTTGCCTGTTGCTTTTTCGGTGGCGTCAGCCCAGGTTTTGATTTTGTCGGCTTTTACTTTTCCGGTGAGTACGTAAGTCATGGTATTTTCCGTGTTGAGCAGGGAGTCGATCCGTAGCATTTCGAAATCGGCGACCGTGACGATCGGGGAAGGATCGAATGCGTTTGTCCGGCTGTCGGTAATGAAGTACCAGCCGTTTGCATCCTGTTTATTTGCTCCGTTTGCAAGTAAGGTACAGCATATACTTAAAATCAGATAAATTGTTTTCATATTGAGGTGTTTTATGTGGATAATTGTATGGTCTGCTTTGGGCGTGATCGGGTAAATGGGGTTGTGTTGTCTCTGATTTACATCTTCCGTGAGGGATACGAACCTGTGTATTGAAACAAAGGTAATTATTATTTTAATTTTTGGAAAAGTATATGGATATGTGTTGATATTTAAATCGGTTGTGGTGTGTTATGCATAGGATTTAACCGTATATTTGTTTTCGGAAGCGATAGGGAAAATTCAGAAAATCATATAAAGTTAAAAGAGAGTTCGGGTATGTTTAAAAAAATAGTAGTAATCGACGACACCGGATTGAGGCCGTGGGCTTTGGAACGTTTGTCCGCTTTAGCAAAAAACGTGATATGTTATGATGATATACCGGCGGATGAGGAGGAGGCGATATCCCGGATCGGGGATGCGGATGGTGTATTGGTTTCGTATAATACGAGGATCGGGCGGCAGATAATTGAAGCTTGTTTCGGGATAAAATATATCGGGATGTGTTGTTCGCTATACAGTGAGGAAAGTGCTAATGTGGATATTGCTGCGGCACGGGAGAGGGGAATTGTGGTGTCGGGAATACGGGATTACGGAGACGAAGGTGTGGTGGAATATGTGATAAGCGGGCTGGTTCGTTTATTGCATGGTTTCGGTGAGCATCAATGGAAAAGGGAAGCATTGGAACTGACGGGGCAGAAAGTTGGAATTATCGGGTTGGGGCGTACTGGAAAGATGATCGGCGATGCACTCCGTTTTCTGGGGGCTGAGGTGTCTTATTTCGGACGGAATCGAAAGCGGGAAGCCGAGAAGGAAGGATATACTTATTATCCGTTGGCTGAACTTTTACGACGTTCGGATATCGTATGTACCTGCCTGCCGCGGAATACGTTTATCCTGGGAGATGCTGAGTTTATGAATTTGGGTAAGGAAAAGATATTGGTTAATACGTCGGTAGGGCCTACGGCTTTTTTGCCTGATCTGTTGAAGTGGTTACGGAGTGATGTACGTAATTTTTACCTGTGTGACGGTGTCGGAATCGGGGCATACGCCGATGCATTGGCTGAATTCGATAATGTACTTTATACGCCTAAAGTGGCCGGGCATTCGGCACAGTGTATGGAGCGGCTTTCGCAAAAGGTAATTACCAATATCGAGTCGTTTTTGACTGTTTCGTAGAGAGAAAACAGGCTGTGTTCAGACGGAGACCGTCATGCCCGCAATAGAAAATGAAGGGGCAGAAAGAAAAATTTTATTTTCTTTCTGCCCCTTGTTCTTTTTAATTGGGAGAAGATGTATTCCAGTTGATTTTTTGAGAGTAGTACATAATAACGGCCAGAATAACAAAGAGTCCGAGGCTGCCTGAGAGTAAGGCGTAGGTTTCCATCCGGATGAGTACAAAGATATAAGTGTATAGCAGTGCCAGCAGGCCTCCGATAGTGAAGGCCGTTTTTCGGATTTTTAGTATTCCGATGAGATACAGTGTGATCAGAATAATAGTCATCAGTGCAGAGATCAGATAGGCCGGGGTAAATCCCAGGTGCTCGGAGATAGCGATCAGTAAGGTGTAGAACAGGCAAAGAGCCGATCCGATTAACAGGTATTGAAAGGGATGGATGTGTTTTTTTTGCATTACCTCGACGAAGAAACTGACAACAAACGTGAGGATGATGATAAGTGAGGCATATTTTACCGAACGCATGGATTGTTGGTATTGCTGTACCGGCAGTAATAATTCGGTGCCGAAGACGGCTAATTCCTCGGAAGTGAGAGTACGATTACCACTGAAGGTTTGCGGGTAGTTGCGGTTGAGATGTAATATCTGCCAGTCGGCCGTAAAACCGGTGTCTGTGACTTCTCTGTTTTCCGGGAGGAAAGCTCCGCAGAAACTGGGCGTATTACAGTTGGAGTTGATTTTTATGTTTGTGATTTTTCCGAAGGGAGCGAATTTTAAAGATTGTGAGCCTTTGAGATGAATCTTGATACTGAAATCAACCGTATCTCCGGGCTGTAGATAGCGGTTTAGCGGTAATGGAACGGATATTCCGGAGGGTAGGATCGAATTGGCTGGAAGGCCGGGATTGAGCGGAAGTGTTTCGTTTCCCCATTTTACTTCAGGTTGTCTGCTGATACCCCGGAGGTCGGATAAACCGATATTGAGGCTGGCATGTCCGGTAAACAGATTGCCGGCAGCAATATCGTTGCTGAAGTCTTTGGGAAGAATGAATTTGCCTTTCAATTCCAAGGGGGTTTTATAGACGACAATTTCGTATAATCCTCTGTTTAGCTTTTCGGTTTCGATATTGCCTGTAATTTCCAGGCTTTCCGGCAAGATGTGGAGATTATTTGCTACGGTTACAATTTTTCTTTTACTTTCACCGTTTTCATAAGTAATGTCTTCCCGTTTTTCATAGTAGGGAATACTGATAAACGGACCGACGACCTGCTGTGCACTGCTCCACTTTTCCTGTACCTCATTGCCGGCTTCATAGGCGGTGTATTGACGTTCGGTGATCAGTCCCCGGATCATCGCCAGCGGAATGAGCAAAAGCAGTATTAAGGCTCCGATCAAAATGATCTTTATCGATAGAGCATTACGTTGCATGAAATTCGGATGTGTTGATTTGTCTCGGTTTGAAATTGGGATTTGTGTTTCCATAATCTTATTTATTGTGTTGTTAAAAGTACTTTGAAATTCAAAGTTTAAAAGTAAAAAATATATGTATTTTATTGATCTATTTGGTTTTTTAAAAAGTTTTCGAGAGCTGTCAGATGTTTTTTAAAAGCTTCACGGCCTTCCGGGGTTACGGAGAATGTCGTATTGGGTTTACGTCCTATAAATTGTTTAAGACTCCGGATGTAACCCAATTCTTCCAGACTCCGGGTATGGCTGGCCAGATTGCCGTCGGTCAGTTCGAGTAGGTTTTTAAGCGACACAAAGTCAATTGTCTCGTTGACCATTAAAACGGACATGATTCCGAGGCGGGCTTTACTTTCAAAGGCTTTGTTTATATCTTCTAAGTTTAATTTCATGTGCTGTGTGTTCAGGCCACGGAGGCAGCTTGTTTTTCAAATTTGAAATGGAACCAGATGCCGTAGATGATGTGGAATATTCCGAAACCTACTGTCCAGAATAATAGTGCATATCCTTCTATAAAGCTGTCGGCCAATCCCAGGGCCAGTTCTGTATAACCTAAATAACGGGTGTTGGAATAAGTGTAGTTTGAGGCATTGATCAGTGCTATACCATAAAATATCAGCATGATGGATGAAGTTAGTCCGTAGTGTTGCTGGTATAACATGGCCAGACAAAAGATACCGCCGGCAGTCAATGGCAGAAAAAAGTTCCATAGTAATCTTTTGGCTGTCCGGTCGAGTCCGAAAGGACTGTTGTTTTTCAGTGCCTTATGACGGCACATGAGTATGACGGTAAGGAGGCAAATTCCGATCAGAATGGCGGCAAAAATCAATAGAATCCGTAGCCGGCCCGGGGTATTTATTTGTAATATGGGTATGGAAGAAGTTTCCGACAGGGGAGATATTCCGCCCAATATGTAGTAAGCGATAATGGCTGCGAGACAGGAATACAGACCGATGACGATGGCTGATGCACCGTTCAGCGACACAAAACGGGAAGATTTTTCCATCATCTTCCGGATGTCATTTAAGGTATCGAGGGCTTCTTGATTGTTCATATTAAAAGTACTTTGTTTTGCAAAGTTAAATATATTTTTAATATATAGGTAAAAAAAGAGAAAAAAATTACTGATTGCTATTCCGATTGAGTAAGAGTAGAGAAAGGTGCGGGGGAATCTGCTTATTAGTATCATGGGTGACATCCGGATGAATATGAATGGTTGCTATGGAAAGAGGACGTGATTTTCTGCAACGGTTTGCAGGAATTTTTCGTTATATAGGTTTGGTTTTGTTTCGGAGATGGCAGGATTCGGTTTACATTTGCGTAATGTATTATAAATAAGGAATGTTATGAGATATTTATTACTCGGATTGGTGATTTTGGCAACAGCCTGTACGAAACAGCAGGAAGAATGCCGTATAGAGCCTTTGAATACCGACAAAATTGCAGTGGCGGTGACTCCTTCCGAAAACCGTGAATATTCGTTTACGGATAAAAAGTCGGGGTATTATTACGGACGTACACAGGAAAATGATTTCGGGGAATGGTTCGCCGGATGGAATGTACGCCAAAAGCGTATTTTTTCGGATTACAAACTATTTGTGGATACGGTTTTTCTGGATCGCCGTAATGCACAGGCAAAGATGTATCCGTATAAATTGGAGCGGGTATTCGCACAGGCTACAGAGGAATTACTGATGTCCGATAATGAAGCTGTTTTGTATATCCGGCTGACAGATATAAAGGGCAGGTATATCGGGATTCAATTGAATACCGGTTTGTTAGCATCAATGAAGCAGGAGACAGACGGACTTACTTATGTTCCCCGGGAAGCGCCGGGGAAAGAAGTGAAGGTTGTGCCTTTCCGTCCGGAAAGAATAGAGTATACCGATAGTGTACTTTGGACTCCGGCCGCTGCCGGAGGTTTTCTGATTGCTTACGGAACGGCTGCCGGATGTGACTCGCTGATCCGGGATTTCCGGTCGGCCGGGGAACTGAAACTGGCAGCCCGGAAAGAGCGTATGGAAGGTATTTTGCAACGGAATCCGGTGCGGAGTAATCTGGATACACTGGATGAGGCATTGGCTTGGTTGCTGCTGACAACGGACGAGTTGGTGACGGATCAGCAGGGGAAGGGTATTTATGCCGGTTTGCCCTGGTTTAACGAATATTGGGGACGGGATATGTTTATTTCGATGCCGGGCGCCGTACTGGTGAACGGACAGTTTGAAACAGCGAAAGAAATTTTAGCGGATTTTTCCCGTTTTCAGAATAAAGATTCGGTTTCGCAAACGTGGGGCAGGATTCCGAACCGGGCCAATACGGAAGGCATATTGTATAATACGACGGACGGTACGCCCCGTTTTGTTATGCAGATTGAAGATTATATTAAATATTCGGGGGATACGGCTTTTATCCGGCAGATTTATCCGGCTGTAGCTTTGAGTATAGATGCTGCTATCCGTAATTATACGGATGAAAAGGGGTATTTATTGCATGCGGATGCCGATACGTGGATGGATGTGAAGCGGAACGGTATTCCCGGATCGCCGCGGGGAAACCGGGCGAACGATATACAATCGTTGTGGTATCAGCAGTTGATGGCCGGAAAATATATGGCCGGGTATATGCACGACCGGGTTAAAGCCGGGGAATGGGACAGTGTGGCACAACGGTTGAAACAGAATTTTGAAGCCGATTATGTAGACAAAGGACGGGCTTTTATTGCCGATCATCTGAATACAGACGGTTCGCGGGATGTACAGGTGCGGCCGAATCAACTTTATGTGTTTGAGTTGATCGGAGATGAAGATGTAAAAATGGGTGTTACCCGGAAAGTATGGGAAGAGTTGGTATATCCCTGGGGGACGGGTTCTTTGTCACAGAAAGATCCGGATTTTCATCCGCAGCATGAAAATTGGGAATACTATCATAAGGACGATGCTTATCATAACGGTACGGTTTGGTTGTGGAACAACGGACATGCTATGCAGCGGATGATAGAGATGGATCAACCCGATATTGCCTGGAAATTGTTTGAGAATATGAATCGTCAGGCTTTGGCAGAAGGGGCGGTAGGGAGTCTTTCGGAAAATGCGGATGCGCATCCCCGTGAAGGCAAAAATTGGGCGAAACGGTCGGGTACATTCCTGCAAGCCTGGAGCAATGCCGAGCAGTTGCGGGTGTGGTATCAATATTTTCTGGGTATTCGTCCCGATATGATAAAAGGGGAAATTGTGATAGAGCCGAAATTACCGTCAGCAATAACCGGTTTGCAATTTAAGGAACGGATAGGGAAAGGCGTATTGGAAGGTTGTTTTAAACGAAGTGGCGATGTGACGGAATATACTTACCGGTTGCTGAATGAGGCGGCGGATATTGATTTCCGTTTGCCGCTGTTCGGGAATGTGAGGGTTGGCTTGCAGGCCGGAGACCGATTGACGGTGAAAGACAGCGGAAGCCGGTTGGCGGTGGTCGTCGCGAATGTGCAAGGGAAAGAACTTTACCGGCACGATTATCCGCTTGTTCCGGAGAAAAAGCGGCTGAAACAATTGCGGGATGAATTTTTTAAGGATACCCGGTTTGCTGTTCCGGAGAAGCAAGAGAATCTGAAAGCATTGAGTAAGCGATATACGGGAAAGTAAAGTAGGGGAAAAGTCGGTTTCCGAATGATGGAAACCGGCTTTTTTGTTTATTTAAATCCGTTGATTTAATAAACTTTACGCTTCGATTTTATTTGGTATTAGGTTTAAAAGAGGTGCTGAAAGCGATCCGGATGTATTATGCATACTGAACGATTTGTTATAACCGGAAGTTATAGGGTATAACTATTTCGATTCGGTCTATCTCGTGAAAATGTTGTTCTTTTGCGACGGATTCAGGCGGGGAGTTATCAAAATCTGTCTGAATATCGTTTCAAAGTCAGGGAATATTAAATTCGACAATAATGAAGTTAAGTGAAAAAAGAGGCAATATGCTTCACGGGGTTCTGCTCATCGCACTTTTTTCGTGTGCGGCATTTTATATCGGAGATACGGTTATTATGAGAAAGCTGTCTTTCAGCCCTTTGATTATCGGTATTATTTTGGGGATGCTGTATGCGAATAGTTTGCGGAACCGTTTACCGGAAACCTGGGTGCCCGGTATTTTATTCAGTTCCAAGCAACTGTTGCGTTTGGGTATTATATTATACGGTTTTCGTCTTACTTTTCAGAATATCGTGGATGTCGGACTTTCGGCAATTTTGATCGATGCTACTGTGGTGACTGTTACTATTATAGGGGGAGTGTTTGTGGGACGATTGCTGAAAATGGATAAGGATGTTGCTTTACTGACCTCTATCGGAAGCGGGATATGCGGTGCCGCCGCTATATTGGGAGCCGAGGCTACCATTAAGAGTAAACCGTTTAAAACAGCAGTCGCTGTATCGACGGTGGTGATTTTCGGAACGATCTCGATGTTTTTGTATCCGGTATTGTATCGTAACGGGATTGTAGATTTATCGTCCGAACAGATGGGACTGTATACAGGGTCGACTTTACATGAGGTGGCACATGTGGTAGGAGCCGGAAATGCGATGGGTAAAGAGATTTCGGATGTGGCTATTATTGTGAAAATGATCCGGGTGATTATGCTGGTGCCGGTTTTGCTGGTACTTAGTTATCTGATTTCGTTAGCCAGACGGAAATTACAGCCGGTGGCCGGAACTACCGGAGGCGAAGCTACCGGAAAGATTACCATCCCTTGGTTTGCGCTGGGGTTTCTGGCCGTGATCGGCTTCAATTCTTTCGATTTATTGCCTGTAAGTTTGGTTGATTTCATCAACAATGTGGATACATTTTTATTGACGATGGCTATGACGGCATTGGGAGCCGAAACAAGTATCGAGAAGTTTAAAAAAGCGGGAGCAAAGCCATTTATACTGGCGTTGATTCTGTACGGTTGGTTGTTGACAGGTGGGTATGTACTGGTGAAACTTATCGTATAATAGATCATGTTAGGTTTTAGATTTATGATGGAAAGGTCATAAAAGTACAGAGGCAGGAACGATCGGTTTCCGGTTAGACGAAGACAGGTTTTCCTATTCGAAAAATTGACTTTCAATCAAAGATCGACAGTTGTTTGTTTATAAACGATGACACCGGAAAACGGTATTATCAGAATTTGATCAGCATTTTTTGTACGTACTCCCGGTATTCGCTGGGGGTACTTCCTTTTTTCTTGCGGAAGATACGGATGAAGTTCGACAAGTTGTTGAATCCGCAGGAGTAACATACTTCAGCAATGCTGTGTGTGGTGTCGAAAAGCATTTGACAGGCTTTACCGATACGCAGGTCGTTGACATAGTCGATAAAGGTACGTCCGGTTCTTTTTTTGAAAAAGTGGCTGAAAGCGGATTCCGACATGCCTACCAGATCTGCGACGGCGGCGAGGTTGACTTCGTCTTCGATGTGTTGTTGAATGTATTCGCAGGCTTTGGAGATACGCCGGCTTTTGGATTCCCTGACGATGTTTGAGATGTCGTAAGAACTGCTGGTGAGCAGATGCTGGTTGCGGGATACAGCCAGGTCGTACAAAATTGAAAAGAACGATAAGGCCGTGTCGAAGCCATGCATTTGTGTCAGTTCCAAAATTTTTTCTTTCATATCTTTTTTGACATTTTCCGAAAATTCTATGCCTTGTTTGGAGCGTTCCAGTAATTCGCGTATGGGACCGAATAATCGTTTGTTTAGTATCGGAAAATCAAGCAGTTGGTCGTGGAATTGGATCGTAATGACATGATTACCTTCAATGGTTTCTCCTCGCCAGGCGTGCGGGAGGTTGGGACCTGTCATGACGAGATCGAGTCCTCCGAATTCGTTGATGGAATCACCTACAATCCGTTTTCCACAGGTATTTATTACCAGATTTATTTCGTATTCGGAATGATAGTGTACCGGATACACAAAATCAGCATTGGGATGATTAAGGACAATAAACAGGTCTTCACCGGACAGTGGGGTAATTTCTTTTTGGATTTCCATGGCTGTAAAATTTGAAACAAATATAATAAAGGTTGTGTCTTTTTTCAAAAATGTATAGTTAATCAACAAAAAAATATATTGTTCTGCGTATTTTATCGTCTACATTTGTATTGTTCATTTTAAGCGAGAAGAATATGATGTCGGTTTCTGTCGGTTTTTGGGATTTGCTGATTGTAGCGGTTTATTTAATTTTTATTATTTGGTGGGGTGTCCGTCACGGCATGAGCCGGGATACCCGTTCTTATTTTCTGGCCGGCAGGAGTATGCCCTGGTGGATTGTCGGACTGTCGCTTTTTGCGGCCAGTATTTCGAGTACGACCCTGATCGGACAATCGGGAGATGCTTATCACACAGGTATTGCTGTTTTCAATTACAATCTGACGGGTGTCATCGTCATGGTATTTTTTCTTTTCTTTCTGCTTCCTTTATATCTGAAGTCGAATATTTTCACAATCCCGGAGTTTCTGGAAAAACGTTTTGACAAACGTTCCCGCTATTATTTTTCGGGGATTTGTATTATCGGTAATATATTTCTGGATGCTGCCGGAGCTTTGTATGCGGCAGCTTTGATTATCAAGCTGATATTGCCGGAGGCCGATTTGCAGACGGTAATTATTATTTTCGGTATTATTGCGGCTTCCTATACGATTCCGGGTGGTTTGTCGTCGGCTATTAATGCCGAACTGATACAGGCGGTGATTTTGATTGTCGGATCGGTGATTCTGACGGTGTTTTGCTTTCGGGAAGGTGGAGCATATTTATCCGGGTTGTTGGCTGACGGTGATTTTTCCGTGAAGCTGATACGTCCGTTGGATGATCCTTCTACGCCCTGGTTGGGTTTGATTGTGGGAATGCCGGTGTTGGGCATCTATTTTTGGGCGAACAATCAGACTTTGGTGCAACGGGTATTGAGTGCAAAGAGTGTGGATGAGGGACGGAAAGGGATTCTTCTGACGGGGTTTCTGACATTATTGACTTTGGTGATTATCGTTTTTCCGGGAATTATATCCCGTTATCTGTTTCCCGGTTTAGAGAAACCGGATATGGTATATCCCAATATGGTGATGCAATTGATGCCGGTAGGTTTGTTGGGCGTTATGCTGGCCGCTTTGCTGGCCGCCTTGACGTCTACACTGAGTGCTATATTGAATTCAACTTCTACTTTGTTTACGATGGATTTCTATGCCCAGTTGAATAAGAAAGCCGATTCGGCATCTTTGGTGAAAGTCGGGAAAGTGGCTTCTTTAGTAATTATTGTATTGGCGATGTTGTGGGCACCTTATATCGGAAAATTCGGTTCTTTGCTGAAGTATTATCAGGAGATGTTGTCGTATATCGCTCCTCCTGTGGTTGCAGCTTTTCTTTTGGGTGTATTCGGAAAGCGGGTGAATGGCAGTGGGGTATTTATCGGTTTGTTGGGGGGATTGGGGATAGCGGTATGTATGTTGTTTTTTAAAGAAATGATATTCGGCAATATGCACTTTTTGTTGATTGTACCTTATCTTTTGACAGCGAGTATGGTGATTATGGTTGTGGCCAGCTTGTTTTTTAAAAAACCTTCTCCGGAAAAGTTGGAAAATACAACTTTCAACATAGCGGATTTCAGACAGGAAACGACAGATTTAAAGGAAGTAAAGTGGTTCCGGAATTATCGTTTCTGGTCGCTGGTATTGTTAGCGGGGTGTGCTTTGATTTGGGTATTGCTTTATTGATTAATCGGAAAACAGAATAAATGTGTATGTATTATGAAATTGATGAAATTTAGTGGGAATCCTGTTTTAAAGCCGAATCCGGAGGTGGAATGGGAAAGTTTGATTGTATGTAATCCGGGGGTGTGGTATGAAAACGATACTTTTTTTATGCTATACCGGGCGGCCGGGAACGATGTGGAGCATGTTATTCGTTTCGGTCTGGCGGTGAGTAAGAACGGTTATGATTTTAAGCGGGTGTCCGAACGTCCGGTTTTTGTACCCAGTAGTGACGGACCGGATTCGGGATGCGTGGAGGATCCCCGGATTGTTAAGTTTGATGAGGATTATTATATTACGTATGCGTATCGTCCTTTTCCTCCGGGACAGTATTGGACGTTCGGCCATGATGAGGTGTTGCTGCCGGAGTGCGGAGGACAGGCTCCGTTAGCTTTAAAGAAAAATCTGGGGTGTAGCGGATTGGCTATTACCCGTGATTTCCATACATTCAGACGGTTGGGGCGGTTGACTTCTCCGATGTTGGACGACCGGGATGTGATTTTGTTTCCCGAGAAAGTGGGGAAATATTATGTGATGCTTCACCGTCCGAAAGAATATACCGGTGCGGAGTACGGGGTGAAATACCCTTCGATATGGGTGAAGTTTTCAGATGATTTATTGAGTTGGGAGGATAAGGAGAGTCATTTGTTGATTACCGGCCGGGAAAATACGTGGGAGGAAAAGATCGGAGGAGCCACTCCGCCGTTAAAAACGGATAAAGGATGGCTGATGTTGTATCACGGTGTTGAACACGGGGGTAGGGGATATTACCGGGTGGGCGCCGTATTGTTGGATAAAGAAAATCCTTTGAAGGTGTTGGCGCGTACGCCGGATTGTATTCTGGAACCGGAATTTAACTATGAGTTGTGCGGTAATTACCAGGGGTGTGTGTTTCCAACCGGAAATGTGATCGTGGAGGATATGTTGTATGTGTATTACGGTTGTGCTGATAAGTATATCGGTTTGGCTACCTGCCGGGTGGAAGAGTTGACGGATTTCCTGTTAAATGACTGTAAAGTGTGTTAAGGATTTCCGGCAGTGTGTTTTATTGTTTTATTTTTATCAAAAAATAAGTGTGTAAGTGCTAAAATAAAGAGTATGTATAAGAGTTTACTATTTATGTTGGGAGTTGTATTTTCCGGTTTGTGGTGGTCTTGTGAACGGGCAGCGGAGCAGTATGACATTGTGGTTTACGGCGGTACGCCGGCCGGGATCATGGCAGCTATACAGGGACAGAAAATGGGGAAAAAAGTGATCTTACTGGAGCCGGAAAGCCGGATTGGTGGATTGACGGCAGGTGGACTGGGAGATACGGATCACGGTAAAATTTCGACGATCGGCGGCTTGGCCGCGGATTTTTATCGGCGGATAGGTGTCAAATACGGACAACCGGAGGCTGTGTGGCAATTCGAGCCGAAGGTGGCTTTAGCGGTATTTCAGGAGTTGATTGCGGAAAACAAAGTGGATTTAAAATACCGTGAACGTTTGGATTTGGAGAACGGAGTTGTGAAAGAGGGCAGCCGGATTGTTTCTATCCGGATGGAATCGGGAAATGTCTATAAAGGAAAAGTTTTTATTGATGCGACTTACGAAGGGGATCTGATGGCTAAGGCCGGAGTTTCTTATTTTGTCGGCAGAGAAGGAAATGCCAGGTACGGAGAAAAGAATAACGGTATCCGTCCGGAAGGAGAGAATGAATTGCCGGGTGGTATCGATCCCTATCGCGTTGCGGGAGACCCGGCCAGCGGTTTGTTACCCCGGGTGAATGCAGATGCCGGAGGAAATGCAGGGGATGAGGATACGAAGGTGCAGGCATATTGTTATCGGATGTGCCTGACGGATTCGGTGGAAAACCGTATTTTTATCGAGAAACCGGAAGGATATGACGAAATGGAATACGAGTTGTTGTTCCGGGCTCTGGAAAAGGGAATGCCTAAAGACAGGTGTTTTAAGCTGCATCTGGTCGGCAACCGGAAAACGGATTCAAATAATCATTACGGGGTATCGACCGATTATAACGGCGGTAATCATAATTATCCCGAAGCCGGTTATGCGGAACGGGAAAAGATACGGAAACAGCATGAAACGTATCAAAAGGGATTGGTGTGGACTTTACAGAATCATCCGAGGGTACCGCAAGAAGTGCGTGCGTATTATGCGGCCTGGGGATTGCCGAAGGATGAGTTTGTGGAGAACGGACATTGGACGCCGCAATTGTATATCCGCGAGAGCCGTCGTATGACAGGAGACTATGTGGTGACGGAAAATGTGGTTCGTTTGCGTGAGCCCGTGAGTGATCCGGTGGGGTTGGGGTCATATGCGATAGATTCGCATCACACTCAGTATTGTCTGGATAAAGAAGGGTATGTACGTTCGGAAGGCGGTTTTTATCTTCCGTTGAAGCAGCCTTACCAGATCAGTTATAAGGTGATGTTACCCAAAAAGCAAGAGTGTGCGAATTTGCTGGTTCCGGTCTGTGTGTCGGCTACTCATGCGGCTTATGGCTCTATCCGTATGGAGCCGGTATTTATGATTCTGGGACAGTCGGCGGCTTCGGCAGCGGCTTTGTGTATAGAGAAAGGAATAGATGTACAGGATTTGGATTACGCTGATTTGCATAAAGAATTGGTGAAGGGGGAGCAAATTCTCGAAAATCCGGATAATGAAGCGTATAAGGTGAATGCTTTTGAAAAATAAAAAAATGGGACGAATCGGATTATTAGTAGCATTTGTTTTGTGGGTCGGAGTGGGTATGGCTCAGGAACCGGAGATCAGAAATACGATAGAGAAATTTCGTCCGACCAACGGATGCCGGATTCCGGCGGATATCAAATTCCGTCTGGGAGCTACCCATGTAGGGGGAAAATATTGCCTGACGGAGGAACCTTTTATTATAGAAGGAGCAAAGAAACTGAATGAATTGGGGTATGGTATTATCAAGTTGTGGTTTGCCAACGGAGAAGGGAATCCGAAAGGATATATGTACCATTCGGACTGGAAAGTGACCAGACAAACGACTTTGAAGGAGTTAGCGGAACATCCTTATTACCGCCGTTGTTTTGATATGCCGTTTTCGGTATTCGCGTTGAGTATTTCGGATGGATTTCCGGGGAATTCGACGAAGGATCTGACGGTCTCTCTCGCTAAGACGGAAGAGGATATCTATCGGTTGTCGCTTTATCTGTTGCAGACATATCGGGACCGGGAGATTACGTTTATCATACAGAATTGGGAAGGCGACTGGTTGTTGAGAGGAGGAACCGGACCGGATGCCCACTGGGAGATAAACGGAGCTCCGGCAGATTGGAAGTTGCGGGTGGAAAATATGTGTAAGTGGGTAAATGCCCGCCAGCGGGGGGTAGACCGGGCCAGAGCAGAGGTGAAGGGGGGGAAGTGTAAGGTATACCATGCAGTCGAGGCCAATCGTGTGATGGATGGGCGAAACGGAGTGCCCTCGGTGGCAACGCATGTACTTCCCGGGGTAGAAATCGATATGGTTTCCTGGTCGGCGTATGACGGCGTTTCTGAAGACGGTGTAAAGATGTATGAAGGAATTTGTTTTTTAAAGCAGAATATGCGCCCTACGGCTGAAATGAACGGAAAAAAGGTGGTGTTTATCGGAGAGATCGGTTATCCGGAGAATATGGCGAACCGAACGAAAGAAGAGGTTGTCCGGATGTGGGATACGTTTATGGCGGTGTATCTGGCGTTGGATATTCCTTATGTTTTTCATTGGGAATTGTATTGTAATGAGTTGAAGGCTGACGAATTCGACCGTAAGCAATATCCGTCCCGCTCTGCCGCCGATATGCGCGGATTTTGGCTGATTCGTCCCGATGGCTCGAAAAGCTGGGCTCAGGAATATCTGGAATCGGTATTGAAATGTGCAGGGGAAAGGTATGATAGAATGGGTCAATAAGTTGCAAGGTGATAGAGTTCATAAGGATTTTAGGTTTTAGATTATAAATTGAAGAATGGAGCCGGTGGGAAAATTACATGAGGGGACGGACTCATTGTGTAATTTATAATTTTTGATTTACGGTTGGGGATGGGTTTGATAAGGACGTGCTTTATAGAGGAGGGTATCGGTATTTGCCGGTGTCGGATAAGTTTCAAACCGGTTTGTCTGTGCAATTTGGGAGAATACTGATCGGGGTTTGAAATGCAAAGGTAAAAGGTGTTGTAGGTTTAGGTGTTAAAATGAAAAATGAAATAATATGCGAATGAAATATGTATGGTGTTTGGTGCTGGCTTTGTGGATAGGCGAATCCGGAGCGCAGTCACGGTTGAACTTTGGAGAAGCTTATCCGCAGGGCCGGACGGATTTGCCTAAGTCGAAGGTTCCTTTTCAGAAACCGGAACGTAAGCCGAAGCGGAATGAGGTTTGTGTTCCGGAACGAAAAGGGGAGGCTGAATATTTTTTACGGACGGGCTGGGAACTTGCCGAAGCACAAAAACTGACGGCTTCCGGACAGTCGGTGTTCGACCTGGATTTGAATACGAAGAATTGGTATAACGCTACTGTACCTGGAACGGTGTTGACCACTCTGGTGAATGAAGGGGTATACCCCGATCCGTATTGGGGATTGAATAACCTGGCGATTCCGGATTCGCTCTGCCGGACAGATTGGTGGTATCGCCTGGTATTTGAATGTCCGGCAGAACAGATTGGAAAACGTTGTTTTATCGTCTTGGACGGCATTAATTACCGGGCTGAAATCTGGCTGAACGGAGTGAAGCTGGGACGGATGGACGGAGCTTTTGTACAGGGAAAGTTTGATGCTACCGGATGTATGAAGACGACCGGAAAAAACGTGTTGGCGGTTCGTATTTTGCCTCCTTCCAATCCGGGAATACCGCAGGAACAGAATGGAATGGATCATGGAAATAACGGAGGAGTACTTTGTCTGGACGGTCCCACTTTTATATGTACGGAGGGCTGGGACTGGATTCCGGGTATACGTGACCGGAATATCGGTTTGTGGCAGGATGTCCGGCTGGTATTTACCGGAGCCGTTGTTTTAGAGGATATACGGGTGATGACGGATTTGCCTTTACCGGATACGACACGTGCGGATCTGTATGCAGAGATCGGGCTTGTAAACCGGGAAGCTGTAGCGAAGCGGGGAAAAGTCGAATTATCTGTAAACGATGGAGTCGTGACGAAGGATTTTGTTTTAGAAGCTTCGGCAAAACAGCGGCTACGGTTTGATCCTACGGAGTTTGCTGAATTGAGATGGCAAAATCCCCGCTTGTGGTGGCCGAACGGTTACGGAAACCCTTGTTTGTATGAAGCAGAAGTCCGGGTGTGGGTGGAAGACCGGGTATCGGATTGCCGGAAAATTCGTTTCGGAGTGAGGGAATTGGAATATGAGTTGACGGTGGATGCTGAGGATCGGGAAGATGTACGCATCCTGTTCAATCCGCAGAAGGCTTATGCAGCCGGAAAGCCGGTAATCGATAATTTAAAACGGCGGAAAGTCGGTAATTTGTATTTCCCTTCCCTGAAAACCGGTTTGGATGCAGAGGGTATTACAGTTTTGGGAAATGATGGTACGGAGCCTTATCTGGTGGTCCGTGTAAACGGGAAACGGATTTTTTGCAAAGGGGGTAACTGGGGAATGGACGATGCGATGAAGCGGGTAGCGAGGGAGCGGATGGAACCTTATATGCGTTTGCATAGGGAGCAAGGATTCAATATGATACGTAATTGGACAGCGGAGAGTACGGAAGAGGTGTTTTATGATTTATGCGATGAATACGGAATACTGGTGTTCAATGATTTTAGCATGTCGACCGAAGGGATCAATCTGTTACCGGCTGATTTCAATTTATTGCTGGAAAATATTCGTCAGATTGTGGTGCGTCACCGCAACCATCCTTCTATTGCTTTGTGGTGTCCCCGTAATGAGGGATTTGCTCCCGGGTATCTGGAGTACGGTATTTCGGATATTATCGCCCGTCTGGACGGCACCCGCCATTATATCGGTAATTCGCGCACGATGAATACGATCAAGAGCGGTCCCTGGCAATATACCTTACCTGTGAACTATTTTAAAATGGCGGCGGGTTTTGCGAATGAGGTCGGATCGCCCTCGCTGCCGACAGCGGAATCCGTGCGGAAAATGATGGCAGAGGAAGATTTATGGCCGATCGGGGATGTATGGTATTATCACGACTGGTTGATGGGGAAATGGGGGGATAGTCCTTTGATTCAGGGGTATCAGAATGGTATAAACCGGCAATTGGGGGAATCATCCGGGGTGGATGAGTTCTGCCGTAAAGCGCAATTGCTAAATTATGAGAGTTACCGGGCTATTTTCGAAGGCTGGAACAGTAAGTTGTTCGGTTCTGCTACCGGTGTGTTGTTATGGATGAGTCATCCGGCCTGGCCCAGTATGGTGTGGCAGACTTATAGTTGGGATTATGAAACTCCGGGGGCTTATTTCGGGGCAAAAAAAGCGTGTGAACCTTTGCATGTGCAGTGGAATCCGTTATCCCGGAAAGTAGAGGTGGTGAATGCTTCGCTTCGGGAATATAAAAATCTTACGGCAAAAGTTTGTATATATGATTTGAAGGGAAAGAAGTTGTGGGAAGAACGAGGAACTGTACAGTCGGCATCTAACCGGATGTGTGAGGTTTTTGTGTTGGAAGAAAAAGCAAATTGGCCGGAAGTGTATTTTATCCGCCTGGAATTGAGGGCGGGAAAACAGCTTTTGTCGGAAAATTTTTATTGGGAAACGACTTCTCGTACGGCAAGGGATTTTACGGTTTTGAATCGTTTACCCGTTACCCGGTTGACGGGGAGATGTCGTGTCCGTGAGGAAAATGGAATTGTAAAAGCGCGGATTATCGTGGAGAATCCGACCGATAAAGTGGCACTGGCTGTAAAATTAAATGTCCGGGACAAGGATACCGGAAAAGCAGTTTTGCCTGCTTACTTTTCCGACGGCTATTTTACCCTTTTGCCTTTTGAAAAGAAAGAGATCGGACTTGAATTTACTGCCGATGGGAAAAATAACCGGCAGATTACGGCAGAAGGATATAATGTGAGATTACAGGAGTTGTCCGATCTGTGATCCGGATTTCAGGGGAGTTAGACTGGTTGAGGGGAATATTTGTGGAAAGAGAAATAAAATAACTATGAGAAAGAGAAGTTTGTATTTGATTTTGTTGTTATGTCTGGAAATGGTTGCCGGTGCTAAGGAGCGTGTATATTCCGCCGATATTGTGGTGTATGGAAATTCGTCCTCGGCGGTTGTCGCTGCCGTACAGGTTGCCCGGATGGGGAAAAAAGCTCTGCTGGTCGCTTCGGATGCTTGTCTGGGAGGTTTGACGGCTTCCGGTCTGGGAGCTACGGATATTAACGAGTACAGGGCTGTCGGTGGGATCAGCCGGGAATTTTACCGGCGTGTGTATCAGTATTATCAAAATCCCGGTGTCTGGACAGTGATGGGGCGTGAGACCTATTTCGATGCTATCCGGAAACGGGTGTTTACGGGAAGGAATACGGATGCACAGATGCAATGGGTGTTTGAACCGCATGTGGCACAATCGGTTTTCCGGGAAATGCTGCTGGAAGCCGGAGTACAGGTTATATACGGGAAACTGGACCGGGCAAAGGGAGTGATAAAGAAAGGGGGCCGTATTGGTACGATTGTATTGACAGACGGGACCCGTTGTAACGGAGGTATGTTTATTGATGCTTCCTATGAAGGGGATTTAATGGCAGGTGCGGGTGTTTCCTATATTGTCGGCCGGGAGGCGAATACCGTGTACGGAGAATCGGTGAACGGAATATTGCCGAACGATCATGTGAAAAAGAGCCGGGTGAAAATCGATCCTTACCGGATAGAAGGGGATACTTCTTCGGGGGTGTTGCCTTATGTGGAGGTCGGTCAGCCCGGAAAAGCAGGGGAAGGTGATAAACGGCTGCAAGCTTATTGTTTCCGTTTTACTTTGACGGATGTTGCTGCAAACCGGAAAGAGATCATCCGTCCGGAGGATTATCGTCCCGAATGGTATGAATACATTATCCGTCTCTTGCAAGGAAATCCGGACTGGACATTGAAAAATATACTGACGATAACTCCGATGCCGAACGGTAAATCAGATGTGAATCATGCGGATTTTGTCGGAGCGAATTACGGCTGGCCGGAAGGGTCTTATGAAGAGCGGGAAGAGATGAAGGCTTTGCATCGTTCTTTTACGTTAGGGTTGATTTGGTGTTTGTCTCATGACGAGCGGGTGCCGGTAAATATCCGGAAGGAAATGTCTCGTTGGGGATTGGCAAAGGATGAGTATCGGGATAACGGGAATTTTCCTTACCAGGTGTATGTACGTGAGGCACGGCGGATGATCGGGGAATATGTCATGACGGAGCATGAGGTGACCGGCGTGAGGGAGGCGCCTGAGGCTGTCGGATTGGCTACATACTGGTTCGATTCGCATATCGTATCCCGGTTTGTAGATGAGAAAGGAGCGTTACGGGACGAAGGCGGTTTTTGGAAGAAGCAGACGGTATATCCGGTGGCATACGGTAGTATTATACCCCGGCGGAAAGAATGTGAAAATTTATTGGTTCCGGTATGTCTTTCGGCTTCACATGCGGCTTACGGGTCCATTCGTATGGAGCCTGTCTATATGGTTTTAGGGCAATCGGCAGCGATAGCGGGAGTACTGGCTTTGGAACGGAAAGAAGCTGTCCAGGAATTACCTTATGCCTTGTTAGCGGATAGCTTGAAGCAGCAGGGGCAGATTTTAAAATGGGAAACGAAATAGCTTTGTCTGAAATCCCGATATGCGATCAGGGAGCGTGGTGTAGATGATCTTTATCAGAAGGAGGAAGCATGTGATTTGTGAATGGAATAACGGATGAAAATAAATACTTAAAACAGAATACGATGAAATGGAATGACTTGGGAATTATTGTTTTGATTCTGTTCGGCTGCCTGCGTCTTGAGGCAGCCGGATATGACGTGGTTGTATATGGGGCCAGCAGCGGAGGTGTTACGGCGGCGGTACAAACAGCCCGGATGGGCAAGCGGGTTTTGTTGATCAGTCAGGACGGGCATGTCGGTGGACTGACGGCTTCCGGTTTGGGGGCTACGGATATTAATCAACGGGAGGCGATCGGCGGATTGTCCCGGGAATTTTATCAACGGGTATATGATTATTATTCCCGAAGTGAGGTTTGGACGAATCCGGAAGGCTGGGAATATTACAGCAGACAATTGGGAAAGTATTTTTGGAGGGGAAAAAACGATAGTTTGCGGATGCAGTGGATGTTCGAACCTCATGTGGCGGAAAAGATATTTCAGGATATGTTGTTGGAGGCTGGTGTAGAGGTTGTGTTCGGAGAGCGGTTGGATTTGCAGGTGGGGGTAGAGAAAAAGGGGAACCGGATTGTACGGATAAGAATGGAGAATGGCCGTGTATATGAAGGTCATATGTATATCGATGCGACGTATGAAGGGGATTTGATGGCTTTGGCCGGAGTTTCGTATACGGTGGGACGGGAAGCGAATGCTTTGTACGGAGAGACGATGAACGGGATATTGCCGGGAAAATTTGCCCATAAGAGTAACGTAAAGATAGATCCTTATGTGGTGGAGGGAAATTCCGCTTCCGGCCTGTTGCCTTTTGTCGAGGCCCGTGTACCTGGTGTAAAAGGGGAAGGCGATCATCGGGTGCAGGCTTATTGTTATCGTTTTTGTTTGTCGCGTGATCCGGATAATCAGCGTCCGATCGAGCGCCCGGAGAATTACGATCCTTTGTGGTTCGAGCATATTTACCGTTGGGTGAAAGGAAATCCCGGTGTTACGTTGAATCATATTTTAACTTTGACCCCGTTGCCTAATGATAAAACGGATGTGAATCATGCTGACTTTGTGGGGGCAAATTATCTTTGGCCGGAAGGAAACTATGAGATACGGGATTCGCTTGCCGGGATGCACCGGGATTATGTACTCGGTTTGTTGTGGTTTTTGGCCAATGACCGCCGTTTGCCCGACGATATACGGGGGCAGATGCGTTTGTGGGGACTGGCGAAAGACGAGTTCCGGAACAATGGGAATTTTCCGCATCAGATTTATGTCAGGGAAGCCCGGCGGATGCAAAGCGATTACGTTATGACGGAAGCGGAGGTTACAGGGAAAAAGGTGGCTCCCGAATCGGTGGGGCTGGCGACTTATTGGTTTGATTCGCATGTAGTGAGCCGTTATGTGGATGAAGAAGGGGCATTGCACGACGAAGGTACTTTTTGGGACAAGGAAAATATATATCCGGTCAGTTATCGTTCGATCTGCCCGAAGGAAAACGAATGTACCAATTTGCTGGTACCGGTATGTCTTTCGGCCAGCCATGCCGCCTACGGTTCGATTCGTATGGAGCCCGTATATATGGTACTCGGTCAGTCGGCTGCTGTTGCCGCTGTTCTGGCCATAGAAAATAATAAGAGTGTCCAGCGTTTGTCTTATCTGAAATTGAAGCAAGCCTTGCTTTTGTATCATCAGATTGTAGATTGGAAGAAAGAGAAGTAAACGGAATGTGGGTTCGTTTTAATGCTTATTTTCCAGATTTATAGGGATATGTATGTCGTATTGTATCGGGATTTTATGAGAAATGTTAAAAAATGAGGCTGAAATTTTCAAAAAAGTATAATAAAGCAACAAAAAAAGTGAAAGTATTCAACAAAGGGACTGATACATTTGTATCAACGAGATTTCTTTAAATGTAACAGATTTTAACTATGAAACACATGATTGACTTATTTGATTCATTCAAACCAGGAAAACGTTTCCGTCCGGGAAATTTTTCGTTGATGGTATGTTTGCTGGTTTTGGGAATGTTCGGTTTTTCATCTTACGGCTATGCGCAGGACGGATGGGTGACCGGAACGGTGACGACGAAGCAGGGAGAAACCCTGATCGGGGTGTCTGTTTTGGAAAAAGGAACATTGAATGGGGTAACTACGGATGTTAACGGAAAGTATTCGATAAGAGTTTCCGGGAATGCCGTATTGCAGTTTTCATTTGTAGGAATGAAGAAACAGGAAGTAGGGGTAAATAACCGGAGTTTGGTGAATGTTGTGATGGAAGAAGAAACAGAAAACCTGGAAGAAGTAGTGGTTATCGGATACGGTGTTGTACGGAAGAGGGATTTGACGGGAGCCGTATCTTCGGTATCTGCCGAGAGTGTGAAAGGTTTGCCGGTAAAATCGGTAGATCAGATGATACAGGGGCGTGCTTCCGGAGTATTTATGGTACAGAATTCGGGAATGCCGGGAGCCGGAGCTACGGTTCGTATCCGGGGAGGAAATTCGATTTCGGGTGGTAATGAGCCTTTGTATGTAATCGACGGGGTACCTGTTTATGCACAGGCAGGAAGTAGCCAGACGACGTTGAGTCCGCTGAATACGATTGCGACTTCGGATATCGAATCGATAGAGGTGTTGAAGGATGCTTCTTCTACAGCGATCTACGGAGCCCGTGGAGCGAACGGGGTTATTCTGATAACGACTAAAAAAGGAAAGGCAGGACGTACGTCAGTATCTTTCGATATGTATGCCGGATTTCAGAATATCCGCAAAAAATATAAGTTACTGAATGCGGCGGAATTCGAACAGTTGGCGAATGAAGCTTCGGTAAACGGAGGCGGACAGGCAATATATGACCCCAATGTGATTCCGGAGACGACGGATTGGCAGAAGCTGGTTCGAAATGACAATGCATTGACACAGAATTACCAGTTGTCAATATCGGGCGGTGATGAGAAAACGAAGTTTTTAACTTCTTTCAATTATCAGACGCAGGATGGTATTATCAAAGCAACTGAGTTGGAGCGTATGACTTTTCGGGGAAATCTGGAACGTATCGTATGTCATGGATTGAAATTCGGGACGAATCTGTCTTTGGCTCATGTTACGACGAATAAAGCCGGGGTTAGCGCTTTGGAAATGATGTTGGTGGCTCCTCCCAATATTCCGGTAAAAGATGCGGAAGGTAAATATACGAAGCAGAACCGTCTCGGGGAAATTTTTACGAATCCGATGGCTGTCGTGAATGATAAGGTAGATAAGAATAAACAACTTCGTGTTTTGGGAAATGCTTTCGGAGAGTGGGAGATTATTAAGGGACTGACTTTTAAGTCGACGATCGGCCTGGATTTGATACATTCGGACAACCGTTCTTATACGCCGATGACGATCAATGCAGGAGAAATTGTGAACGGTGACGGGAATGCCAGCAATGACAAGACGTATACCTGGGTAAATGAGAATACGTTGACTTATATCCGGGATTTCGGACCACATGCCGTCAATGCGTTGGTCGGTTTTACACAGCAGGGAAGCCGTTGGGAAATGATGAAAGCAGGTGCACAGGGATTTTTGAACGACAATTTGCAGATGAATGACCTGGGATCGGGGACAGTAGTTAAGACCCCTTCAACCGGGGTATCCGAATGGAGTTTGATGTCTTATCTGGCACGAATCAATTATTCGTATAACGGAAAATACATGTTGACGGCTTCTTTTCGTGCTGACGGTTCCTCTCGTTTCGGTGCCAATAACCGTTGGGGCTATTTCCCGTCGGCAGCCGTTGCCTGGCGTGCTTCCGAGGAAGGTTTTATCAAAGACCTGAATGTGTTCAGTAACCTGAAGATCAGGTTGAGTCACGGTTGGATCGGCAACCAGGACGGTATCGGAACTTATCCTTCCATTGCTTTGCTGGATAAGATGGCAGCCGTATTCGGAGATACGAAATACATGGGATACGGACCTTCGCAGGTTGCTAATCCCGATTTGAAGTGGGAAACTACCCGGCAGACAGACCTGGGTATCGATTTTGGTTTCTTTAACAACCGTTTGAATCTGACCGCTGATTTTTATTATAAGAAAACCACTGATTTGTTGTTGAATGTGAAGATTCCGGCAACTTCGGGTTTCGATTCGGCTTTGAAAAATGTCGGATCGGTGGAAAACAAAGGACTTGAGTTGAGTTTAAGCGGAGATCCCTTTGTAGGTGATTTTTCCTGGAATTCCAGTTTTAATATTACATTCAACCGGAATAAGGTGTTGAGTCTGGGTGGAGAGGAATCTATCGTACCGGCGGGAGGGAATAAGAGTCAGGGAATGGATGTATCGCGTTTGTTAAAAGTAGGAGAACCGATTGGTATTTTCTACGGTTTTGTAGGAGACGGAACTTTCAGCACGACAGATGATATCAAGAATTCGGCTCAGCCGAAAGCAAAACCGGGAGACATCCGCTTTAAAGATTTCAGTGGTTCGGATGGAAAACCGGATAACAAAATCGACGATTATGACCGGAAAATTATCGGTTGTGCACAACCGGATTTCTACGGCGGTTTTACGAATACATTCTCGTATAAGAATTTTGATTTGAATGTGTTTATTGTTTTCTCTTACGGTAATGATATATACAATGCCAATAAAGCCCGTCTGGAAGATATGCAGGGTACCTGGAATCAAAGCCGGAATGTGTTGAATCGCTGGACTCCGGAGCATCAGAATACCCCTGTTCCGAGGGCATTGACGGCTAAGGCTACCAGCCGTTCCTGGGATTATCTGATCGAAGACGGTTCTTATCTGAGAATCCAGAATATCCAGTTGGGATATACTATTCCGGAGAAAATCCTGAAGAAAACACGACTCATACGTTCGGCCAGGGTATATGCTTCGTTACAGAATTTCTTCACTTTTACGAATTACAGCGGATACGATCCTGAAGTCAGTCTTTATGGACAGGATAATGTCGGTATGGGATATGATTACGGTTCTTATCCTTCGGTGAAAACCGTGTTATTCGGTTTAAACCTGAATTTTTGATTGATGATTTTAAAAGATTGGAACGATGAAAAAATATATGATTTTTATGGTGGGTGCTTTGTTGGGATTGTCCGGATGTGTGGATCTGGATTTGGTCCCGGAAGGCTCAATGGCTCCCGATAACTTCTTTAAAAGTGAGGGAGATGCGAATTCGGCTGTTATTTCGGTTTATTCCGGACTGGGTAGTCATTATATTTACAACCAGTACTCAGAAGTGATGAATTCGCAGGGTACGGATGATGCCGAATGGGGAAACGGACGGAATACGTCCAATGCGGATAAAAACGATCTGGATAAGTTTACCTTCAGTCCGGCGACCAAACTGGTGTATGAGTTCTGGCGGACTCAGTATACCGTAATCAATCGCTGTAATTATGCCATCGATAATATTTCGGTTATGGGCGAGGACAGGATTTCTTTGAAAAAGAAAAATCAGTTTATAGCGGAAGCTCGTTTTTTGAGAGCTTTGTTGTATTTTAATTTAGTGCGTACTTATGGTAAGGTACCTTTGGTATTGAAAGAGACGACTTCTTTAAATGATTTGAAGGTAGCGAGAAGCAGTGTGGATAGTGTGTATTCACAGATTATTTCGGATCTGGAGTTTGCAGAACTGAATCTGCCCCGTAAAGGAGAGTATGCTTCGGCTGATCTGGGACGGGCTTCTAAGGGAGCGGCCAAAGGGTTGTTGGCTAAAGTATACCTGACAATGAAAAAATATGATAAAGTAGTGATCAAAACCGAAGAAGTGATGGGTATGGGGTATCAGTTGTGGGATAATTACGCCGATAATTTTGATCTGACGAAAAAGAACGGACAGGAATCTATTTTCGAAATACAGTATAAAGCCGGTACCGGTAATCCGGGAAGTTCCTATAACGGCTATTTCCGGCCTCCTTTTGTGAAAATTAACGGTTGGTCGGGATATGGGGATAATCCGGTTACTAAAAATCATTATGATGCTTATAAACCGGGTGATTTACGCCGGGATGTAAATGTAAGGTTGTATACCCGTGAGGAATATCCCAATATGGCCAGTTCTATTCTTTATCCCTATTATTGCAATAAGTATCTGGATTTTTCAAAAGAAGCAACAGTAGAGAACAGTGGAAACAATTATCCAATCCTGAGGTATTCGGATATTTACCTGATGCGGGCTGAAGCGTTGCATGCTCTGACACCTGGGAGTTCGGAGGCTTATGAGTGTGTGAATAAGGTCAGAAGACGTGCTTTCGGCAAACCGATAGATACACCTTCCGATATTGACCTGAAAACCGGTTTATCACCGGAAGAATTTTTGGATTCTGTTTTGTATGAGCGGCGTTTGGAATTTGCCTTTGAAGGTCAGCGGAGATTCGATTTATTGCGTACTCATAAACTGAAAGAAGCAATGGAAGCCCAGAATCCGTCTATCGCTGCTGCAATAGAGGAAAAACATTACCTGTTACCTGTGCCGCAGCTTGAGCGCGAAAGTAATTCTTTGCTCGACCAGAATCCGGAATGGTAAATTACGATTGTAAATTTTCGGATTTATGATTTCGGATTAAGATGCACAAACTGTTTGTGTTAGCGGGAGTGAGGGCATGTGTCGTTTGTGTAGGAAGATATAGAGTTGAATTAATCTGTTAGATAGATGGATCCCGCGAACGTACCGATCATTGATAGTACAGTTCGCGGGACTGTCTGTTTATTGGGAAGCGGTTGTTTAAAATGAAAGTTATGAGAAAATATATTGTTTTTTGGTTGTTATGTTGCTTTTGTCATCCGGTTGCCGGTTTTGAGTTGTCTTCCGTATTACAAAGTAATATGGTGATACAACAGGGAAAACCGTTTTGTGTATGGGGGACTGCACGTGCGGGTGAGAAACTGACGGTACAGGCCGGGTGGACTCCGGAAGTGTTGAGAGTAGAAGCTGATGAGGACGGGAACTGGGAGTGCCGGATCAAAGTACCGGACGTGAAGTCCGGGGATTTTACTTCTTATCGTTTGGAAGTGGTTGCGACGGATACGACTGTCGTGCTCGAAAATCTTGTAATAGGGGAGGTGTGGTTTTTTTCGGGACAATCGAATATGAATATGACGATGGAACCTTTTTTGCCCTGGCATAAAGGTATATTGAATCATGAGCAGGAAATCGCTTCCGCCGATTATCCGTATATCCGCCTGTTTACAACGGTTTTGAATCCTTCGGATTTGCCCACGGACCGGGTGGAAGGGACCTGGCAGGAATGTACTCCTGTAACCGTCCGGAAGTTCAGTGCCGTTGCTTTTTCTATGGGCCGTAAATTGTTCGAAACGTTGAATGTTCCGGTGGGATTGGTGGTTTCCTCCCGGGGAGCAATGTCCTGTCAGGCTTTTACGTCACGGGAGGTGTTGGAAAATGTGCCGGTTTTGAAAACGAAATATCTCGATCCCTGGCTTTCGGCTCCGGAGCAGGTAAAGGAGGGGAATGTGCCTTATAGATTGTATAACGGTATGATCTATCCTTTTCGTCATCTTTCGATACGGGGTTTCGGCTGGTATCAGGGTGAAAATAATTGTAATGACGGGAATTGCTATGCACTTTTGTGTGCCGAAATGGTGAAAGGTTGGAGAAAAGTTTTCGGGCAGGGTGATTTGCCTTTTTATTTTGTACAGATGACGCCTTATAGCTGGAAAAAGAATGATTTTTACGGCGGACATTACGCTGTGTTCCGGGAAGTTCAGGAGAAGACAATGCGTTTATTGCCCCATAGCGGAATGGTGGTAACGATGGATATCGGGGAAACAGAATCTATTCATCCGGTAAATAAGCGTCCGGTGGGAGAAAGAATGGCGGCATTGGCTATGCGACGGGTGTACGGATACAAAACGGTGGTATGTGAAGGTCCGATGTATAGCAGGGTACAATATAAAGGGAAACAAGTGGAGGTGTGTTTTAAAAAAGGGTCTTTGGGTACGGGTTTACGTACAAATGACGGGCAAATGCCTGCGCATTTTTACCTGGCGGGGACCGATAAACGCTTTTATAAAGCGAAGGCTGAAATTGTCGGGGACCGAGTCGTATTATCGGCACCTGCAGTGAAGACACCTGTGGCTGTACGTTATGCTTTTCTGACTTACCCGCTTACGAATCTGGAAAATAAAGAGGGTTTCCCCGCTTGTCCGTTCCGGACGGATAGTTGGACGGATGCCGTATATACCGGAGAATAGTCCGGGTATAACGATCCGTCGATTATACAAGTTTTGCCGGTTTCGGAAGGAGATCTGTAAGGTTTGTATAATCGGCGGATTTTTTATATCTTGCTTGCAGATCATTTAAATTATAGCGATTATGAAAGTGTTATATGTATTGTGTTGCCTGATTTTATGGGGCTGGGGAGGTATGGCTCAAACGGGGGAAAAAAATTTTATCGACCAGAATTATGTAGAAGTGACCGGGACAGCAGAGCTGGAAATCGTACCGGATGAAATTTACCTGCGTATTGTAATCAGTGAGAAGGATAAAGGGAAAAAAAGTGTGGAGGAACAGGAGAAAGAAATGGTAAATGTTTTGAAAAATCTGGGGATAGATGTGCATAATGATTTGGCAATCAGTGATTTGTTCAGTGATTTTAAATACTATCTGCTGAAGCGTACGGCTATACAAACGGAAAAAGAATACCAGCTTTGTATGCATGGAGCAGATAAGATCGGTCGTTTATTGACAGATCTGGAAGCGGTAGGAATTTCAAATATTTCAATTTTACGGGTGGATCATTCACAGATAGCAAAGTTTCGTCGGAAAGTAAAGACAGATGCCGTTAAAATAGCGAAGGAGAAAGCCGAAGATTTTGCCGGGGCAGTCGGGCAGGAGATCGGGCGTGCATTGTATATCAGTGAAAATGAAGGTGGCTATTATCCCCGTCAGAATGCAGTAGCCAATGTGCGTGTCAGAGGTGTGGGCTCGGTTGACAGTACGCCTGTTTTAGATTTTGAAAAAATACCGTTGAAATATACGGTGGTGGTGAGGTTTGAACTGAAATAGGACTTGTCGTATTGGATTGAGCCCGTTGTGATGAAGATTGTAAAAGTGCTACCTTTTTTCGTGTGGTAGCGAAGTCAGAAATAAAAGAATTAATCTCAGATCGGAAATTTATGAAAAGATATTGGATAGGGTGCTTTTTTCTTTTTTTAGGTCCGGGGCTTTTTGCACAGGATTTAATCGACAGGATGGCTGAAGCGGCTTGTAAATGTTTGGATTCACTGGCTTTGTCTTCCGGAGATTCGATAAATTATAAAGTTTGTTTGGCGCAGGGAATGGCGGTGACGATGGAAAAGGCGGGTGAGGAGGATAGAGTGAAGATGAATCGGGTAGAAAACATCAGAAAAACAATTGAGCAATTACAAAACCGTTTGGTGCAAAATTGCCCTTTGTTTAAGTCTTTGATATTGCAGGAAAGGACGGACCGGTTTTATGCTCCTTCTTCGGTTAAAGAAGCAAATGTACACTTCAATCAGGGGGTGGTTTATTCGATGGAAAAAGATTATGCCAAAGCAATTACCGAGTATCGTCAGGCGTTGAAAGCGGATGATAAATTTGTGAAAGCCTGGGATAATCTGGCGGTAGTTTACCGGAAATCAGAGAAATACCGGAAAGCTTTGGCGTGTTACGACAATTCTTTGAAACTTTTTCCGGAAGGTCGCGTCGCTTTACTCAATAAAGGCATTCTTTTGGAAGCGATGAAGGAATATGAACCGGCATTGAAATCCTATCAGCTTTATATACATCTGTATCCGGAAAATCCGGAGGGATACTGTGGTGCGGCGAGGGTGTATTATGCGCAACAGGATTATGAACATATTCTCGACTACCTGTTGCCGGCTCATCGTTTGTATGTTGAAAGTAATTCACAGTTTCAGGGAGAGACGGGACGTATGATCGACGGGGTTTATAGTGGGATGAAAGCGAAGGGGCAAGAAGAACTTTTCAAGGCGAAGTTTGAAGAGTACAATTTTGTTTTCGGGGAGGAATAAAGGACTGAATATTTACGGGCAGGAAGGCGGTGTTTTTGCTGCCGGCCGGATAAAATACGTTGAAATATTTAAAATATGGAATTACTGAAAAAAAGAATACTCCAGGACGGGAAATGTTTTCCGGGAGGGATATTGAAGGTCGATAGTTTTATCAATCACCAGATGGATCCGATTCTAATGAAATCGGTAGCCGTCGAGTTTGTCAGGCGTTTTGCCGGAACGGATTTCAATAAGGTAATGACAATAGAGGCCAGCGGGATTGCTCCGGCAATTATGGTGGGCTATTTGCTGGAATTACCGGTGGTGTTTGCCAAGAAGAAACAGCCGAAGACTATGGAACATATACTTTCGACTGTCGTTCGTTCGTTTACAAAGGACCGGGAGTATACGGTATGTATCAGCCGTGATTTTCTGAAACCGGGAGACCGGGTGCTCTTTATCGATGATTTTCTGGCAAACGGCAATGCGGCGTGTGGGTGCATCGACTTGATCCGCCAGGCCGGAGCAGAATTGGCGGGTATGGGTTTTATCATAGAGAAGGCTTTTCAGGATGGAGGCAATGTGTTGAGAGAACGGGGGATTAGAATAGAATCGTTGGCCATCATTGAAAGTCTGGACGATTGTCAGATTGTGATTCGCTGACAAAGTGACGGAAGAGGAGGGGAACGATTACATTCTGTCATGTGAACGTTTTGTTGCTTGCCGGGGTGTATCGCCGAAAAATGCAGGGAATTCCGAATTTTGTAAATTTTAATCTGATTTTTGAAAATCTTTTTGTGGGTTTGGCCGTAAAATTGATGTATTGTTGGGGATTAGAAGGCCGGTAATAAGGTGCCGGTTTTTTGATATTGGATTTTTATAATGTGAAATATGGCATATATAGATTATTACAAAATTCTCGGAGTTGATAAGAGTGCTTCCCAGGATGATATTAAAAAGGCTTTTAAAAAATTAGCCCGGAAGCATCATCCTGATTTGAATCCGAATGATGCGGATGCCAAGCGGCGTTTTCAGGAGATAAATGAAGCCAATGAGGTATTGAGTGATCCGGAAAAACGGAAGAAGTATGATCAGTACGGTGAGCATTGGCAACATGCCGATCAGTTTGAGGCACAGCAACAGCAGCAGCGGCAATACGGTGGGGCCGGAGGAGGAGGGTATTGGTCGTCGGCCGGGGGATTTTCCGGGGATGACGGAGAATTTTCAGATTTCTTTGAATCGTTATTCGGTTCACGGGGAGGGCGTCGTGGCGGAAGAAGTGCCGGATTCCGGGGACAGGATTACAATGCGCAATTGCAGTTATCGTTGCGGGATGCGGCTCAAACCCATAAACAGATATTGACGGTCAATGATAAAAAGATCCGGATTACGATTCCTGCCGGAGTGGAGGACGGACAGACGATTAAATTGGGAGGGCAGGGAGCTCCCGGTATAAACGGAGGACCTGCAGGCGATTTGTATATTACTTTCGTCATACCGGAAGATCCTGTATTTAAGCGTTTGGGCAACGATTTATATGTAGATGTGCCGCTGAATTTGTATACTGCCGTGTTGGGCGGAGAACAGGTAATCGATACGTTGAACGGTAAGGTGAAACTGAAAGTGAAACCCGAGACCCAGAACGGAACAAAGGTACGTTTGAAAGGAAAAGGTTTTCCGGTATACAAGAAAGAGGGGCAGTTTGGGGATTTGATCGTTACATGGTCGGTAGAAGTGCCGACGCATCTGACGGAGAAACAAAAAGAACTGTTTCAGGAATTGCAGCGTATGAGTTAAAGGAAGAGACGGGAAAATTACACATTGGGACGGACTCATTGTGTAATTTTTGATTTACGATTGAGTAGAGAATTGCAGTGTTTATAGGAGTTTTAGATTTCAAATTGGAGAATGGGCTTGATAGGGAATTGGATGTAGGATTGATTGATTTTGAGATTTATAGGATAGGATATTAGGAATTTTAGGTTGAAATGCAGTATAAAGGGGTTGTAAAACGAGGATAGAGTAACCGACGAAAATAAATTAATAAAACGACCGTATTATGGAAACGGATTTAATTATTGTCAATGAGTATTGCCGGCAGAATCATATAGACCATTCATTTATCGTGTTGTTGTATGATGAGGGACTGATCGATATCCGCAAAGAAAAGGATACGGAATATCTGTTGGTTTCCCAATTACAGGATTTGGAACGGTATACCCGTATGTATTATGATTTATCAATTAATATTGAGGGCATAGATGCTATCCGGCATATATTGGACCGAATGGAAAGTATGCAGGTGGAAATCAGAAGACTGAAAAATCGTTTGAGCAGGTTTGAACGGGAAAACGGGATAACTGATTATGAGTTTTGACCCGATTGTTATAAATGAAATTTATAGATTCCGGTATGTTTGTTTTGCTGGAAAACGGATTGTCGGAATACTCGGAGAAATGTCGATTGTTGTATAATTTTTATATTTGAGCTTATGAAAAAATCGTTTTTATTTTTAGCAGACGGATTTGAGGAAGTTGAAGCTTTGGGTACTTTGGATGTATTGCGTCGTGGTGGGGTGGAAGTGTATACGGTGTCTGTCTACGACAGGAAAGAAGTGGAAGGGGCTCACGGAGTGGTTGTTTCGGCGGACAGACTTTTGAGAGAAGTAAATGAAGCGGATGCAGAATATATGATTTTTCCGGGAGGAATGCCCGGCGCCCAGCATTTGTCTGAATCGTCCGTATTGATGGAGATGCTGAACAGGCATTTTGAGAAAAAGAAGCCGATAGCTGCGATTTGTGCTGCTCCTGCATTGGTATTGGGAAAATTGCCGCTGGATAAGTCAATCCGAATGACTTGTTATCCGGGTTTTGAAAAGTTTCTCCCGGGAATAAATGTGCGGCAGGAAGGCGTTGTGACAGATGGAAATATAATTACAGGCCGGGGACCTGCTTATGCTTTTGCTTTCGGGTTGGCTTTGTTGGAGCACATTACCGGATCGCAGGAGACGGCCCGGGAAGTTGCCGAAGGAATGTTATTGGGTTAATATAAAAGTCGCGTGGAAACGCGACTTTTCATTTATTGTTGAGAACAAACAAATTTTATATTCCGCGAATGCGGTCTTCAAATGCGGAAAGTGCTGCTTTCGCTCCTTCTCCCATGGAAATGATGATTTGTTTGTACGGCACAGTCGATACATCTCCGGCAGCATATATTCCCGGAACATTGGTGCGGCAATGTTCGTCGATTATGATTTCGCCTACCCGGTTGGTTTCTACGATGCCCTTGAAAATTTCACTATTGGCGGCGAGTCCGATCTGGACAAAAACACCGTCTAATGCGATGATCCGTTCTTGTTCGGTTTTGCGGTCTTTTACGCGTATTCCCGTTATTTTCTCGCCGTTGCCGATTACTTCCATGGTTTGTGAACTCCGGAATATTTCGACATTCGGCAGACTTTTGGCTTTTTCCTGCAATACGTTATCTGCTTTTAGTTCGTCTAAAAATTCCAGAACGGTTACTTGAGAGCAGATACCGGCGAGGTCGATTGCAGCCTCGATTCCCGAGTTACCGCCTCCGACAACCGCAACATGGCGTCCTTTGTAAAAAGGACCGTCACAGTGGGGACAGAAGGCAACGCCTTTACCGATATGTTCGGTTTCACCGGGAACATTCAATTTTCTCCAGCTTGCACCGGTTGCGATGATTACAGCCGGTGCCCGGAATTTTTCATTGCCTTTGGTAGATATGATTTTTTGCTTATCCTCTATTTCTATCTTTTCGAGTTTCCGGTGTTCAAAAATATCGATCGGATATTGTTGCATATGGGTCAGTAAATCGTTTGCCAGTTTACTGCCTGTTGTTAGCGGGACAGAGATCAGGTTTTCAATACCTACGGTTTCTTTTACCTGTCCTCCGATACGTTCAGCAATAACGGCTACTTTCAGGCCTTTGCGGGCTGAATATATCGCGGCAGAAGAACCGGCAGGACCGCCGCCGATAACGATAACGTCATATTGATGCTCGGTCGGTTCGGAAAGGGTATCCGCGGTTCCGTATAATTCTTCCAGTTTATTCAGTAATTCTCCGAGTTCTCCGCGTCCGACATGTATAAGCCGGTCGTTGACAAAGACGGAGGGAACGGCCTGTATTTTGAGTTCGTCTGCTTCTTCCCGGTGGAGAGCTCCGTCTATCATGACATGCTCGATTTGGGGATTGAAGATTGAAATGATATTCAAAGCTTGTACGACATCAGGGCAATTGGTACAGGTCAGAGATACGTAAGTTTTGATCTGTATGGGGCCCTTTAATGCCTGTATGCGTTTTTGCAGATTGCTGTCCGGTAGATTTTTGCCTTTCCCGTCACTGTTTAAAATGGCAAGCAGTAAAGACGTAAATTCATGTCCGTTGGGAATGCCTCTGAATTTTATGCCTGTATCGGTTCCGTTTTTCAATATATGGAATTCGAGATTTTTTCCGGTCGTTACATTGCATGTGATCTTTTCAGAGCAGTTTGCAACGTCTTCCAATAGCTCGAGCAGTTCCTGACGGCTTTCATGTTCGGGATCGACATGAATATCCAGGGTGTAATTGGCCTCCAGATCCGCAAATATGTTGTTTAGTTGGTCTTTTAATGCTGTATCTAACATAGTTTGTGTTGTTAAAAAAAGCCGGCTAAGGGGTGCCGGCTTTAGAAATGAATATTAAATTTTTCCGACTAAGTCGATACTCGGCTTTAACGTAGCGTCGCCTTTTTTCCATTTGGCCGGACAAACTTCTCCGGCATGGGTGGCTACAAATTGAGCGGCTTCTACTTTCCGCAGTAATTCATTAGCGTCCCGGCCGATGTTGTTGTCGTGGATTTCTGCAACTTTAATTTTACCTTCCGGATTTATCAGGAAAGTTCCCCGGTAAGCCATACCTTCTTCTTCGATCATAACTCCGAAAGCGCGGCTTAATGCTCCGGTCGGGTCTGCCAACATCGGGTAGTTGATTTTACGGATGCTTTCAGAAGCATCGTGCCAGGCTTTATGAACAAAATGAGAATCGGTACTTACAGAGTAGATTTCAACTCCCATTGCTTGGAATTGTGCGTATTTTTCAGCCATATCCACAAGTTCGGTCGGACATACAAATGTAAAATCGGCCGGATAGAAGAAGAAAATAGCCCATTTGCCTTTAACATCTTCGTTTGTTACGGTTTTGAATTTACCATTGTGAAAAGCTTGAACACTGAATTCAGGTAGTTGAGAATTAATAATTGTTTCCATCATTATTTGTATTAAATTGTTATTGTTTTCTTTTTGCATTACAAAAATATATCAATTTTCTCAATATAAATAATATTTTTGATCGAATTAATTTATAAACATATCGATAAAATATATTTTGTGTGGATAAAATGTTTGTAATCAGTTTGTTGGTGTGTAAACATAAGCTTTAAATTTTAAATTGAAAAATAAGATTAGGGTGAAAATTTTGCAAAGGGACGGACTCGTGGTGTAATTTTTGATTGATGTTTTCAAGTGATCGTAAATTCCGGGTTAAATAGATATGATGAATTGATAAGTCCGATAATTGACAATCTGAAATCTGCAATGATTTTCGGGCTCTTTTGCTTATTTTTGTATGAAACTAAATTTTCGGAGGGGGCGTACAGATAGGTGAGATAAAAAATGTATTATGGAAAAGAGAGAAACATTTTATGTGACAGGAATGAGTTGTGCCGGTTGTGCTATGAGTGTAGAACAGGTATTGTCTCAAACAAAGGGCGTGAAAGAAGCAAAAGTTAATTTTGCGGCTTCTACGGTTATGGTGGAATACGATGAATCGGTTGTTACTCCGACTGACTTGCAGGAGGCTGTACAGGCTGCCGGATACGATTTGATTTTGGAGGAGGAAACGGAAAGTGATATAGAGATTCGTCAACGGAAGGAATACCATAAGTTGAGACAGAATACGATAGGCGCGATTGTTTTTTCTTTACCGGTATTTATTATCGGTATGTTTTTTATGCATATGCCTTATGGCGATTGGATTATGTTGATATGTACCGTGCCGGTGATCCTGGTTTTCGGCCGGCATTTTTATATTAATGCCTGGCAACAATTGCGACACGGCCGCGCCAATATGGATACGTTGGTTGCGGTAAGCACGGGAATCGCTTTTTTATTCAGCTTGTTTACGACGATTTATCCTCAATATTGGACGTCCCGGGGGTTGGAGGCTCATGTGTATTATGAGGCTGCGGCTGTGATCATTGCTTTGATTTTATTGGGACGTTTGCTGGAGAGCCGGGCTAAGGCTGGAACGTCTGCGGCTATTCGTAAATTGATGGGGTTACAGCCTCAGACGGTCATCCGGGTAGCTGATGACGGCACTGAAACAGAGATTCCGCTTAAAGTAATTCAGGAAGGGGATGTATTGTCGGTACGGCCGGGAGAACGGATACCTGTAGACGGGACAATTAATACGGGTGTTTCTTTTGTCGATGAGAGCATGATCACCGGAGAACCGGTACCGGTAGAGAAGGTAACGGGAAGTAAAGTTTTTGCCGGTACGGTGAATCAGAAGGGAAGTTTCCGTTTTACGGCAGAGCGTGTCGGTAACGATACGGTTTTGGCCCATATTATAAAGATGGTGCAGGAGGCGCAGGGGAGTAAAGCTCCGGTACAGCGTTTGGTGGACCGGATTGCCGGCATATTCGTTCCGGTGATTATCGGTATTGCGATTATTACTTTTGTTGTGTGGATGTGGGTTGGCGGAGGGGAGGCTTTTACCCACGCTTTGCTTACTTCGATTACGGTATTGGTGATCGCTTGCCCTTGTGCTTTGGGATTGGCGACTCCGACGGCCATAATGGTCGGTATAGGAAAGGGAGCCGAAAATAATATTTTGATAAAGGATGCAGAAAGTCTGGAAGAATTGCATAAAGTTGGGGCTGTTGTGCTGGATAAGACCGGAACGATAACGGAAGGTAAACCGGAAGTTACCGGAATATATTGGAATGAAGGTATTTCTGCCGGGATTTATATGCCTGTTTTATTGGAACTGGAGAGCCAGTCGGAACATCCTTTGGCCGGAGCGGTGGTTACGTATCTGACGGAAATGGGTATTACTGCGGGGAGAGACGGTAGTTTTGAAAGTATTACGGGACAGGGAGTACGGGGACGTATTGCCGGGAAGGATTATTATATCGGAAACCGCCGTCTGCTGGAAGCGCAGAGTATTGTCGTGTCCGGAGAGTTGCAGGACTGGGTACAGGAATTGCAATTGGCCGGGAATACGGTCGTGCATTTCGCTGATGAGCATAAGGTATTGGCCGTGATCGGCATTGCCGACCGGATAAAACCGACTTCGGCCGAGGCGGTCAGCCGGCTGAAGAAAATGGGCGTGGAAGTTTATATGCTCACAGGGGATAATGCCGTAACGGCGAGGGCTGTTGCTGATCAGACCGGCATTGGAAAATATCAGGCCGAGGTGATGCCTTCGGATAAAGCTGAATTTGTAAAATCGTTGCAACGCCAGGGGATAAAGGTGGCTATGGTGGGTGACGGCATCAATGATTCGCAAGCCTTGGCGCAGTCCGATGTCAGTATGGCTATGGGACGGGGATCGGATATTGCTATTGATGTGGCGAAACTTACGCTTATAACTTCCGATTTGAATGTGATTCCCAAGGCTATTGCATTGTCACGGCAGACAACACATGCCATTCGGCAGAATCTGTTTTGGGCTTTTATTTATAACCTTATCGGTATCCCCTTGGCGGCAGGAGTACTTTATCCTTGTTGCGGATTTTTGTTGAATCCGATGATTGCGGCTGCAGCTATGGCATTTAGCTCCGTATCTGTTGTTAGTAACAGTTTACGTATAAAAGCAAAAAAGATCTGAAAATAACTTCATTTATCGTTTTGTGAGGAAAGTTGGGTAACCTTCTTGCTTTCGTGTCGTTCCATGAATAAACGGTTAAATTAGTATAGGATATGAACGATAAAGAGCACAGACAATATGTACAGACTGCCGACCGGCAGCCAAAAGAAGGACGAAGTCCGTCGATGAGGGCACAATTAGAAGAAGAGGAGGCCATGGGAAATGATGTTGAGAAATTGCACTCAGAGGGGGATGAACCTGATTTATGTCAGTATATTCAGGAAAAATCAGATCCGGCAGATTAATTTGCCGGATTTTTTTTACAAAAGAATCTTTATTAAAAAATTTACATAGGTGTGTTGTAAAATGATAAAAATAATATATCTTTACCGTCGCAAACGGTTGAAATTTGTGTGCCGAAATTTTTAATAATAACTCATAAATTTATTATCTATGTTGAAATCTTTAAGTTTTCTGGTAGTTGCCATTTTATTTATGTCGTGTTGCGATGCCTCTGCCAAAAAAGACAAAGCAGGTGTCGTGCAACCTATCGAGGTCGGACAACCGGAACGTCCTGCCGGACAGGAAGATGTTGTCGGATTGACTACACCGAAGCTGGATACGGTACGGGTCGGTTTTATCGGACTGGGAATGCGTGGTCCCGGGGCTGTTGAGCGTTTTACCCATATTCCCGGAACTAAGGTTGTGGCTCTTTGTGACATTCGTCCCGAATGTGTTGAAAGAAGTCAGAATATTCTGAAAAATGCAGGTTTACCGGAGGCTGCAGCTTATTCAGGCAGCGAAGATGCATGGAAACAGTTGTGTGAACGCGATGATATTGATTTGGTGTATATAGCAACGGATTGGGTACACCATGCTCAAATGGGAGTGTATGCCATGGAACACGGGAAACATGTTGCTATTGAGGTGCCTGCAGCTATGACTTTGGATGAAATCTGGTCGTTGATCAATACTTCTGAAAAGACCCGTAAACACTGTATGCAATTGGAAAATTGCGTGTACGACTTTTTCGAGTTGACGACATTGAATATGGCACAGCAAGGTCTTTTCGGGGATATACTTCATGTGGAAGGTGCCTATATCCATAATCTGGAAGATTTCTGGCCGTATTACTGGAACAACTGGCGTATGGATTACAACCGCAAACACCGGGGTGATGTATATGCTACTCATGGAATGGGTCCGGCTTGTCAGTTGTTGAATATTCACCGGGGCGACCGGATGAAGTATCTGGTATCTATGGATACGAAAGCTGTAAACGGCCCTGAATATATTAAGAAAACAACGGGTGAGGAAGTGAAAGATTTCCAGAATGGAGACCAAACGACTACAATTATCCGTACGGAAAACGGAAAGACAATGTTGATACAGCATAATGTCATGACTCCCCGTCCGTATAGCCGTATGTATCAATTGGTAGGAACCGACGGTTTTGCAAGTAAGTATCCGATTGCAGAATATTGTTTGAGACCGGCACAGGTAGACGCTAATGATGTACCCAATCACGAGAATTTGAATGCTCACGGTGCTGTACCTGAAAATGTGAAAAAAGCGTTGATGGAGAAATATAAACACCCCATTCACCGGGAATTGGAAGAAACGGCTAAAAAAGTAGGCGGACACGGCGGTATGGATTTTATTATGGATTATCGTTTGGTGTATTGCTTACGTAACGGTTTACCTTTGGATATGGACGTATATGACTTGGCTGAATGGTGTTCTATGGCCGAGTTGACCCGGATTTCCATCGAAAATAACAGTGCTCCGGTTGCCGTACCTGATTTTACCCGTGGCGGATGGCAGAAGTTAGACGGTTATCACCATGCTTTTGCCGAATAATCTTTCGGAGAGGATATATTGATCTCTTGTAAAAAGAGTGTCAAGTTTTTATACATCGGATGTCTTTTTTTTAGACATCCGATGTTTTTGTTGTAATGGTATGTGTTTGTTTTATAGTGCTTTATGTGGAATGGCATGTTTTTTGATTTCTTGTATGCGAAATAATTAAATTACTTGAAATATGAATTTTTTTGCGCGTTTATTCAGGACAGCCTTTCATAACAAAGGATTGACGGTAATTAATATTCTCGGATTAGGGACGGGATTGGCCGTGGCGTTATTTTTATTGGTGTATTTGCACTTTGAATACTCTTACGATAAACATTTCAAAGATGCGGACCGGATTTACCGGATATTGACAGTTTGGGACGAGGGTGGAAATGTGGTGAATTATCCGATTAATTTCGGTGTGTTGGCATCCACCTTGGTAAAAGAAGTGCCGGAGGTCGAAGTATCCAGTCGTTTGTATAAATGGGGGAATATGAATCTGAAATATGAGAATGGAGATAAAGCTTCGGTCAGGTCGTATATGGTGGATTCCTCGTTTTTACAGATTTTTGATTTTAATTTGCTATACGGAAATTTGGACGGGGCTTTGAACGAACCCAATACTTGCGTCATTACCCGGAGTACGGCCGACCGCTTTTTCGGTGTCGGGAGCAATCCTGTAGGAAAAAGCCTGATGTACGACGATTATAAGACAGCACTGGAAATAAAAGCCGTTGTGGCAGATATACCTTTAAATACCCATTTCCGTTTTGATTTACTGACTAAATTACCGGAATTCGGTTGGGGAGGCCTGGAATACTATACGTATGTGAAATTCCGGGAAGGGACGGATTATGCCGCAGCCATTGAGAAATGCAATGCAGTGAATAAGAATTTGCTGGAAACACGTTTTAATGGTTATGGTGACAGTAAATTCGGGAGTATTACCGAACCGTTGAACGGCATCCACATCGGAACACAATCGAGCTTTGATTTGACCCCTAAAACCAGTAAGGCGAATCTGATTTTTATTATTTTAGTGACGGTATTTATTTTGGCTATAGCCTTGTCCAATTTTATATCTTTGAATATTATTCAGGGAGAAAAAAGGGCAACGGAGATCAGTGTCCGGAAAACCAACGGAGCGGAGCGGTCGAATATTGTTAAAATGTTGTTCAGTGAGACGACTTTAGTGACTTTGCTGTCTTTTATCATAGCGATTGTGTTTTACTATGTATTTTCTACTCCTTTTGCCCGGTTGATTAATTTTAATTTACCTGCGGATGTGGGAATAACGGGAGTTATGTGGGGGTATTTTATTTTACTTTTTTTGCTTGTAACGGTGATTGCGGGGGGATATCCGGCTTATTACCTGTCCCGTTTCAGTCCGACGGAGTTGATCCGTAAAACGACGGTGAGGAAATATAAATTGACGGCAACTTCAGTTGTGGTGCAATTTTCTGTGGTGATTTTTTGTGTATCGGCTTTGTTTGTTGTTTGGCGGCAACTCGATTATGTAAAGAAAATGCCGTTGGGATTCGAAGCCGATAATGTTATGACGGTGCAATTGAATTGTACTTTCAAGCAGTATGAAGGACTTCGTGCGGATTTACTTCAGTTTCCCGATATTATTGATGTATCCGTATCCGGCGGCCATCCGCTGAACGGGTGTAGCGGGCAGGGATTGCGGCGTATGGATCAGGCGTCGACTGAAGAATTGACTATAGACGAACGACGCACTGGGCCCGGGTATTTACGCTTGTTTGGTATTCCGATCATCGAGGGACGCGATTTGAAGTATGAGGGAAGGATGGATTCAGCCGGTATTGTTTTGACGGAAACGACGGTAGCGGCACTGGACCTGAAAGATCCGATCGGAAAAAAAGTTTTATTTAACGATATGCCGATGACAGTGGTCGGAGTGGCTAAGGATATTCATTATGTATCTGCCCGGGAAAAGATCGGAAAATTGGTTTATACGGCATACAGAACCAGTGGTAGTACTTTGGGTATAAAATATGCTCCGGGTAAATATCAACAGGCGAAGACAGCTTTGTCGGAGATTATGAATAAACATTACCAAGGCGAACCGTATAGCCCTGTGCTGATGCGTGATATTGTCAACAATCAGTATTGGCAGGATGAGATTACCTCCCGTATATTGATCAGCGGTACGGTTTTGGCGATTTTACTGGCTTTGTTGGGTTTGGTGGCTTTGATGGGATTTGTCGCTCAGCAGAAACGGAAGGAAATCAGCTTACGCCGGGTTATGGGTGCCCAGGTCAAGGAAATCGTATATGATCTGAACCGGTATATTATTCTGCGGATTTTGCCTGCCGTACCGATCGGATTGGCTTTAAGCTATTATATGATGAGTAATTGGTTGCAGAATTTTGCCTATACGATTCCTTTGAGCTGGTGGATTTTTGCCGGAGCCTTGGTGGTGACTCTGTTGATCGTGTTGATCACGATATTCTACCAAAGTATACATTCTGCAACAGCGAATCCGGTGAATGCCCTGAAAAGTGAATAATATTTGAATATTGGGGGGAAGGAAAGACCGGCACAGAGAAAACATTTCTCTGTGCCGGTCTTCTTACAGGACTTCGGCTACGACAAATGTACTGCCTCCGATGTATATCATGTCTTCTGCTGCGGCCTGTTTACGGGCAGCAGCGTAGGCTTCGGCAACGGTCGGGTAGGTTTCTCCCTGCAGTCCGTGTACGGCAGCCTTCCGGGCCAGTAATTTCTCATCCATAGCTCTGGGAATAGACGCTTTACAGAAATAGTAACGAGCATCCGGAGGTAAAATCCGGAGTACGCTGTCTACGTCTTTATCGTTTACCATACCGATAACAAAATGGAGTTCGCGGTAGGTACAGGTTCGCAGTTGATTTGTGATTTCGGTGAGTCCGTCTATGTTGTGTCCGGTGTCGCAGATTGTGTAAGGATGCTCTGCCAGTTGTTCCCATCTGCCGTGGAGTCCGGTGTTGGAGATTACTTTTGAAATGCCTTCGCGTATGTCTTGCTCGTATATGGCCAATCCACAACTTTGCAGGGTGAATGCTGCTTCGAGTACTGCCGGAATGTTCTTCCGCTGGTAGAATCCTTTCAGCCCGCATTCGATGTCAGATAGAATACTGCCTTTGGAAGTTGCGGCATCATAGGTTCCCTTCTGGTTGTTTGTTATTTGCCATTCTTCCGAAGCGAAAGTCAACGGAGCATTGCATTCCCGGGCTTTTTTTTCAAAAACAAAGTCGTAAGCGCTGTCTTTGGCACCGATTATAGCCGGGATTCCGGGTTTTATAATGCCGGCTTTTTCAGTGGCGATTTCGGGTAATGTATTCCCCAGTAATGCCATATGGTCGAAAGAGATATTGGTGATTACCGACACCAGTGGAGTAATGATATTGGTGGAATCCAGCCGCCCTCCCAGTCCGACTTCAATGACGGCTATATCGACTTCCGCATCGGCGAAATATTTGAAAGCCATTGCAACCGTCATTTCAAAGAAAGAGGGTTTTACTGCGGTAAATACCTCTTGATTTTGCTCTACGAAACCGATCACGTATTCTTCCGGGATCATTTCTCCGTTGATTTTGATTCTTTCCCTGAAATCTTTCAGGTGGGGAGAGGTATAAAGTCCGGTTTTGTAGCCGGCTTCCTGTAAGATTGAAGCCAGCATGTGGGATACGGAACCTTTGCCGTTGGTTCCTGCGATATGAATGGTTTTGAATTGCCGGTGCGGGTGTCCGAAATGTTCGTCTAATTTCAGCGTATTGTCCAGGTTTGCCTTGTATGCTGCCTGTCCTTCACGCTGATACATGGGTAATTGTGCGAATAGCCAATCTAATGTTTGCTGATAGTTCATGAGATGAATTTTAAATACTGAATTTTGGATTGAACGTATTTTCCATACTTGTTTTTTATGAACAATCGTAAATTAATAATCAAAAATAAGGTATGTCTGAAAACACGTTGCAAAAGTACGAAACAATTGAAGATGGGGAATTGAAAAATAAAAAATTTACTTGTAAAAGTTTGAATTTAATTTTTTCGTTGCCGGGGAAAAAACTTATATTTGCAAGTTAGTTCTTACAATTGCAGACGTTATAAGCATTCTGAAATAAGGAGTGAACCGTTTAAGGTATTGAAGCGCTTTGCCTGGGAGATCCGGGTATATCGGGACGGTAGGTTTAAAAACTGATTTGTAAGTAAATTTTTACGTTAGAAACGATTTAGTAGAATTTAAATGAAAGAGGATAGCAGTGTTCCGGTGCCGGTTTTGAGACGAATGCCTTCTTATTTGGCATTTGTGAAGACCTTACAGAAGCGGGGAGAGAAATACGTGTCGTCGACGCGTATAGCTGAGTATATGGATATAGATTCGACACAGGTGACGAAAGATTTATCCCATACAGGACTTACCGGGAAGACGAGGGTTGGATATGAAGTGGATAGTTTTGTGCGTGTACTCGAAGATTTTTTGGGATTCAGTAAGGTGGATAATGCTTTTCTGGTGGGGGCGGGGTCGCTCGGTTCGGCTTTATTGCAGGACAAGGGATTGGCCGCATTCGGTTTGAATATAGAGGCGGCGTTTGATGTGGATGATGCCAAGGTCGGGACGAAGGTAAACGATATTGAAATTTATCATATCGACGAATTCCGGGCAATGGCAGCAGAACGGAATGTGGTGATCGGAATTATTACGGTACCGGCTGAGCATGCGCAGAATGTAGCGGATTTGATGGTTGCCTGGGGGATAAAAGCAATCTGGAATTTTACACCGGCCCGAATCAAGGTGCCTTCTCATATCGTTGTGCAGAATACGACGATTTACATGAATCTGGCGATTCTTTTCAATAAGTTGTATAACCAGGGATAGGGGTGGATACGCCTTTGTCCAGGTCGAAGGCAGTTATTTTGTTCGATACAACCCGGATTTTTTAAGGTCGTTTTATGCATTATCGGTTAAAAACAGGAATCGCTTTGTTGTCTTGTCGTCCCGTCTTGCAATTTGTAATTCAAAGCCTACGATTTTCAATTCTTTTTTGCTTCTTTAGTCCTTGTTTTTTATTGCCGGCAGGCCTTTTGCTTTTCGCTTTTTATTTACTATCTTTGCACATTGCAAAAATGCAGAATCATTAATTTATAGAAAAATATCATGGTAAAGATTAAGTTTCCTGACGAAAGTGTCAAGGAATTCGAGCCGGGAGTGACCGGCCTTGATATAGCTAAGTCGATTAGCCCAAAGTTGGCGAAGGAAGTGTTGTCGATATCTGTCAACGGTGAGATCTGGGATTTGACCCGTGGTATTACCGATGATGCCGATGTGAAATTATTTACCTGGGAGGACGAAGAAGGACGTCATGCGTTTTGGCATTCGTCTGCGCATTTAATGGCAGAGGCTTTGCAGCAATTGTATCCGAATACGAAGTTCGGTATCGGACCGGCTATTGAGAACGGATTTTATTACGATGTTGATCCGGGAGAAGGAGTTGTATTGACAGATAAGGATTTGGAAGTAATCGAGAAAAAAATGCTCGAACTGGCCCGGGAGAAGCAGGAATATTGCCGTATCAATGTTAGTAAACAGGAAGCCTTGGATCATTTTTCGGCTATAGATGAGAATTATAAGGTTGAGTTGATCAACGATCTCGAAGACGGTAAGATCACATATTACAAACAAGGTACTTTTACAGACCTTTGCCGCGGTCCGCATTTACCCGATACATCCTATATTAAGGCAATCAAGCTGACAAGCTTGGCCGGGGCTTATTGGAGAGGTAACGAACACAATAAGATGCTGACCCGTGTATACGGTATCACTTTCCCGAAGCAGAAAATGCTGGACGAATGGTTGGTCATGATGGAGGAAGCCAAACAGCGCGATCATCGTAAGATCGGTAGGGAAATGGAATTGTTTGCTTTTTCGCAGGAAGTAGGGGCCGGTTTGCCTTTGTGGTTGCCCAAAGGGGCTATGTTGAGAGACCGTCTGGAGACTTTTTTACGGAAAGTGCAGAAGAAATACGGTTATCAGCAGGTGATTACCCCGCATATCGGAAATGTGAATCTGTATAAGACATCCGGTCATTATCAGAAGTACGGAAAGGATAGTTTTCAGGTAATCACGACTCCGCAAGAGGGAGAAGAGTTTATGTTGAAACCGATGAATTGCCCCCACCACTGTGAGATTTACAAAACGAAACCTCGGTCGTATAAGGATTTACCTATACGTTTTGCTGAATTCGGTACGGTTTATCGTTACGAGCAGAGCGGTGAGTTGCACGGATTGACGCGGGTTCGCGGTTTTACGCAGGATGATGCGCACTTGTTCTGTACTCCCGATCAGTTGAAGGAAGAATTTATGAAGGTAATAGATATTATTTTTATTATTTTCAAAGCTTTGAATTTTACGGAGTTTACCGCACAGGTTTCTTTGCGTGATCCGAAAGACCGGGAAAAATATATCGGAACCGATGAGAATTGGGAAAAGGCAGAACGTGCCATTATAGAAGCTGCTGCTGAAAAAGGTTTGAAAACTACGGTTGAACTAGGCGAAGCTGCATTCTATGGTCCGAAGCTCGATTTTATGATAAAAGATGCAATCGGGCGTAAGTGGCAATTGGGTACGATTCAGGTGGATTATAACCTGCCGGAACGCTTTCAGTTGGAATATACCGGAGCCGATAACCAAAAGCATCGTCCTGTTATGATTCACCGGGCTCCTTTTGGAAGTATGGAGCGTTTCGTAGCTGTATTGATTGAGCATACGGGAGGTAAATTCCCGTTGTGGCTGGCTCCGGATCAGGCCGTCATCCTGACAGTGAGCGAAAAATCAAACGATTATGCCCGGAAACTTTCAGAATTGTTAAATAATTCCGATATTCGCACCGTTTTAGACGATCGTAATGAAAAGATCGGGCGTAAAATCCGGGATAACGAATTGAAGAAAATTCCGTATCTATTGGTTGTCGGGGAGAATGAAGCCCGTGAAAACAAAGTATCGGTCCGCAGGCAGGGGCAAGGTGACTTGGGGTCGATGACGGTAGATGAATTTATCGAAATGATACATAGCGAAGTCGACAAGCAGTTGCACGCTATTTATAACGAATAAGGTTGTGCCGGAAGGCAGTCTTTATAATGTAGTAACTAATAATTAAGGAGGATTTAATATCGCAACAAGAATGGAATTCAGAGGTCCGAGAAACCGGCAGATTAACAGAGAACCACAACACAAAATCAATGAGTTAATCAAAGCACCGACAGTAAGGGTGGTCGGTGAAAATATTGAACCGGGGGTTTATCCTTTGCGTGAAGCACTGGCTATGGCTGAAGCTGCCGGAGCCGATTTGGTCGAAATTTCTCCTAATGCAGAACCGCCTGTATGCCGTATTATCGAATACAGTAAGTTTTTGTATCAGTTGAAGAAAAAGCAAAAGGAGATCAAAGCCAAGAGTGTAAAGGTGGTGATTAAAGAAATCCGTTTCGGTCCTCAGACCGATGAGCATGACTTTAACTTTAAAGTGAAACATGCGAAAGGCTTCCTTGAGGAAGGGGCGAAAGTGCGGGCTTATGTATTTTTCAAAGGCCGTTCGATCCTTTTTAAAGAGCAAGGTACGAATATCCTGGATCGTTTTATTGCAGAGCTTGAAGAGTATGGGAAAGTGGAAGCTGCACCGAAATTGGAAGGTAAAAAAATGATTGTGGTATTGGCTCCGAAAAAATAAATGTTTTTGATTTACAATTCTTCTCTTTTTTGCAGGGGAAGGATTGTGAATACAATCTGAAATCGTAGACCTAAAATCTACAATTAAAACGAACGATTTTTATAATTACATATTTTCTGAAACACAATTAAATTAAGAGAAATGCCAAAGATGAAATCAGTAAGTAGCGCGAAAAAGAGATTTACTTTGACCGCTACCGGAAAGATCAAAAGAAAACATGCTTTCAAAAGTCATATTTTGACTAAGAAAACAACCAAACAGAAAAGAAATCTTACTCACAGCACGATTGTCGATGATGCCAATATGAAGTCTGTGAAGAAGATGTTATTGATGTAAGATTAATTAAAGAGTTATTAACCTGAATGTTATGCCTTAAGTTTCCGGCTGAACGGAACGCTGACATTTAAAAAACAAGAATTATGCCAAGAGCTAAAAATGCCGTTGCTTCAAGAGCACGTAGAAAAAAGGTTTTAAAACAGACCAAAGGTAACTTTGGTGCAAGAAAGAATGTTTGGACGGTTGCTAAAAACACATACGAAAAAGGTTTATTGTATGCGTTCCGTGACAGACGTAAGAAAAAGTCGGAATTCCGCGCATTGTGGATTCAGAGAATTAACGCTGCTGTAAGAATGGAAGGTTTGTCTTATTCTAAATTTATGGGTCTGGTACATAAGGCTGATATCGATATCAACCGTAAAGTACTTGCCGATTTGGCGATGAACCACCAGGAGGCTTTCAAAGCTGTTGTTGCGAAAGTAAAAGAATTAGCAAAGTAATTATAAAAAATCGAAGGAAAGGCTGCTGTGAAGCAGCCTTTTTTTATTTCAAGGCGGGATTGTTTGCGGGTATTGTAACTTTATGGACTATATTCTGCACTTGTACCAAAATTAGTATTAACTTTGTCTTTAACATGTAAAGCAGGAGATTGATAATGAAGATTGCATTATTAGGATACGGCCGGATGGGTAAGGCTATTGAACGGATTGCGTTGGAGCGTGGACACCGGATTGTGTTGAAAGTGGATTTGGATAACCGGGAGGAATGTACGGACGAACAGTTGAAGACAGCTGATATCGCTATTGATTTTTCAACTCCGGCCATTGCTGTCGATAATTATAAATGGTGTTTCGATAACGGAATACCTGTTGTATCGGGTACTACCGGTTGGTTGGAACGTTGGCAGGAGGTGACGGATTATTGTCAGGCGAAAGCAGGCGGATTCTTTTATGCTTCTAATTTTAGCATCGGGGTGAATTTGTTTTTTCAGTTGAATGCGACATTGGCCCGGATGATGAGCGGTTTTGATGATTATAAGGTGTATATTGAAGAGACTCATCATATTCATAAACTGGATGCCCCCAGCGGAACGGCGATCAGCATTGCCCAGGGAATTCTGGAAAATCATCCTTCTTATAAGTCCTGGGAATTGGAGCACGGTGTGGTCTTACCTGCAGATGTCATCCCGGTTACGGCTAAACGGATAGATGAAGTGCCCGGTATACATGTGGTGACCTATAAATCAGCCGTCGATCAGATCGAGATTTCTCATTCGGCTTTTTCCCGGGAAGGGTTTGCACATGGTGCCGTATTAGCGGCTGAATTTATGCAGGGAAAAAAAGGAGTGTTCGGTATGAAGGATATGTTGAAAATCCGGAATTGAGATGATACGTCTTTATTTTTATTTGTCCGGTTGGATAATGGTTTTGAGTAAATAGACATTAGTAATTAAGAGGAAATATTTGGATTATGAGGGATATATTGCGTAATAAATGGTTTAAGGTTACCGTAGTATTGATCGTTTATCTGTTGTGGACATTGTGGGTCGGCAGTTGGTGGTTATTGCTGGGTGTTCCGGTTATTGTGGATGTGTATATTACCCGCAAAGTGCATTGGGCTTTTTGGAAGAAAAAAGGGGTAAAAAAACAGACGAAGCTGGTCGAATGGATCGATGCTTTGATCTTTGCCGTGGTTGCAGCCACCCTGATCCGGATGTTTCTTTTTGAAGCCTATACGATACCGACTCCTTCTATGGAAAAATCAATGTTGGTCGGGGATTATCTTTTTGTCAGTAAGGTGGCTTACGGGCCGAAGTTGCCCAATACCCCCCTGGCTGTACCTTTCACTCATCATACCCTGCCTTTTACGACAAGTACGAAAGCCTATTCGGAAGCAGTGCAGTGGCCCTATAAACGGATAGCCGGGACGTCGGAAATCAAACGAAACGACATCATTGTTTTTAATTTTCCGGCGGGAGATACTGTGATTGTAGGCAGTGAGAATCCGGATTATTATTCGCAGGTGCGTGCAAATGCCCGGAATTATCAGCAGGTTGAATTGAGCCGGGGAAATCAGCTCTCTTTCCGGGAGGCGGAAGATAAAATAAGGGGGTTGATGAAGCAGCGTATGGAGATCATTTCCCGTCCTGTCGATAAGCGGGAAAACTATATCAAGCGTGGGGTCGGAATGCCCGGAGATACGCTACAATTGAAAGACGGCTTGCTGTATGTAAACGGAGTGGCAGCCGAAAGTCCTGAAAATCTGCAATTCGACTATATCGTAAAAACCAACGGAACACCGCTGAATCGAACGAAATTAAAGGATAATGTCGGAATTTCCTATGAAGATATACGGATGCTTTCCAATGCTGAATACAATTTCCCGTTAACGGCGGAAATGGTTACGAAATTGAAAGCATTCCCGAACGTCACTGAAATCAACCGGGTACACGATAGCGGTGTGAATCCGGATATTTTTCCGTTTAGTGCGGATTACCCCTGGAATATCGATAATTTCGGTCCGTTGTATATACCGAAAAAGGGGGATAAAGTCGAATTGAATATGAAGACATTACCTTTGTATGAACGTATTATCGGAGTGTTTGAAGGCAATAAGCTGGAAGTGAAAGATTCGGTTATTTATGTTAATGGACAACCTGCCGATGACTATACTTTTCAAATGAATTATTATTGGATGATGGGAGATAACCGTCATCGTTCGGCAGATTCCCGTTTTTGGGGGTTTGTACCGGAAGACCATATTGTCGGGAAAGCCTATTTTATCTGGTTGTCTTTGGATAAGGATAAATCTTTCTTAGGAAAGATCAGATGGAACCGGATGTTCCGGTTTGTACATTGATCGAAATACAATTTTGATTTCGGATCGGACCCGCAGATTTTGTTGTCCCTATGGATTGATTCTGAATGTCAGAGTAAAATTGAAAAATAGGGATGGCAGAAGGGAGATTTGGATAGACTTGGGGGGTGATTACTGATTAACCAAAATTTATCTCTGTCCTCCTAAAGTTCTTATAATCTTTTTTTTACTAATCATAAATTACACAATGAGTCCGTCCCAGTGTGTAATTTTGTGTGTTTGTTTCTTTCCTGATTGTTTAAAATGTAACAAATAATTATTCCTTTAGGACTTGTATGTAAATAAATAATCTATATATTTGTGAATATATATGTTAATTTTGATTTCCGAATGTTATTTTTTCGGATGTTGAAATAGGATTTGAACCCCTAATTATCTATTATAAACTTACACTTTTGAACCAAAGAAGTGTGCTAAATTAAATGCTATGAAAAAAATTATTTTAATTGTATTATTGGCCGGATGGGTATTCGGCGGGTACGCCCAGGAAGTTAAATTCGGAGTGAAAGCCGGAATGAATATGACCAGTTTGGGGTCGGATTTTAAAGATCTTATAGACGGTTTTGATCAGAAGACGAAAATAGGGTTTCATATCGGTGCTTTTGTCGATCTTGGAATTACTGAAAACTTTTACGTTCAACCGGGACTTTATTATAGTAACAAAGGTATGAAGCTTGAAGCCGATGAAAACAGCGATTATAAAATAAAAGTAAATTTGAGTTATCTGGAAATTCCGATTCTGGCTTCTTATCGTTTCAAATTGTCGGATAACATGAAATTGCATATCAATACCGGTCCTTATCTGGCATACGGATTGGGTGGTAAATTTAAATTCGAGCCGAGTGAATTTGAAGAACTAATGGATGGTGATGTGAAAGCATTTGACGAGGATGAAGGTGATTTGAAGCGTTTTGATTTCGGTTGGAGTTTCGGTGCCGGGGTTAATTTCAGTGCTGTTTATGTCGGCTTGAAATATGACCTTGGATTTTCTAATATTGCCGGAGATTCTTATGACGAAGCTGATATGAAAATTCATAACCGTAATTTCTCTGTATCAGTTGGATATACATTTTAACTGTTTTTGGGGTAAACGGATTGTTTTAAAAAGTGGCGAAAGCCACTTTTTTTTGTGAATTGTTCGTAAATTTGAGACAATTAATAATTAAACAGGATTCTTTCGGCAGACTGACGTAAAAGAAGTGACTATCTGAAGGGGGGGATTCTGCGGACGCCTGTTCGGTTTAAATGAATATGTTCATTTTAAAATCTGAGAAATAATATTTAAAATTCGGAGTATGGCAGGGAAAAATAAGAAGACTTTTATTTTGGATACAAATGTGATTTTGCATGATTATAGAGCGATATATAATTTTAAGGATAATGATATTATTATTCCGATCGTGGTTTTGGAAGAATTGGACCGGTTTAAGAAGGGAAATGATCTGATCAATTATCATGCCCGGGAATTTATGCGGGAGTTGGATAAAATTTCCGATCTCGATTTTTTTAAAAAAGGAGGAAAACTGGGGCCTAAATTGGGACGTTTGTTTATCGAGGTCGGGAATAGAATTCCGCAGGATGTGCGGGCTTTTTTTCACGAGGATATTCCCGACCACCGGATTTTGGCTGTTACAGCCTGTAAGGCTCAGGAACTGGAAGATAAGGAAAAAGTGATTCTGGTGACGAAGGATTTGAATATGCGGATGAAAGCACGGGCATTGGGACTATTGGCAGAGGATTATAAAAACGATCAGGTAGAAGACCCGGATTTTGCGATAAACCGGAGTGTGAGGGAAATAAACGGTGTGGCACCGGAAATAATTAAGGCTATACATGAAAATCCCGGAGGTCTTGAGGTGAAAAAAGTGTTTCCCCGGGAAGCGATCAGAGGGAACAATTATTATATCCTGAAAAATGATAATGCTTCTGCTTTGGCTGCTTATGATCCGATGAAACAATTGATCCGCAAGGTGGATAAACCCAATATTTTCGGGATATATCCCCGCAATGCAGAACAGGCGTTTGCTATCGATGCCTTGATGAATCCCAATATACAATTAGTGGCGATCAGCGGTAAGGCCGGTACCGGAAAAACTTTGTTGGCCCTGGCTTCGGCACTCCAGCAAGCCAAATTATACGAACAGATTTATCTGGCACGTCCGATTGTCGCTTTGTCTAACCGGGATTTGGGGTATTTGCCCGGAGATATGAATGAGAAGGTTGACCCTTATATGCAGCCCTTGTATGATAATTTAGGCTTTATCAAACGTCGTTTTAATATACACAGCCAGGAAAACCGTTTGATCGAGGATTTACAAAAGGAAGAGAAGTTGTTGATTTCGGCTTTGGCATTTATACGCGGGCGCAGTCTTTCGGATATTTATTTTATTGTAGACGAAGCCCAGAATTTGACGCCTCATGAGGTGAAAACGATTATCACCCGTGCCGGAGAAGGTACAAAAATGGTTTTTACGGGTGACATCGATCAGATTGATTCACCGTATCTGGATAAAAAATCCAACGGACTTTCCCACTTGATCGATAAGATGCAGGGACAGGATATTTTTGCCCATGTGCATCTGGAAAAAGGCGAGCGTAGTCATTTGGCGGACTTGGCAAGTAGTTTGTTATGATCTGGCCGATGAGATTATTTTGCGCATTTCTGATTTTTTTCGGGACGCTGTGTTCCGTATATGCCGACGGATATGTAAAGTATGTCCGGAAGCTTCTTCCTGTTGCGGAAGGAACCGATTTCTATATGGAGAGCATATACGGACATATTACTTTGCACCAATGGGAGAAAGATTCCGTTTTGGTGGAGGCTTCGTTTCAGGTGGAACGGGCGGAGGATTGGGAAAAGGAAGAGCTGGCCGGACAGTTGGATTTGCTTGTGGAAACGTGGCCCGGAACGATTAATATCCGTACGCAGGTAGCAGAGGAATTCGAGCAGGCGGGGAGCCTGCTTGTCGAGACTGTGTTGTGGGTGCCGAAGGGGATGGTGATGGATTTGGTAGGCCGTTATAGTTTTATTTATGTGCCTGCTTTTGTCGTGTGTGAACATACGAGTTTAACGGCTATATACGGAGACATACGGATCGATTCTTTACAGTCCGTGAATGACAGGGAGATTTATCTGAATGTATCCTATGGTAAATTATTGGTGGACTGCTGTTCGAAAGCCCTGATCCGTTCTTCTTATTCTTCCGTGGATATCGATAAAGCTTCTTTTCTTCAGATTAAGGCCGAAAAATCCCAGATAGAGGTTCAGGCTGCAGATACACTGATCAGCGAGGGAAAGTATAATGTATATCGGGTGAAGAAGAAAGGGATTGATGATTTTTGATTTACGATTTTTGATTTACGATTGGGAGGTGGATAGGTGTGTTTGTGTATTTGGGAAAAGTAAGGAGTAATTTTAGATTTCAAATTGAGAGATGGGCATGACAATAGTACGCAGCAGGACGGACTCGTTGTGTAATTTTTGATTTACGATTTACGATTTTTGATTTACGATTTTTGATTGAGGAATAAGGTCGGTAGTGGGGGAGTCAATGTCAGTTTTACTGATTGAAATAGGCGATGTCCTGTCTTATCGGGTCTTTATCGTAAATCAAAATTCGTAAATCACAGCAGATGTATTAGTCTTTTTTGCCACTTCGTCCTTTTTTCAAACCGAGCAAGCGGGGTATGTAGGTAGCAATGTGGCGTAACTTTTTAGCTTCGTATACGTCGGCAATATTGATCAATATTGCCGTTTCTTCTACGCCTCCGAATCCGGGATTGGTAGCCGTGCCGAATGTGCGCATAGAAGGAGAGAGGCTCATGTAGGCATTTACCAGCGGAGGAATGTTTTCTCCCAGATCGCGTACGTTGCGGGAGAGAATTCTGTAGTCTTCGTCGTAATTTCCCCCGTTGAAAACCGATTGCATATAATTTTCGTCGATGTGGATTTCCAACGGATGTATCGGATATACGAGATTTTCAGTATCCCGGAAATATTTTTTCATAAAATAAAGAATCATATCCCGGGCGTGCATGTTAAAGCTGGTATACATCGTCACTTTTCCGAAAAAGTATTTGATTTCGGGATTATCGACGGTAAGCGCTCCCAAGCCGTCCCAAAGGTTGTCAAGGGCGAACAGGGATTTCCGTCCCATACGGGTAGACTGGTAGAGGGGATGGACGAATGAACGGCCTAACTCGATCATCTGACTCAGGTATTGTTTTTTGAACTGTTCTGAAAAGCGAAACAACTCGGTAGTGGCTAAATTGGGTTCTCCCTCTGCATTTAATGAGAGATGATCACACAAAATATAACGGTATCCGCCGATGATTTCCTGTTCTTTGGGATCCCAGACGATCAGTTGCTGATACGGAGTATCGGGAGTGATGTCGAATTCGTCGATGTCGATCTCTTTTCCGGTACCGCCTCCTGCCGTACGAAATGTCAATTCGCGGATACGTCCCACTTCACGCATCAGGTTCGGTGCGTTGAAAGCGTTGAATGTGTATATCTCATTCCCCGCTTTGTTGGTTTTCCGTAAAAATTTTTCTTCTGTGAGTTCGGCAAGAAGTTTTTCTTTTTCGACGGGATAAATTACAGGTTGCATCTGCTTATAAGTGCTCTAATAATTAATGATATATTCAATTGTTCTGATAACCTTTATTCATAAAGATTACAAAAACGAAACCGAAATGTACAGTTTGATATGTCAAAGGATTTCTTTGAATTCCTGTACTGTATGTTTTCAGGTGTTGTACTATACATCTGAATATTTATGCAAATATACTATTTTCTACAGAAACTCTGGCGGTATGGGGATTTTTTTACAATCGGTATAAGATTTCACGCACTTCTTTGGCCCATTCTTTCGGTTTTTTACTTTTATCGAACGATTGCCAGGAAATCGGTTTACCGATTTTTAATGTCAGGGTTTCATTTTTTTTCTTGAAGGCCTCTTTGGGTAACCAAAGCATTTCTATATTGGCTTTGAGTCCTATTCTTTTGCGGAAATTAGAAAGGTTGTAGAAAAAATTCGAATTCTGTCCGCTGATGTAGATCGGTACGATGTCCCGTTGGTGTTTTACTGCTTCTACGATAAAATTTTTCTGCCATTCGAGATCCTCTATTTTGCCTTTGATTTTACGGCTGCATAAACCGGCAGGGAACATGATAATCTGATTGTCAGATGTATAGGCTGATGCGATTGCTTTGACGGCTTCCCGGGACATGCCTCCGTGCTTGTTGACCGGCAGGAAAATATTATTCAGGTTTTTCAGGTTCAGCAGGATATCGTTAACCGGGAATTTTAAATCCGGATAATATTTACCTAGAAAGGAGATCAGCGCAATACCGTCCGGTCCTCCCAGCGGATGATTGGAGACAAAAATATAGCGTCCCTGGGGGGATGGCAGGTTCGTGATTCCTTCGGTCTGGAAGGTGAGATTCAGGTATTCGACAATCGCATCAGCAAAATCGATGCCTTTGCGGTCTCCGTGTTTCCGGATAAAATCGTTGATATCATCGATACAGATGATACGGTTGAGCCAGGAGTAGACAAAACCCGGAATCCAACGGGCCAGGGCCGGATTTTTACTTTTGAATACTTCTTTCAGGTATATGGGGCTTAATGTTTCGTTTCCTGTTTCCGCTGTCTGATTCATGGTATTTGATTTTATAGGGCAAAGATAACGCCGGGGGGAATGCGGTTATATTTCTTCGAACTGCGCCGGGACGCATCTTACCGCCGCAAAGATAACTATTTGGATTTTTGATTTACGAATTTTGATTTACGATTTTTAATCGGGACCGGAGGAAATTGTATGCGGGAACTGACGTATTCTTTCCTATCGTTCTTTCTCTAACTTATTTTAATAAATAAAACACAACTGTTCTGCGGAAACTCCCGTTAAACAGGACAGCAAACAATGCAATAATTGAATGAAAACAAATATGTTCAACTAAAATCAAAAATTATGAAGCGTACTTTTTTTATAACAATGCTGGCTTTTCTGGCAGTTGGGCTGTTGGCGGGATGTAACTCAATGAAGAAGTTACAACAGGATGTTATCCAGACGGCTGTTATGGGGCAGGTAACTCCGGCCCAGCTCGAGTCCGTGAACGGTAAAATTAATTTCGAATATACCGTAAAATTTGCACCGAAAGAGTTCGGTAAAAAGATGATATTGAAGATAACGCCTCGCATGCAGTATGGGAATAACGTGGAAAAATTACCTCCTGTATTTTTACAGGGAGAAAAGGTAAAGGGTAGTAATTACCCGGTTGTCGCTTATAAGAGTGCTACGACAATTACCCAGAAGATGACGATGAATTTCCGGGAAGGTATGCAAAACGGCGTACTTTGGGCGGATATTGAGGCGATACACGGTGATAAAGCTTTTGCAATGTCTCCGGTTATCCTCAACCAGAACGGCGTACGGGTATGGCAGAACTATACCTTGCGTATCGGGGATACCGATTATGTACCGGTTATGACCGAAACTTTCGTTGAAGATGTACCGGTGGCTCAGGTAGGAGTGGTAAGCGGTTATGTTTTATTCCCGCTGGCACAGTCTAAAATTTCGGAAACCCAGCAACATTCTGCCGTTATGAATAAAGCTGTGGAAGCCATGAAAAAAGTATTGGCCGATAAAGGAGCTACGGTAACCAATATGTTGCTATATGCTTCCAGTTCTCCGGAAGGCGCCGAACGCCTGAATAAGAATCTGACCAATAACCGTTTCAAAGCAGCGAAGACTTTTTTTGAAAAAGATCTGGGACTGTCGGGTTTGCCTATCGTAAAGAATGCCAAGTTTGTCGTGCCGCAGATGGTAACGGAAAACTGGGACGGACTTTATTTGTTACTGAACGATTCCAATATCAAGAATAAAGCACAGATTATCAGTGAAATCAAGGCTGCTCCGAATAACAACAAACGGGAAGCGATACTCGAATCGTATATCAAGCGGATTCCGGAATTAAAGAACGATATTCTGCCTTTGTTACGCCGCGCTGATTTCTTCGTATTCTATACAACTCCCGAAATGGTGCAGGAAGAAATGCAGATGACTTATTTCATTCCGCAGGCAGATGAAAAGACGCCGACGGTGGGTACTCAATGGAACTGGCAATTACTGAACGATTTGGCAGCCATCGCTATTCAGAATAAGGAATACAAGAAAGCCCAGAAGTTACTGGAATCTGCTATTGTATTAAAACAGGATGCTGCTATTCAGAATAACCTGGGTATCGTGTATGCCAAGCAAGGGAATAATTCGAAAGCCATGGAGATGCTGAACAAAGCACAGGTAAAGAAAGAAGCCCGCTATAATATGGGATTGATGTTGTTGCAACAGGGAGATTACCGGAAAGCCGTTTCTTATTTGAAAGATACCCCGGGAATCAATTTAGGTTATGCACAGTTGATGGCCGGTGATAATAATGCCGCTCTCAATACGTTTAAGCAGTTGAAGCTGACAACCGGAACCGATTATTATATGATGGCCGTAGCTGCTGCCCGGGTAAAGGATGTCAATACGATGGCAATGGCTTTGCAAAAGGCGCTTCAACTGAATCCGAAGTTGAAAGCCTGGGCCGCTACCGATGTGGAATTTCAACCGTATGCCAATAATGCAATGTATCAGCAGTTGGTGAAGTAAGAGAATAGACATATAGATCAAGGGAAAGGGTAAAGCGTTGGGCTTTACCCTTTTTATTTTACCGTTTTGAACCAATTTGAACCTAAATCGTTGATCTGTAATTCATAAAATCTCTCTAATTTTAAAATATTTTAAAACCTAAAATAAAGAGATTATGAAAATGTATAGATTTATGTGGCTGATGGCGATGCTGGTCGTGTCGGCAGCTTTTGTGGCTTGCAGTAAAGATGACGATGATCCGAAGTTCAATTATGATGTTCCTTATCCTGAAATTTTTAATTGTCAGTATTATGATGGAGATACATATGTTAGGAATATATCGTTTGTTATTGTAAATCCGACCAAAGAAACGGTGTATTGGATGGAGTTCGACATGGATGTATATCTTAAGGATGAATTGATTGTTTCTGAAAAATGTATGGTAGGTTCGCTTGCGGATAAAACGGAATTTGTTGTTCCTGCTAAGAAAAAGATAGAATCTGATAAATACTATATTCCGAATATGAAAGTAAAATTTTGGTTGGAAGATATATATAGTTTCAGTTTTTCAAATCTTCGTTATCGTACGCTTGAAGGCGATAATATTGAAACATCTGCACAATCGACGGAAGTGAAAGGTGTAATTTCAGTTCTGCCGTAATAATTACCTTATTTAAAGACCGGATACTTATGAAAAAATTGCTACCTGTCCTGATGCTTTTGGTATTTACTGCGATGAGTGTTGTAATGTATGCTCAGACAGTAATAAATATTTTATACCTTAAAAACGGTTCCGTAATAAAATGTAATGTGTTAGAAATGGAGATCGACAAACAGATAAAAATAGAGACTGCAGACGGTTCTGTCTTTGTATATCCGATGAGCGACGTTCTGAAAATTGGAAAAAACATGACATTACAGAGTAATGCCAGCCAATCTGCTCGGTCTGTGGAGAAAACGATCACCGATATAGACGGTAATGTCTATCGTATAAGAGAGATAAACGGCCTTACGTGGATGATAGATAATCTGAAGACTAAACATTATGCTGACGGTACAAAAATAAGTAGTGGTATAACGACGTCTTTTACACCATACCTATACTATCCTAACGATGAGTATATCGATAAATATGGGCTGTTGTATAATTGGGCGGCGGCGGTCCGTTTGGACAATAGTGAACAGATCAAATATTTTAACGGACATCGTCAGGGGGTGTGCCCGGAAGGATGGCATATGCCAACAGCCAATGAGTTCCGGGAGGCTTTCCCTATCCTTGCTAAAAAGGTTCAGAAAAAAAAAGAGTGGGCAGAACAGGTAGAAGAGATTAGGTCTGATAGTATGTTTTCAGTGAAATCTGCGGGAGGTTTTAATTTGCCTTATCCTGGTTCTAAGAATAAATACAATAAAATCGGTGAGGTATCGCTATTTTGGACTTGTACCCAACTTCCGCATGAGATAGGTTCTATGATAAGAGAGAGATTTTATGCTGAGGCGTTTTATTGTATACCGCTTGATATGTACACTTCTGCACCGCTACTGCCTACACATAAATATACGGCAATTTCTGTAAGGTGTATCAAGGATTATTAATAATCAATCAATTCATAGGCCGGGTGACGATTTTCTAATCGTCATCCGGCTATTTTCTCCAGCCGGGTCCAGGAGGTCCGGCTGATTTTATGGGCGATCAGGAACAGGATACTCCATAGCAGGAGGATGCCGGCCGGAATGCCGTAGGGAATGTAACGCAAGCCCATGTGAATGGTACTGAAAACAGCGGTGACGAGCATGGTGATAAGTATGAATACCAATACTTTGCCGGAATTGTATGTACTTCTTTCCCGGGAAAACGGGAAAGCGGGGGATATTCCCAGGGTGGCGACCAGGGTGGTAATGGTGATGGCCGTAAAGATAAACAATATATCCGGGAGAATAGCGATGCCGCCGATGTATATCAGGGGTATGGAAACGAACAGGAAGGTCGGAACGAAATATTTCAGGTAGAGGGCTTTGAAAGCGCCCAGCAGAATACTGCCCGGCCGGTAGAGCGGCTTGGTGCGGTAGAGCCAGAAATAATCTCCGAGTTCGTTGTATTTCATATTGTCTATAATCGTGTAACCGATTAATAAAGTAAGATAAAGTGGGAAAAAGCCCATAAAGTCGCTGACATTAAAATCTCCTTTTTTCCAGATGGAAAAGATTTGAAGACCGATGAGCACGATGATGTAAGCGATTGAAGGGAGTATGGCTTCTTTGTATTTCCGGTTGCCGGCGGCGAGACGCCAACTCAGCATAAATCCGGATTTTTGCATGGCCGACCGGGTAAATAAGGCGGCCAGGAAACGGGCCGTTTTTTCCTTGCCCGCCCGGGCGGTTTTTACCGGAGCTTCGTTTGCCGGATTAAGGTGAGCGGCGAAATAAGGAGCGAACCATTTGATCGTAACATAGGCCGAAATAAAAGGCAGGACGATTCCGATGGCTGCATATAGGTATACAGTGGCAGAAGGAGCCAGAAACAGTTCGGTCAGCGCCGTGAACCATACCGGAGGCAGGAGATAAAACCACCAGGGATCGGATGCTGTCAGTTCCAGTATGAGGTTGTCGGGGATATTGGCTACCAATTGATAGCTGCAAACGACAAGTACAATCATAAGGATCTGGATATAGCTGAGTATATTTCTGAAATTCTCGCCCGAAGCAAACCGCATACATCCCATATAGACCAGATTGGTTAATAGCAGGGCAAATAAGGTGTTGAGTAGGGTTGCCGACAATAACAGCAGGCCGGTCGCGACTCCTTTGGTAAAGATAAATACCAGTGTAGGGATGAGTGCCGAACAAAAGCTTAGGAACAGCATGTAATATCCGATAGTTATCAATTTTGCCGTAGAGATGGTACGGGAATCGACGGGTAAACGTAACAATATATGCGTGTCTCTGCTGTCGAACAGCATTTGGGTGTATTCCGATAACAGGGAAAGAATCAACATAACTAATATCATGCTGTGGTACAGTAGAATAGCTGTCGTAAGTCCGCTTTTAGACCAGGTCATCAGAAGAGCGAAGGTACCCATAACGAGCATGCTGAAACCTTGCTGCAACAAAGCGGAATTGATCTGTTTCGTTTTGTTGGAGTTGATGTTTTTGGACGTCCGGTTGTCAATGGTCAGTTTGGTCCGGATGATAGTGATCATTTTATCGAAATCGACCCCGGATTTGTAGAACAGGAGACGAAAAGGCCGCAATATAAAAAGTAAAAAGCGAATCATAAAAATTATTTTTCAAATACGTCTATAATTTGTCCGGCTTTTTCCGAATGGTCGTTTTTCCCGGTCAATTTCGAAAACAGTTCTTCCAGCGAAGTACTGCCGGAGTCTTGTTTTAATTGCTCTACAGTACCGTTGGCGATGATACGGCCGCCGTCGATAAGGACGATCCTGCTGGATATTTTTTCTACGATATCCATAAGGTGGGAGCAATAGAAAATGGTTTTGCCTTCTCTGGCCAGTTGCGTGATGATTTCTTTGACAATGATGACAGCGTTGGCATCCAGACCGTTCAGGGGCTCGTCCATAAACAGTATGTCCGGATTGTGGAGCAGTCCGGAAATGATATGGATTTTCTGCTTCATACCTTTTGAAAAACTAATGATCCGCTCGTTGTTATGGGATTTCATTTCAAACAGTTCGAGCAATTCCGTAATTTTCCGGTGGGCGATGTCGGGCTGCATACCGTAAAGGGTGCTGACGAATTCAAGGTATTCGACCGGTGTGAGTTGTTCGTAAACGACGGCGTTTTCAGGAATATATCCGATGCGTTTTTTGATTTCCAGATCGTCGGTACGCAGGTTGTGTCCGAGGATGGAAACTTCGCCTTCGAATTGGCGGATGAGTCCGCATAATATTTTTACCGTCGTGGATTTGCCGGCTCCGTTGCTACCGAGGTAGCCTATGACTTCTCCGGCCGATATGTTAAGGTCGATGCCTTTAAGTACTTCGTTTTTGCGAAAACTTTTTTTCAGGTTCTTGATTTCAATACAGTTGTCTGTCATTTTATACGATTTTATCCGGATTTTTTTTGATATAGTCCCCCCAGTCTTTGCATTTCGGGCTACCGGTGGTCGGGAGTGAACCTTGTAAGTGGTGGCAATAGGCGATGGCAATGGCATCCGTTTCGTCCAGGTTCTCGGAGGTCGTATGGATTTCCATAAATTTACCCAGCAGCAGGGCAATTTGTTCTTTGGAAGCCGTACCGCTTCCCGTTACGCTCATTTTAATTTTTTTAGGCGCATACTCGAAGATGGGAATTTCCCGTTGCAGGGCGGCGGCGATAGCAACTCCCTGTGCCCGGCCGAGTTTGAGCATTGACTGTATGTTTTTACCGTAGAACTGGGCTTCGATTGCCAATTCATCCGGATGATAGGAGTCAATGACCTGTAATGTCCGTTTGAATATCCGTTGTAATTTAATGTAAGGATCGGATATTTTGTCCATATCCAATACACCGGATATCACCAACTGCGGTTTTTTAGATTTGCCGAAGGTGCGGATAATGGCATAGCCCATAAAGTTTGTTCCGGGGTCGATCCCCATGATTAGTTTTTCCATATACGGACGCCGGAAGGCCGGCCGATCAGATTTCGGTTAAAGTACTGCTGAAACAAAGATAACGATTTTTATATTTATCGGTTATTTTTTCTTCCAATAGCGGTAAATGATGTTGTGTGAAATGTTCCAGGGATTCAGGGGTATCAAAAACGACTTGCAACGAATAGGTTTTACCGTCGGGTTGATCGATGGATACTTTTGTAAAGAGCACGTCTTGTACGAATTGTTGCCGGCGGAGATAGGCGATATATTGTTCGCGCATAAAATCCTGCCATTCGGTTTCAATGTTTTCTTCGACGATATAGGTGGTGTTGAAAATAAGGCGCATGTTTTTGATTTACGATTTATGATTGAAATTGCAGATTTTATTGTAGTATTCAGTTGACGGGTGTTATTTTTTCGTTTTTGATTGTCTTTTCCAGTTCCCGGTATATTTTTCCGGCTTCGACACTGTATACGCTGCCGGAATAGTCGGAAACCAGTTGCTGATATAAATCGAGGGCCTGCTGTTTTTGATCTGTACGATTTTTGAGATTGGCAAGTTCGAATATTGCCTTTGCCCGGATATACGTTTGTCCGGATGCTTTCGCCAGTTTTTCCAATATCAGAGCGGCTTCTTGGTCTTGGTGTTGCGATAGTAAAACCCCGGATTTTACCAGGGCGGCATAATCGGCAATTCCGGCGGCGGAATTTTGGATCAGGCTATCCAAAACGGGTAGAGCTTCTTCGCTTTGGTGGCGGTAAACGGCATATTCTGTGGTGGCCAGTCGTTCTAAATCACTGTTATCGCCTTCTTCTTCGTAGTTCATGTTCAGGAAATGACTCATTTGCAGCGCATCGTTGGATATCAGCTTACTGGTAGAACCTTTCAGAACATCGTATTGGGCTTTTGCCCATAGTAAGTCTCCTTCGAAGTAAGCCAGACGGGCTTTCTTGAGTTTGGCTTCGTATCCGATATCGTTGTTGGGATTCGCTTTTTCAATTTGAGTATAGAGAATCACGGCTTCCCAGGGATTATTCATATAGGTCAGTAAATCGGCCCGTTTCGATTTTAAAATATCTAAGGTCAGGGTATTCAATCGTTTTATACCGATTCCTTTTTGTAAAATCTGATCGGCTGAGTCCGGAAGGCTTAGATGGTAGGCATACAGATCACTTGTCAGGACAATGATATCGGCGTTTGCATTGCTATACCCCGTTTCTTGTAAAAAATCTTTACATTCGGAAACCAGGTTGCGGTAATTTTCTACCGGGGGCTGGGCTTGGTCGTATTGCCGGTATTTGCAATTGAGGATTTCCTTGCGTGCCGTGTAATAATAAGGATTTTCTTCTTTCCCTTTTTGAATAACCCGCTGATAGGCTTGTCTGGCGATATCGTATTTTCGGGCATTTGCGGCTTCGTGGGCAATATCGATGTAGATGTATAATTTATCCGTGTTTTTTGCGTTGAGCTTTACAGCGTGATTGAAGGCTTGCGTATAATCGCCCGTTTGCAGGGAATACCATACACCCAGTTCGTCAAATACGGAAGGGTAATCTTTTTGCCGGAATATTTTTTCCAGCTGGGAGGCGATAACTTTATCGGCATTGCCGTTTACGTCATAAGAACGCGCAAAACTGAGTTTGGAGGTGATGATGCTGAGTTTTTCCGGATTTTGAAGCAAGGCTTCTACAAAGAGTGCGAACATATTGTCGTAATCCCTGTCCATCATATAGTTGTCGCCCATTTCGGCCGTAAAGGCCAACGGGCGGTTTAACAGTTCCCGCCCTTTGAGGTAAGTTTTGTTGGCCCAGTTGTATTCCCGGATATTCCGGAATTTATTGGCCAGGCTGTGGATATCGTTTTCGTATGGGATCAATTTTTTGACGGCCCGGTTGAAATATTCCTCGGCTTTGTTGGTTTTGCCTTGTTGGGTATAAATGTAACCGAGATTCACTAAAAAATCTTTGTTGTTATCGTCCGTTTTCAGGTATTTTTTCAATGTCTTTTCTGCACTATCGTATTCTTTAGCGTTGATCAGGCTGATGATGTGATAATCGAGGTAGTAAGAGGCCCGGGTACGTTCGTAAAGTTGCAAAAACATTTCTGCCGCTTTTACATATTCCTTGTTCTGGTAGTAGGTATATGCCAGTTTGGAATCGCTTTGCTGGGCGAATACGATGTTTGAAAAGCAGAATAAAATCAGAATGAGGATGAATCTCATAGAATTTAAAGATTTGGAGATTTGGAAATCCGAAGATGTTCTCCTTTCCAAATCTCCTTAATTTTTATCGGATCATATCGGTTCCCATAAACGGTTGTAATACTTCCGGCAGACGTATACCTTCAGCGCATTGATTGTTTTCCAGTAATGCGGCCACGATACGCGGTAATGCCAGGGAACTTCCGTTCAGGGTGTGTACCATCGTCGTTTTTTTATCGCCTTTGTTCCGGTAGCGGAGTTTCAGACGATTAGCCTGGAAATCTTCGAAGTTTGATACCGAGCTGACTTCCAGCCATTTTTCCTGGGCTTTGGAAAATACTTCAAAGTCATAAGTCAGAGCCGAGGTGAAGCTGATATCTCCTCCACAGAGACGGACGATGCGGTAGGGAAGTCCCAGTTTGATCAGCAGGCTTTCTACGTGAGCTACCATGCCTTCGAGGGCTTCGTAAGAGATTTCCGGCTTGGTGATCTGTACGATTTCTACCTTGTCGAATTGATGAAGCCGGTTCAAGCCGCGAACGTCTTTTCCGTAGGAACCCGCTTCGCGGCGGAAACATGCCGTATAAGCCGTATTTTTAATCGGTAATTTTTCTCCTTCTACGATCATGTCCCGGTAAATGTTGGTAACCGGGACTTCGGCTGTCGGAATCAGGTATAATTTATCTTCGTTGACGTAATACATCTGGCCGTCTTTATCGGGTAACTGTCCCGTGCCGTATCCTGAATCTGCATTTACCATCAGGGGAGGCATTACTTCCTGATAGCCGGCCTTGATGTTTTCATCCAGGAAGAAATTGATCAGAGCTCTTTGCAAGCGGGCTCCGAGGCCTTTGTATACCGGAAATCCGGCTCCTGTGATCTTTACTCCCGTTTCGAAATCGATCAGATCGTATTTTTTAGTCAGTTCCCAATGCGGAACATCGTCTTCGTGACGATGAGGGATGTCGCTGACGATTTTGACAATTTCGTTGTCTGCATCCGATTTACCGCGGGGTACACTTGTATGCGGCATATTCGGTAAACGCAACAGAATTTCTGTTACCTCCGCATTCAGGTTGTTTACCTGCGGGACCAATGCTGCTATTTCTTCTTTTAATTGGGTCGTTTCCTGACGGGCTTTTTCCGCTTCTTCTTTTTTTCCGGCTTTCATCAGGTTTCCGATTTCCTTGGCGATGGCGTTCATCCGTGCTTGCTTATTTTCGGAATCTTGTTGTAATTTCCGGCGTTCTCCGTCCAGATATATGATTTTTTCAACGCTTTCCCGGGCATCAAATTTTTTTACAGCTAAACGTTCGATGACCGTTTCTTTGTTTTCCTGAATGAATTTTAAATTTAGCATGATCGTAATAAGTTTGGATTTTCAGATTGCCGGTTGTCATACGATACGTTGTTTTCATATCGTAAGGCAGCCGATTCTAAATAAGCTGAAATAATGAATGAACTATTAAAGTTTACTTCCCTTTGTTCAAGGCAGCTACTGAAATAGTCAATAAGTCAACAGACTTAAGTCATAAATTATTTTCCGAGCGGTAAATATACAAAAAAACTCCTGTATCGCTTACAATACAGGAGTTTTAAATTTTTATTTCAGGCTTATTCTGCTGCGTTTTCTACAGTTGCCGGTTTAACAGATACATAAGATCTGTTTTTTTGTTTTTTGGTGAAAACAACTTCACCGTCAACCAATGCGAATAAGGTGTGATCTTTACCTATACCCACGTTTAATCCCGGGTTGTGTACTGTACCTCTCTGACGAACGATAATATTACCGGCTTTGGCAAATTGTCCGCCCCATATTTTAACTCCTAATCGTTTGCTTTCGGATTCGCGGCCGTTCTTGGAACTACCGACACCTTTCTTATGTGCCATATCTTATTGAATTTTAGAGTTTACTAAATAATTTTTCTTTCAGATTAAGCGTTGATCGCTTCGATCTGGATTTGTGTCATAGACTGACGATGTCCGTTCAATTTCTGATACGTTTTTCTTCTTCTTTTCTTGAAGATAAGAACTTTGTCAGCTTTTACATGAGCCAATACTTTTGCGGTAACTTTAGCGCCTTCCACTTTCGGCGTACCGATTTTAATGTTGCTTCCGTCTTCAACGAGAAGTACATTATCAAATTCTACCTGAGTGCCTTCTTCTGCAGCCAGACGATGGACATACACTTTGCGGTCTTTTTCTACTTTGAACTGCTGTCCTTGAATTTCAACAATTGCGTACATTGTAAATTGTTTTAATGTTACTACCATGGGGTGAGATACTTATCTGCTTATTGAACCCCTGAGGAAAAATTTTTGTGGTGCAAAGATACAAATTGTTTTGAAAATGCAAAAGAGATTTGGATTTAGATTTACGATTTAAGATTTACGATTGGGAGAGAGGGGGATGTGTTTGTGTATTTTGGAAAAGAAGAGGTTTATTTTAAATTTTGGATTTTAAATTTTAAATTGAAAATTAAAGTATGTATTTATTAAATTTGTGCCTTAAAATTTAAAATATGAAGGTTGTTTTATTACTGTTAGGCATTTTTATAGCTTCCGTTGTGAAGTGTCAGGTACTGGAGGGGGTGGTTTCCGATGCCGACGGACAGGCGGTAGAAGGGGCTACGGTTTATGTACGGGAAACGGCACAAGGATGTGTGGCCGATGAAAACGGGAATTTTCGGATTGCGCTGCCCTTCGGAACTTATGTATGTGAGGTGAGCGCTTTGGGATATGAAAAGCAGACATTGCAGGTCAGGGTAGGAGAGAAACGGGATGTATTGCGGGTGGTTCTGAAACCGATGGTGTATATGTTGCAAGAGGCAAAAGTAAATGCCAGAGGGGAAGATCCGGCTTTTTATATTATGCGGCATGCGATTGCCCGGGCACCTTATCACCGGCATCAGGTGAAGCGTTATCTGTCGGAGGTATATACAAAAGGTACGATGCAGTTGGAAAAGGTACCTAAATTACTTATGTTGTCGAAAGAAATACGGAAAGAGGTGACGCCTTATCTGGGAAAAGTATTTACCCTGGAATCGGTGATGGAAGTTGTTTTTGAAGCTCCCGACACTTACGAGCGGAAGATCGTGGCTTTTTCCAGTTCTATCCCGGATGATCTGAGCCCGGATGAAGCTTTGGGGATCGTCACCGCTTCGGTTTACGATCCGGATGTGATGGGTATGGTGTCGCCTCTGGCACCCGGAGCGTTTTCGTATTACCGTTTCCGTTTTGCAGAATGTTATCTGGAAGACGGAAAAACGATCAATAAAATCCGGGTCGAACCCCGGAAAAAGAACAGTCAATTGCTGGATGGTTATATTTATATTGTCGAAAATGACTGGAGTGTGGTGAATTTTGATTTTTCGGCAAAACTTACCGGGGTGACCCTGCACATCAAAGGGGTATTTCATGACGTAAAACCTTCCGTTTTTCTTCCGACTTCTTACGATATTGATGTGGACGTAAAAATTTTCGGAGTAAAGGCCGGTGGAAAGTATTATGCTTCTGTCAAATATAAAGAGGTGGAGGCGGATACGACCAATGGAGTTGTCGTGAAGCCTGTGTCTGTTGTTGCTGAAAATAAAGCATTGCCCGAGCCGGCTAAATCTCCGAAACGGGAAAAGGCGGAACGTAAGCTGGAAGCTTTACTGGAGAAAGAGGAGCTGACAACCCGGGATGCTTACCGGATGGCCCGTTTGTCCCAGCAATTGATGACTCCCGAACGACCGGATACGATACCTCCGCTTGAGATCCGGGAAGAGGTCGTTACGGAAAAGGTATCGGTTGATTCGATGGCTGTGCGGCGCGATTCGGCTTATTGGTTACAGATGCGTACGATACCCTTGAAACAGGAAGAGGTAAAGGGATATCAGATGAGGGATAGTTTGCGGGCTGTTGTGAAGAAGTCGGAGGGAGAAACGGATACCACCCGCCGTGCGCATCGGGATATTTTCGGACAGATATTGTGGGGAAGTTCTTATAAATTAGGAAAACAGGGACGGTTTGAGTTCGACGGACTGGTAAAGGCTTTTCCCGAATATAATTTTGTGGATGGTTTCTGGATAGGGCAACGGTTCGGTGTGTCGCTTGCCGTAGCACGGGGACAGCGTTTGTATGTAGAACCTTCGGTTTATTATGCAACGGCCCGTAAATCCTGGATCTGGCAGGTCTATTCTTCTTATACTTATGCTCCTTTGAAACGGGGATTATTAAAGGTTCGTTTCGGAGATGTTTCTGCAGATTATAAAGGGAATGCCGGGGCATGGCGGCTGGAAAATACGTTGACCTCGCTTGTGTGTGCCGATAATTTTATGAAATTTTACGGGAAGCGTTATGTCGCTTTAGAAAACCGGATCGATATCAGTAACGGTTTGGTGTTGTCTGTCGGTGGAAATTACGAAAAGAGACGGGTGTTGGAGAATCATATCTCTTATAATATTTATAAGAAGGATCCGAAGCCCAATACGCCTTCTTCCGAAGGGGGAGTCGATATGCCCGACAACACGGCTTTGCATGTTTACGGGCAACTGGATTATACGCCCCGTTCGTTTTACCGGCTCAGAAACGGCTATAAGCGGTATGTACGTTCCGACTGGCCTACTTTTTCCGTGCGTTATGACCGGGGAATTTCCGTCGGTTCCGGATTGAGCAGTGCTTACAACCGGATTGCAATCGGAGTGCAGCAAAAAAAATCTCTGGGACTCTTTGACAAAATTTCTTATAAAGTTCAGGTGGGTAAGTTTTTTTCGGTAAAAGAGTTGTATTTCCCGGATTATAAGCAGTTCGGCGCTACAGGATGGGTTTTTAGCAAAGAAATGTTTTTCAGCGACTTTTACCTGACGGACTACTATGAGTTGGCAACGGCTGAAAAGTGGTTTCAGGGAGCTCTGAATTATACTTCTTCTTATTTGTTGATCAAGCGATTACCTTTTATGCAACGTTTCTTATTCAATGAGGCTGTGCATGTCCGGTATGTCTGGATGCCGGAAACTAAAAGTTATACGGAGTGCGGATATTCGCTGGGATTCGAGGATGAAATCCGGGGAGGTGTATTTTTCGGGTTCGACCGGGAGGGGTACCGGGGTGTCGGAGTACGGGTTGTATTGCCCTTGGATTGGAAATAAGTTGTATATTTACAATGTACATATTAAAATTGTATATTTACGATTTTAGATTAAATAAATCCGATGACGAATCGGCCTGTCGGGTAATTTAAAATTTACAATCTAAAATTTACAATTTATATACAGGATTAAGGTAGCTCTTAAAGAGTATTCAGGAAATAAATTTATAGGTTATGAAATATATAGCGCGATTTATAATGTGGTTGGGGGGATGGAAGTACAAGGGGGAATTACCGGAAGTGAAAAAGGCTGTCATTATTTCTGTGCCCCATACTTCCAATTGGGATTTTGTATGGGGGGAATTGGCTTTTTTAAGTCAGCGTATTCCGGCTTTTATTTTGATGAAAAAAGAATTTTTCTTTTTTCCGCTGGGAATGATTTTACGGGCATTGCGGGTGATTCCGGTCGACCGGGGGAAAAAGGACAGTCATTTGGTGGATCAGATGATTACAGAGTTTAAGAAGCGGGATTCCATGTATTTGTGTATCACACCTGAAGGAAGTCGGAGTAAGCGGAAAAAGTGGAAAAAGGGCTTTTTGGTCATTGCAAAGGCTGCGGGTGTCCCCGTATATCTGGGACGAATCGATTATAAAGGAAAGTATTGTGAAATCGGTCCTTTATTTAATCCGACGGATGATGTAGATGCGGATTTGCAATACATTATGAGTACTTATAAAGATGCTAATCCGCGACATCCGGAGAAATTTTCCTGGGGGGAGTGAATGAAAAGAGAGAAAGAGCGTTGCGATTCATGTAGGCGTCGGGAAACGTTTTCGCCGGATGATGATGTATCCGGTTTGTAATAATCAAACGGAATGACCAATAAGCGAAGCATTTTAATTTTTGTTTTTGTTTTATTTCTGCTGGCTTGTACAGGTCGGAATAAAACGGTTGAAATTGCTGTGGAACCGGGGCGGATGGTGGAGGTGGATGATTCCCTCATACTGGATGAACGGATGTTCTGTTCTGAAACGGAAACAGAAAAGAGGATGCTGAGTATGGGATTGGTGGATATCGGGAAATTGGATCGGCGGATAAAAGTGAAGTTGATTTATGCCACACCGGATAATTTTACCGGAAAAGTTTTGTACCGGGAATTGAGAAAGGCATATATGCGGCCTTTGGTGGCGGAAAAGTTGATCCGGGCACAGGATTTACTGGAAAATATTCGGACAGGTTGGCAAATTGTCGTGTATGATGCCGCGCGTCCGATGTCGGTTCAGCGGGAAATGTGGGAATTGGTAAAAGGAACTCCCAGACATATATTTGTCAGTAATCCGGGTCGGGGAGGCGGATTGCATAATTACGGACTGGCAGTGGATGTAACTTTATGTGACTCTTCCGGGGGATTCCCGGATATGGGGTCGGCATTCGATTATTTCGGAGAGGAAGCCCGGGGAGATAAAGAGGAAGAATTGGTTATACGGGGAAAAATTACGCCGGAAGCTTTTGAAAACCGGCAGTTGTTACGTAAGGTAATGACGGAAGCCGGTTTTATTGCGCTCGGGAGTGAATGGTGGCATTTCAATGCTCTTCCGCGAAGAGAGGTGATCGGTAAATGGGAAAGAATAGAGTGAGGAATATATTATTATAGATTTAAAATTTTAGATTGTCGATTCAGATTGAGGAGAAATGGGGGCGGAGTTATTGCATTGTTTATGATTTGGATTGAGGGAGATGGGGGTAATTAAGGTTTGAAATAGAAGGTTTGAATGAAAATAGCATTGGTCCAGTCTTCTCTGGTATGGGGAGATATAGAAAAAAATTTGGCGCTTTTTGACCGGAAATTAGCCGGGATAGGGGCGTGTGATGTCATTTTGTTGCCGGAAATGTTTACGTCAGGGAGTATGTTGGTGAAGCCGGATAAAAGGGTGGCGGATGCGGAGAAAAACAAAACGGCAGCTTGTTATGAGCGGGTCAGGCGACTGATGTCGGAATGGGCAGAAAAGCGGGATGCGCTGGTTATGGGGTCTACGGTATATAACGAAGGAGAGTCGTATTATAACCGTATGATTGTGGTATTTCCGGATGGAAAGAATTTGTATTACGACAAGCGGCATTGCTTCCGGATGGGGGGAGAAAATGAACATTTTACTGCCGGTAGGCGGCATCTGTTTTTTGATTTCCGGGGAGTTCGGATAGCGACCTTTATCTGTTATGATTTGCGCTTCCCGGTATGGAGCCGGAATACCGATAATTATGATCTGGCAGTGTATGTGGCCAATTGGCCGGCATCCAGGCGCAAGGTTTGGCAGTTGTTGTTACAGGCCCGGGCAATAGAAAATCAGGCTTTTGTGGCGGGTGTGAATTGTGTGGGTACCGACACTGCCGGCTTGACGTATGCGGGAGATTCTGCCGTTATTGATGCTAAAGGAAATGTCGTGGGAGCATGCCGGGAATATAAAGAGGAAATTAAGATTATCGGGATTGATATGGAAGAATTGCGTCGGTTCAGGAATAAATTTGCCGTGTCGGAAGACAGAGATGTTTTTGAAATTAAAGGTATTGACGGGCTGGAAGTAGAGTGATAAGATCGTGTGGGGATAGGTGGGTTAATAGGCAATTTTTATATCTTTGCAAACGTGGTCGGAATTTATAAACTCGGTTTTATTAAACTTTGTGTTTTAATCCTGTATTTGTTTTGAATCGCTTTAATTTACTTAAATTTAAAATATATGAGATATTTATTACTTACATGTATCGGAATGGCTATGATGTTTAGTTCAAAGGCACAGGATAAGATGCTGACGATGGAAGATGCCGTTTTGGGTTATGAATTGCGGCCGAAGACGCGTTATATTCAATGGCAGGGCGACCGGGATATAATGACCTATACGGAAGGGACGGATTTGGTTGCGGAGGATGTATTGAAAGGAGAGAAAAAGGTGTTGATGACCGTAGAGGAACTGAATCGGTTATTAACTGCGGATTTGAAAGGATGGCCTATGTATGGCTGGGCGGATGCCGAAACGTTGGTAATCGTAAGGAAGGGAAACAGATACGAGATTGATATCGTGGGGAAACGGGTTCTTCGTACGCTTCCCTTGCCGAAAAAAGGTGGAAATGTAACCTATAACGGATACAATGCTTTTGCTTTTACGCGTGACAATAATTTGTATTATTCGGACGAAAGGGGAAATGAATACGCCGTGACGAAGGATTCAGATCCGAATATTGTAAACGGTCAGACTGTAAGCCGGAGTGAAATGGGTATTTCCAACGGTATTTTCTGGTCTCCGGATGGCAAAAAGTTGGCTTTTTACCGGAAAGACGAAAGTGCTGTGAGTAGTTTTCCGTTGTTGGATATAACGACCCGTACCGGAAGTTTACGTGAGATTAAGTATCCGATGGCCGGGATGCCTTCAGAGCAGGTAAGTCTCGGCGTATATGATTTGGCTTCAGAACGGACGGTGTTTATGGATGTAACTGATTTCGGACGGGAGCAATACCTGACCAATATTACCTGGAATCCGGCATCCGACGTAATTTATATACAGGTTGTCGACCGGGATCAGAAGCATGTCCGTTTGAACAAATACAATGCTGTGACGGGTAAATACCTGGGGACGGTTTTGGAAGAGAAAAACGATCGTTGGGTAGAGCCGTCGAATGCTTTGGTGTTTTTGAAGAATGATCCGTCTAAGTTTATTTACCGCACAGATAACCGGGACGGTTTCCGTAATTTATACCTATGTGATACGGAAGGTAAATCTGTCCGCCGGCTTACCGATACGGATGCTGATGTAGAATATGTGGCTCAGGACGGTCGTTTTGTATATTATACTTCGGCAGAGGTTAGTCCTGTCGAAAATCATTTGTTCCGGGTGGATTTGAAATCCGGTAAAAAAAGCCGTCTGACGGATGCAGAAGGATGGCATTCGCCGGCTGTAAGTCCTGGTGGACATTATTTCGTCGATAGTTATAGCAGTCTGAATGTTCCCCGGGTCATGGCTGTACGGCAGACCGACGGTAAAATCGTACGGGAACTGATGCGGGCGGAAAATCCCACAAAAGATTACAATTTCGGAGAGATAAGTATGGGAACGGTAAAGAGTGCCGACGGCAGGTTTGATAATTATTATCGTTTGATCAAACCGGTGGGGTTCGATCCTTCGAAGAAATATCCGGTCATTGTGTATGTATACGGAGGTCCTCATTCGCAAATGGTTAAAAATACCTGGCAGGCGGAATTGCGTCGTTGGGAGATGTATATGGCCCAGCAAGGATATGTCGTGTATGTAATGGATAACCGCGGAACTTCCAATCGGGGTGCCGACTTTGAGAAAGCGATATACGGCTTGTGCGGTCAGGCTGAAATGGCCGATCAGATGAAAGGCATCGAGTTCCTGAAATCTCAGCCTTGGGTGGATGCCGGCCGTATCGGGGTACATGGATGGAGCTACGGTGGTTTTATGACGATTTCTTTGATTACGAATTATCCGGAGGTGTTTAAGGTGGGGGTTGCAGGCGGACCTGTAATCGATTGGAAATGGTATGAGGTGATGTATGGCGAGCGTTATATGGATACTCCCCAGCGCAATGCCGAGGGATATGCTAAGGTAAGTCTGATGAATAGGGCGAAAGATTTGAAAGGCAAGCTGTTGATTTGCCAGGGAGCTATCGATAATACGGTGCTGTGGCAGCATAGCCTGAATTTTATAAGGGAATGTATAAAGAATCAGGTACAGGTGGATTATTTTCCTTATCCTTGTGCAGAACACAATGTTTTCGGACGCGACCGTATCCATCTGATGCAGAAAGTAACCGATTATTTCGACGATTATCTGAAATAGGTATTCCGGAGAGGTTCGGAATAGCATAATAATGCGGAACCGGGACTTTTAAAACCTGGTTCCGCATTTTTATTTAATAACGTTTCCCTGCTTTCGGTAAAATAGAAAGTTCCTATTGAAGCGTGTGGAAAATCGGCTGAAATTTTATAAAATCATTCTGTGCATTGCCTGATTTTTCTGTTTCCCTTTGTCTTTGGAGAAAATGGATGAAAATAGTTATCTTTACCACCGGAAAACGAAGAAATCAAGATTATGCGTATAGATATACTGAGTGTTGTGCCGGAATTGTTGGAGAGTCCGTTGAATCATTCGATTGTAAAGCGTGCCCGGGATAAAGGGATTGTCGAAATATACATTCACAATATCCGGGACTGGTCGAAAGATAAATACCGTAAGGTAGATGATTATCCTTTCGGCGGAGAGGCGGGCATGGTGATGATGATTCAGCCTGTATTCGATTGCATTAACGAATTGAAATCCCAGCGTGATTACGATGAGATTATCTATACTTCTCCGGATGCGCCTGTGTTTAATCAACGGGTGGCGAATGAATTGTCTTTGAAAGAGAATATCATTTTATTGTGCGGACACTATAAAGGAATTGACCAGCGTATCCGGGAACATCTGGTTACCCGGGAAATATCTGTCGGGGATTACGTATTGACAGGAGGAGAGTTGCCGGCTTGTATTATGACGGATGCTATCGTACGTTTGATTCCGGGTGCGATGAGTGACGAGAGTTCTGCATTGAGTGATTCATTTCAGGATAATTTGCTGGCGGCACCCGTGTATACCCGTCCGGCGGAATTTAACGGTTGGCAGGTTCCGGAAATTTTGTTGTCCGGTAATCACGCTAAAATCCGGGAATGGCAGGAGAAGGTGGCTTATGAGCGGACAAAGGCATTGCGGCCGGATTTATTGGATGAGTAAAATTACCGGATGGGGCAGAATTTTGGTTCTGTAAATTCGTTTTTATGATGTGTATATAGAAATCTGTCAGGGATATGGAAATTATCGAAGGAATAACTTTAAACGATTTGTTGCAACGCCTGGGTATCCACTCCTCCTGGTTGTTGAGTACCCTTGAATTCACGATCCGGATATTGTTTATAGCCATAGTAGCTTGGTTTACTTATTTTATTGCCCGGAAATGGTTGGCAAAGATCGTTGTCAAATTGGCCGGCCGGACCGATACACGTTGGGATGATCTGATGTTTGACCAGCGTTTTTTCAATTATTTTGCTTTTTTCATTACCCCTATCGTTATCCGGATGGTATCTTTTCAGATCGGTTTGGAGTATCTGGTGGTTATCAATAAAATTATCGATATCTGGATTGTTTTTGCGGTGGCATTTCTGTTGTCTGTGGTAATGGATGGGGTAAACCGGATTTATAACAGTTATCCCGTTGCGCGTAATCGTCCGATCAAGGTGTTTATACAGGTGATTAAGATATTTGTATATTGTGTGGTGACGGTTATTGTTTTCAGCATTATTCTGGGAAAAGATCCGGAAGCATTGTTGGTCGGTTTGAGTGCTTTTGCCGCGGTTTTGATGTTGATTTTCAAAGATGCGATACTGGGATTTGTAGCCGGAGTGCAGTTGATTGCCAATAAGATGGTTAATCTGGGCGACTGGATCGTGATGCCTTCTGCAAATGCCGACGGAGAAGTGCTGGAGATCAATTTGACGACCGTAAAAGTACAGAATTGGGATAAGACCATTTCTACGATACCGACTTATAAGATGGTATCCGAATCTTTTACAAATTGGCGGGGAATGGAAGAGTCGAACGGGCGGCGTATAAAACGTTCTGTAAATATCGATGTGCAATCCATTCATTATCTCACGCCCGGAGAAATAGAACAATTGGCAAAATCCGAATTGTTGAAAGATTATATATTGACGAAAAAGGCCGAGCTGGATATAAATTATGCAGATGCCAGTACACCTTTAGACGGAATTCGGATGACAAATATCGGTACTTTCCGGGAATATATGGAGCTTTGGATTGCGCAGAATCCTAATATCGCTCAGAATATGACGCATATGGTAAGACAATTGCAGCCCGGTCCGACCGGCGTACCGTTGGAAATTTATTGTTTTTCGGCCAGGCAGAAGTGGGTGGAGTATGAGAAAGTACAATCCGATCTTTTCGACCATTTGTATGCTGTGGTTCCGCTTTTTAATCTTCGCTTATTCCAGTATCCTTCCGATAAATGGGTAGCAGAGGGGGATAATTTTTGATTTACGATTTTTGATTTACGATTTTTGATTTACGATTTACGATTTTTGATTGGTTCCGCAGATTGGTATTGGATTGAAAATCGAAAGGAATCTGCTACGCCCAGTTCCGGTTCGGGTCTCATTCTGTATATTCCGGAGGCTAAAGGAGTTCTGTTTTTTATTTTTATTTGAGAAAATAATTGTGAAACAGATTATTATTCTTACCTTTGCGCCCGTATTCAAAATAATGTCTAACTTATTAGTTAAGAAAGAATTAATTTTTATGTCAGAAGAACAAAAAGATTTGCAGGCTATAGCTGCAGAAAAAGAAACCAAAAAAACAGCTCCTGTTACAACAGCAGAAGCTGATGAAAATTTTGATTGGGATGCTTATGCTAATGATGTTGTAACTCCCGTTTCCCAGAAACAAGAACTGGAAGAAAAGTATGCCGGTACACTTTCGCAGATTGCAGAGCGTGAAGTGGTAGACGGTAAAGTAATCTCTATGAATAAGAGAGAAGTCGTTGTAAATATCGGCTACAAATCAGACGGTATCATTTCTTTGAACGAATTCCGTTACAATCCGGATTTGAAAGTAGGTGATACGGTTGAGGTCTATGTGGAAACACAGGAAGACAAAAAAGGTCAGTTGACTTTGTCACATAAGAAAGCGCGTGCAATGCGTAGCTGGGATCGTGTGAACGAAGCATTGGAAAAAGACGAAATTATCAAAGGATTTGTTAAATGTCGTACGAAAGGCGGTATGATCGTTGACGTATTCGGTATCGAAGCGTTCTTGCCGGGTTCTCAGATCGATGTTAAGCCGATCCGTGATTACGATATTTATGTAGGTAAAACCATGGAATTCAAGGTGGTTAAGATTAACCAAGAATTCAAAAATGTGGTTGTATCTCACAAAGCTCTTATTGAAGCAGAGCTTGAACAGCAGAAGAAAGACATTATTTCCAAGCTGGAAAAAGGTCAGGTACTTGAAGGTACGGTTAAAAATATTACCTCTTACGGTGTATTCATCGACTTGGGCGGTGTAGACGGATTGATTCACATCACCGACCTGTCTTGGGGTCGTGTAAATCATCCGAACGAAATCGTTCAGTTGGATCAGAAACTGAATGTGGTTATTTTGGATTTCGATGATGAGAAAAAACGTATTGCTTTAGGTCTGAAACAATTGACTCCGCATCCGTGGGATGCTTTGGATGCAGATTTGAAGGTCGGTGACAAAGTGAAGGGTAAGGTTGTGGTTATGGCTGACTACGGTGCATTCGTTGAAATTGCACCGGGGGTAGAAGGTTTGATCCACGTATCTGAGATGTCATGGTCACAGCATTTGCGTTCTGCTCAGGATTTCATGAAAGTAGGGGATGAAGTAGAAGCTGTTATCCTGACTTTGGATCGTGACGAAAGAAAAATGTCATTGGGTATCAAACAGTTGAAAGCTGATCCGTGGCAGAATATCGAAGAGAAATATGGTGTTGGCAGCAAACACAAAGCTACTGTACGTAATTTCACAAACTTCGGTGTATTTGTTGAAATAGAAGAAGGTGTTGACGGATTGATTCATATTTCCGATCTTTCCTGGACGAAGAAAGTGAAACATCCGGCAGAATTCACTCAGATCGGTGCTGAAATCGACGTTGTTGTATTGGAAATCGATAAAGAAAACCGTCGTTTGAGCTTAGGTCACAAACAATTGGAAGAAAATCCGTGGGATGTATTTGAGACGATTTTCACTGTAGATTCAGTTCACGAAGGTACGATTACCGAAATTTTCGATAAGGGTGCTGTGATTGCATTGCCTTATGGTGTTGAAGGATTTGCTACTCCGCGTCATTTGGTAAAAGAAGACGGATCACAGGCTAAAGTTGAAGAGAAATTGGACTTCAAGGTAATTGAATTCAATAAAGCCGCTAAACGGATCATTCTTTCTCATTCCCGTATTTTCGAAGATGCACAGAAATCGGATGAGAGAGCTAAGAAATCGGCCGAAGAAAAAACAACCAAAAAAGCCGTTAAACAGGTAAAAGATAAACTGGAAAAAACGACTTTGGGTGATATCACCGAGTTGGCTGCTTTAAAAGAACAGATGACTGCTAAAGCAGAACAGGCTGAAAAAGCTCCGAAAGCTAAAGCTGCTGAAGACAAAGCAGAAGAAGCTCCGGCAGAAGCTTAATGAGTCAAAGAACTAGGGTCTGTATAGCAGACCTTAGAATATAATAAAAGAGTCTGAACGGTTAGCTGTTCAGGCTCTTTTAGCATTAACCCGGAAATAAAAAAGGATGAAATTCGAATTGACGATTCTCGGTGCCGGCTCTGCTGTTCCGACAGCCCGAAGGAACTCTTCGGCACAGGTATTGAATATTCAGGAACGTTATTTCCTGATTGATTGTGCGGAAGCTACTCAACATCAATTGCGTCGTTTTCATATCCCCTATAATAAAATCGGTCATATTTTTATTTCCCATTTGCATGGGGATCATTTTTTCGGTTTGATCGGCTTATTGTCCAGTCTGGCGCTCCAGGGACGTAAAGGGGAGGTACATGTTTATGCAGACAGACGATTGCAGGAGATCATTGAATTTCAATTGAAGGTAATGAACAGCCGTTTGGGGTTTGCACTTGTTTTCCATCATTTGAGCCGGGAGGAAGAGGTTGTTTATGAAGATAAAGCGGTTACCGTGACTTCCTTTCCGTTGTCCCATCGTTATGATGCTCCGGTGTGCGGCTTTCTGTTCCGGGAAAGAGAGCGGGAAAGAACCATACGCAAAGATATGGCTCTGGCCTGGGATGTGCCGGTCGCTTTTATGCAACACCTTAAAAAAGGAGCTGATTTTGTAACGCCGGAGGGGCAGGTGATTGCTAACGACCGGTTAACGATTGCCGCTCCGCCTTCCCGTTCTTATGCCTATATGACCGATACTTTGTTCCGGGAACGTTTTGCTGCCTATGTTAAAGGGGTCGATCTGTTGTATCATGAGGCGACTTATGACCGCACGCTGGAACAATTGGCCAAAGAAACCTACCATAGCACGGCAGAGCAAGCGGCCCGGATGGCTCTTTTGGCCGGTGCAAAAAAATTGTTGTTGGGGCATTTCTCAGCCCGTTATCCGGATCCCTCTTGTTTGTTGCCGGAGGCCCGGGCTATTTTTCCGGATACGTTCGTTTGTACGGATGGGGATGTTTTTGATATTCCGGCCCTCAAGAGAAAAGAAGGTTGATTTGATCCGTTGTTTGCAATTTCTGATCGGTTTCCTAGAGGTACCGGTCTGTACACTGTGAAATACCGGTATTAAAGGTCCTCTTCTATAACTTTTAAAATATCCGGAGATAGGAGATCCAGAAGGCCCAATATGTAAATCACACCGATGATAATTGCTGTAATCAATATTGTAAAGAGCAGGATGAGTAATCCCGAGTAGAGAAACATAAGTGCTGTTTTTCGCAGGGCTTTCCAGAAACCTATTTTGAATAATTGTTTTAGATCCCAAACGGTGACGGCGAAATAAAGACTGTATACGATCTGAAAGGAGTTATCTGTCAGTTCCGTTGTATGGGTGCAGACCATAATCGGTAAGGCTATGAATAAAGCTAAAATCAACCGTTGGCATGCTATGTAGGCAAATATGAATATATATTCTGTGAAATTGTAGGTATATTTTTTCCGGATTTGGTAACGGTAGCGTGCATGATAGGTGGCAATAAACCGGTAATCCGAAAGGGTATAGTTGTAAGAGCGTTTCCTTGGAGGCAGGGTATGGTAATACATCCAGGCGGAGAGGCCTTTTCTGGTTCCCGGTCCGTATGGATGAAAAGGAGGGGTGTAAAAGGCGAGGCGTGATGCCCAGGCAAAGAACGGCAAGGTTACAATAGCCGTCAGCGACATACTGGAATCGATCCATTGTTCCAGTAAATTGAAAAACCTTTCCCAAAAAGTTAAATCAGTGATGGTCTGGACTGCTTCAACCGGTTTTGCCGGTAAAAGGATCTGTGACATTAAGCCGTAGAATCCGGCGGTGATGAATAACATCGGGAACGGTTGGAAATGGATAATGCGTTTACCGCTGACATAGTCGGCCAGCATGTGTCCGGGGCGGATAAACAGTTCTTTGAATGTGAATAAAATCCCTCTGTCGCAATTGGTCAATCCGTAAGCCCAATTATCGATTACCGAGCGTAATGTCAGTCTCCCGACTTTAGCTCTTTGACCGCATTGGTTACAGTAATTCCCTTTGTATCGGGCACCGCAGTTTTTACAGATATGAGGCATAAATTTAACTTTCCTGCCTACAAATTTAATTTAATTATTTAAATTTATCATTTTGTGGGGTTACTTTTGTCCGGTTATTTGATCGGGTAAGGCCGGGGTGCCGAATAGTTCCAGAATTTTTTTACGCACCTGGTATGTATTTTCGCGGAATGCCTTGTCATCTCTGCCAACGCCGACAAATCCATTGAATCCGTTGAGGAAATTGTCCGGATAATAGGTTTTATTATTGTTGCGTTGGAATTGTTGTTCGATATCGGCATATCTGTTCAGGTCATCAAAACTCCGTCCCTTTTCCAACAATAAGGGAAGCCGGCTGAATAGCAGAGAATCGTATGTACCGAGCGGGTTGCGTTGGGCGACGTGAATTTTTACAGCGACTGAATGTGTGCGGAACTCTTTTTTAACAGGTTTGTAATCGTAGCAACAGAAGGCTTCTTTTTCAATCAGGTTTCCGGCAGAGGGAAGCATGCGGGAAGGTTGCTCTAAAACCAGAAAATCATTTCCCAGATCGTATTTCCATTGAGTGGTCGTCTGGCAAGAGCGGATGTAGATCTGATTGTTTTTGTCGTATCCGAAAGTAAGGTCCGCCCGGGTGGAATAGGGGGAACTGGTTTTTCTGCGGTTTGTCAGCAAAACTTGCCGGAGCAATTGGTAATCGATGTATTCGAAAGTCATTCTTTTCAGAATGTGACGATGGAAGTCTATGACGAGGGTGCCTTTGCAGGAGATTCGGGTTTGGTCCGGATAGTCCTGGGAACGGGTATGGAAGGAATAAACGTAGTCGAGACTGTCGGTATCAACCGGTTTAAATTCGTATGTATGTGTTCCGGAGAAAAGAGGGCCGTATAATTGAACGGCACGCAGTAATGTGAATATCTTTCTCGTTCCGGCATCGAAACGGTTGTCTTCCGTCGTAATATACAGCGGCGAAAGGGTATCGCTGCCGTTATTGGTTAGGTTATAACTTCTTTGCGTGTATACAGGTAGAAAGTAGGAGCGAAAACTCTGGTCCCATGTATTTTTAGGACGGATGTCTCCGGAAGTAAAGTAATAGCCGTATTCACGCCGGTATTCTAGAGTCGTATCCCGGTAGTTCGTAATTTTTTCATATTGAGCATTGCCGTAGAAGTTGCAATAGGGCAGGGTACTACGCGGGAGCTTCTTTAATTTAGCACTTACTTTATTCAGCAATTCTTCGGTTGAGATACTTTGGACGATGGTTTCTTCCAGTTGGTAGCTCAATTCTTCGAGTTGAATGCGGTCGATTTTTTGTAAAGCTGCCGGAGTATACGTTACGAGCTTGTACCCCATTCCCTGAAATTGAATGGAGTCATTCGGATGAAGCAGGCGGTTGTGGATGATACATTCGCCGTCAATATCCGAGGAGGTAATCAGGAAGCTTTTGTTTTTATTGATGACATATACACCGAATATCGGTCGGTTTTGAGTATCTGTAATTTTTATTCGTAATGTGGTTGTATCGCTGACAGTCAGATATTGGGCTTGTAATGAACAAGTCCCTGAAAAGAAAAGGCAAATTAGTAAGAAATGTCTCATCGGAATATACGGATAATTGTGAACTTACGATTCAGAATGACAATGTCTTCGGGATGACTCCGATTTGTCGGTTTCTTTTTCTTTGGCCGTCAGATATATTTTCCCAATGCTTTTTTCAATTGCTCGATAGAAACGGGTTTTGTTAAAAAATCATTGCAACCTGCTGCAAAAGCTTCTGCCTTATCGGATTCAAAGGCAAAGGCTGTAAGTGCTATGATGGGAATGTTTTTGTCCTCTTGGCGGATTATACGGGTGGCTTCCAAACCGTCCATTTCCGGCATTTTTATATCCATAAGAATTAAATCCGGATGTACGGTTTTGTTCAGTTCGATAGCCTCTTTCCCGTTTACAGCTCTGACTAAATCGTATTCTTTACCGATCATTGCTTTTAGCAATAGAAAGTTGCTGTTTACATCTTCAGCAATTAAGATTACTTTGTGCTGATCCATATGTTTTTCTTTATTTTGTATACTTGTTATTCTTTCCGGTGTCTTTCCGGTTTTTTCTTTTCCGTCTATCGGAATGGTAAAGCGGAATGTGGAGCCTTTCCCGACAGCAGATTCTACTTCGATATATCCGCCCAGATTGTTGATGATCATTTGGCAGATAGACAGGCCGAGTCCGGAACCTTGTGCGAAGTTATTCAATTTTACAAAGCGGTTGAATATACTTTCGAGATTTTGGGGTGCAATACCGATACCTGTATCTTGTACGAAAAATTCGATGTTTTTGTCTTTCTGTTTGTATCCGAAACGAATTTCTCCTTCGGTTGTAAATTTTTGCGCATTGGTTATCAGGTTGGAGATAACCTGAGCCAACCGGTTGTTATCACTGGTAATTGTCATATCCGGCGCATCGGTGTCCAATATGAGCCGTACATTTGACTGTGTTTTATGGAGGTGAGTGTTGTAAAGGCTTTGGCACAGTTCTTTTAAATCTACGGGTTTCATTACAAATTCCAATGTCCCGGCCTCAATTTTGGAGAGATCTAGAATGTCGTTGATCAATTGTAATAATAGTTCAGCATTTAAATTGATGATATCGTCGTATTGCCGGAGTTCTTCCGGGTCCTGTGTTTCTGCTATCAATCTGGAAAAACCGACGATTGCATTTAAGGGGGTCCGGATTTCATGGCTCATATTGGCCAGAAAAGCAGATTTTAATTTGTCGGATTGTTCTGCTTTTATACGGGCTTCGATTAAAGCCGTTTCCGTATTTTTTAATTCAGTGATATCCCAGGCAATACCGATGATAAAAGGGGGTTTATTGTCTTCAAAGGGTACCAGGGTTTTTATGGTATTGACTGTCCGGATTTCTCCGCTGGTTGTCATATAATCTTCCTGGTATTCTATTTTTTCTCCGTTTGTTAAGAGGCGTAAATCGTCTTCTCTGAATTTGCGGGCATCTTCCGGATTCGGGAAAATTTCGTAGTCCGTGTGTCCCAATGCATGGTCGGCGAGAATACCGGAATGTTCTTCGAAAGCTTTGTTCCAATACAGGTAACGAAATTCATTCCCCGTATCTTTAACGAATAGATATACCGGAACATTATTCAGTATGGTATCCATAATAAAATTGAGTTCCCGTATTTTTCTCTGTTGTTGGAGTCTTTCTGAAATATTGCGTCCGAAGGTCCAGACAATTTCTTTTTCTTCGTCATACTCTTTTACGATATAAGTCGTTATTTCGAGAGTTATGGAAGTGCCGTCGGCGTTTTTGTGGCTTGTCGTGTATTTTAAGGTTCCGTTTGCTTCCCTGAGATTTTGGATTTGAGTCTGCCATGAATCCCGGGTGATATCCGGATATATGTCGTATATTTTTTGTTCCCGGATATCGCCGCTTAAATGATAATTGTTATAAAACTGGGCATTGGCAAAAATCAGATTCCCTTCAATCGTGCAGGCATATATTTCTTCAATGGAATTATTGACAGCCGATTTTACCATTTCTAATTTCTGTTGTGTTTGAATAGCTTCTGTCTTATCACGGCAGATACAGAGTACATGGTTGTCATCCAATGGAATGATCCGGTTTTCGAAGAAATGTTTTTCTCCGTTTAAGGGCAGGGAATGGCAGGCAATACCCGTTGTTTGCGTATGGATTACCTGATCCAGATTCGTCTTGATAATTTCGTAGGCATCTTTCGGGAGTATATCCCGTATATTTTTACCCAGCATGGCTGCTGAACTGTTACCTACGTGTACGGTTTTCTCAGAAGACACAAGTTCGACATAATTTCCTTCGTAGTCCAGAACGGAAAGCATATCGGGCAGGGCTTCCAGCGCTTTGGAACCGAATTGTTTTTCCAGGTTGCGCTTGTTTTCAGTAGTTACAGACCGGGAACAAACGGAAGAATCTTGTTTGCCGGAAAGATTTTCGATTTGTTTTTCCAGGTCTGCTATTCTATTTAGTAAGTCCTGACGCGATAGATGTTCGTAGACTTCCATAGTTATCGGAATTGGTTAATATGTCTTTTGATCGACCGGTTGTTATTATACAAAAGTAGCATAATTAATGAAATTTCTATGTTTTATTCCGCCCGTTTTGCTTTTTCCCACGTACCTTTCCCTTTGAATTTTTTGTAATAAAAGAATGCTTTTATAACATTCAGGTTCATAAATAGAAAGTAGTAAGGAATGAAAAGAATTTTAATTTTGATTTGTTTGCTTTGAAAATAAGCTCCTGTTGAGGCCAGGATGTAAAATAACAGTTGAAACAGAAGAATAATCCGGTAAATAAGCGAGGGTGAGCAAATGGCGAGTCCGGTATTTAACGGGAGTAGCAATAAAAGGGCTACGGGGGTGACGGACCAGCGTAACACCCGGTGTGAAATGTATTGGAAACTCAGAGTCTTGTATTTGAAAAGGTTCAGAAGTGAGCGCAATCTACAGATGGCTTGCAATCCTCCGGCTGCAATCCGGATTTTTCTTTTTTGTTCGTTTCTGATATCTGCCGATCCTTTTTCAATAGCATAGGCAGAAGCACAATATGTAATTTTATACCCCTTTTCAGCAATTCTCAGCGAGATCATGAAGTCATCCAATAAGGTATCGGCGGGCATGGGTTCAAATAGGGAGGTTTGTATTGCAAAAAGTTCTCCGGCTGCTCCTACTGTGGAATAGAGCCGTGAATCCCATGCCTTTAGTTTGGATTCATAACGCCAGTAAAACCCTTCCCCTCCTGATGCAGCGTTGTCTTTTGTATTGTTTTCAATGCGTTTTTCACCGGCAACACAACCTGTTTGCTTATCGGCAAAAGCATTGACAATTTCCCGGACGGCCTCCGGATTGAGCATGGTATTTGCGTCGGTTAAGATCGTATAGGGAGTCGTAACAAATGGCACTGCCCGGTTGAGGGCAGCTGTTTTCCCTTTTCTTTCCGGATGGAAATAGAGTTTTATTTCCGGATATTGGGCCAGTAGAGAGTTTGTATTGTCATTGCTGCCGTCCGTAATCCAGGCGATAGTCAATTTTTGGGGAGGATAATTCAGGGCTTTGCAGTTCCTCATTTTTTCCTCTACAACCTTTTCTTCGTTATAAGCTGCAATGAGAAGAGTCACTTCGGGAAGTTCCTCTTGCCATTCAGGTTTACAATATGGGTGAAAGAACTCTTTTATTCGTACGAATAAATAGAGTAGCATGCCATACCCTACGTAAGTATAGAAGACAATAACCAGACAAATCCAGAATAAAATTTCAAAAAACGACTGCCACATGAAACTTTAGACTCAATTCCGGTATATAAGATGTTCTTCGGGAAAGATATACCAGTCTGCATTGTCTTTCCCGCTGCTTTTTACCCATGCTTCAAATTGAGGATATACATCGGTTATTTTTCTCCATTCCTGCGGATAACGGAAAATGCCCGGAACGCGGATACTCCACATGTATTGCTGGGTAACTTCCTGTAATTTGGCCGGAGTAACACTCAAATTCGTATGCTTGTACCGGGGTAAATGGATTTCTGTACGAGGCAGCCGGGTGCCTACGATTGTAAAATAGTTTATGGCATCCAATTGAATGTCTTCTTCCTGAATCAGTGAGGAAAATTTTATCGTTACATCGAAAGAAACCGGCTTGGCCGTTGCGCCTCCCTGGATTGTATTGACGATCGTGGTCGTGTTGCTATACCCCAGTATCTGATGGGCATTGTCAAATAACGGAATAACCGCTTGTTTCTGTTTTTGTTCCGTAGAGTTACCGTTTCTGTAAAAGTTATCCAGCGGCAATTCTGTGGAATAGCTTACCGATTTTACGCTCTCTTTTCCAAGACGGTCTAATTGCAAGGCAGCACCCAATTGTCTGGTTGCACCTACTGCTCTCAAGGTAAAATGCAAAGTCACCCGGTCTATTCCGTTTTTCTGCGGATAGTAATAACTTGTTGAATCCAGACTTAAAACGATGTCATTCATGTCGTAATCTCCCGGATTCGGATAGTTATCTTCGGAAGCGAATGTGTAGGTCTGGGTATAGGTTACCGTTTTGGGAAATTCCGGTTCTTCCGGTTGCTCCGGAACATAGTCGTTTCCCTGGCTGCATTCGCTGGGCTTGATCTCGATGGTCGCACCCGTAGAAACATCTTCCAGCATACAATTAAACAGAATATTATAAGTCCATGGATCTGCCGGATATTGATTGCAACTGATGTAAAGGTTAGAAATAAAGTTTAACGGCGCGTACCGTGAAGGGCAGATCATTTTGTCGATCCGGACTAAAGCATAGTCATTTCCGTTTCCCTGGATGAATGGGCTTCCCCAATTGGCTGTGGTGAGTGTACCTACTTCCAGCATAGCAGAGTTGCCCAGATATACCGAAGAGTTTGCCATGGAAAAATCTTCGCTGACGAAAGAGCAGTCCGGAGAAACGGTCAGTATACTTTGGTTGTTCAGCTTAAATTTTTTGATATGGGCATAACATTCATTCCGGAATAGAAATGCAACGTCGGATGTCGTCAGTCCGTTTGCATAGAATTTTCCCTTGTTGACAAATAACATGCCGGCAGCATTGGCCGTGATCCAATCTCCGTAAAAATTTCCTTCATTGATGACGGCTCCCGGATTATGAAATTCCAGACCGATATTGTTTTGCTCGGGGGTACCCAATTGTCCGCCGGGGGCGATACCCATAACACCTCCTGCCGAATTCCATTTAAATGTACAGGAAGCCGCAGAAGATAACAGTTTTCCCGTTCCCATAATGTAGATATCCGAGCCTTTGTTAAGGACCGTCATGTTATTCGGGTTGATCCACGTACCCGTAATGTACAGAGAACTGTTGCCACTGCCGGGGAATGTAATTTTACCGGTATACGTTTCCCGGATAACGTAATTTTTATTGGCTTCCAGGGTTACGTTATTGGGGCCTTCTTTGATTTCGTTTGCGTCTGCGGGTACATTTTCCGGTATTCTTTCATCGGCATATGCCCGGGTGGTTGCCGGGGCGCTGCTTGTATTTTTTTCCGGGTAGAAGCTGCAATCGAGTTTGTTGTTTTTGATTTCCGCTTCTTTGATGCTTTTTCTTCCGCCGGGAGTCGTTTGACGGATATACAAGGTTTTTTGAACAGCCGGAACGGTTATCGTTTTTTGTAGAGGTTGTTTTCCGGTACACCAGCCCGTAGTATACAATACAGCCGACGGATCGGTAAGCGGGTTTTTATCGAAAATTTCAATCGTGTAGAGGTATTGTCCTTCGTACCGGTCATAAGGAATTACGGACGTCTGAACGGAAGAGGTCGTCGACCAGGTAAAATCACTTGGAATATTCTGGATAAAATAATCCTTACCCAGTGCTTCCGGGTCATATATTTCTTCGTGGCAACTACACAATAGAAATAGTCCACAAAGTATGCATAAAATACTGCTGTGTATTCGTTTCATGGTATCTTGATTAAAATCCGGGCGGTTGTGTTTGGGAGTTTACATGCTACCCAATCTACTTAATTATGTAACAAATGTACAATTCTTATTGATTCATTTCAAGAATATTACTCTTTTTTTTTAAGTAATTTCATTACTATCGGATTGTGGTCGCTTCCCGGAAGGCTGGGAGAGTCGTATGTCAAACCGACGAAGTGGGAATCATAGGCAATGAAGTCGATTCGCAACAAGCCTTTGATGCCTTTGAACGAGTGGCCGTAGCCTTTGCCACAGGCCCGGAAGCCGTCGGTAAGGTCGTGATTGCGGATGTGGTTGAAAGCATAGGAGACCGGGGTGTCGTTAAAATCTCCGCAGACAATCACGGGGTATTTCGTCGTATCTATTATTTGCCGGACAAGTTGAGATTGGCGGGCACGGATCTGAAAGTTTTCTTTCAGTTGTTCCAATAGGTTGACGAGGGTGTGGGCCTGGCCTTTCCAGTTTTTTACACTTTTGTACTCGTAATATTTCTTTTTGTTCAGACTGACATTCGTGGTTTGCAGGTGGTTGTTAAAAACCCGTATGGTATCCTGGCCTACCAGGATATCTACCCACATGGCAGCATTCGTTTCGGAGTGAAAGTCGATATCGGTATGCCGTATTATAGGATGACGGCTGTATACGCTGATACCGAAATTGGCCCACGAAGTCCGGCGATTGAAAAACGTACAACGAAACGGGAGAGGGATTCTTTCACGGATGGTGGCTGAATCCAGGTTGACTTCTTCGCAATGTTCCTGTACACAGAGAATGTCTATATTTTCAAGAGACAGTTTGCGAAGCAGTGCATAGCCTTTCGGAGAATGGCTGATTTCGTAAAATCCTTCGACATTGTAGCTGGCAATGTGCAAAACTTTTCCCGCATCTGAAATTTCAGGTAATTTTTTCCAGGGATTCTGGAAGATGGAAAAAAGGTAATTGTAATTTAATAAGATTGTAATTAAAGGCAAAACCAGCCATATTTTTCTGTGAAATCCCCAGAATATCAGTAAAAAGAAGTTGCCGATAAGAATGACAGGCATAAATAATCCGGAAAATGCAGGTACCCACCATGTATTAGGGTCAATATACGGTGCCAGTATGCCGGTTAATCCCAAGACGGCCATACCTATGGCTATAGGTTTCATTAAAAGGTAAAAGAAAAACCTTAAGGCAGCCATCTTATTCGTTCTTATTGTTATCTGACATGGTGAAATAACTCACAATAACCGATTGTGCTTTTGACACAATCTTTCTCTCCTACGCTTGAATTGAGGTTAATGATCGGATTGACAAAGTTAAGATTATTTATAGAATATTAAAATCTTAAAATATTCGTTCCAATACTTTTTTTATCTGTCTTTCCCAGGAGAGTTCCTGAATGGAAGCTCTGATTCCGGAAGGTGAGACGGAGAGTTGCCGGTAGAAAGCGATGAGCCGGCCGATGTTGACGGGGGCTTCGTTTGCCGGGACTTTTAGGATGTAAGGACGGTTTTCAAAATCAGTATCCGTTTCCGAGTAGATAAAAGGAATACCTCTGGCTGCATATTCTCTGTTTTTCAGGGTTTTGATGTGCTGTATGCCGCTGCGATGGCGTCCCAGACTACCGATTCCCATATCGCAACGGTCGAACAGGTTATCCAGTGCCTTGCCGTGTAATGCTCCGTGGAGAATGACATAGGGCCCGAGCCCGGATTGTCCGATAAGGGGGACAATTTCATTACGCTCGCGGGCACTGAAAAAGTCGCCTATAAGGTGGAAATATACTTTATAATCAGGTTGCGTGGCGTAATATTCTGCCATTCCTTTTATCAGGCGGTCGTATCCGTGCCAGTAATGGATTTCTGCTACTCCGATGAGATGCAGTTCACGCTCCGGTGTATTGAGGGCGTGTTTCAAGGGGATTGCTTCGAAATCTATACCATTGGAAATTTGTATGGTCGGGACACCGAAGATTGTTTTATAGTCGGAAAAGGTAACGATACCGTCGAGGCAACGGGCCAGTTTTTTACGGTAATAACGGTCGAGGTATAAACCGATTTTCATGCGGAAGGTCACGTATTCCTGGTCGTAGGGATAGGTGGGGATTTCCATGATTACCCGGCACCCCTCCTGTTTCAGCCGCCGCACCAGTCGGATGGTAAAAGGATTGGCATTGTGGGCGGAGCGCATATATACCAATTTTATTTTTTCCCGGACGACAAAGCGAACGATGGAATCGAATTCGATCCGTTTGCTTATTTTGCTTCTCCAGCCGGTGCCGTAATCGGCAATGACTTGCTTGCCGGCCATGCGTTGTTTCCGGCCGTGTTCTTCGGACAGATAGCACAGGTAAGTTTCTAAACCGTTGGTTTCCAATGCACGGACTTGATAATGAATCTTTTTGCTGATGCCGTTGGCTGCGTCGAAACCGTGGAATGTGAGAAAAAGTGCTTTCATCTGTCGTCGCGTTTTTATACCTTTGCCGATATTTTTTAATTTATGGCGGAGTCAAGAGTTCAAAAGAGTATCCAGAATGCAAAAGTAAATCTAATATTCTATTTTATTACTTTATTTTTGTCGTTCTTTTCCCGGAAAATATTTTTAGATTGCCTGGGGGATGATTTTGTGGGGTTGACCGGAACATTGGGTAATTTGCTGAATTTTCTGAATCTGGCCGAATTGGGGATCGGGGCTGCTATCGGTACGGTATTGTATAAGCCGATTTTTGATTGCGACCGGGAGAAGATCAATGAGATTATCTCGGTGTTCGGCTATTTTTATCGGAAAGTGGGATTTGTTATTGCCGGAGGAGGGATTGCTTTATCTGCTTTCTTACCCCTTATTTTTGCAAAGACGGAATTTGACTTAGCTTTGATTTATTTTGCTTTTTATGCTTTTCTGACTTCGGCATTGATCGGCTATTTTGCAAATTATAAGCAAGTATTACTGGGGGCCGACCAGCGGAATTATGTTGTAATCGCCTATTTTCAGACTTCGAATCTCATTAAAACTTTCATTCAGATTGCTTTGGCTTATTATACCCGGAATTATTATTACTGGGTAGCGGTTGAGTTGTGTTTCGGGGTGATCTATAGTATTATATTGAATTGGAAAATCCGGAAAGTATATCCCTGGCTGCGTTCAGAGATTCGCAACGGCAGGTTGCTGCGTAAGCGCTATCCGTTGATTATGACTTATTCGAGGCAGTTATTTGTACACAAAATAGGTTCTTTGGTACAATTTCAGATCAAGCCTTTATTGATCTATAGTTTTGTATCTTTACAGGTTGTTGCCTTTTACGGAAACTATTCGTTGATTATCGATAAGGTGATTTTGCTTATCAAAAATATGCTGGGAAGCACAGGGGCCGGGGTGGGTAATCTGGTGGCGGAAGGGGATAAAGTAAAAATCCGGAAAATATATTGGGAATTGACGGCTTTGAATTATTTTATTGCGGGTTTGTTTGTATTTGCCGTTTATCACCTGATACAGCCTTTTATTGTATTGTGGGTAGGGCCGGAGTATGTATTGAGTCGTTGGGTATTGATTATTTTGTTGGGGAATATGTTTATTATGCAGACCCGGGGTACGAATGATCAGTTTTTATATGCCTATAGTCTTTTTCATGATATATGGGCTCCGATTGTGGAGACGGTCGTCAGTATTTCCATATCTTTGGCCGGAGGATATTATTGGGGGTTGGAAGGCGTATTGTTGGGAAGTGTGGTAAGTATGTTTTTTATTGTGGTTTTATGGAAACCCTATTTTTTATACCGGAGAGGCTTTCAGGACAAACTTCGGGAATACTGGTGGGGTATCGTCAGGTATATTCTTTTGATCTTGCTTGCCTGGATCATAACGTCCGGAATTATCTGTTATGTTTCCATTGATCCTTACCGGAGTTATTGGGACTGGATACAGTTTGCCCTTGTGATCGTCGGTATTCTGGGGGGAGTGTTGTTTACCTTCTTTTGTTTATTCAGTGCAGGATTCCGTTATTTTTTGAAACGTGTGAAGGAACGCTTGAAACTGAAATTTAAAATCAAAGCCTGATAGGATTTACAATTTACGATTTACGATTTTTGATTTACGATTTTAGCTCAACCTAAACTGTTATCGCTTTACAGGAGTCGAAATAATTCTGTATTTGTCCGGATTGTCAGTCAATTTACAATCCGGGCTTCAGGTATGCCGGTAAAAATACCCCCGGTCAATGTGTGTGAACAGACCGGGGGCTATTTTTTATAAGAATTACAATTGTTACTCGAGTTCTTTTACGATTTTTTCGACATCTCCGGGAACGACACGGCCGAATACTTTTTCGCCGATGAGTACAACCGGGGCCAGACCGCATGCACCGACGCAACGGAGACTGGTGAGTGAGTATTTACCGTCGGCAGTGGTTTCGCCGACATTGATTCCCAGTACACGTTTGAATTCGTCGAGTACTTTTTCTGCTCCTCGTACGTAACAGGCGGTTCCCATACACACGGAAATGGGATGTTCGCCTTTGGGGGTCATTGTAAAGAATGAATAGAAGGTAACGACACCGTATACTTTGGAAACCGGAATAGACAGTTGGCGGGCTATGATTTCCTGTACTTCACGGGGCAGATAACCGAATTTATCCTGTGCTTTGTGAAGTATGTTGATCAGTTCGCCGGGTTGGTTACCGAATGATTCACAGATCTGCACCAACTCTTTGACTTTATTTTCGGATAATTTTATTTCTGACATAACTTATCGGATTTGACTGTCTGCAGACCGGCATTTGCCTACCGGTCTGACAGATGTTTTAATTACTTTTGTTGAAATAGTGGGTATGTAACAGATGGTGTGCTTTTTCACTCATCGGTTTACCCAGAAATTCCTCATATAATTTGATAATATCGGGATTCTCGTGTGATTTGCGAAGCGGTTTGTTACGGTCTTCCTCATAAAGAGCCCGGGTACGGGCTTTAAGCAATTCTGAATTGCCGTGGTGCAGAGGTTGTCCGCCGCCACCGATGCATCCGCCCGGACAGGCCATAATTTCGATGGCGTGGTATTCGGATTTACCTTCGCGGATTTCTTCCAGTAACCGTCTTGCATTTCCCAGACCGTGAGCAATACCGACATTCAATTTCACTCCGTTCAGTTCTATCGTTGCTTTTTTGATGTTTTCGAGTCCGCGTACGGCTTCGAAGTCTACTTTATCCAGTTTCTTTTGCGTATACAATTCGTAGGCTGTACGTAATGCTGCTTCCATCACGCCGCCGGAAGCTCCGAAGATAACACCCGCTCCGGTAGATTCTCCCAACGGATGATCGAAATCTTCGTCAGGCAGACTGTTGAAGTCGATGTTGGCCCGTTTGATAAGCGACGCCAATTCGCGGGTGGAGATGGAGTAGTTTACATCCGGATCGCCGTCTACCTTGAATTCGTCGCGATTGCATTCGTATTTCTTAGCCAGACACGGCATGATGGAAACCACGATCAGGTTTTCGCGCGGAATATTCATCTTTTCAGCCCAGAAGGTTTTGGCAATAGAGCCGAACATTTGCTGGGGTGAACGGGCAGTAGAGGGGATGTCGAGCATATCCGGGAACTGGTGTTCGAAGAAATTGACCCATGCCGGACAACAGGATGTCAGGATCGGAAGGCGTACGCTTTTGTCTCCTTCCAGGTATTTTGTCAGACGTCCCAGTAATTCAGAGCCTTCTTCCATAATGGTCAGGTCGGCAGCAAAATCGGTGTCGAATACTTTCGAAAAACCCAGTTGCCGGAGTGCGGCAACCATTTTTCCGGTTACGGAAGTGCCGGATGCCAGGCCGAATTCTTCTCCGAGTGCAGCGCGTACGGCGGGAGCCGTTTGTACGATCACAGTTTTTTTCGGATTATTGAGGTCGTTGATAAGACGGTTTGTGTGGTCCATTTCCGTCAATGCACCCACCGGACATACGGCAACGCATTGTCCGCAGAAGGTACATTCGGATTCGCTCAGCGGTTGCTCGAATGCCGGGGATATGATGGAGGCAAAGCCCCGGTTTACAGCACCCAGTGCACCGACAGTCTGTACTTCGTTACACATCATTTCACATCTCCGGCAATAGATACATTTGTTCATATCCCGGATCAGGGAAGGTGAGCTTTCTACCTTGTAAGAACACTGTTCGCCGGCAAACGGCATTTCTCTGATCTTCAATTTTATGGCCAGATTCTGTAATTCACAGTTTCCGGATTTCGGACAGATCAGGCAGTCGTTGGGATGGTCTGAAAGGATCAGTTCCAATACCGTTTTGCGGGCATTCAATACCCGTAACGTACTGGTGTGTACCTGCATACCGTTTTCACAGCGGGTTGCACAGGCCGGAGCCAGGTTACGACGACCTTCAACTTCTACGACACAAATTCTGCATGAAGCCGGAAGGTTGGTGATGCACATGTCCTTCAGGTTCATGTAACAAAGTGAAGGAATATTGATCCCAACACCCCGTGCCGCTTCAAGGATAGTTGTGCCTCTGGCAACTTCGACGGTGTGGTGATCTATTTGTAATGTTATAGTAGGTTCCATAATTTTCTATTTCTCAAAGCAATGTACATAGTTTTTCTTAGACGGCGCTGATTGCCTTAAATTTACATTTTTCCATACAGGTACCGCATTTGATACATTTGGAGGTATCAATAAAGTGGGCTTCCTTGCGTTCTCCGATGATAGCGTCAACCGGACAATTGCGGGAGCAAAGGGTACAGCCTACGCACAGTTGCGGATCGATACGGAAAGAAAGCAGTGCTTTACATTTTCCGGAAGGACACTTCTTATCCTGAATGTGAGCAATGTATTCATCGTAGAAATTTTCCAAGGTAGAAAGTACCGGGTTAGGAGAAGTTTGCCCAAGACCGCAAAGGGCTGTGTCTTTGATGACATGACTGAGGTTGCGGAGCATATCCAGGTCGTCCATGCTGCCTTTGCCTTCGGTAATCCGGGTTAAGATTTCAAGTAACCGTTTATTGCCGATACGGCAGGGGGAACATTTTCCGCAGGATTCTTCCACAATGAATTCCAGATAGAATTTGGCAACAGCTACCATACAGTCGTCTTCGTCCATAACGATCATACCTCCGGAGCCCATCATCGAGCCGGCGGCAATCAGATTGTCGAAATCGATCGGAGTATCCAGGTGCTTTTCTGTCAGGCATCCGCCGGAAGGGCCTCCGGTTTGGACAGCTTTGAATTTCTTACCGTTTTTGATGCCTCCTCCGATTTCGTAAATGACTTCACGTAAAGTTGTTCCCATAGGCACTTCAATAAGTCCGACATTGTTGATCTTGCCGGCCAAAGCAAAAACTTTGGTTCCTTTGGACTTTTCGGTACCGATCTTATTGAACCAATTGGCTCCTTTGGTAAGGATTACCGGAATATTGGCCAGGGTTTCAACATTGTTTACATTTGTCGGTTTGTTCAAATAACCCGATTCGGCAGGGAAGGGAGGTTTTGTTGTCGGTTCACCGCGTTTTCCTTCCATGGAATGGATCAGGGCGGTTTCTTCCCCGCATACAAAAGCTCCGGCTCCATACCGGATTTCAATATTGAAACAGAAGCCGGTACCCATAATATTTTTACCGAGCAAACCGAATTCTTCCGCCTGGCGGATGGCTATCCGCAGGCGTTCAATGGCCAATGGGTATTCAGCCCGGATGTATACCAAACCTTTGTCGGCTCCGATACTGTATCCGCAAATGGCCATCGCTTCGATGACCGAATGCGGGTCGCCCTCCATAATCGAACGGTCCATAAAAGCTCCCGGATCGCCTTCGTCGGCATTGCATACGACGTATTTGCAATCAGACTGGTATTTGCGGGCAAATTCCCATTTCAATCCGGTAGGGAAACCGCCGCCCCCGCGTCCGCGTAGTCCGGAAAGTTTTATTTCATTGATGACTTCCTCCGGCGTCATTTCGGAAAGGCATTTTGCCAATGCAGCATAACCGTCCCGTCCGATGTATTCTTCAATATTTTCCGGATCGATAAACCCGCAATTACGCAATGCAATACGCAATTGCTTTTTATAAAACCCCATGTGTTTGGAGTCGCTTACGGCCGCTTTCTTTTCCGGATCTTTGTAGAGCAGGCGTTCTACTTTCCGGCCTTTTATGATATGCTCATTGATGATTTCTTCCGCATCTTCCGGTTTTACTTGGGTGTAAAACGTATTGTCGGGCATGATCTTTACAATCGGCCCTTTTTCGCAGAAACCGAAACAACCGGTAGCAATAACTTGTACTTCATCCTCCAGATTTTTTTCTTTGAGGTAATCTTCCATTCTGCTGATGATGTTCTTGCTGGAGGAAGCGCGGCATCCGGTACCTCCACATACAAGAATATGCATTTTATAACTCATAATTCTTAGTTTTCAGATTTCAATGTTCAATAGTGTCGTAATTTACCGGAATAATTCCTTCTACCAGTTCATCGTGTTTCAGATATTTCTGGATGATTTCTTCTGCTTTTTCACAGTTGACATGACCGAAGACGATCGGTTCTTTTCCGGGTTTTGTAATTTCTACTGTCGGCTCTGCAAAACAATAGCCCATACAACCCGTCTGTGTCACCACGGCTGCAATCCCGTTTTCTTCCAGATGAGAAAGGAAATAGTTCATTGTTTCCTTACTCCCAGATGCGATACCGCAGGTAGCCATAGCTACTTTTATCTGTATCATGTTTTCGGGATGTTCGCTTTTTTCGCGCAGGTCTATTTTAGCCTGAACATTGTCCCTGATTTTTTTCAGGTCGGCGAGTGTTTTTATTTTTTCCATAAGTCTCTAATGTTGTGTCGCCCCGGCGACGTTTCAGGTTAACTATTCTGTAATTTCTTTTTCATTTTCTTTTATCATTTCCTGTATTCCCATGATGATTTCCGGGTGGTTGACCGGAATGCCTTCCAGCATGTTTTTCAGTTCACGGGTATCGATGCTGAATGTACCGCGATCGGAGCAATGGGTATATAAAAATTCTCTTTCAGGGTTGGCAGCGATCAGTAAACTGATGGTTTCCGCCATGTTACCGAGTGGAGGGCGGTCTATGTGAGAATGCATAAACCGGGCTTCCACGATTGTCCCTTTCCCTTGCTGTGAAGTAATACTTAATGAACCCCCTGTACGCTCTGCGTTTTGTTGAAATAGCGGGATGCCGAGTCCGACTTTACGGACTGTACGGCTGGTAAAAAAAGGATCCCGCACCCGTTGCAGGGTTTCTTCGTCCATCCCGTCTCCATCGTCTTTCACTGTGATCGTCAATAAATCATCGGACCAATGTTCCTCTACGGTAATTTCTATATTTTGTGCATTGGCCCGAACTGAGTTCTGGACAATATCCATGATATGGGAAGCCAGGTCTTTCACGCGTGATTCTTTCGATCTATTTTATTTAGCCTTATTTTGAAATGAATCTGTAATAAAACGCCTCAAATTTAATTTAAATTTGAATACTTACAACGATTGCATGAAAAAGAATTTTTAAAAATGAAAAAAGATGTTGAATTTGATTCCGGGTTTTTACCGGAACGGGCATTTTACTGTTTTTGATTTATCAAAAATTAAAACCTGCTATTGTGTATGGCTTCCCGGATAGTGGAGAACGATATTTCGTCCAGTTCGAAAGGAGTCGATACCTTTCCGATATCCGGCAGATAATGTGCATCGGAGGACCGGATGAAAGGATAGTTTTTCAGGTAATCGTAATTGTGTATAAAGGATGTGTACGTTGTGTGGGGACTTAATTCCAGCGCATCGCATTGTAGAGAGGGAGGAATAAACCCCAATTGTGACAATATGCTGAAATGACTTTTGTCGATGTGAGCGGGAATGAAAATACCTTGCAGGCTGTGTACTTTTTTTTCGATTTCTTCCAAACCCGGGGTGATGGCAGAGATCAATAATTTAGGTTCTTCATATATAATATTGTCCTGAATATCGGCGACGACCTGATAGCCGAATTTTTCCGGATTGTTCGGAATATCGGGAAGATAGGTATCCAGGTATGTCTGAAAGTCTGTCAGTTGCCCGTCTTCTTCAAAGAATGCAAGACAATGCACTTCTTCGCGAGTGGTCACTTCGGCTCCGGCGAGTACAAATAATCCCGTATTTTCAGCTGCATCGCGGATGATTTTTGCTTCCCGTGTCGAATTATGATCGGTTATGCCGATAATATCCAGTCCTTTTTGGCGGGCAGTTCGCAATATGTTTGCCGGACTCATTTCCAAATCCCCGCAGGGAGAAAGGACTGTGTGTATATGTAAATCGGCATATCGTGTTTTCATAAACCGTTTCGGAAAACTCCGTTTCGTGTAAGGATGGTGTAAGCCGTTATTTTTGTTTCAGCAATTCGTATATCTCGCCTGTAATTTCAAAGGTCTGTTTTGTAGTGGAAAGTATCGGGATGCCTTCGGCTTCACTTTCGGTGACGGTATCCTCTTCCGGCTTGTAACCTTTCACCAGAATAACGGCCGATAGTTCTTTCAGCGAAGCGATGGCCATTACGTTTTTATGTGTCTGCAAGGTGATCCACAGGTTTCCTTCCTGGGCGTTTCCCATGACGTCACTCAACAGATCGGATGTGTATCCGCCTTTGATTTCGCGGTTTATTCCGGCTGTTCCGCAACATATTTCCAGTCCTAATTTTTCGACGATATCTGCGACTTTCATGATGGTATTTTATTTGTATTGATGATTCAGGTTATTTATTTGTCGAATTTTTCCTCTCCCCAGATTTTGCAGGAGAGTTCCATGGATTCTTCCGGCGTAATCAAACCTTCTTTTGTCAGTATTTTCTGCATGAATACACATTGGTTCAGTTTGGCTTTTCCCTGTGCGACATCTTGAGCCAGCGCCTGACAGGAAGGGGCTCCGCAGGCGCCGCAATCGATTTGCGGTAACACCTTCATGACCCGGTTGATCTTTTCCATCTTTTCCATAGCGATCAGCATGTTTTCGTCCAGTTTCTCGATAGAGCGGGGGCGAATCTCTCCCGTCAGCCGGATTTGTTCATTCAGAAATTCCCGGTATTGGGGCATTTTGTTGGCTGATGTGTAATTGTTCCGGATGTAGTTTGTCATCCTTTTTTGCAGGCGTTCGATGGTTAAAAAACGGTTGTTGATAGTGAGGGCTCCTCCGGCACAGGAATGATCACAGGCCCGTAGTTCCAGAAAATCGATGTCCGTAATTTCATCGTTTTCCAGCTTTTCCAGAATTTCGATGACGTTGTGTATTTCATCGATAGCCAGACAGCGACCGGTATAATGGGCGGCTTCGCCTCCTGTCAGCGTCCAGTTGATAGATTCCGGAGTCAGATGGTATTGTTCGGGTACTTTGGTAATGGGTTTGTCTTTGTTTTTGTTAATGGCCAAAAGGATTTTATTGTATATGAAATCCATGTTGATTACCCCGTCGACGGAAGATTTTTCTTCTCCTACCGGGCATTTGATGGCGGCAATTTTTGCGGCACATTGGGTTACGAAGAATACACCGATCTCTTCTTCCGGAATCCCTTTGTCGATGAATTTTTTCCGTACATATATGGCTGCCGTATCCATGACTTGCTTCAATCGGATAATGTGGTCGATCAAGGACGGGAACCGGACTTGTATCAGCCGGATGACAGCCGGACAGGAATTCGAGATAAAAGGTTTCAGGTGGGCGTTTTTCTCCATGTATTTCCGGGTTTCTTCTGCCAGAATGCCGGTGGCTTTGTCCACTTCCATCACATAGTTAAAACCCATATTATGTAGTTCGGAAAAGATTTGCTCTTCGCTGATATCTTCCGGGAATTGTCCGATCAGCACAGTGGGGAGCAAAATGATCCGGTAAGAGAACTTGAATATTTGGCTGAAATCGTCCTGTTCGACAATAATAGCGTGTTGAGGACAGGTTTTCAGACACATTCCGCAATCTGTACAGGCCGCTTCATTTAAGGACGCCTTTCCGTTCCGGATTCGTATGGCGGAGGTAGGGCATATATGCATACAATGGGTGCAGCCTGTACAGACGGCGTCCACGATTTTTAATGCATGATAAAATTCCCCTCCGCTCATTACTCGTTATTTTATATTTCCCTTATTTGTACGGGGTATTTGTTATTTCGTTCTTACTTTAAATAGGTGATCATGCGGACAGTCGTACCCACGTTGATTTCGGATTGAATGTCCAGCTTGTCACAGTTTTTCTGCATATTGGGTAATCCCATTCCCGCTCCGAATCCCATTTCCCTGACTTCGGGGGTAGCCGTGGAATATCCTTCCTGCATGGCCAAACCGATATCCGGAATACCCGGTCCCTTGTCAGCTACGGTAAGTTGGATCGCTTCCGGCGTAATTTGTAATTTGACAGAGCCTTCCCAGGCGTGGGCAACGACATTGACTTCGGCTTCATACAATGCGACAACGATACGTTTGATCAGATTGCTGTCGACATTCAATTGTTTGAGTATTTTTTTTATTTCGCTGGAAGCTGTACCGGCACGTGAAAAGTTACCGCCTTCTATGTTGAAATTAAATTCCATAATTCTGTTTTAATATACGGGTTCCAGTCCGGCTTTATAGAGTTCGCCACAGACTTTAAACATACTTTGGGAACATTGTAAAACGGCGATACCGTTTTCCCGGGCCAGTTCCAGCATATCCGGACTGACTTTTTTGTCCCGGACGAAGAGAATGAAATTGATGTCGGACATTTCGGCTGTCCGGATCACCTGAAGATTAGCGAGTCCGGTGATCAAAAGCATTTCTTCCGTATTCAGACGCAGGACATCACTCATAAGATCGGCTGCAAATGCCCGTTTTATTTCGCATTCGAGATGTTGGTCTCCGCATATAACGGAGGCTTTTAACAGTTGCACAATATCATTTAATACCATCTTTCGGAATTTAGATGGTTACGAATATAACAATTGCAATCGTTTTAAAAAAATTTTTTTAAGGAAAGATTGAATTTCAGACATTGTCCGGAACTGAAAAAGACGGAATGTATGGTATTGATATCAGATGGTATATGTAAATTTTAATTCATTGTGAAGTGGATCGTATCTTAAAGGAAACTGCTATTAATGACAAGGGATATACAAGGCATCATCTCTGGGAATTAATAACGTAGGGGTGTGCGAATAACGTTTGAATAAGCGCAGATTCAGCGGTGTATAGAATGTAAACAGACGGAAGGGCCGCATGATAAACACAATGGAATTGTCTGTTTGTATGAACGTATTTTTTAAAATATGCTCGAAACTCCCTTTGAAGAAGGATTTGGTGTACCGGGCATTGGAATTGTTGAAAATATTTTCGATAAAGCTGACGTTGTTATCAACCAAATGAGCTATACCTTCGTCTTTTTCCTGCGGAATCGTCAACTCGATCGTTGCTTTTGTATTGTATCTTTGGAAAAAGTTCGCCCAGACTACTTTTTCTTTGTTTTCCTGCAGGTAACCTACCGGAATATTGAAATGATTGTAGGAATCCTCGGGATAAGACGCCCGGACAAGCAACATCGGTTTGTTGATCTCGTAGGCATATTTCAACAACTTACCGAATTTCAACGTATCCCGGTTAAGTATGCACAATACTGTTTTTTCGGAAAGGAGTGTAACAATGGAGGCCGCAGTTGCCGGAAGCTTTTCAAATCTGACATTCAGGTTGTATAGTATCCCTATTTTGTTTGCCAGAACCGTGATTTCTTCCTCACTGTCCTTATAAAATGCAATGATTTCGTAATTTGCCATGGCATTTTTTTATTAGTTTTTCAAAGTAAGCTAAAAAACAAATAATAAACAAATATTTAGATACTAAAACTAATATTGAATAAAAACTCTGCAAACATCGATTTGGTTTGTGTTTCGTAACCTGTCCGGATTCCCATGGTCAGGGGAAACGGTAATCTCAAAAAATGGAATCCTGCTGTCAATTCTGCTCCGTAAGAGTAATAGTTTTTTTCCGTCCGGCGGAATTTTTCATGTCCCATATCGAAGAAAAGTCCTCCATCCAGACGTTTTATATAAAAGAGGGAAGTGATGTGCTGATCGGGAAAGAGCAGAGGTAATTTATAATTTGTCCGTAGAGTTGTCAATTCTGAACCGTAAAAATGAATACCCCGGGGTTGGAGTATTTTTTTTCCGTAGGCTCTGTTATCGGGGCGTTCCTGGTATCCTCCGTATAAAGAAATGGAGTTGTTGACTGCAAAGCCGGGAAAATAGAATGTGCCGGATACCCACCATTCATGTCCCAGATCCAGTTTTTTCCAGGGTGTATGTGCGTAGCCTATTTGTATCGATTGCCCCCAGCGGGGGTTGATTTCCTGTGGCGTCATGCGGGTTTGGCTGCCTAACAGCAGGCCGTACTCCAACATCTGGTAATAGTTGGAAGGGGTCGAGAAACGGAAATCGGAAGGGTTTACCGGCAGAATGTAGCCAATATCGCCCTTTTTTGTCAATAGGTAGGTTTCGCGGACTTTATTGTTGTGTATGGCCTCGATTTTGTAACGGGCGTAAGGGGTGATATAACGGTTGTAATTTTTTCTGGATATGTTGAAGGGGAGTTGAACGGTAAATTCTCCCTGGGTATAATTCGACCGGTTTTTCAGGTAGAGAGTATCTTTTGTTCCGGTGTGCAGGTTTTCGGCCTTTGTGTTGAAGGTGTAATAGTCGTATCTTCCGCTACGGATGTCGACGGAGAATACCGGCCATATTCCTTTGTAGCTGGCGTTAAGCATCCAGGCGCCGTGATCGTAGTCCGAATCCAGAATATATCCGGCAGATAAGGACAACGTGCTCAATTTGTTTTGGGAATAGGCAACGATGCCGGCTGTGATTTCCTGTCTGCTGGGGTCTATGTACAAAGGGCCCCAACTGTGGAAATTGAACAGGTGGGTAAGTTTCCGGTATTTCCGGGTCGGATATATGGAATCGTTATCCCAGGACATCTTCCAGTTTTCTCTTCTAACGAGAGAGTCGGCCAGACGGAAATGTTCTTTGTCTAAAGGGATATTTTTTAAGTCCTTTAAGGCTATACGTCCGGGTTTATAACCGTCGGAAGTATAGAACGAGAAATACAGGGAATCGGTATATAAAGAAGGGAAACGCACTCCGTAGGGAGCATTCAGGACATTGTCGATGTGACCTGTCCGGCTGTTTCTGGCATAAAATGAATTATTGGCATTGAAAGAAGCCCGGAACAGCAGCAGGCTGTCCTGTACAACCGGGTTATCCAGTTCATACCAGACGGGGGCGGTGATTTTTTCTCTTGCACCGCTGTGCAGGTCGATCGATTCCAGGTGTATGCCTTGCCGACCCTGAACGACGGTTGTTATCTTTTTACCATCGTAATGCGGGTGAATAAATAACTCATCTTTGGATGCCTTGATGCGTTGCAATTCTTTTTTCATTTCCGGGTCGAGAATGACCAGTGAGGCCCGGTTATTGTCGTTTACTTCGACAACACCCCAGTTTTCACCGACAGAGAAAGGAGAGAACCGGTTGTGACGACTTCTGTGATAACGGTATTTGTGTCTGTGCAGATCGTAACTTACAAGCGTGTTACGGCCGCCGTGCTCCCAACGGATATCCGGCCGGTATTCCGTCCAGACGATACGGTCGTCGTTTATGGCATATCGGTTGTCGTCCATGACTCCCGTGCGTGTCAGTAGTTTGTCTTTGTCTGAGCCGATGCTTACGAAAGCACCGGTTTCCCGCAACCCTTTTTTGTAAGCAATGAGCCGTCCATCCTGTAAACGGATGGGGTAAAGGTAATGGGTATAGGTTCGGTTGTGTGTGGAAACGGTATCGAATTTACTGGAATCGTGTATAACTTCTTTTTGCCAGATGCGTTGTAATTCCGTAAAATTATCCCGGTATAGGGTGCGTTTGGCATCCCGGTAAGTATTGGCTTTTTTTACACTGTCTGCATTGATAAAGAGGGACCGGAAGGTGGAATCCCGCCACAGGCTGTCCCGTTTTTGCGCCAGGGTTTTACGCAGGCTGCGGGCAAAAGGGGCCAGGCTAAAAGGACGGCGGCCGATGCGGTTCAAGGCGTCGGTCCAGATTTCGTTACCGTAGTTTACCCGGGCATTGCCCACCATAAAATAGCCCATGTTATAGCGATTGGGGACAAAGTCTTTATCCGATCCGAGGGTTGCCTTATAATAGGTGTATATACCTTTTTCAACGATTTGTGCTTTCATTTCATTGAGAAATTCAGGAGAACGTCCTCTGCCGATATGTCCGACGGCGGTTTCGAATGTCACGGCGTCGCCTTCGAGGAACCACAGGGGAAGATATAAGCCGGTAACGGCAATCGTAATTTCTTCTCCGAAAATGTAATATAGCAGTTTCGTCAGTCCCTGGTTCACTTTGTCGATTTGTACGACATGACGGAATTCATGTACACAGAGGTGTTCCAGCCAGGTATCGGATGGTTCCTGGGGAGGCATCGTATACAGATCGGTTTTACGGGGGGCCCAGGCAACGTTACCATTGGCAATACCTCCGCTGGCGTGAATGACCATCGATATTTTTACGGGTTTATGTGCCAGAGAATTCGAGTGGCGGTACAAGGCTGCGTATATATTCGCAATTTTTTGGGCATTTTCTTCGAAATAGTCCGGGTAAATGATCTGAAAATCTTCTGTTTTAATTTGTTTCCAGCGTAAACCTGCCGGATCTTGCCCTAAATCGACAAACTGAGCTTTTGCGGAAAATAGTAACAGTAAAAAAAAGACGGATAATTTGATCTTCATAGTTTACGTTGTAGTCTTATTTAAGTGTCTAAAAATATAGTTTAGATTTGAAATATTGTATAATTCATCAATATATTTTGATAAAATAACTGTAAGCCGGTTTGAAAAATACCTTTTTTTCAGGATTTTCCTGCATTTTTCGAACTCTTTCAGAAGGAAAGAAAATGATTATTTTTCCGTAACTTTGTCGTAAAGATTTATACGGAAACTATGGAAAAAGCAGAGGAACGGCTATTGGCGTTGCGTAAATTACTGGAATATCATAATAATAAGTACTATATCGATAATGCACCGGAGATTTCGGATATCGAATTCGATCGTTTGATGCATGAGCTGGAAGCTTTGGAAGAAGCTCATCCGGAATGGTATGATCCGAATTCTCCGACACAGCGGGTCGGTCAGGATATAAACCGGGAATTTACCCAGGTGGAGCATAAATATCCGATGCTTTCGCTCAGTAATACATACAGCGAGGAAGAAATCCGGGACTTTGATACCCGGGTACGTAAAACGGCAGGTGAAGTACAATATGTATGCGAGTTGAAATACGATGGAACTTCGATCAGTCTGACTTATACCGGTGGGGAATTGACACAGGCCGTTACCCGTGGGGACGGGGTGAGAGGCGATGATGTGACGGCTAATGTCCGGACCATTCGTATGGTCCCTTTAAAACTTCAGGGAGATTATCCTGCCGAATTTGAGATACGGGGTGAAATTTTAATGCCTTTTGCTGTTTTCAACCGTTTAAATCAGGAGAAAGCGGAAGCAGGGGAAGCGCTGTTTGCCAATCCCCGGAATGCTGCTGCCGGTACGTTGAAATTACAAAATTCGGCTTTGGTGGCCAAACGGCATTTGGATTGTTTTCTTTATTATTTACCCGGAGAGAATACGCCGGCAGATACGCATTACGGTAGCCTGATGAAGGCAAAGGAGTGGGGATTTTATATACCGCCTTATCTCCGGCTTTGTAATACCATCGGAGAAGTATGGGATTTTGTGAAAGAATGGGATAAAAAGAGGGTGGATTTGCCGGTACCTATCGATGGTATCGTAGTAAAAGTCAATGATCTTGAAAAACAACATTTATTAGGCTATACGGCAAAATCTCCCCGCTGGGCGATCGCTTACAAGTTTAAGGCAGAACGGGAAGCTACTCCGTTGATTTCGGTCAGCTACCAGGTAGGCAGAACGGGGAGTATAACCCCTGTTGCTAATCTGGAACCGGTGCATCTGGCCGGAACGGTGGTGAAACGGGCTTCTTTACACAATGCGGATATTATAGCCGATTTGGATTTGCATGAGCATGATACGGTGTATGTCGAGAAAGGGGGAGAAATCATTCCGAAGATTGTAGGAGTGGATGTGAGCCGTAGAAAACCGGATGCGTTACCGGTGCAATTTATTACACATTGTCCCGAATGTGGAACGGAATTGGTGCGGATAGAAGGCGAGGCCAACCATTATTGTCCGAATGAAGAACATTGTCCCCCGCAGATTGCCGGTAAAATCGAACATTTTGTCAGTCGCCGGGCCATGGATATAGAAGGTATGGGGGAAGAGACGATAGATTTATTGTTGAGCCGGCACTTTATACAAAATGTGGCCGATATATATACTTTACCGGAACGGCGGGCCGAATTGATCGGATTGGAGAAAATCATTTATCCTCAAAGTTTTGAGATGACGAGTATTCCGTTGGCTAAGGTGATTTACGGCTTTGAAATCGGATTGAAAAACATATCGGCTCGTCTGGCAACGATGCTGGCAGGGCGTTTTTCCAGCCTGAAGGCATTAGCCGAGGCCGGTAAGGAAGAGTTGATGGCCTTGCCTTGGGGAGAGAGTAAAGATATAGAGAAGAACGTAAACCGGATTCTGGATTATTTCCGGACTCCTTTCAATGAGCCTTTAGAGCGTTTGAAAGCAGCCGGAGAGGTGGCGGATATTCCTTCGGATGATGTCATTTTTGCCTTTTGTATACCCGGGGTTGACAGGTATAAAGCGGAATTATTGGCAGCTTCTTACGATTATATTTATGAATTGGCAACGGCTTCTGAATCGGAAATAGCAACGGTAGAGGGAATGACAGATACGGATGCCGTCAATATCCGGAATTTTTTCCTGCGTAATGAAAAAATGGTACGGAAATTGAATACCTTAAACGTATACCGGATGCAGGAAAAGTCAGTGGATAACTTGATCACCGGTATTGAAAAATCGAAAACCGCCGGATTTCCTGCCTTATTATATGGTTTGGGGATTCGTTATATCGGTGAGACGGCTTCCCGTAATCTGGCCAGAAGTTTCCGGAGTATGGAGAAATTGATGGCTGCCGACTATGAACAACTGATAGAGGTGGAGGATATCGGAGAGCAGATGGCGAATAGTTTATTGAAATATTTTGCACGGATAGAAAATCGGATACTGATCGAACGTTTGCTGAAATATGGGGTTGCCGGAGAGATGGAGGAACAAGCTGAAGAAAACAATATCCTTGAAGGACAGATTTTCGTAATAACAGGGACATTGAGCCGGCCGCGGGAATATTTTAAAGATATCATATTGAGTGCCGGCGGTAAGGTCAGTGATTCGGTATCTTCAAAAACCACTTTTTTGCTGGCGGGAGAAAATGCCGGAAGTAAATTGAAAAAAGCTGAAAAATTGGGAATCCGGATTATCGGAGAAAATGAATTTAAGGAGATGATTAACGATAAGTAATAATAATTTCTTTTTTTCAATAGTGATTTTCATTGGAATGTATTATTTTTATGATGTCAAATGCGACTTTTCAGATTTTAAGTAAGAGTTGCTTATTAAATAAAAATGGGTAAAAGCGATACAAAAAGATTAAAACAGATAATGACCTCTGCAGGAGAGGAAGCTAAACGTTTGGGTAATTCGAAGATTTATCCCGAACATTTGTTTTTGGGGCTGTTGAGGTTGAGTCGGGGCCGGGCAATAGATGTGCTGATGGCTCTGGGGGTGGATTTCTATGAGGTGAAGGATCGGATAGAAGAAAAACTGGCAAAGAAAAAAGAAAAAATAGAATCTTTGACAGAGTTGGATTTTACATTGGCCGCCAACAGTATTTTGAAACGGGTAATGGAGGAAGCTTTGAAATTAGGCGATGAGCAGGTGGATTCGGAACATGTCATGTTGGCTATACTGCGAAGTGAAGCTGTATTTGTATCCAAACTATTCAAATCCATGGGGGTCGATTACGAGGTGTTCAGGGAGCAGTTGCTGAAAGAACGGGCCCGGATGCAATCGGATTATAAGGAGGATTCCGAGGATGAGGACATGGAGGATGAAGATCCGTTGTATAATCCTTACCGTCAGCAGGGAATGTCTAAATCAGATACTCCGGTACTGGATAATTTCGGAATCGATATTACAAAAGCTGCGGAAGAAGGTACATTGGACCCGATTGTCGGTCGTGAACGGGAAATCGAGCGTTTGGCACAGATATTGAGCCGCCGCAAAAAAAATAATCCGGTATTGATAGGTGAACCCGGTGTCGGCAAATCGGCCATAGCAGAGGGGTTGGCTATTCGTATCACGCAACGTAAGGTGTCCCGGGTGTTGTTTGACAAGCGGGTTGTGGCTTTGGATATTGCTGCTATCGTGGCGGGAACAAAATACCGGGGACAGTTTGAAGAGCGTTTGAAAGCGATTTTGAATGAATTGGCCAAGAATAAAAACGTTATTTTATTTATAGATGAGATTCATACCATTGTCGGAGCCGGGGGATCGGGGGGAAGCCTTGATGCTGCCAATATGCTGAAACCGGCACTGGCCAGAGGAGAGATTCAATGTATCGGCGCGACGACATTGGACGAATATCGTCAGAATATAGAGAAAGACGGTGCTTTGGAACGTCGTTTTCAGAAAGTATTGGTAGAGCCGACAACTTTTGAAGAAACGGTAGAGATTCTGAATAATATAAAGTCGCGTTATGAAGAGCATCATAATGTAAAATATACGCCGGCAGCTATTAAAGCGTGTGTAAAGCTTACCATGCGTTACATTTCGGACAGGGCATTGCCTGATAAGGCAATCGATGCTTTGGATGAAGCGGGGTCCAGGGTGCATATTACGAACATCAACGTTCCGGCTGTAATTGAGGACCTGGAAAAGAATATCGAAGAGGTAAAGTATCAGAAGAAAGAGGCTGTAAAACAACAGAACTTCGAGGTCGCTGCAGCTTTTCGGGATAAAGAGCGTCATCTGACTTCATTGTTGGAGCGGGAAAACGAGTCATGGCAAAAAGAATTGAATGAGAATCCGATTCTTGTCGATGAGGAGCAGGTTGCCGAAGTGGTGGCTATGATGACCGGTGTGCCTGTAAAACGGATTGCACGCACGGAAGGTATAAAGTTGCTGCAAATGCGGGACGAGCTGGCGGGTAGTGTTGTCGGTCAGGAAGAGGCGATTGAAAAGATTGTGAAATCGATTCATCGGAACCGGGCCGGTCTGAAAGATCCCAACCGCCCGATTGGTTCTTTTATATTCCTGGGACCTACAGGGGTCGGAAAAACCCAGTTGGCTAAAGTTCTGGCAAAATATCTGTTCGATACAGATGATGCTTTGATTCGTATCGACATGAGCGAATATATGGAAAAATTTGCCGTATCCCGGCTGGTCGGAGCACCTCCCGGATATGTCGGATATGAGGAAGGCGGACAATTGACGGAAAAGGTAAGAAGAAAACCTTATTCGGTGGTGCTGTTGGATGAGATCGAGAAAGCCCATCCGGATGTTTTCAATATTTTGCTGCAGTTGCTGGACGACGGACAGTTGACGGATAGCCTTGGACGGCGGGTGGATTTTAAGAATACCATAATAATCATGACGTCCAATATCGGAAGCCGGCAATTGAAGGATTTCGGCAGAGGCATCGGATTTAGCCGGGAAGACCGGGTGAATGATAAGGATTATGCCCGGGGTGTAGTACAAAAGGCGTTGAAAAATGCATTTGCTCCCGAATTTCTGAACCGTATCGATGATGTAATTGTCTTCAATGCATTGACGAAAGAAGATATTCATAAGATTATCGATATCGAATTAAAAGGACTGATGAAACGGGTCGGCGATTTGGGATATGTTGTCGAGATTTCGGAGGAAGCCCGGGAATTCCTGACAGAGAAAGGATATGATCCGCAATATGGGGCGCGTCCTTTGAAACGAGCCATTCAGAAGTATCTGGAAGACGAATTGGCAGAGGTGATTATTAAAGGTACGGTTCCGGAAGGAGGCGTGTTGAAAGTCGACTGTGACAAGGAACACGACAGAGTAATTGTTATATAAAAAAAAGAGCTTGAAAAAGCTCTTTTTTTATTTGGGATCTTCTGTAAGCAGATCGACTTGTTTTTCGATAATGGTATCCAAAGATATAAAAGATTCCGTTTTAGCGATCCCCGGTATATTCTGAAGGGTATTGATCAAAACATCCATCAGATGCTGATGATTGTTACACCGAAGCTTCAAAAGAAAGGCATAATGGCCTGTAATAAAATGGCATTCCGTGATTTCCGGAATTTTTTCTAACTCTTTAACCACAGATTTGTATTGATGGGCATTGTCAAGAACAACACCGATAAAAGCACATATCTTAAGCCCTAAGGCTCTGGGTTTTACAATAAAACGGGAACCTTCAATAATTCCTGCATCTTCCATTTTTTTTACACGTTGATGGATGGCAGCTCCGGATATTCCGCATTCTCTCGCTATTTCAAGGAAAGGTACCCTTGCATTTTTTACCAGATAGGAAAGGATTTTTCTATCTATGTCGTCTATTTGATATTTCATAGTTGTTTATTTTAAACTGATTGACCGGAAATTACCGGAAGTTTAAAACACTGTAAAGCTGTTTGCGTTGCTTGTAGTATCTTTTTCCTTCCTCATTTGTGATTGATTTGATAATGCTGTCGATCAGATTGTTGAAAATTGTCGTAAATGTAAATCCTTCAGGCGGATAGATTTCCGGATTGTGGATATCATTCAATTTGGCAATAAACATGCGGGCAATCATTTCGCTGGAAGCATCCTGTTTATAAATTCCCTGTTCCATGCCTTTTTCGATGTTGATTTTTATCTTTTCGTATATAAAATCCGAACGGAGATTCTTATGTTCTTCGTAAAGATCCGGATAGGCTTTTGATAAAGCCATTGTTACCGAGGGGGTTACGTTGAAAAAACGATTGTTGATCTCGTTACTTACAATCAGTAAGATGTCAATTGCATTCCACCCTTCAAAGTTGTATTCATTGAAAATTTCTTCGAAACACCTTCTTTCATGAGCTAAAATCGTATTAACCATGTCTTTACGATCTGTAAAGTATTCTTTCAGTTCATTTGTGGATAAGCCTACTTTTTGTAGATGCTCTTCGCTGAAATCGTTGATTCCGTAGCGACTGATATAGGTCCTGAGTTTTTCTGCCAGCTGAAATTTCTTGTCCTCCATAATTTAATTCAGGTTTAATTGAAGTGGTAAATATAGTAAACAAATAGGAAAACTACACAAGCTTACTTATAAATTATAATATTTTGCTCCCTTTTTCTTTAAAACCGAAACTCCGACATCCTTTGTTGATAATATGCGGAATCCGAGGTGTTAAACATCATTAAAATCACGGTAATCTTGTTGTAACGATTAAAATATTTTTTGATTTTCATTTTTCGGTTTTTAATTGTTTTTACCTTTGTTGCTTTGAGAAAATTGTCGTCATCAGATAGAATCGGTTATGAAATATATATATGTTTTTCTGCTGTTTTGTTGTGTGTTGAAAGGATATGCTTCGGAAAATAAGACCAGGCTGATCGTCACTATTACGATTGATCAGTTTTATCCGGAATGGTTATCCGTTTATGCCGGGGATTTGGAAGAAGGAGGATTCAAAAGGATTATGAATCAGGGAAAAAGGAGTGTTGCCGATTACAATTATTTGTATTCCCAGACCGGAGTCGACCAGGCTACGATATATACAGGTGTACTGCCTATTATTCACGGGATTGTGGCTCATGACTGGTATGACAGATTGAGACGCTGCCGGATAAATAATGTGGCCACTGTGAATTATCCGGAAATCGGTTACGGTGATTCGCTGAAAGGATATAGTCCTGAAGGATTGGAGGCGTTGACTCTGGGCTGTGTATTGAAAATGAATGATGTATTTTCCAAGGTATACAGTGTGGCTGTTAATCCGGAAGTGGCGGTGCTGGGAGGTGGTAGTTGTGCCAATCTGTCGTTGTGGCTGAGTGAAAAAAGCGGTAAATGGGTTTCTTCCGGTTTTTACGCTGATTCTCTCCCGGCCTGGCTGACGGCTTATAACGGAAAAATCGAAAGTGATTTCCTCATTCGCCGGGGATGGATGCCTTTGGCAGAAGAACAGAGTAATTCACTTTCGTTGAAAATGAAAAATAAGTTGGGCATGGGAAATAGTTTTTTTTATGATATCGCCCAGGCTAAAAAGAAATTTAATACTTACCGGGTGTTGAAAGCCACACCTTATGCTAATACGATGGTGGTGGATCTGGCCGAGCAATTGGTAAATTCGGAGGGATTGGGCAAAGACAATGATGTGGATTTGCTGGCTCTCGGCTTTTCGAGCCTTGATTATATGAACCGGGATTTTGGGGTTTATGCCCGGGAATTTCAGGATATGGTGCTGCGTATGGACAAAGACATACAGCGTTTGCTGGAATTTTTGGATAGTAAGGTCGGGAAAGAGGGGTATACGGTGGTGCTGACTTATACGGAAGCCCGGGAGTTGTTGCCCGAAGAATTGGATAAAATGCGGATAGAGAGTGGGTATTTCAGTATTTTTAAGTCTGTGGCCTTATTGAAATCTTATCTGAACCTGGTGTATGGGGACGGAGAATGGGTAGCTGATTACGATGCCGGACAAATTTATTTAAACCGGGGATTGATAGAGAAAAACAAACTGTCATTGGAGGAAATACAGGATAAAGTAGCTGATTTTATGGTTGAATTCGAGGGAATATCCAAAGTATTGACGGCTTATTCTTTGTCCCGGAATGCATTTTCTCACGGACAGGAGATGTTGATGCAGAATGCTTTTTCCCAGAAGAGGAGCGGAGATGTGATGTTTTGTTTGCAGCCCACCTGGATTCCGGAGTTGAAAGACAGGGAAGACAATTATTTTCGTTACAGTAAGCGTAATAAAGTGCCTGTATTCTTTTACGGTGCAGGTATCGGGCATTCTCTGGCTCCGGAATGTAAGATGACGGACCTATTGCCGACCTTGTGTTATTTGGCAGGGATACCGGTACCTTATACGGCTAAAGGGGAAATTCTTTTCCGGTGATCTTACCGGCTAAATTCGGCCGACTCCATAAGTTCGACGATGTCTTTCCGTAAATATTCGATGACCGGGGCCAGGGAATCTTTGTTGGGATGTGTATGAAAATACAGGGACCCTCTGAGGAAATGCCGGGTGGAATCAGTGATATAAAATTGTGTCGATGAAGCTGTATTGCCTTCAATCAGGTAAAGCAAACCGTGTAATCCTTTGTCCCGGCTGAAATACTGTTCTTTTATCGATTCTGCTTTTACTGTATGAGCATAAGCCAGCCGATGACAATCCTGTTCGTACCTAAGGAGAGAAGTATCATTCGCAATGGTTTTGTAGGACAGGTTGATTATAGCGTTGTATGCCGGATACCGGATGTTTATCCAGTAGGCTTCTGCATCCGGCGATTTATCGGGTTCGATTACGGCCTGGTCCGATATATTGAATGTGTAAGGTAAACCGGGAGCAGTCATCGGTGAGTATGCTTTCTCCGGAAAATCGATCCGGTAGTAACCGTAAGGACGCGGAGAGTAATTTTCCCGGCAGCTCATCGGTAGTATGGCAATAGATAATAAGCAGGCCGTGAAAATTATTTTTCCTGAAAATCCGGTGTTTATCTTCATTTTATTCTGTCTCTTGGTCCAGGTCTTCGTATTTGATCTTCTTGATTCTTCGCTTATCGACATCCAGAATGGTGAATTTATGCTGCCGGTAGGTAATGACTTCATTTTTTCGGGGCAGCTCTCCTTTGATTTCGAGAATTAAACCGGCTAACGTGTCCGCTTCACCTTCTATGTCTTTGAAATAATCGTCTTTAATATCTGCAATCTTTTCAAAATCGTTCAGTAATGTATGGCCTTCGAAAATATAGGCGTTGTTTTTGATTTTGATATATGTCTTTTCTTTTTCATCGGTTTCGTCATTGATTTCTCCTACGATTTCTTCCAGAATGTCTTCCATGGTGACAATACCCGACGTGCCCCCGTATTCATCTACGACAATAGCCAGATGTACCTTCTTGGTTTGGAATTCTTCCAGCAGGTCGTTAATTTTTTTGGTCTCCGGGACAAAATAGGCTGGCCGTATCAAGCTTTGCCATTGAAAATGATCGTCTTCCTGTAAATGTGCCAGCAGGTCTTTTATATATAATATACCTACGATCGTATCAAGATTGTCTTTATATACCGGGAGCCGGGAATATCCGTGTTCGATAATCAGCTCGCGGATGTGTTTGAAAGAATCTTCTTCGTCGATGGCAATAATATTGATACGGGGCTGAATAATATCGATCGCATAAATATTACTGAAACGCACAATACCTTCCAGAATGTCCTTTTCTTCATTGATTTCGGAATCTTTGGTCAATTCCAGGGCTTTTGACAACTGGTCGATGGAGATACTGTCTTTTTTAGCCACTTTTTTACTGATAATCGAAGTCGAATTGATCAATAAGGCTGAAAGCGGACGAAACAGGTAGCTCAACACGGTTAAGGGCGATGCCATAAATATCGCCATCTTTATCGGGGAGCGGTTGGCATACAGTTTGGGAATGATCTCGCCGAATAGTAATATGATGAATGTGACGACGATAACCTGGATGACAAAGCCCAATAAAGGATTTCCGGAAAAATCGAACAACGAATCTACCAGATAAGAGGATAATATGACAATTGCGACATTGACGAAATTGTTGGATATCAAAATTGTCGCTAATAGCTTTTCCGGTTTGCGATGGAGGTGACATACCTTTTCATAACCTTTTTGCCGGATTTCTTCTAACTGGCCCGGACTCAAAGAAAAATAAGCTACTTCCGAGCCTGAAATGACGGCCGAAGAAAAAAGCAGCAGCAGTAAAATAATAATGAAGATGACATCGGTTAAGTTAAACGGTCCATATGCAACATCCGATACGGCACTTATTAGCTCAGTTTCCAAAATTTATATTATTAGTTAAACAATTTCACCCTCCTCTTGCCTTACCTTCTTTCTTTAATCTCTGTTCTTTATTCGGTATCAGAACGGCAGATCGTCGCTTTCATCAGTAGCCGGAGAAATATTCTGAACCGGAGCAGAGGGGGCTGCTGAAAAATTACTGCGAGGCGCAACATCGGCATTGTCTCCGCGGTTGAATGACAACATTTGCATGTTGTCGGCGTAAATTTCAGTGGTGTACCGTTTTACTCCGTTTTGATCGTCCCAGGAACGGGTACGGATTCGGCCTTCGATATAAAGCCGCATACCTTTTTTAACGTATTTTTCGACAATTTCCGCTAACCCCCGCCATAATACGATATTATGCCATTCCGTTTGATCGACTTTTTCTCCGTTTTTGTTTTTGTAGCTTTCTGTCGTTGCCAGCCGTAAATTCGCAACTGCAACACCACCATCGAGGTACCTTACTTCCGGATCGGCACCTACATTTCCGATTAAAATCACTTTGTTAACCATACTTCTTACCCTTTAAATTTTCACACAAGTTACGAAAAAGACGGCAATTTTAAAACCCTATTCTTATTAAATATCGAATTGCGAATTTAAAAATAAATTGTGGGAAACAAAAGACCGGATATTAAGTTTTTATTTCAGGAGATATAAATCCTTGTTTTCGTACTCTGTTTGAGTGGTGAAACGCAGTGTCCGGCAGAATACCAGGGCCTGGATTCTGGCGGAGGGAAGATATTAAACTGAAAATTTCGGTGAATTGTGAAAAGCGTATTTATTTATATAGTAACGATTCTGTCTGTCGGGGATGTAGAAACAGACCGCAAAGATGGATCTTATACTTAACAGGATATGTTTCGGTTAAAAATTTTGATATTATTATAAAGTGAAAAGTGAAAGGCGGAAGGGGAAACAGGGTGTGGGAAAAGCAACTATCTGATATTTTTTCAGAAAAAATCGAAAGGTTTGTTTCATTGTTCCAGGAAAACACTTATATTTGCAGACTGAAAACAGATCAGAAGAAATAAATTATTGAATATTAAATATTTATAGAAAATGACTAAAGCGGATATTGTTAACGAAATTTCGAGAACAACCGGGATTGAGAAAGTAGCGGTTCAGGCTACAGTAGAGGCTTTTATGGAGTCAATAAAGAATTCCGTGGTTGGTGGTAAGAACGTGTATTTGAGAGGATTCGGTAGTTTTATCGTGAAAAAGAGAGCAGAAAAAACAGCCCGTAACATTTCAAAGAACGTAACTATCAAAATACCCGAACATTTCATTCCTTCATTCAAACCTTCCAAAAGTTTTGTAACGGAAGTTAAAGGTAAAGTTAAAAAATAAGAAAGGAGTAGATTATGCCAAGCGGAAAAAAGAGAAAAAGACATAAGATGGCTACTCACAAACGTAAAAAAAGACTGAGAAAAAATCGTCATAAGAAGAAATAAGTTTGTGAGTTGAAGATAAACCTAAAGAACCGGTGTTCTTTAGGTTTATTTAATTATAAAAGAAAAATGTATACACATGAACAGTGAGCTAGTTATTGATGTCAGGGCAGATGAGGTTATTATCGCTTTGCTGCGGGAAAAGAAGTTGGTGGAGTTGACGAAAGAAAAAACGAGCGTCCAGTTTGCCGTGGGGGATATTTATCTGGGAAAAGTAAAAAAGATCATGCCCGGATTGAATGCGGCATTTGTAAATGTGGGATACGAGAAAGATGCATTTCTTCATTACCTGGATTTGAGTCCTCAATTCCATTCTCTGGATACCTATATCAAACAGTGTATTGCCCGTAAAGGACTGCCGTTGGCTAAACTGAAGCTGGAACCGGAGATCAGTAAGAACGGAAAGATTTCCGATATTCTTACCGTTGGACAATGGGTTGCCGTACAGGTGGCCAAAGAGCCTATTTCCACGAAAGGGCCGCGTTTGACTTCAGAGTTGAGTATTGCCGGACGTAATCTCGTCTTGATGCCCTTTGCGGATAAGGTATCCGTTTCGCAGAAGATAAAATCTCCTGAAGAACGGAAAAGGTTGAAACGGCTTATTGAGAGCATCAAGCCTAAAAACTACGGGGTAATAGTGCGGACGGTGGCCGAAGGGAAAAAGGTGGCGCAGTTCGACACTGAACTCAAGGAATTGGTGGATAGATTTGAGAGTGCATTTAAACATATCCGGGATATCGAGCCGCCTAAGCTTATTTTAGGGGAAATCGACCGGACAAGTGTTATTTTACGTGACATTCTGAATTCTTCTTTCGAGAATATATATGTCAATGACATTACTTTAAGTAAGGAAATACGGCATTATCTTAGCTCGATAGCGCCCGAGAAAGAAGATATCGTAAAATATGTATCTCCTGAAATACCGATACTCGACCATTTCGGTGTGGATAAGCAGATAAAATCTTCGTTGGGGAAAACAGTTTCCTTTAAGAACGGGGCTTATTTGATTATCGAACATACGGAAGCTTTTCATGTCATCGATGTGAACAGTGGCAATCGGGCAAAATTGGGTGACGATCAGGAGTCAAATGCCCTGGAAGTTAATCTGGCGGCCGCAGAAGAGGTGGCCCGGCAATTGCAGTTGAGGGATATGGGAGGCATCATCGTTATTGATTTTATCGATATGCAATTGGCCGAAAACCGGCAGAAATTGTATGATAAAATGAAAGCCTGTATGGAAATCGACCGGGCGAAACATACGATTTTGCCGTTGAGTAAATTCGGATTGATGCAGATCACCCGTCAGCGGGTACGGCCCGAAATGACTGTCGATACGATGGAAACTTGTCCCGTATGTCACGGGACGGGAAAAGCGGAACCTGCTATTTTGGTTATCGACCGGATTGAAGACCAGTTGGAACACATTGCCCGGGAAAAGAGATGCCGGAATATCGTATTGAAAGTACATCCGTTTATCGGCGCTTATTTGAAAAAAGGTTTTATTTCCATGCGCCGTCGCTGGGCTTTCCGGTATAAGATATCTCTTCGTATCGTGGATGTCCCGTCGTATTATATTTATGAATATCATTTTTATAATTCCTATAAGCGGGAAATTGTGGATTGAGAAACCGGGGAGTATCTTAGGGAAACAAATGATAAAATGTAAAAACGGCGGAATTTTTCCGCCGTTTTAATTATATGTTAAATTTAACAAATTCATAGTATTCCGTGATAAAATAATTCTATTTTTGTCTTTGAGTTAAATATTTGTAGTTATACATTCATATGCATAATTGAAACTTATGAGAAAAAAATTATTTACTTTTTTATTGTTTTGGACAATAGGTATATTAACAGCCTTTGCTCAGGTAGAAAATCCGGCGACATGGTCATATAGCGAGAAGAGTTTGGGAAACGGGGAATACGAATTGACATTAAAAGCTGAATTGAAACCCGGTTGGACGATATATTCCATGTATACTCCCGAAGGCGGACCGATGCAAACCTCTTTGAATTTCGAGGCTGCGGGGAAAGGAATCGAATTGCTGGGGAAAGCTACCGAAAACGAACCGCATAAAGAGTATGATCCGATATTTGAGGTGGATGTATGGCATTTTGCAGGGGAATTTGTAATTACCCAGAAAATCAAAGTGACCGATCCGGCATTGACTTCGGTAAAAGGAACGTTGGAATATCAGGTATGTCAGGAAGGACAGTGTGTCATGTTCGACGAAGAGTTTACGATTCCTTTGAAGGGGGCGGGAAATGTTGTTGAAAAGACAGCGGAGGTGCCGTCGGGAGATCTGCAGGCATCTGATACGCAGAAAGACGAGTCTTTGTGGATGTTTTTCTGGCTTGCTTTTGTAGCGGGGTTAGCAGCCGTCGTGATGCCTTGTGTATTTCCGATGATTCCGATGACGGTATCTTTCTTTATGCACGGAGATTCTAATAAGGCCAAAGCCAAAGCGAAAGCATTGTTTTTTTCTTTCTCGATCATTGCTATTTACACGGTGCTGGGATTGATTATTTCGGTTGTGCTTGGACCGGATTTTATCAATTGGCTGAGTACGAACTGGGTTCCTAATGTATTCTTCTTTATCATTTTTATGATCTTTGCTGCTTCGTTTTTCGGAGCGTTTGAAATCGTACTTCCTTCCTGGCTCGTAAATAAGTCCGATAAGCAGGCTGATAAAGGCGGTTATATCGGTGCTTTTTTTATGGCTTTTACTTTGGTATTGGTGTCATTCTCGTGTACGGCACCGATTGTCGGTACAGTGCTCGTTGAAGCTGCCCGGGGATCGGTATTGAGACCGGTTATCGGTATGCTGGGTTTTTCGCTAGCAGTGGCTTTGCCTTTCGGTTTTTTTGCTTTTTTCCCTTCTAAATTGGGAAATTTGCCCAAATCAGGAGGATGGCTGAATTCGGTAAAAGTGGTTTTGGGTTTTATTGAAGTCGCTTTAGGCTTTAAATTCCTGATGGTAGCCGACCAGACATATCATTGGGGATTACTCGACCGGGAGGTATATATCGCCATCTGGGTAGCTGTTTTCACTTTACAGGGCTTGTATCTGATGGGTAAACTGAAATTTAGAAATGACAGTGATTTACAATATATCGGTGTAACCCGGCTGGCATTTATTATTGCTACTTTTGCTTTTGTTATTTATCTGATTCCGGGTATGTTCGGAGCTCCTTTGAAAGCATTGGCCGGTTATTTCCCGCCACAGGAGACGATCGATTTCGATATTAACCGTATTGTACGCGACAATGCCAAAGAAATTATGAAGAGTGGTGTGGCTCTCGGTAATCCGGCGGCCGTATCCAGGAATCAGGAAGCCTGTGAATCTCCCAAATATGCAGACTTTTTACATTTGCCTCATGGAATCGACGGATATTTCGATTATGAACAGGCATTAAAATGTGCCCGGGCACAGAATAAACCACTGTTTATCGCTTTTACGGGACATGGATGTGTGAATTGCCGGGAAATGGAACAATCCGTATGGTCCGACCCCCGTATTTTGGATATGCTCAGAAATGATTATGTCGTTGTGGCTTTGCATGTGGACGATAAAAAGACTTTGCCTGAAAATGAATGGTATATTTCTGACTATGATGGAAAGAAGAAAAAGACTCTCGGAAAGAAAAATGCCGATTTTCAGATTAAATATTTTAATTCCAATGCTCAACCCAATTATATTCTATTGGACAGTCATGTTGAAGGAAAGGATCTGGAAAAGTATATGTTGATGCCTGCCCGCGGATATGATCTGAACCGGGATGCTTTCTACAATTTTCTCAAAGAAGGACTGGAAAAGTTTAAACAGAGAAACCAATAAGAAATTCATTCGGTATTTCAAAGGCTCCCAAATATCAGATTTATTTGGGAGCTTTTTTATTTATCGGTTGTTCAGGATACCCGGAAAACCGGTTTTAAAACAAAAAGAGAGAGTGTGAAGTTGTGGCGACCGGAATCCATGTATTGCATCCTTATTTAGCTTGGAAGGCAGGACGGGGCAAACCGGATTTATTATTTTTAAATTTCTTGTATATTGATGTAACTTTTGATTGACTGATCTGTCTGGTATATACGATGAAGATAGAAGAATTTAAAAATAAGATTTTGCCTTTACGGGATAAGTTGTTTCGCTTGGCTTTACGAATAATGCGGAGTACGGAAGATGCGGAAGATGTTGTACAGGAGGTCATGCTTAAAATGTGGGATATACGGGAGGATTGGGAGAGGATCGGGAACAAAGAGGCCTATTGTTGCAGGATGGTACGGAATATTTCGTTGGGAAAGATTGGGCTGAAAGAATATGGAAATGAAACATTGGATGAACATTGGGAATTGAGGCTGGAGGAAGAGAGGCCGGATGAGAGAATCGAAAAAGACGATAATCTGAGATGGTTGCATGAGTTGATCGGCCGTCTTCCGGAAAAGCAAAGAACGGTTATACAGTTGAGAGACATTGAAGGTATGAGTTACCCGGAAATTGCCGCTTGTATGGCTGTTTCGGAAGAACAGGTGAAAGTAAATCTGTTCAGAGCGAGAAAAGAAATCAGGGAAATGTTTTTAAAAATTGACGGTTATGGATTACGGAAGAATTGAAAAATTGTTGGAAAAATACTGGAGCTGTGAAACAACAGTGGAAGAGGAGGAAGAATTACGTCTTTTTTTTACCAGAGAAGAAGAGATGCCGGAGCATTTATCCCGCTATACCTCCCTGTTTGTATTCCAGCGGACAGAACGGAAAGTGGGATTGAATGATTCGTTTGATGAAAGGATTTTGCGGCAGATCGACCGGAAACAGGGTGGGGCAAGGATGTGGCTGACATTGGGCATGCGCCTGGCTGCCGTATTTGTATTGTTTATCGGCATGGGACTGTTGTACCGGCATATGGACCGGATGCAAAAACCGGAACCGGCAGATACCTATCAAAATCCGGCAGAAGCTTTAGCACAGGTTGAGAAGACTTTAATGCTCGTTTCGGATAAAATGATGCAGGGACAAAAGAAAGCTGAACGGAATATAGAGAAAACAGAGACTCTGATTAAATATATCAAGTAAAAACTTTAAAACTTAGAAAGATGAAAAAGATAACATTGCTAGTGGTGCTTGTTTGCCTGGGATGGGGTGGCTTCGCACAAAATTTTGTAGAAGAATTCGAGATGCGTTATGCCGATAATGAGAATTTTTCGGTCGTAAATATTTCTTCCAAGATGTTTGAGTTGATTGCGATGATGGCGGATGAAAAGAAAACGGATTCGGAGACGAAGATAAGGTATCAGATTTCTGCCGATGGGGAGTTGGAGGTACAGAAAATGGTTTCAAAATTGAAGGGTATGAAAGTGTTGACCTCGGAAATGGATGCCCGGAAATATTATGATGCTGCTGTGAAAGATCTTACAAAAAGCGGGTCTGTATATGAGGAACTGATGAACGTAAAGGAAAAAAAGGAGTGGGTCCGGATATATACGCGGGAGAAGAAAGGGACGGTTTCGGAGTTGGTGATGGTTATTCTCGATGAGAATGAGTTTGTTTTAATCGGATTTACGGGAGAAATCGATCTGAAACAGATTTCCGGTATAGCTGAAATGGTCAATGTGAAAGGGGCTGAACAGTTGAAAAAAATCGATGAAAATAAATGATAGGATATGAAACGGTTTCTTTTGGTATCTCTGCTGGTCATAGTGGCTTTAACAGGGATGGGGCAGACCCGGGAATTTCAGGAGATATGTGATAAGTACAAAGAGCACGAAGATGTCGTAAGTTTGCGGGTAAATCGGTTCGGGTGTTTTTTTCTCTCCTTGTTTATGCCGGCAGGAAAAGAGAGTGAGGTTGTCCGTAATTTTATACGTCACAGTTCTTCCTTTCAACTTTTGGTTACAGAAGGAGAAATCGTCAGGGATGTTACGAAAGAGATAAAGAATTATATAAAAAAGGATCAGTTGGAAGAATTATTGAATGTAAAGGATAAAAAAGACGAAATAAAGATCTATACCCTGGACGATAAAAAAGTGATCCGGCAATTGTTTATTTCGGTTGTCGACGGAGGGAAGGAGGCGGTTTTTCTGCAAGTGAAAGGAAAATATTCCATGAAGATGATACAGGATTTGGCTAAAGTGAACCGTTAATTTGGTTATATTTGCATTCTCAAAATGAGAGAGGGATGCAAATTATTAAAATTGCGGTTATATTGGGGATATTTCTGTGGTGTGGATGTAGCGGAGATAAAAAAAACGATCGTTTTTCCTATTTCCGGAATTATTCGCGCACATTCAATGATTTGAATGACAAACATCTGCAGGGAGCCCGAAAATGGGGGATACAACCGGTCGGGTCGGTGAATGAGTTGAAACGGATGAAAGGGCAGGTCGAAGAAATCCGGTCTTGCCGGCTGTATGAAGTAGACGAACTGACCCATTCGCAGCCTTACCTGGTGCCCAGGGCCGTCGGCTTATTGCAAGCGATAGGGCGGAATTTCCGGGATTCTTTATCGGCTAAAGACTTACCTTCTTACCGGATTATTGTGACCAGTGTGTTGCGGACAGATGAGTCGGTAAAGAAACTCCGGAAAAGAAATATAAATGCCAGTGCCAATTCAGCACATGTTTTCGGTACGACTTTCGATGTGGCTTATGCACGTTTTAAGAAAACCGGTTTCGGAAAGACGGAAAACGATAAACTGAAGTCGGTATTGGCAGAAGTTTTGCAGGATTTGCGTAAAGCAAAACAATGTTATGTCCGCTATGAGTATAAACAAGGATGTTTTCATATCACAGTGAGATAAGGTATAAAATTATCTGTAGGTAAATCGGACAATTTAATTTCAGGATTTAACTTTACATTTTTGATTCTTCTTTTTCAGGGAAAGGTTATGGGCCGGATTTAAAATCGTAAATCTAAAATCCGCAATTAAAATCGACTATTCGAAAGTTTGGCTATCTTTGCGGACGGAAAATTCTGGAATATTCCCGTGGCCTGTCGTTTATGTCTGCGGATATTTCCGGAAAGAATAGAGTAGTGATATAAATAATTGATATTAAATATTTAATGTAAATTTATGGGTTTACAATGTGGTATTGTCGGACTGCCGAATGTCGGAAAGTCGACCTTGTTTAATTGTTTGAGTAACGCCAAGGCACAGTCTGCCAATTTCCCGTTCTGCACGATCGAACCGAATGTGGGTGTGATTACAGTGCCCGATGAGCGATTGAATAAGTTGGTGGAATTGGTGAAGCCCGCGAATGTCGTACCGGCTGTCGTGGAGATTGTGGATATTGCCGGCCTGGTAAAAGGGGCCAGTAAAGGAGAAGGGCTGGGAAATAAATTTCTGTCGAACATCCGGGAAACGGATGCGATTATCCATGTATTACGTTGTTTCGATGACGATAATATTGTGCATGTGGATGGACGTGTAAATCCTGTAGGGGATAAAGAAATTATCGATGCCGAATTGCAACTGAAAGATTTGGAAACGGTCGAAAACCGGCTTCAGAAAGAAGAAAAGAGGGCAATGACCGGAGGCGATGCCAATGCGAAGCGCTTGGTTGAAGTGTTGCATATGTATAAGGATGCCCTGGAAAAAGGGTTGTCGGCCCGGACGGTTGTGCTGGACGATTTACAGCAGGATGTCGCTAAGGATTTACAGTTGCTGACCAACAAACCGGTATTGTATGTGTGTAATGTGGATGAAGCTTCGGTTGTCAATGGTAATAAATATGTGGAAGCTGTCAGAGAGGCTGTTAAAGACGAACGGGCAGAAGTACTGGTGATCGGAGCCGCTATCGAAGCCGATATTGCGGAATTGGAGACCTACGAGGAAAAACAGCTGTTTCTGGAAGATTTGGGTTTGAAAGAAGCAGGGGTAAATAAACTGATCCGTACAGCTTATCATTTGTTGAATTTGCAGACTTATTTCACTGCCGGTCCGAAGGAAGTCCGGGCATGGACTTTCCGCAAAGGAATGAAGGCACCCCAGACAGCCGGAATTATACATACCGATTTCGAAAAAGGATTTATCCGCGCGGAAGTAATCAAATACAATGATTTTATTACTTACGGTTCGGAAGCCAAGTGCAAAGAAGCCGGAAAAATGTCGGTAGAAGGCAAGGATTATGTGGTACAGGATGGAGATATGATGAATTTCCGTTTTAATGTTTAATTCCGGGCGATAGCCTGACAAGCGATATAAAAAATACCGGGAACTGACCATCGTCAACTCCCGGTATTTATTTTTGAAAGAAATTTATTATCTCATATCGACAACTTCCACATCAGCATGTTTTGCCGTATCGAATTTGAAAAAAGAATCGGCAGGAATGGGGGAAGGTTGTTTTATACTGTTGATGGTAATAATTAGATTATTACCGTCTTTACCGAAAGAGGTAACTTCCTGGATAGAAGAATCGGCTGTTTTTACCCGTATGCCTATTTTGACGAAATTCTTTTTCAGGTCGATGGGGTAGAGCTCGATATAGGCAATCCCGTTTGTCGTTGAAATCAATTGTTGCTTGAAACCGGTGTTGTGGATGTCAAAAATCTTTGTCGGATTCAGCATGTCCTCTTCTTCGTCAGATGGGTTTTTAATGTTTACTTCCTGAACTTCGGGCATGTAGGTGTAAATATTGGTTCCATCATAGTAGTTTTCTACGTCCATAACGTTTAATTTATACAGATTACCTTTCATCCAAGCTTTGCCTTCATGCTCCTCATTGATGTTTTCGGCTTTGTTTTCCATCGTCAATGTAAATTGGATTTCCACAGCCGGAAGAGCTTTTATTTTAGCTGCCGATTTATCCAAAATCGTTTTCGCTTCATTTTGACCTAGTGTGGGTAAACAAAATGCGATAAATGAAAGTAGTGTAATGATGTAGTGCATAGATGTCGTGTTTTTAAGTGCTCAAAAAATGCAATATTTAAGAATATAATAAGCTTCAACGGATAAAGTTACAAAAATACAATTGAAACGTAAATTTTAATAAGTCAATAGACTTAAAACGAATGACAAAGGTAGTGATTTTATAGCCTGTTTTTCTTTTTTACGTTGAAAAAAAAGGAATTTACAAGGATTGTTTAATTTTGCAGAGCTAAAAATAGAAGAATGGAAAAAATACGGGGGATAATATATGCCTGTTTGTCGGCTGCCACATTTGGTATGATACCTTTATTTGCCAATACGGCTATGCAGGAAGGAGTCAACAACGATACCATATTGGTTTACCGCTATATGATAGCGGCCATCGTATACGGCATATACCTTCTGTTTCGGAAAACCGACCTGAGGATCGGTAAAAAAGCTTGTGTCGAGCTGCTATGGGCAGGTGTCGGGGGATACGGGATTACAGCTTATTTTCTTTTCCTTTCCTATCGGTATATGCCGACTGGGATTGCGACTTCGATTCATTATCTTTATCCGGTAGTCGTGGCTATTTTTATGTCTTTATTTTATAGGCAGCATTTGTCGTTGCTGGTGAAAGGAGCTATCGGGCTGGCAATTGCCGGGGTTTACTTTATGTCGTGGAGTGGGGGAGAAATCAAATGGGCCGGATTGGTGTTTGCCATATTGACGACCTTTACTTACGGTACGTACATTGTGGCTTTGAATCGTCCGTTACTGCGGTCGATGAACCCTGACGTACTTACATTTTATGTATTGCTGTTTACCGCTTTGTTCTATTGGATTGCTGCCGGGGTTAAAGGTACGTTTACTTTAAATTATACGCCTCATTTTCTCTTCGATATGTCGATGCTCGGCATATTGAGTACGGTGATTTCTGCACGCTTGTTAGTGGCGGCGGTAGCGCGTATCGGTTCTGTTGCGACTTCGGTGTTGGGAACCCTGGAACCGATTACCGCAATTATTGTCGGCGTTTACGCTTTTCACGAGGAATTGGGTATCAAAAACTTCGTCGGTCTGTTATTGGTATTGATGTCCGTATTGATCGTTATACTAAGTATGAACGAACGCCATCGGAAATCGAAGGAAAGGACGGCCAATAATTAAAAATTAATTGTAGATTTGTATAATGAATTGAAAAGACCAGCAGTATGATATCGTTGTTTATCAAGTTCGGGGTATTTGATGTATTGGATATACTGATTGTTGCTTTTATTTTTTATCAGGTGTACAGATTGGTAAAAGGAACGGCTGCAATCAATATTTTTATCGGGATTTTCATATTTTACCTCGCATGGTTGCTGGTACGGGCTTTCAATATGGAGTTGATCTCTTCAATTCTGGGACAGTTTATCGGGATGGGGGTAATCGCTTTGCTGATCGTATTTCAGCAGGAAGTAAGGCGTTTCCTGTTGCTGGTGGGTAGTAAATACAATTTACAGAATATCTTCAATTTTGAAAGTCTTTTTGCTAAACCGGTGATCAAGGACGATGTATCCGAAGCCATCGTACAGTCGTGTGTCTATTTTTCGCAAACCAAAACGGGAGCATTGATTGTTTTCGCCCAGAATACGGAGTTGTACAATTATGCCCAGACCGGGGTAATGTTGAAGGCGAAGGTAACCAGCGATCTGATCGAGAATATTTTCTTTAAAAATACTCCCTTACACGATGGTGCCGTTATTATTGCAGAAAATAAAATTTTGGCGGCCCGTTGTATCCTGCCGGTATCGGATAAAACGGACCTGCCGGGGAGTATGGGGTTGCGTCACCGGGCTGCCCTCGGATTGAGTGCTGTAAGCGATGCGCTTATTATTGTGGTGAGTGAGGAAACCGGTAATATAACTTTTGTCAAAGACGGCAATTACAAAGTGCGCATTACGGCCGACGAGTTGCGCAATTTCCTGCACGGCGATTTCAAAACTTTTATTGTAAAATGACGGAAGCCGGAAGGCGGACCACTTTTCTTACCGGTTACAGACCGGATTAAATCGGGAAAATACGTTTAAAATCTGTTGCGGTTTAGAACTTTTCAGATCGGTAGTCGTTTATAAGTTTTACGAATGTTAGAACTTATGGAGATACTGGTAACTGGATTACACGGATTTATCGGACAGGTCTTGAAGGAGACGTTTGAAAAGAACGGACATCATGTATTTACCGCTTCCAGGGAGGCATTGCTTACCGGGAATGAGGAATTGAAGGATGCAGCCCGGAGAGCCGATATTGTCGTAAATCTGGCAGGGGAGAGCATTGCCGGACGTTGGACCGATGAGAAGATGATTGAAATTGTTGAATCCAGACGTTGTATCACCCGTAATCTGGTCAGGTGTATACAGGGATCGGAAAAAAAGCCGCTATTGTGGATCAATGCTTCTGCTGTCGGTGTTTACAAACCCGATACCTTTTGTGACGAATATTCTGCCGATCTGGGACATCATTTTCTGGCCGGAGTGATAAAGGTATGGGAAGGAGAGGTCGCTCAGTTAGAGCAGGTACGTAAAGTTATTCTGAGATTCGGTATTGTCATCGGAGAAAACGGAGGGGTGTTGCATAAACTAAAGCCGATGATCAAATCACGTGTAGCCGTGATTATGGGAAACGGAAAACAGGAATTCCCGCTGATACATGTGGAAGATGTGGCAGGGTTCGTAATGTATGTGCTGGATCACAGAGATATGGAAGGCGTTTACAACCTGGTTATTCCCAATGCCGTTACTTACCGGGAGTTTGTCCGATCCCTGGCTGTTATTCGCAAGCCTCTGTTTACGGTTGTTTTACCGGAATGGCTGCTGTGGTTGCTGATGGGGGAATCCGCCTACACCCTCACCCGTTCGGCCCACGTTATCCCGATGCGTATGATGACCTCCGGTTATGAGCTGAAATACCGGACGGTGAGGGAGATCGTACACTAAACTACCTCTGAACCGGGAAACGGTTGACAGCCGTTTGGGTATCCGAAATGCCGTTTTAGAAAAATTTGCCTGTCATTCGAAAAATAAATTTCCTGCGTGGAATCCGGACACTTATTTTTGTTTTATCACTCTGTTTTTAATGCAGTCTATGGAAGCGGAAAAAGTACACCAGGAAAAAAACAACCATACCCCTCAATTGGTACGCGGTGGTACGGCACAGTTTGTGGATAACCGGCCCTTATCTCTGCTTAGCCAGATTACTCAAAGAAAAGAAAATACGCTTGACCAATCTGGAGTAATTCTAAAAAATGTATGGGGCTGTTTTATGGATAAGGTGCATCAAAAGGGAGGTGCTTCATCTGAAATTATACAGAGATTAAAGCTTAAAAGAAGTTCATCAGGAAGAGAGATTGACTTTACTGGGATATCTGAAGTAAAATCCCGGGAAGCAAGTCGTGGTATATATATCAAAGCTGGACGTGTTTATAAAATATTCGGAAAAACTGATGCAGCCCAAAAAGAGTATAATGAAACTGCTAATGTAAATTCTAGTTTTGGAGTGCCGATAGCAGATCCTATTGACTATTATCCGGCGACAATAGATGATACTCCTGGGGAGAAGGTAGGTGTTTTTGAATCTACAGAGTTAAAAGGTAAATTTTTTCAATTAAGTAAAGGAGGTGAACTTGGGAGTTATGTAGGTAAGCTTACTGATAAAGTTGAACTCGATTGGGTATTAAGAGATCTGGTAGCTGCTAGAAATGCAAAATTATCTGATCCGCAAGGTTTTTTAGAAGATACCGGTTTACATCCAATAATTTTTATTGATATAAATACTGCAAGTAATCCGCATCCGACCATAGTTTCCTTAATAAAATCAATAGAACAAAAATTAAGTGTTCAGTAAAAAATAGTAATAGTAAATATTTCAGGTCATGAAAGCGGAAAAAGTGTATCGGAAAAAAGTTTCTCGTACTATTCAACGGTTACATGTTGGTAGTCGTAGAGCGCAATCAGTGAATAAGCTTTCCCCTGCTATTGTTTTGGCTCAGCTTAAAGAGGTGAATGAGCCGGCTAAAAATTTTGGAGTAAATAATTCTTTGGACAATCGTGCTATCCAAAGAGCTGTACTTGGGAATATAAATTGTCCGAATATTGGGAGTGCGATGGCTATCGGTACTCATATTCATGGGATATTGGAGGCCGATTATCTGGTGAATGGACATCCGAATCCGGCTCATCCGACATGGATTAAAGGAGTTGAGATACCTACACCGACAGGACAAATTCCCGATTTAAGTCTGAGAACTCCGGGATTAGGATTTATCAGGTCTGTCGGGGAAATAAAACCGGCAGGGCAGGTGGTGGCTGGGGCGGCGCAAATAGCAACCCACCTGGCGAATATGCCGGCTAATGGTTTGAATGCCGTACATCCGGTTATAAATGATCCTGCGTGGGCTGCTGCTGCCACTTTTCCTGTTGCCAATCTGGATCCGGCAGCCGTAAGTCCGACAGGTAATGTAAATGTTTGGCAGGCTCCGGGAACAAACGGCTTATACCTTTATGACGGATAGAGATAAGCTTTAAATCGGAGAATGGAAAAACAAACGAATAAAAATCTCCGTACCGTTTGAAAACGATACGGAGTATTTTAAAATATACATCTGTATTATAAGCTTTTCAGGTAATTGTCGACGTTGGTTTCGATGCGTTGGAGGACGTTGGTGCCTTCGCCTTTGACGAATTTTTCCCCGGTGATGTTTTCGTACAGTTCGATGTAGCGGTCGGTGATACCGGCGATGATTTCGGGGGTCATTTCAGGCACTTGCTGGCCTTCTTTGCCCTGGAAGCCGTTGTCCATCAGCCATTCACGTACGAACTCTTTGGAGAGTTGTTTTTGCTTTTCTCCTTTTTCAAACCGTGCTTCATAACCTTCGGCATAGAAATAACGGGAGGAATCCGGTGTATGAATTTCGTCGATCAGGTAAATTTTACCGTCTTTTTTACCGAATTCGTATTTGGTATCGACTAAGATCAGTCCTTTTTCGGCAGCCATCTGAGTACCTCTCTCAAATAAGGCCATCGTATATTTTTCCAATAATTCGTAATCTTCACGGCTGACCAATCCCTGGGCGATGATTTCTTCTTTGGATATATTTTCGTCGTGACCTTCGTCAGCTTTTGTCGTCGGGGTGATCAGCGGAACCGGGAACTTCTGATTCTCTTTCATTCCTTCCGGCAGGGGATGCCCGCAAAGGTCGCGTCCGCCTTCTTTGTACAAGCGCCAGGAACTACCGGTCAGATAACCCCGGATAACCATTTCTACTTTGAACGGTTCGCATTTGTGACCTATTGTAACCATCGGGTCGGGCGTTGCGATTTTCCAGTTCGGAACGATATCGGCCGTTGCATCCAGAAATTTGGAGGCAATCTGATTCAATACCTGACCTTTGTAAGGAATACCTTTCGGAAGAACGACGTCGAATGCCGATATCCGGTCGGAAACCAACATAACTAAATATTCGTCCTTGATGTTATACACATCGCGTACCTTCCCTTTATAAACGCTTTTTTGGCCGGGAAAGTGAAAATCGGTTTTTACAATAGCTTCCATGCTTATTTGCTGATTATTGTTAATGATATAATTGAGACAAAATTAAGTAAAATTCTTTACTTCGGTTTCCGGAATTGCGGTTTTTTCTTCAACCGGTATGTTTAATACAAGGTGTTGAAAATGTGATGTTTCAGTAATCCAGCGTTCAATCCTGTCTTTCTTTTTTCTTTTCCTCTTTCTCGCCTTCTTTTTCGTATGCTTTTACGATCTCCTTGACCAGACGGTGGCGTATGATATCTCCTGCATCGAACTCTACAAAAGCAATTCCTCTGATTTTATGCAGGATTTTAAAAGCATGTGTCAGGCCTGAATCGCTTTTTCGGGGCAGGTCGATCTGACTCATATCGCCGGTGATGACGAATTTGGCACTGACACCCATACGGGTCAGGAACATTTTCAATTGGTTGCGGGTGGTATTCTGTGCTTCGTCCAGGATAACGAAGGCATCGTTTAGTGTCCGTCCCCGCATATAAGCCAGAGGGGCGATCTGTATAATGTCTGTCGCCAGATAATCTTCCAGTTTCTTCGGTGGGATCATATCCGAGAGCGCATCGTATAAGGGTTGCAGATACGGATCTACTTTTTCTTTCAGGTCTCCCGGTAAAAAGCCCAGGCTTTCGCCGGCTTCCACTGCCGGCCGGCTGAGTATGATGCGTTTTACTTCCCGGTTACGCAATGCCTTTACTGCCAGTGCTATGGCCGTATATGTCTTTCCGGAACCTGCCGGTCCGGTTGCGAACAGCAGGTCGTTGTCCCGGGCCAATTCAACTAATTTGCGTTGGTTGGGAGTGCGTGCCCGTATGGCTTTGCCTGAATTCCCGAACAGGATAACGGATGCCAGGTCTTCCGGATTTTCCAGTACGTTGTCTTCCAGTAAAATGCGTTTTAAGTTTGCCACCGTCAACATATTGTACCGGTGGTAATGCTCCAGAAGTGCCGTAATTTTGGAATGAAGAATTTCTATATCGCTCTCTTCTCCCTGTATGATGATTTCGTCTCCTCTTGCCGTAATTTTTAATTTTGGAAAAAATTCTTTCAGTAAATTGAATTTTGTGTTGCCAACACCATAAAAATCAATGGGATCTATATTTCCGATACTTATTCTTTGCTCGATCATGAAACTTCAGATAAAACCTTTATTTTTGCAGGTGCAAATTAATAAAAATCAATATAGGATTGTCGATTGAGGGATAAAGATTTCCGTGCTTTGTTGTATTGACCGGCTAACTGATGGAGAATGTTAGGTTTATGAATAATTTAGAGCAGAAAAAAGCGGCTTTTGCCGATTTGATAGAAATCATAGAGACCTTGCGGGAGAAGTGCCCCTGGGATAAAAAACAGACGTTGGAATCTTTGCGTAGCCTGACGATAGAAGAAGTTTACGAGTTGGGGGATGCTATTTTGGCCAAGGATATGCAGGAGGTAAAAAAAGAATTGGGGGATTTGATTATGCACCTTGTATTTTATGCCCGCTTGGCAGAAGAGCAGGGGGAGTTTGACATGGCCGGCGTATTGACGGCGATCTGTGATAAATTGCGCTACCGTCATCCGCATATATACGGAGATATTCAGGTAAAAGACGAGCAGGACGTATTGCGGAATTGGGAACAGTTGAAGTTGAAGGAAAAGGGACGGAAGCACAAAGTATTGGAGGGCGTACCGGTTTCTTTACCGGCTTTGGTCAAAGCTTACCGGATACAGGATAAGGTCAGGGGTGTCGGATTCGACTGGAAACAGAAAGAAGATGTGTGGGACAAGGTTCGGGAAGAACTGGGAGAGTTTGAAGAAGAGCTTCGGAAAGGAGACAAGGAGAAAATGGAGGAGGAACTGGGAGATTTTATGTTTGCGGTGATCAATGCCGCCCGTTTGTACGGCCTTAATCCCGAAAATGCGCTGGAAAAGACAAATCGTAAGTTTATTAAACGCTTCTCTTATGTAGAAGATAAAGCCAATGCAGCCGGAAAAAAGCTGGCCGATATGAATCTGGAGGAAATGGAGGCGTATTGGCAGGAAGCCAAACGGACAGAAGAATAATATACCGACAATAGCAGGAAGATATATGGATTTAACCGGTAAATGGAGATACAGGGAAAATTACGGCTACGGGACGGCAGAAGGGGAGGTTGTCCTCAAACAGGAGGAAGAAAAGCTTTCGGGCCGTATCGTTTTTATGGATAATACGGGTGAAGAAGATGAACTGATGGTGCAGGAGTTCCTGATCGGTGAGATCGAAGACCGTAAGGTTAAGCTACAAGCTGTAGAAGTGGATATTATTCATGCCAATACGGTTATCGAGTACAAGCTCGACTCGTGGTTTGGCTTATTGGTTGATGATTGTACGGTAAAAGGGATCAGTGTAGATTTGCAAGGCATAGAAGGAAGTTTTGTATTTGAGCGGATGATGTGATTCCGGTGTAGAAATCGGGGCAGGAAATGCTGAAGAGCATATTCCGGAAAATGAAAAGTTGACAATTGTCAGCTTTTTTTTTGTTTTTAATATATAAGTTTACCCAAATCTAAATAACCTTAATAAAATACGAACTTATGTCTAAAATACAACATCATCCGATATTGGACGTACCTGTCCGGAGTAAAGTCACTTTTGTATATCGTGGCAAAAAAATTGAAGCTGAAAGTGGCTATACAATAGCAGCGGCTCTCCATCAGGCCGGTTATCCTGTGCATAGTCATAGTCTTGACGGACGTGAGCGTTCCCTGGAATGCGGTATCGGTAAATGCGGAGCATGTGAAATGCTCGTTGACGGAAAAATCCGGCGAATATGTATTACGAAGGTCGATGGGGTGAAAGAAGTAGAAGAGATTACCGATCGTTTTATGCCTAAAGAAAAGGAGCGTGAATTGCCGGAAAAAAAGAAAATATTGCGTACGACGGTTGTAATTGTCGGGGCCGGTCCTGCCGGTCTGGCCGTTCGGGAAGAATTTAATAAATACGGTGTCGACAACATCGTTATCGATAATAACGATAAAATCGGCGGACAGTTTACGATGCAAACCCATCAGTTTTTCTTTTTTGAAAAAGAAAAGAGATTCGGAGGGATGCGGGGATTCGATATTGCGAAAACGCTGGCCGGTGACAATGCTGAAGGTATTTACCTGAATTCCACCGTTTGGGATTTGTTGGAGGGGAAGAGAGTGGCTGTAAAGAATGTGCATACGGAGGAGGTGTTTTTTGTCGATGCCGATTACCTGGTTGTTGCTACGGGAGCCGTACCTTTTATGCCGGCTTTTGAGAATGACGACCTGCCCGGCGTATACACGGCTGCCGTTGTCCAGAAGATGATGAACAATGAAATGACCCTGCTGGGGAAAAATGTGTTGACGGTGGGGGCCGGAAATATCGGATATCTGACCTCCTACCAGTTGATGCAGGCCGGCGCCCATGTCAAAGCCATTGTTGAAGCAATGCCGCAGGAAGGCGGTTTTCCGGTGCAGGCCAATCGGGTACGTCGCCTGGCCATACCGGTTATGACTTCCCATATTCTTTTAAAAGCCATTCCGAATAAGGCACGCAATGGCATTACAGGGGCTGTGATTGCCCGTTGTGAGAATTTTAAACCGGTACCGGGGACAGAAAAAATCATAGGGGGTATCGATGTCATCAATATATGTACCGGGCTGATTCCGGATAATCAGTTGTGGGCAAAAGGGAAAGAAGTTTTCGGCGGACAATGTTTTGCTGCCGGAGATGCCATCCGGATCGGGGAAGGGACGAGTGCTGTGTTGAAAGGCCGGCATACGGCCATGCAGATCATGATGGAATTGGGAGTGAGGGTAAATTACGACGATTATTTGTTGCTTTCCAAAGAATACATCGATTCCCAGCAGCATCCTGTCAGGATATTGGATGAGCCGCGTTTACCGGAGCCGGAACGCATGTTTGCCCGGGGATTTGTACAGGCTGATTGTCTCTATGGCTTTGCCTGCAACCCCTGTTCCTTTGCGTGTCCGCACGGAGCGATTACCAAGTCGTCTACTTCTGCGGTGCCGATCGTTGATTACGACCGGTGTATCGGTTGTATGGAATGTGTATATCAATGTCCCGGACTGGCGATCTTCGGATACAATGTAAAGAAAGATATGCTGTTTTTGCCAATAGAGTATGAAGCACAGGAAGGACAGGAAGTATTTCTGGTAAACAATAACGGAGAGAAACTGGGAGAAGGAGTCATTGAGAAAATATTATCCAAACCGAACAAGACGAATGTGGCCCGGGTGAGGGCTTTATCGATACACGGAGAAGAACTGACCCTGGTACGGGGCTTTATCGTTAAAACCTCTTATCCGGAACCGCTGGATTTAAAACCTCTGTTGCGGGACGATAAGGGAGAAACCTATATTTGCCATTGTGATGATGTGAAACTGGAAGAAGTATTGCAGATGATAGGCGACCGTAAGTTTATTTCGATTGACGAGGTGAAGCATACGACTCATCTGGGAATGGGACCTTGCCGCGGAAAACGGTGTATTCCGCGTTTGCGCCAGGCATTAAGAAGCCGGGGAATCGAGTTGACCGGAGATGCAACGCCGCGTGCACCGCTTTCCAATCAGTTGACATTGGGGGAATTGCACCCGGCTAAGAAAGGAAATGTTTATCTGGTGGCCAACCGGGAAGGTTTTAAAAAAATAGAAGTCGGGGCTTTGATTGCCGGCGGCGGTATTGCCGGAAGTGCTTTGTTCAGGTATATGGCGGAAGCCGGTATGAATCCGGTATTGGTAAATGCCGACCGGGGGTCTTCCTGGCGTAATATCGGCGGTGGACGCACGGCATTTTCTATTCCGGAACTGGCTGAGATTGCCACCCGTAATCACACTATTTTCAAAGAGTTGCAATACCTGTCGAATATCGATTATCGTCCGATCAAATATATCAATTTTGCTCACGATGAAGCAACGTACAAGGCATTGGAGGCAAGTAAAGCCTGGTCTAAGGCAGAAATGGTCGCTCCCAAGCAATTCCGGGAGGAGATCTCGCCTTATTTTAATCCCAGGTCTAAAAAATACCTGGCGGCTTTGATTACCGATGATTGCTGGCAAGCGACGCCCGGTAAGGTAGTCGATCTGGTCCGGAATATAGGTATCGCGGCCGGAGGTACGGTGATGGAGGATTGCCGGGTGATAGAGGCGGTGAAAGAAGGGAAATACACCAGTGTATTGGTATTGACACATGATAAGAAATATGTGGAATACCGTACGGAGCATTTTGTGAATGCCTTGGGAGGAGGAGCTGGAAAATTGTGCGATAGCATGGGAATAGATGCTGGCTTATATCCGGTGCGCCATCAGGCTTTTATTACCCGCCGTCTGCCGATGCTGGGGAAGAACGGAGCTAATCTGGATATGCTCATCGATCGTCAGGACTATAAGGGATTTTCTGCCGTATACGGGCAACAGATTGCCCATACGGGACAGATCATCGGTTGTGCTTCCCCGAAGCTGGATGCTATGCGTATCGATAAGAACTTAAAACTGAATACAAAAGCGTTTCTGGAAATCGTGAGCGAAATGTTTGTGGAATGGATTCCGGATTTGGCCGGTGTCGGGATACAGGCCGTATGGGCCGGTTATTATACCGAACCGCGTTATATTGTAGATCCGGAACTGGGGCTGTTTGTCGGTATGCGCGGACACGGTTTTATGCTTGCCCAGTACATTGCGAAGATGTATGTCGACAAATTGATGGGCCGGCCGGTGCCGGAGTATTTCGAGAAATTGAAGCTTCACGGACCCGGTTTGTCGGAAAAAGCCTTTAAATAATTTGAAATTAGCAGGAGAACTGTAAGTGTAAAACTATTTTTTGAACTACTTTTGTGAATAAAATAAATATTTATGATTGAGATCGGAAAATACAATACACTTACAGTGATCAAAGCTGTTGATTTCGGAGTCTACCTGGATGGAGAGGATAGGGGCGAAATACTGTTGCCGAAGGAATATGTGCCGGAAAAGTGTTTCCCGAACGACGAATTGAAAGTTTTTATATATTTCGATTCCGAAGACCGGGTTATCGCGACAACGGAAATACCGAATATCGTTGTCGGGGAATTTGCCTGCATGAAAGTGGTGGCGACAAGTTCTGTCGGAGCTTTTCTGGATTGGGGACTGCGGAAGGATTTGCTGGTGCCTTTCCGGGAACAGCGGGAACGGATGAAGGAAGGTAATACCTATCTGGTATACGCTTATGTCGATGAAGAAAGTGATCGCATCGCTGCTACGGCTAAGATTGAGAAATATCTGGACCGCACTCCGGCTGCTTATGAAGTCGGACAGGAAGTTGATTTACTGATCGCCCGCCCTTCCGATTTGGGATACAGTGTAATTGTTAACAATGCCCATTGGGGTTTGATATACCGTAATGAGATTTTTCAGCCGGTACGTGTCGGTCAGAAAGTGAAAGGATACATTAAAGAGATGCGCCCGGACGGTAAAATCGATGTCTCCTTACAGCGGGCCGGTTACGGGCAAAGTGATGAGCTGACGGCTAAGATACTGGAAAAGATAAAAGACAACGGCGGTGTGTTGGATGTTTCCGATAAAAGTGCTCCGGAAATTATTTACAATCTTTTCGGATGCAGTAAGAAAAATTATAAGAAAGCTATCGGAGCACTCTATAAGCAGGGGATAATCGAGATTGCTGAAGATGAAATCCGCCTGAAACAGTAAAGAAATTGAAAATGGGAAATATTAATTTTCCACTTTCAATTTTTATTTTTTAAAATGGCAGGTCGTCGGCTTCCGGCATAGGCGGAATATCTTCGACGGCATATTCCGGAACCGGGGGCATCATTTCAGATGTCTGTTCCTGGAGTTTTTCGATACGCCAGCCTTCCAGATTTGTGAAATAACTGACCTGACCTTTATTTTCCCACTTGCGTCCGCGGACATTGAAATATACTTTTATATTTTCATTCAGAGCGATATTTTCCAATAGATCGCATCTGTCCTGGATGAGTTGGATTTTGATAAAGTCGTTCCATTGCGGATTTTTCTCATTTTCCACCTCAATCACAAATTCCCTTTTCTGGAATCTTTCACTGATATGCTGTGTATCTTCTTTGAAAATGAGTTTACCCTTGATTTCGTAATTCATAAGGAAAAAATAAATGCTGTAAATGATGTTTTATGTAATAACAAAGCCTGGGGTTGCCCCCAAGCTCTGCTATTTATTTGGTAGTCAGATTACTTTTTGTCGGCAGCCGGTTGTTGTGCATCCGGGTTTACGATATCAAGTAATTCAACTTCGAAAATCAGAGTTTCGTTCGGGCCGATAGCGCCGCCTGCACCTCTTGGGCCGTAAGCCTGATCCGAAGGAATATAAAGAATCCATTTAGATCCTACAGGCATCTGCTGAATTGCTTTCGTCCAGCCCGGGATAACCTGATTCAGACGGAATTCTGCCGGTTCGTTACGTTTGATGGAAGAATCGAATTCAGTACCGTCGATCAAAGTGCCCTTATAGTGTACTTTTACCATATCGGTAGCTACCGGTTTCGGGCCGTTGCCTTCTTTAACCACTTTGTATTGAATGCCGTCGGATAAGGTATCTACACCTGATTTTTTGGCATTTTCCTTCATGAATTCAGCTCCTTTTGTCAGGTTTTCTTCAGCCACTTTTTGTGCCATTTTTTGCAGATATGTGCTGACAAACATTTGCATTTGCATTTGATCGGCACCGGTCTCTTTTTTCTCGATAGCTGTATTCATACCGGCAACGATAGCCTGCATGTTCGGTTCTTTAATACCGGAACGTGTAATACCGGTTCCGTACATGTAACCGATATAGTAGCAAGCCGTATCAGCTTCTGTCTTTAAAGTAGCAGTGGTAGACGTCATAGAGCCGCTGTTACAGCCCGATAAAATGCATGTACCTACTGCAAGTACTAATAGTAAATTTTTTGCATTCATTGTTTAAAAATTTAAGACTATAAATTATAGGTTATTTTATTCGGTAATTTCCACTTTGGGAAAGATCTCTGCTTGCCCGGTTAAACGATGTCCAACAGTTCGACATCGAAAACCAGCGTTTCGTTCGGACCGATAGACTGTCCTGCTCCGCGGGCACCGTAAGCCAGTTCGGAGGGAATATACAATTGCCATTTGGAACCTGTATTCATCAGTTGTAAAGCTTCCACCCAACCGGCAATAACGCCGTTTACCGGGAATTCTGCCGGTTCGCCTCTCCGGATCGATGAATCGAAAACAGCTCCGTTTATCAAACGGCCTTCATAATGGCATTTTACCGTATCCGAAGCTTTGGGTTTCGGACCGTTGCCTTCTTTTAATATTTTGTATTGCAAACCGCTGGGTAGGGTTACAACTCCTTCTTTGGATTTGTTCTCCGACAGGAATTTTTCTCCGGCTTTCAGGGCTGCCTCTCCTTTTTTATTCTGAAGTTTATCAAAATAATCCTGCAGAATTTTATTTGCTTCGTCCGGAATGATTTCCGGCATTTTTCCTGCAAATACCGTAGACATAGCATCGTTGAATGCTTCTGCGTTAATGGTGTCTACTCCTGAAGAAATCAGGTTGCTGGCGATGCTCAGCCCAAGGCAATAACTTACCTTATCAAGATCATTTGAATACTTCATGAATTTTCTTTTTTAATTCCTATTTTTTTGTAATAAATTCTTTAAAATCACGCAAAGATAAAAGGAAAACTAAAAACTAAAAATATAAAGGTTAAAAATATAGTTGTACAAGTCGTATTTTTAGCTTTTTAAATATGTTTTCAACTTTATGCAATTTTGCCGTCTTTCAGCCGTATTTGTCTGTCGGACATCTCTGCCAATCCCGTGTCGTGGGTTACGATAACAAAAGTCTGACCCAATTGATCCCTCAGTGAAAAAAATAACCGGTGCAGGTCGTTTTTCGTTTGCGAGTCCAGATTACCGGATGGTTCGTCGGCCAGGATCACCTGCGGATTGTTGATCAGGGCTCTGGCAACGGACACCCGTTGTTGCTCTCCTCCCGACAGTTCATTGGGTTTATGTGCAATACGATCTTTTAGCCCCATAAGTTCCAATAATTCCCCGGCTTTTTTTTCAGCTTCCTTTTTGGCCGTTCCTTTTATCCAGGCCGGAATACAGACATTCTCAAGGGCAGTGAACTCCGGAAGTAAGTGATGGAATTGGAATACGAAACCGATATTGTGGTTTCGGAAAGCAGCCAGTCTGACAGGAGAAAGGGTAGCTATATTTGTTTCTCCGAACCATAGCTCACCGGAGTCCGGAAGATCCAGTGTTCCGATAATATGTAGTAGGGTGCTTTTCCCAGCTCCGCTGGCGCCGACAATCGTAACAATCTCTTTTTCATTGACAGTGAGGTCTATCCCTTTCAATACCTGGAGGTCTCCGTAATTTTTAGTGATATTTTTTATCCGGATCATAAGATCTGTGCAAATTTTAATTTTGTTTCCGGGGTCTTCTTAGGCCGGCCTGAACTTTAAGCCCCGTAAAGATAGGCAATAAACCGTAGAACTTGTATCTTTGTACACATTTTTATTGGAAAAGTACGATCCCTTTGATCACAGATATCACAACAATAGCAAAACGATTTAAAATGGCAGAATTTTATATAGACCCGGTTATTTTTATTGCAGAGGAAACAAGTGTGGAGGCTAAATATATCCGTAACTTACTTGCGCTTCTGGACGAAGGGGCTACCATCCCTTTTATTGCCCGGTATCGTAAGGAAAGAACAGGAAGTATGGATGAGGTCCGTATCGGGGAGATAGAAGAGAGGTATGTACAGTACAAGGAGTTGGAAAAACGGAAAACTTCGGTTTTGGAAACGATCGGGCAGCAGGGAAAACTGACGTCCCAACTTGAAAAGCAGATTAAAGAATGCCGGGAATTGCGGACGTTAGAGGATATTTATTTACCCTATAAGCCGAAAAAGCAAACCCGGGCGTCGAAAGCGAAGGCTTTGGGACTGGAGCCTTTGGCCGCTATTCTGATGCGCCAGGAAAACGGGGATGTCGTGGCGAAAGCCGGCCGTTTTGTAAAAGGAGAGGTAAAAACCGAAACGGAGGCTTTACAGGGTGCCCGCGATATCATTGCAGAGTGGGTCAGTGAACACGAGCGGGCCCGCAACATTACCCGCCGGCAAGTAGAACGTGAGGCGTATATCCGTTCGAAAGTGGTAAAAGGAAAAGAGAGTGAAGGAGAGAAATACAGTGACTATTTCGATTATACGGAATTGCTGAGGCGTTGCCCTTCTCACCGGATGCTGGCGATGCGGAGAGGGGAAAACGAGGGGATACTGAAAGTGACTTTGATTGTAGATGACGAAATTTTGCTCGATACGATCGGCCGGTTGTTTGTAAAAGGTCGTAACGATAGTGCTGTACAGGTATCCGATGCTGTGAAAGACGGGTATAAGCGTTTACTTTTTCCTTCCATCGAGTCGGAATACCTGAGCCTTTCGAAGCAGAAAGCCGATGAAGAAGCGATCCGGGTATTTGCAGAAAATCTGAGACAATTATTGCTGGCGCCGCCTTTGGGAAATAAGCGTATTCTGGCCATAGACCCCGGATTTCGTACCGGGTGTAAAGTGGTCTGTCTGGATGAGACAGGACACCTGCTGCATAATGAAAACATATATCCTCATCCGCCCCGGGGAGAATACAAACAAGCGGCAGCGAAAATTACCAATATGGTGGAAACTTACGATATACAGGCGATAGCGATTGGAAACGGTACTGCAGGGCGGGAAACGGAAACTTTTATTCAGAGTTTGCGGTTCGATCGTAAATTGCAGGTATTCGTGGTGAGTGAAAGCGGAGCCTCGGTATATTCAGCCTCTTCCATTGCACGGGAAGAATTTCCGGAATATGACGTTACCGTGAGGGGAGCCGTATCTATCGGACGCCGACTGATGGATCCTTTGGCTGAGTTGGTGAAAATCGACCCCAAATCGATAGGTGTCGGTCAGTATCAGCACGATGTCGACCAGACGAAATTGAAAGAGAGTTTGAACCGGGTAGTCGAATCCTGTGTAAACCGGGTCGGAGTCAATGTGAACACCGCAGGGAAATACCTGTTGATGCATATTTCCGGATTGGGACCTGTATTGGCTGAAAATATCGATAATTATATCCGGGAAAACGGAGCTATCCGTAGTCGCAATGAATTAAAAAAAGTGAAACGTATGGGAGCTAAGGCTTATGAACAGTGTGCCGGTTTCCTGCGTATCGAAGGAGCCGCCAATCCGTTGGATAATTCCTCTGTGCATCCGGAGTCTTATGCCGTTGTCGAAAAGATGGCCCGTGATTTGAATGTGAATGTCGGACAACTGGTCGGTAATAGTGTATTGTGTGATAAGATTGATTTGAAACGTTATGTGGATGAACGAATCGGATTACCGACTTTACAGGATATATTGGACGAGTTGAAAAAGCCGGGACGCGATCCCCGTTCGGTGGCCCGGGTTTTCAGTTTTGCCGAGGGAATCACGAAAATAGAGGATTTGCAGGAAGGGATGGTCTTGCCCGGAATTGTGACGAATATAACAAATTTCGGGGTGTTTGTAGATGTCGGTGTGAAACAGGACGGTTTGGTACATATATCGGAAATTGCCGATCGTTATATCGCTAACCCGGCAGATGTGATAACCCTTCATCAGCATGTAACCGTAAAAGTATTACAGGCAGATAAAGACCGCAAGAGAATCAGCCTGTCGATAAAACAGGCTTGAAAATGTATTTTAGCGGTAAATTAATTTATGCCGGTTAACCTTATTCGTGTAAATATATTACAATTCCTTTTATACATAAAGATCGGGGTTAGTAAAAGAAGCATAGCTATAATTTGTTCGTATACACATATAGACTATCTTTGTACTGAATTTTAAGATGTAAATAAAAACTAAACAGATTGGGATATTTATTACATTTTGCCTAACCGAAATCTTATATACTGTGCCCAAAAAAAAATTACATAATCATCCGGTTTCCGGCTTTATTCCTGGAATTTATAATTTTTGCGATCGTTGGTGTGAGAAATGCAGTTATAAGGCGAATTGCCTCAGTTATACGATGGAAAAAAAATTCAAGGAAAGGGAGGGGGAGGATTCGGAACGGAATGTAATGCATTTGAGGGATAGTTTTTGGAATTATTGGGAATATATATGTCGTTCGGCTTATGATGTCGTACAAGATATAGCTAAAGAACGGGGCGTTGGTATTGAGGATATTTATTTGGCGGAACCGCTGAGAGAAGAAGGCTTGTGGCATAAATTCGGGACGGAGATCAGCGATGATGAAGATGAATACAGTTATATAGAGACCTTCGATATTGTCAACATTTGCCAGTTATATGAGGTGTTGGCAGAAGAATGTCTGGATGAAATCTTCGGTTTCCTGGACGAGCAGGATTGGAAGGAAGGAAGCGAGGAAGTGAAAATTACGGAGGAAGCGTTGGAGGTTATCAATTGGTATTTGGATACGATCCAGCCGAAGATACGGGAAGCTTTGTTCGATTGCCTTCGGAAAGACAATGCCGTGGCTGAAGCAATGCCCGGGAAAGAATATAACGGTTCGGCTAAAGTGGCCCTGATTTGTGTGATACGCTCGGTAGATGCCTGGAATGTGCTTGAAAAATATTGTCATCCCCTGGCAGTTGACATTCAACACATCAAGGTCGTATTGGAGCAATTGGAAAAAGAAGTCGATTATCAGTTTCCTTATGCCCGGACGTTCCTGCGTCCGGGTTTCGATACTATTTAAATAATTTCTCCAAGCCTTTCAGGGCTTTATTTTTCAGATCTTTTTCAGCTGCCTTTCTTACTTTGTTGATGGCTTTCGACAAATCGGGTTGCACCTGTGGCCGGTTTAAGGTACCTGTGATTTTGGCGTCTATATCCAGATTCTGTATGTTTTTGGAACCCGGTATCGAACGTAATAAATTTTCGATATCTTGGCCGAAAAATTTGCGGTCGATATTCATGGAAATCGTATAGTCGATTTTCCCGTCTACTGTTTGGCTACCCCAAATCGTGGCCGGGTTACCGGCTAAACGGGTCGTGAAAGGCGCGATGGTAATATTCCCCTGGTCGATTTTAAAATCGACTTTCAAAGAACTGATGGATAAGCGGCTCAATTCGTCATTTTTCACCACAGAGGCCAGCTTAAGCATAGCCGGATTCTCATTGATCAGAATACCTTTGGAATCGATATAGCCCGATCCGTTCAAGGTATTGGTACGCACGGACATATCCATACTCAAATCCGAAGACAAGTTGAGAACGGAAGATATTTTTCCTTCACAGTTCATGGTTATCGGCAAATTATTCCGGACAAATGAAAAGGATTCGGAAGCAGAATGTATGTCGAGATCCGAGACATTCAACCGCAGGTCGAAATGAGGAAAACTGTATTTTTCGGTTGTGTATTTTCCGCTTACTTCCATATTCCCTTCCAGCAGATTCATACTCAATCTGTCGAGTATGGCAGAAGCATTAGCCAAACTTACTTTTCCCCTGACTTTACTGATTTTCAGCTTATCGAAAAGTATGGTATTTACGTCGGTATTGATTTGCAATTGCAGATTCGCCGGAATAATCGGGGCCTCATTTTTGACATCTCCTTTCGGTTGGGTATTCGTCGTGTCTTTTACCGGCGTATTGGGGGTTATAAACTCATTCAGATCCAGGCGGTTGGAAGACAGGGTGAAATTCCCTTTTAATGTTTCTTTTTTTAAGATATAGGGAAGGTAGCCTGAAACATAACCTTTGAGTTTCAGGTCCGAAGAGTTAACCTTGGCTTGTAAATCGGTGATGTGCAATTCAGCCGGGGTTACCCGGAGCGTTCCTGTCGGAATATGTATTCCTTTCGGGAAATCGGTATTTGCATAAAATATATCTTTGACTTGTATATCTCCTTTGGCTGTAAATTTTTCGTATTGCTTTTGCTCGATGTATTTATACCGGCCTTGGAAGGTCAGACTGGTCTGAAGCGAGCCTTCCAGGGTTACGCCTTGTAACGGTAAAACCTTTTTGAGATCGTTGAAATCGATACTGCCTTTCGCTCCTCCATTGAGCAGAGGATCGTTTAATTCGGATATTTGCAGGTGGACGTCAAACGGATTGCCTCCGAGGGTGAAAGAAAGTTTTTGGAGATCGATATCCGTAGAGTCGGAAGGACCTCCCGGATTTTTTACATTCAGTGCCATATTGATGTTTTCTATCGCTTCCGGTAAGTCTTCATATTTGGCACGGGCATTGTCGATATTGAAATGCAGATCGAATGCCGGGAGATGATCTTTATAATATTCACCTTTGGCGGTCAGTTCGAAGGTGAAATTGCCGCTGGTCTGTAGTTTTGACAATTGCTCTTTATATGTCTTGGGAAGTAACGCCAATAAGCTTTCAAAACGGGTGTCCGGCGTATTCAAACGTAAGTCGAGCAGAGTTTTGTCTCCGGCCTGGGCTACCTTACCGTTTAAATCCAGACGGAGGTCATTGAGAACAAGCGTATTCTTTTGGATGTCGAAAGACCGTTCTTGCAATGCGGCAGCCAATTCAGCCTGCCATTGCAAATCGGAATGACTGATCCATACCGTATTTTGCTGCCGGAAGAAAATATCCTTGACTTGTAAATCGATTTTTAAAATTGTTTCGGCAGCACTCAAATTTCCGGACAGGTTGAGATTCAATTGTCCGACAGTCGTTTGTATCGCGCCCGGAATATCGGTGTAATTCAGTGAAAGGTTTTCGATTTGAATGTCGTTGAAATGAAGTATTTCGTTTTTGCCTTTCTTTTCTTTGGGAAATTCAGCTTTCTTTGTATCGGTTGTGTCGGTGGTCTTACGGATCAGAATGTCCCAGTTGTTTTGTCCGGATGTCCCGATTTCCGGATTCAGCCGGGCATCTTTCAGGTATATCTTTTTAACGATAATTTCTTCGCCTTTTATGAGCGACATTACATTTACAGAAGCATTGAACGTATTGATGGCCGCTACCGTATCGCCTTCAAATTCCCCTTTGCCGCATAGAACGATATTTTTTACCCGGACATTCAAATCGGGAAAGCTTTTGAACATACTCAAACGCATGTCCTCGATTTGCAATTCTGCATTCAGGTATTTTGCCGATTGTTTTTCTATAATTTCTGAAATATTGCCTTGCAAGAAAAGGGGAAGCAGTAATAAAAATACAATAAAAATACCGATGATGACAGAGAAAATAATAAGGATTTTTTTCATAGCGTTGAAGATTTTCAATACGTTTTATACGGACTTCGGACAAAGATAAGAAATTACATGAAATAAGGTTTTATTTTTTTTAGTTTATACACGGGTAGTATTTTTCTTTTTTCCAAAGTGTCCATACTTATTTTTTTGTATTTGTTTTTGGCATTGAAAATAAGCCTGACATCTTCGTATTCGAGATACGGATGTCTCAATACTTCTTTGAATGTCAGTGTATTTAAGTCCTTTTTACGGATAAGCCCGGGATTTACGGTAAACAGGTGTGCAGAGGAATCGACATTAAAGTAGGTCATCCGGAGCTCTTTCAATTGTTCGGTCCGGTAATATCCGCCGAGCCGTTCCCGATAGCGGATGATTTTGGCGGCGTAATAAGGGCCGATACCCCGGATTTCTACCAACGTTGTGCTATCGGCACTATTCAGTTCAATCGGTTCTTGCTCTGCAGGGAAGGTCATCCGGATAGAATCTGCTATCGAATGGGGAGTTTGAAGCAAAAAGGCATCCGTTTTTTTGTGTTTGATCTGGCGGGGAATGATGATAAAAGCGACGATAAGCAGCAACAACACCAGTAACCCCTTTTTTTCATAGTAATAAAGTAACATCACACCGGAATTTAAAAGTTTCGGAATATAAGTTACGACATTTTCAGGAAAGAGCAAACACTTTCATGAGCAAAACCGTAAAAAATGGTTGGATATAGGATTCAGATTATGAGTAAATTGTAATTTATCCTCATAAAATATCTTATAAAAAACGAACGTATTATTTGCATTCTTCGGAAATCTGTCTAAATTTGCACCCGCAATTAGGCAAATAGACTGATTCGCTAGCTCAGTAGGTAGAGCACAACACTTTTAATGTTGGGGTCCT